>Ga0209517_10002061_pt1 | contig 29132 bp, 15 predicted proteins | sample PeaSoiMetSII2010_FD_187695 | JGI IMG/M metagenome (GOLD analysis project Ga0209517, IMG submission 187695) | Peat soil microbial communities from Weissenstadt, Germany - SII-2010 (SPAdes) (version 2) | ecosystem: Environmental > Terrestrial > Soil > Wetlands > Peat | place: Germany...
GGATCTGCTCCAGGCTCAACTTCTCTGAGGACTTCATGCGGATGATCAATCCCCAGCATGCCCTTCAGGCTCATCTTGTGTGAGAAACGAACCCCCGCTTCAGGCTCATCTTGCATGAGACAAGACTCCCGGTAGCGCCGAACCGGATTTCGTGGGAACATCTTCCTAGTAACCTCGAAAGGAGCTGGAGCATGCCTCGAAGCATGGAACGTTGTGGGGCTCTTCTGGCCGTGGCCCTGGCGATGGCAGCCAGTTCGGCGCTGATGATGGCCCAAGCCGCCGGACCCGCGGCGTGGCAAAACGATCTGACTCCCATCACCGCGGCGAATTGGAATTACGATTTCGCGGCCCACTTACTCGAGCGGGCCGGATTCGGCGGAACGCCCACAGAAATCGATGCGCTGGCGAAGATGACGCCCGCGCAGGCCGTCGCCCGTCTGGTGCGTTTCCAAGGAACCGATATCAGCAAGCTGCCGCCTTTCGATGCCGACGACATCCACGATCCGGGACTCGAGCCGTTCCCGCCCAGCCGCCCCGCGGTCACCGACATGGCCAAGGAGAAAGGCGAAGCGCTCGGTATCAAAGTGAAGCCTACCGGCAACCGCCGTCTCCAGCCCATCGTGGATGAATTCTTCTACTGGCTGCGCGCTAGCGCTCTCGAGACCAACCGCGTTGCCTACTGGTGGGCCAACCGGATGGTCGCGAGCCCGCGTCCGCTGCAAGAGAAGATGGCGCTGTTCTGGCACGGCCATTTCGCCTCCAATGAAGCCAAGGTCCGCGACTATCGCAAGCTGCTCGGCCAGTTGGAGCTGTTTGAGAAACAGGGCACCGGCAATTTCCGCGACCTCACCGTGGCCATTGCGCAGGACCCCGGAATGCTTGAGTTTCTCGACGCCGGCGTCAACGTCAAAGGCGCTTCGAACGAAAACTTCGCCCGTGAAGTGATGGAGCTGTTCACCATGGGCGTCGGCCACTACACGGAGAAAGACATCCGCGAGGCCGCGCGCGCCTTCACCGGCTGGAATTACGTGGATCTGACGTTCGTAGTGAACAAGGACAAACACGACGACGGCGAAAAGATTTTCCTCGGAAAGACCGGCCGCTTCGACGGCGTCGACGTGCTCGACATCATCATGCAGCAGCCCGCGACCGCCGATTACATCGCCGGGAAGATCTATCGCTTCTTCGTGCGACAGGAACTCTCGCCCGAGCTGCAGAAACAACTCGGCGCGGTGCTGCGTCAATCGCATTACGAGATCGCGCCGCTGCTCGAAACCATCTTCTTGTCGCGGGACTTCTACAGTCCCGCTTCGGTGGGCACACAGATCAAGAGTCCGGTCGAGCTGGCCGTTTCCACCTTCCGGAAACTGGGCCTCAACGGCGCTCCCGGCGTCCCGGATTTCAACCAGGCCACCGCCGCGCTGGGACAACAACTGTTCTCGCCGCCGACGGTCGCAGGGTGGGCCGGTGGCCAGAGCTGGATCACGCCGGGGCTGTTGCTAGAACGCGCCAATTTTGCCCGGGACATTCTGTTTCCCGACATCAGTTTCCTTCCTCCCGATCGCTACACCGGCGGCGGCGAGGTCCGCCGAGTCGCCGAGCGCATCAGGCAGGGCATGGACATCAGCACAGCCACGAAAGACGAAGCCAAAAGCGGCGAGATCGCGGAATCGAATAAGAACGCTGACCGCGATGAAGACTTCAACACCCGCTATGGCAGCTTCCGCGGATCGCAACTGGCCATCGAACGGGTGAAGCCGATTCCCCGCGACACCGCGCAAATTCATCTTGCGCCCATGGTCCTGGGCGCTGATCTCAAGACGACCAAACAGGCCGTCGACTATATGATTCACCGCTTCATGCGCGTCCCGCCCGACGACGCCACGCGTCAGAAGCTAGTGAAGTTTCTGGAGAATGAGCTGGGGACCACTGACCTTTCCGTGGCCCGGACGTATTTGGAAGAGCCGCTCCGGTTGGTGCTGCACCTGATCATGAGCCAGCCCGAGTATCAGTTGAGTTGAGGAATCCAACATGAAATCGAACCGATTCTCGTTTCCCAAAACCAGCCGGCGAGATCTACTGCGCGCCGGCATGTACGGCGTCAGCGTGACCGCGGGATCGAAGTTCTGCATGCCTCTATTTGGACAAGCGGCGGCGGCCGTCGCGGCGCAGGCCGGATCGGAGGGCAAGACCCTGGTCGTGCTGGAGCTGTCGGGCGGCAACGACGGGCTCAACACCCTGGTACCGTACGGCGACGACGCCTATTACAAGCGCCGCCCGAATCTCGGCATTCCCAAGAGCGATGTCCGGGCCATCGACAACCACTTCGGATTCAGCAAGGGTATGGCGGGTTTCGAGCGCCTCTATAAGGACGGTAAGCTGGCGATCGTCCACGGCTGCGGGTATGAGAATCCATCGTTTTCGCACTTCACGTCGATGGCATACTGGCACACCGCGGCGCCCAACAGCGGCGAGCAATACGGCTGGGTCGGGCGTCTGGCGGACGAGATTGCCCCAGCGGCGCCGCCCAACTTTGTAGTCAACATCGGCGCGCGGCAATCGCTCGCGGTGCGCAGTCGCCTGCATGTTCCGGTGGTCTTCGACGATCCCAACAAGTTTTCTCAGGAGAAATTCTACGAAGAGAAGGAGGTTCTGAACTCGGTCGCCGCCGACAGCGGAGCAGTCGCCAATCCATCGCGTCGCTTCCTTCTCGACACGGCCCGCAGCGCGAAGGACGCATCCGCGCTGGTCCGGGAAGCCTGGAGCAAATATCGTTCACCGGTGGACTACGGAATCGCGGCCCTGGATCTGCCCAAGGTCGCCGCGCTGATCGCCGCGGGTATGCCCACCCGGCTCTACTACACGTCCTACCGGAACAACGCGTTCGACACGCACGTGTTCCAAAACGACGTCCACAAGCGGCTCCTGACGTACGCCTCCGACGCCGTAGCCGCATTCCTGCAGGATCTGGAGCGCATCGGACGCGCGGATGACGTGGTGGTGATGATTTTTTCGGAGTTCGGACGGCGGGTTCCCGAAAACGTCAACCTCGGTACGGATCACGGCACCGCGAACCTGATGTTCGCCGTGGGAAAACCGGTGAAGGGCGGCCAGTACGGCAAGATTCCCAGCCTGACGGAACTCGACCCCGGCGACAATCTGATCCACACCACCGACTTCCGGCGAGTCTACGCCACCATGATCGCCGGCTGGCTGGAACACGGCGACACCGCGCAACTGCTCAACGGGGAATTTGAGCCCTTCGACATGTTCCACTCGCAGAAGGTGTAATCGACCGGATCGAGCGGTGTAATTTAGGTAGCATTTCGAACTCGAATTACGGCCGGACGGTCGAGTACCCTCTCCGCTACTTGGTTGTGGCAGGTGCGGCGTCACCGGGGCTCGTCCTCACTCTGCCGCACGTTCTTTCGTCCTTTTGCGGACCTCTCGTGGGACGATCCGGAACCGTGGCACGACAGTAATAATCTGTGGTTTGATAGTAGTTGTTGTACTCCTCGTCCGAGTGCCCTTAACGGGGCAGTCGATCAATTACTCAACTAATTTCGCGAAGCGCTAACCCCTCGATAGCTCTCTATGCACATACACCGTTTCCTAACGATCACGGCGATCGCCCTCGCGAGCGCACTCATCGCGGTTCCTCAAGGCACGCCTGCTCTCCCACAACGTTTGCCTCGCACGGCCGACGGCAAGCCAAACCTCGCCGGCATATGGCAGGCGTCCAGCACTGCGGCAGCAGATCTCCAGGATCACTCGGCCCGATACAACATGCTGGCCGGCCGGTCGGTTGTGGTCGACACCGAAATCCCGTATCAGCCATGGGCCGCTGCGAAAAAGGCCGAGAACTTTCAAAATCGGCAGAAGGCCGATCCGCTCGCGCAATGCTACATGCCGGGCGTCCCTCGGATCATGTATATGGATTTCCCGTTTCAGATCTTTCAAACTCCCCAGGCCATTGCCATCACCTTCGAGTGGTCGCTAGTCTTTCGCCTGATCTACACCGACGGCAGCCGGCATCCCGCCGACGTCGATTCCTGGATGGGCGATTCGCGTGGCCGATGGGACGGAGACACGCTGGTCGTGGACGTCAGCAACCACAACGACAAAACTTGGTTCGACATGGCAGGGGACTTTCACAGCGACGCGCTCCACGTGGTAGAGCGATACCGCATGACCGACTCCGACACGATTCAGTATGAAGCGACCGTCGAGGATTCGAAGGTTTTCACGAAGCCGTGGACCATCACAATCCCTTTGCGGCGGCGAACAGATCGAGATAGGCTTTTCGAGTACAACTGTCAGTCTGAAGCCGAAGAGGTAAGCGGGCTGTTCACGCGAGAGGAGCGAACGTGGTATCCGGGCAACGGGACCCAGCCTCCTACGATGACCATGCCCGCCGCTCCACTTGGCGCCGCCGCGCGCGCCCCCGCGGCTCCGTCGAGAGCCGTGCCGAATCTCCGCCGGACTGCGGACGGCAAGCCGGACCTAGAGGGCTTTTATGAAGCTGACACCGGAGCCGCGAACCAAGGGCTGGAAAAACGCGCGGGCGACAAGCTCACGCCGGCTGGGCGAGGCATCGTCGTTGACCCGCCTGACGGGAAACTTCCGCTGCAGCCGTGGGCCGTGCAGGAAAGGATCGACCGGAACCGGCCCGAACGCGGCTACGACGATCCGACAGCGCACTGCTTCCCCACCGGTGTTCCGCGGTCGATGTACGTTCCGGCGGCGCTTTACATCGTTCAAAAATCCGATTACATCGTTTTTCTACACGAGCGCATGTCGTGGCGTATCGTGCCGCTCGTGGAGAGATTGGATGGGCGCGCACACCTACCGGACACGATCCGTCTGTGGCAGGGCGATTCCGCGGGTCGATGGGAGGGCGACACGCTGGTTGTCGACACCACCAACTTCAACGGCAAGACTTGGCTGAACGAGGGCGGCGACATTGTTAGCTATGCCGAGCACGTGGTAGAACGATTCACTCCGGCGGGTCCCGATACGGTCAACTACGAGGCGACCGTCACTGATCCGGTCGTATATACGCGCCCGTGGACGATCGCATTTTCGCTCAAGCGCGGAAAAGGCGAGATGTTCGAGACCGCGTGTCACGAGGAAGATCGCGACCTCCCGCACCTGAAGGCCATCAAAGACGCGGCGGCTGGGAAGAAATAAGGTTCTGTTGCCAAAAACCGTCTGGACAACGATAGGGAAACCAGTAGTTGTCAGACCGCCCTTTTTTCCACACCGTCGCGATACACTGAGTGACAATCATGCAGCTGGCGTGTGGCGGGAGGGCATGTCCGGCCTTTCCGTGAACGCTTAGAAGGGAAACGATTATGTCAAGAAATAGGCTCCGTTGCATTGCAATGCTCTCCGTGGCCCTTGCCGGGTTTGTGCGGGCACAGCCGCCGGAGGCAAAGCCCGATTCGGCCGAAGTAAAGGCGCTGATCGAAAAGGCGAAACAAACCGCGGGCGCCATGTGGGCCGACGAGGCGCACTTTTTCTGCGAAGCGCCGCGCGCGAACAGCCCGAACGACCCGGTGATCCAGCCGGCGAAGATCTTCGATAACGTCTACGTGATCGGCAATGCCGGGACGGTTGTCTATGTGATTCAGACTTCGGATGGCCTCCTGATGATCGATTCGCTGGGCGCCAACCAGGTCGACACGCAACTTCTGCCCGGATTCCAGAAGCTCGGGCTTGATCCGGCCAAGGTTAAGATCATCATCATCAGTCACGGGCATGCCGACCACTTCGGCGGAGCGCCATACATGCAGGATCATTTCGGTTCCAAAGTATATATCTCGGCAGCGGACTGGAATCTTATGGAGAACCCTCCTGCGGGCCGGGGTGGCGACAAGAAGGGTCCACCGCCGATTCTCCCGAAACATGATCAGGTGGTCACCGAAGGGCAGGCGATCGGCCTCGGAGACACGAAGGTGATTCCAGTTTCGATCCCAGGACACACACCGGGGTCGATGGGCTATATCTTCCCGGTGAAAGACAATGGCAAGACGCATATGGATGCCATTTTTGGCGGAACTATCCTGACTCCGGGACCGATTTCCGACGAAGGCTTGCAGACATACCTGAAATCAGTCGCTCACTTCAAGGAAGAGACCAAGAAGGCGAAAGTGGATGTGGAGATCCAGAATCACCCTCTGATGGACCCGATCCAGACAAAACTAGATAAACTGCAATCACGAAAGAAGGGCGGGGCGAATCCATTCGTGGTCGGCCAAAAGAACTACCAGACGTTCCTGGACGTGATGTCCTTGTGCACGGAGGTCAACATTGCCCGCCGAAAATGAGGGCGAGCCGCCGTGGAACCGTTGCCGCTCAGCCTACGCAGAAAAACTGGCCCAAATGCGTGGCCGTCGCGCATTTAGCGGCGACTCCCCGTTCTTACGCGCCTGGCGGCACCGGCACCCGGCCCGAGACGATCTTCGCCGGATCGACACCCTTATCCACAACCACCCCAAAGAAGGGGTTCATCATCTCCTCCCAGGTCATTTCGCCGTAATAAACGGTCTTATTCGGATTTGGATTGAATTTGTTGTTGGGTGAGTTGTCAAAATGCGCGTCGACGTGCAGCTTCGTCCCCTTTGGCACCTTCACCGACGTGGTGTATCCCAATTGCCAGTTGAAGTCGTAGTGCGGTACGTTCAGCACGACTTCCTTTGTTCCGTCCGGGTACAGCAATGTGTAGGTCATGTCTTTGCCACGGAAGTGCATGTGGGGCATCATGTAAACCAACTCTACGTCCTCGGTGAACGTCACTTCGGCAGGCGGGCTTTGCCAGTTGCCGTCCTTCGGCGGGATGGCAAAAACTTTGGGGTCCGTGGAAGATGAGCTGAGCAAGGAAACGTATCGGCGCTGCGGAGGCTCTTGGGTCACCGTGAAGCCAATCTGGACATGATCGGTCACAGCCGTCCCATTAGGTGTGTAGTGCAGATTCAACGTGATGTCGCTTCCCGCCGGAACCAGTTTCGCCGCCTTGAAATCACGGTAATCGGCAACCGGATTCCCGGGCAAGTAGCAATCCTCCGCCATGCTTCTGAAACGGCCACCGGGCGAGGCGGGACCGAACGTTGGCCCCCTGCCAGGAATCGCGCTGCCGTCTTCATCGCGCGTCTTGTCCTGCCAGGTTGGCTCGAAGTACTTAATGTCCAGAGTATGGGGATTGAATCCCAAGCAAATATGATGCGTCACGGCTGGATGCTCGGGCTTAATCTGCACCGACGTGATCCAGGTATCCTGCTTGAAGCCTGAGGGAACCGTGACCGAGATCCATTCAATCACATCGTTTTTGGGATGCGCGGGGACATCGTAGACCGGTCCCTGTACGATTACATCCGGCTGAATCTGCCAACCTTCCGGCCAGTGGACGGCGGGCGGCGCATCCTTCGGATTCCCCTCCGCTGCACCGGTATCGGCCCATTTAGCGATCGTATCGATTTCGCTCGGCTTCAGCGAGTGATCGTTCAAGAAATGACCGTATTGCGGATCGGCAAACCACGGCGGCATCTTCCGCGACAGCGTTGCGGCCTTCATGGCCTTGGCCCAGGGCCGAGCTTCTTTGTAGGTCAGGAAGGACATGGGCGCGACCTGGCCCGGACGATGGCACGTCTGGCAATTCTTCTGCAGAATTGGGAGAACGTCCTTGTTGAAGCTGACGTCGCCCGCGTTGGGAGCCCCGGACGCCACGATCACGACCAAGACACCCATTGCGGATATACGAAACATTCCGATCCCTCCTCGACTGATCTGCCTGCTGGAAGTATATCGCAGGCTCGTGAGCAACAGCGGCCGGTGGTTTCTCACGTGGGATCTCGATGAGTGCGGGAGTCGTTCGCAACCTGCTGACGGACCTCCGCCGGAAGTGAGTCTGGTAACATCCTGTGTACAGGTATGAAGAAGCGTTACGACATCGCCGTTATTGCGGGTGACGGCATCGGCAAAGAGGTGATACCCGAAGGTATCCGTACCCTGGAGGCAGCCGGCCGCCGGCATGAAATCGAATTCCGCTGGGTGGAATTCGACTGGAGCTGCGAACATTTCCTTAAGACCGGCCGAATGATGCCCGAGGACGGGCTCGACCAACTGAGACGATTTGACGCGATCTATCTAGGCGCAGTGGGTCATCCTGCGGTGCCGGATCACGTCTCGCTGTGGGGGCTTCTCATCCCGATTCGGAGGGGCTTTCGGCAATACATCAACCTGCGGCCGGTGCGATTGCTGCGAGGCATGGAAAGTCCGCTCAAAGGCCGTGCCGCGGGTGAGATCGATTTCTACGTGGTGCGCGAGAATAACGAGGGCGAATACTCGTCGGTCGGCGGCCGCATGTACGAGGGCACCGATTTGGAGATGGCCGTGCAGCAAGCCATCTTCACGCGTCAAGGCTGCGACCGCGTGATGCGCTACGCCTTCGAGCTCAGCCGGCGGCGCGGTCGCCACGTCACCTCGGCTACCAAGTCCAATGGCATTATTCATTCCATGCCTTACTGGGATGAGCGTTTCGCCGCGATGGCCAAGCACTATCCGGACGTTCGCACCGACCAGTTCCACATCGACATCCTGACCGCGCATTTCGTGCGGCATCCCGACTGGTTCGATGTGGTCGTGGCCTCCAATCTCTTTGGCGACATCCTGTCGGATCTCGGCCCCGCCATTGTGGGATCGATCGGGATTGCACCGGGGGCGAATATCAATCCGGAGAAAGAATATCCGTCGATGTTTGAGCCGGTACACGGTTCGGCGCCGGATATCGCCGGCCGAGGAATCGCGAATCCGATCGGCCAGATCTGGTCCGGCGCGATGATGCTCGACCACCTGGGTGAACACGCGGCGGCGAAAGCAGTGGAGCGCGCGATCAAGACGGTGCTGGCCTCGGGTGAGCCACGCACGCCGGATCTCGGGGGCAAGGCCACGACGTCCGATTTGGGCCGCGCCGTCGAAGCCGCGCTTAGGTGAGTTAGTGTCCTGCCCGGCGGCTCTATTGCCGGTGCCTTCGCAACGGGTTGGTATATGATTGATATGCAGTTGGTTGTACGCCGATGGGTTCGTTTTGTAACTGGCCCAGCGCTATGTGATACGCTGTATTACATCAATTGCAGCGGGTGCGGCTGATGCCTGTCCGAAGGGCTGAAATAAGGAAGGGTGCCTTCGGGTGGAGCGCGCCATCGAGACGGTGCTGGCCACGGGTGAGTCGCGCACACCGGACCTCGGGGGCGAGGCCATGACGTCGGATCTGGGCCGCGCCATCGAAGCAGCGCTTACGTGACTTAGTGGACGCTTTCAGAAGTACGCTCGCCTATTTCCAACGACCTCGTGTCCATCGACGGCCAAACAGCGCCACTTGAACGGAACTCGGCCAAGTGGCAACAAGGAGCGGATGCGAACAACGAGGGCGCTATGTCGTCGGTTCGGTTTGGGCAGGCCTAACGGCCTTGGTAAGAATCGCCAGAACTTTCGGCAGAACAGTATCCTCTTTTGCTAACCCAAGTAGTCCATGGATGAAAACGAGCCATTCGAGGAGAGGCCGATCAATGAACCGAGGGTCGGATGGTGGCGGATCTATGAATCGCACCTGCCATCCCGATAGTTCCCGATACTGAAGGAAGCACCCTCCGTTGGGATGTGAATGCTCGCTCAAGAAACCATAGGCATCTTTGGCATCGCCCTCACCGTATTGGTGAACTTGGTATTTCTCATACGCAGCGACAAGAGTGCTTACAGGTAGCGGCTGGGGTGCCTCCCGCTGCATGGGCACCGCGTCGTATTTGTGTCCATGATTTCTTAGCCAACGGTTTCCTCCATCGAGTTGCAAGAACAACTGAAACGAGAGCTTCCAATTCCTGTCACTGACATATTGCATTAGGTTGTGTTCCACGTAACAGGCGCTGGCCGCCCACTCAAAAACATGTCGGCACACAACGTCCGCAGTCGGAGTGTTTCCGACGTCCGCCAGGACTACAAGCCCCGCCAGAATTTTTCGGAGGTGGGCAATCGAGGAGTATGCGTACATCGTCGCTCCCCAGCGCACTAATTCTTCGGTCGGGTCATCATTCGGGCCGAGGGCGGGCCGCGTCAGGGGCGGGAGGGTGATACCGCGCAATCCCTCCTCGATGATTTTCCATCGCGTCATTTCGTTTCCCATCGCCCTTGGCGTGCGTCTCCTCAACCGCTAAAGAACCAACAAGCCCTTTGCCTCCGGAAGCTCCACTCTGTACCGCGCTATGATGTACTCCCGTGTGTTTTCCTTGTGGCGCTCAAATTCCGCGCGCATACGACAAAGGACGTGATCGAGATTCAGACGGCTTGCGTAGTCTTCGAAGAACGTTCGCTCCATGGTGTAGCAAGTCAGGAGCATCGTGAAGAGGGACACGGCCCAATGGCGCTGCTCGGCGCCAGAATAACTTAAATGCCAAGTCCGGGTCGTCCCGTCCTCGGAAGTTGTGGTCTGGAATCTGTCGCTGATTGAATTGAGGTTGGCGTGGGAGCCAGTCTCTGACAATTGGCCCCATGTGCGGTGCAGTTCATCCAATCCTTTGAAGATCCCGTGTTTTTTGTGGCGCTCGTACGCATCCGAGAAGGCCTTTTGTTCGTCATGCTTTTTCAGCCAGACCCTCTGCAGTTCCGGATCGGCCGTCATGACGTGAGCGTGCGCGACGAATTCTATTGCATCCCGGAGAATCGAGCGGGCCTCAGCCAAGCATCCGGACAGAGCCAGTTCGATGCTGATGCGGATTTTGGCATGAGCGTTGATATACAGCATGAGGGGAAACAATTGAGCCCTGTTGCCGGGTGGTTTGAGGTCTGAAAACTCGTGCAGCCATATCTCATCGAGCATCGTGTAGTATTTCCACAGTTCAGGAAATCCCTGAATGCTGGAGAAGAAGTTATTCCGCTTGATCAGGTAGTACTCTTTGTAGCCCTTCGTGAGATTCTCGATCTCGAACGGAACAAGCAGATCGCTCTCTTTCGGCTCATTCGGTGATGCTGGTGCGCCCATAATGTTCCTGATACCGCGAGGAGCGCCGCCGCTCCCATTATCTCAATGTTAATTCTCCGCGCCGAACTTGGCGATACGTGATGACGCAACTCCCCCCGCGGACCGGCGGGTTGCATGTTAGTGGATGCCACATGGCGGAGAAACGCCCAACTCGAAGATCTGACCGTCATGGAGGTGTTGGCACCACCGCACATACGTGAGCGAACTTCTGAAGTGGAGTACTCAAAAAGACGCGCGCTGCGCGAGATCGGCTGCCGGTTCGAGTTCCGGTTCGCTCGATCGGGAAAGGGCCAGGCGCAACGATGGACCATCGACTTCATGTTCCCAGCGCGCCACTACCAGCGTGGCGACGCCGTTGCCGAGCATGTTAATCGTCGCGCGGAGCATGCTCATGAACCGGTCGATCCCTAAGATCAAAGCCATACCCGCGACCGGGATCGTAGGAATCACCATCATGGTGGCGACCAAGGCGATGAACGCCGCACCCTGCACCCCACTGGCCCCTTTCGAGGTGAGGATCGCGACCGAGAGAATCGTGAGCTGTTGCGCTAGCGTCAGATGGGTATTGGTGGCCTGGGCCACGAAAAGCGCCGCCAGGGTCATGTAGATGCTGGTGCCGTCGGTGTTGAAGGTGTAGCCCGTCGGCACCACCAGTCCCACCAGCGCCTTGGAGCAACCCAGCCGCTCCATTTTCTCCATCAATCTAGGCAGCGCCGGTTCGGACGAACTGACCGCCAGCACCAGCAAAATCTCTTCTTTGATATACAGGAGGAATTTGAAAATGTTGAATCCGGCGGCCCAGGCGATCGCGCCGAGTACAAGCACTACGAACACAGCTCCCGTCAGGTAGAACGTGGCGATCAGCTTAACCAGCGGTCCCAGTGAGGCGATCCCGAATCGTCCAATCGTGAAGGCCATCGCGCCGAAAGCGCCGATCGGCGCCAGACGCATCACGATGTTCACAATTCCAAACACCGCCTGCGTAAGCGTGCCGAACAAATCCACCAGCGGCTGGCAACGCGGACCAGCAGCCGATAGGGCGAAGCCGAATAGCAGGGCAATCAGCAGCACCTGGAGAATATCGCCCTTGGCAAACGCGTCCACCACTGTCGTCGGAATAATATGCATGACGAAGTCGGTCACGCTTTGCGCCTTGGCTTGGCCCGCATAGTCGGCCACCGCCTTCGCGTCGAGCGTCGCCGGGTTGATATTGAACCCGCTGCCCGGTTGCACCACATTGCCGACGAGCAGACCAATCACCAGAGCCAGCGTCGAGACCACTTCGAAGTACAGCAGCGCCTTACCGCCCACGCGGCCGACCTTCTTCATGTCCTGCATGCCCGCAATACCCGAGACCACCGTGCAGAAAATCACCAGCGTGATGATCATGGTGATCAAGCGGATGAAACCATCGCCGAGCGGCTTCATGGCAGTGGCTCTCGCCGGGCTGAGATAGCCAAAGGCAATGGCCAGCGCGATCGCAACCAATACTTGAAAGGAAAGATCCGCGTAGAGCGGCTTTCGTGGCGCGTTCCGGGGTGGATTACGGGGTGTCATGGAATTTTACCTCAGCCGAATTTGTGGCTCAGTCATAGTTCGCAAACTCATCGAATACGCCGGCATGGTATCTGCGACGCGATCATCAAGGGAAACCATTATGTCACGATGAGACGAACTGCACGGACATGGCGCCCAGTCCGTCGAAGGTTATGCGGAAAGGCGCGCCCACCGGCGCCTCCAGCACGCCACAGTAAGATCCGGTGGTTACGATCTGACCCGCGGTCAGACCTTCACCCCTGGAAGCCAGAAAGTTGGCCAGCCAGCAGAGCGGAGCGAGCGGATGGCCGGAGGGATGGCGACCGTTAACAGCAACCGGCGGTCTATCGCCTGTGTCGATCGTTATCGGGAGAGATTCGAGCTCGTGATCGAGACCGCCCGTAATGATCGGCCCAACGAACAGCCCCTGATTGGTCATCCCGTCGGCTAATTTTTCCGGAAAGCTCACGGACTCCTGGTCGGCATAGCGGCCTCGCAGCAACTCCAGCACCAACCGTGTTTCGGAGATCGCGGAGCGGATCTCGGTTTCTGTATACGCCACCGCACGGGGCCCCAGATCGCGGCCCAGGACGAAAGCAACTTCCGGCTCGATGCTCATCGTTGCGCCGCTGGTGAGCGCCGGGCAGGGTGAAGTGGTGTAAATCGTGGACGCATAGATGGGCGCTAGACTGATTTTTCCTGGCGCAGGCAGAGCTGCCTTCCATCCACCGATGTGTTCGCCGACAATCTCGCTTACACGCCGCTGAATGGAGAGCGCGTCTTCACAGTCGACGGGGCGGCAAAATTCCGGGAGTCGGTCGCCCGGCCGCCGCGCGCGCCGCGCGGCCATTAGATGTTGCGCGGCGGCTTCGCGGAGAGCGGGAGACACGTCACTAAACTACTCAAGTTTTCCCGCTGCGTCAATAACGCAGAGTCAGCGTCCAGCATTCTCGCCAGATGGGCGACGCCTGCCAGTGGGGCAGACGCCTTCCTGTATACTGTTCGCTTCGGGACTCCTAATCGGAAATCCCGTCGACACGATGATAGGGAGGGACACATGGGCGGGCGTCGATTCATTTCAAAACCACTAGTCAAAGCCTTTGGCTTTGCCCTCAGCTTGACGTTTTTCCTGGCACCCGGGCTCGCTACAGCCCAAAACGAATGGTTAACGTGGGGTCACGATCCGGAACGCACGGGCTCGAACCCGGACGAGAAGATCCTCAACAAGGACAATGTCTCTCAGCTCGAAGTGAAGTGGACAGCTCAGATCTCCACGGCTCCGAAGGAATACATTCTTTCAACGATGACGGCTCCGGTGGTCGCTACGTTGAATACACCGCAGGGGCCGGCCGCGCGCGTTTTTGTAGTCGGCAGCGACAATACTGTTTTCGCGATCGACGCGGCCACGGGCAAAATCGCCTGGCAAAAAGCGAACCCCAACACCCTGAAAGAGCCCAAGCAGGGCGATTACCGATGTCCCAACACGCAAAACGCTACGCCCGTGATCGACAAAGAGGCGGGGATCATTTATGTCTCGACGAGCGATGGTAAGCTCCGGGGCTTCAGTCTTATGGATGGCGAAGATCGCATTGCGCCAACCAGCTTCACGGACCCATTCGCGCGTAACTGGAGTCTGAATCTGATCGACGGAGTGATTTATTCTCCTACGGCCCGGGGCTGCTTAAATATGCAGTCCCACTTTACGGCGCTAAATTTGAAGGAACCGGCGCGGCACCCGTTGGAGTATTACACCAACACCGGAATCACATCGGGCGCGTGGGGGCGCGGTGGCCTCGTCCGGGGACCGAAGGGCGTTCTAGCCCAGACTGCCGATGGACCATACGATCCAGCTTCCGGCAAGTTCGGCAACAGCGTGGTGGCTCTGACTCCTGAAAACTTCCGATTGCAGGATAGCTTCACGCCGGCGAACTATGAGTATCTGAATAAAACAGATCTGGACCTTGGCTCAGGCAATCCCGTGGTCTTTCCATTCCAAAAGTGGACCTTGGCTGCGGTTGTAGGCAAGGAATCGGTAATTTATCTGCTGGACGCCAACGATCTGGGAGGCGCCGACCACCACACGCCGCTGTACACGTCACCGCGCTGGGGCAACGATGAGGCCAAGCTTCATGACCGCGGAATATGGGGGATCACGACTGGGCAAGACGCGCAGGGAAGACGTTGGCTGTATGCGCCCATGCTGGGCCCTCCCGCCAAAGACGCGCCGAAGTTCCAGCAGACCTACGGAGCAGCGGATCAGGGCAGCACCATGGCATTCGAAGTTCGCCTGGACGCGGCTACGGGTAAACCAACGCTGATACCGATGTGGATGTCCCGCGAGATGCACGCACCGGAGCCGCCCACGGTGGCTAACGGAGTGGTTTACGTGCTTCTGAGCGGCAAAACGTCGGATGAGTCCCGGGGGGCCATAAAAGCTCCCGCAGGACTCGACCCCAACGCGGTTCTCTATGCTCTCGATGCGGAAACTGGACGGGAATTGTATTCCAGCAACAAGCTAATCGCCAGCTTCACTCATTTCAACGAACCCGTGGTTGCCGGCGGCCAAGTGTACGTCTGCACCTGGGATGGGAAAGTCTATGCCTTCGGACTAAGAAAGTAGTGCAGCAGGTAGAACATCACAGGGGCGACAGACTACCATCTCACCTCAACCATGTGTTCCCGGCCATCGTCGATCAGTGGAATCGCCCCGTCTTGGCGCGTGGCGCCGTCTACCGTCACCGAAGCTCCGCCGCCTTTCGCCGGATTCTGAAAAACCGCGATGTGGTAAACCGTCTCACGATACCGATAGTGCACCTTGAATTCAGCCCAATGGGTGGGTATGCATGGTTCGATTCGAAGTTCGTTCCCTTTGAGCCGCAACCCAAGCAGCGATTCGAGAATGAGCCGATACATCCATCCGGCCGAGCCTGTGTACCAGGTCCAGCCTCCGCGACCGGCGTGCGGGGGCGCGGCATAAACGTCTGCGGCAACAACGTACGGCTCCACTTTGTAGGTGGCGACCTGATCGGGGGAACTGGAATGGCCGATCGGGTTGATCATCGCGAATAGTTCCCATGCGCGGCGGCTGTCGCCGAGTTTTGCGAACGCCATGGTTGTCCAGATCGCCGCATGCGTGTACTGCCCGCCGTTCTCGCGAACTCCCGGAACGTACCCTTTGATGTAGCCGGGATTGAGCGGAGATCGATCAAAAGGCGGATCCAGGAGCTGAATGAGAGCGTGATCCCGGCGAACCAGGTGCTTCTCCACGGCATCCATCGCCAGCCGCGAGCGCGCCGCATCGCCCGCACCGGAGAGCACCGACCAGCTCTGCGGTATCGAATCGATCTTGCACTCGGGATTGCTCTCCGATCCGAGCGGTGAACCATCGTCGAAGTACGCCCGGCGATACCATTCGCCGTCCCAACCACTCCGCTCGATGTTCTGTTTGAGAAGAACCACCTCTTCCAGGCAGCGCTTGTGGAAGGCTACGTCGCGGCGCAGGCGCGCCAGCGCGGCAAACTGCGTGAGCACGTCGCACAGGAAGAAAGCCAGCCACACACTTTCTCCCTTCCCGTCTTTGCCCACCAGGTTCATTCCGTCGTTCCAATCGCCGGACTGCATCAGCGGGAGTCCATGCTCACCCAGTCGCAGGCCCCTCAGAATCGCGCGGACACAATGTTCGTAGAGGGTCGCGGTCTCCTCCGCCTGAGCGGGTAAATCGTAATACGAATCCTCGTCCGCGTTCACCAACCGTGCATCCAAGAAAGGAAGAATTTCCTCCAGGATTCCAGCGTCACCGGTGCTGGTGACATAGCGGCAGGCCGCTAACACCAGCCAAAGAAAATCATCCGAACAATGCGTGCGGACGCCCCGGTTTAGCGGCGGATGCCACCAGTGTTGGACGTCGCCCTCCCGGAATTGGTGCGTGGCGCACAGCAGGAGATGCTGCCGTACAAGCTGCGGCTGCGCATGGACCAGCGCCATCACGTCCTGTAACTGGTCGCGGAATCCGAAGGCGCCGCCGGACTGGTAGAATCCGCTCCGTCCCCACAGCCGGGACGAAAGAGTCTGATAGAGGAGCCAGCCATTGGCAAGCACGTTGACGGACGGATCGGGCGTCTCGACATTCACAGCGCCGAGCGTGTGGTTCCAGAACTGCCACACCGCTGTGAGGGCCCCCCGCGCCGCTGCCGATCCGGAAAAGCGGTGAAGTATGTCCCTGGCGTCGGCAGCATCCCGGCCCGCGCCGAGCACAAACACGATTTCGCGCTCTTGGTCCGCGGCGAGTTCGAAGGCGACTTGAATCGCCGCACACGGGTCCAATGCCGCTCCTACGGTTCCGGAGAGCCCGGCCCGGGTCATCGCGGCCGGAGCGGAAAGGCTGCCGTTGCGTCCAATGAATTCGGTGCGGTCGCCGGTGATCGCAGGCGCCGGGTCGTTCACGCCGAAGAAGGCAATCCGTTCGCCAAACTCGGTGATATACGGGTTTCGCGCGAACACTGCGCCGGTCGAAGAGTCTACCTCAGTGATCACGTGCATCGCGGTTTTCGGCCGCAAATCTCCCAGTACCCATTCCGCGTAGCCAGTTACGGAGAGCCTCCGCCCCCTGCCCGAGTTGTTCCGCACCTTGAGAACCGAGAACTTGATCGATGCATCGATGGCCACATAGACCCAGAGTTCGGAACCAATGCCTCCCTCGGTATGTTCGAAGACGCTGTAACCAAATCCGTGCCGGCTGGTATAAGACCCTTTACCGCGACTCGGCTGCGGCGCGGGCGACCAAAAGTCCTCGTTCTCCTCATCGCGGAGATAAAAAGCCTCTCCGTCGGAGTCGCTAACCGGGTCATCCGCCCACGGCGTCAGGCGAAATTCGTGCGCGTTTTCGTTCCACGTATAGGCCAGTCCGCTCTCGGAAACGACGGTTCCGAAGTCAGGGTTCGCCAGTACATTGACCCACGGGGCGGGGGTCGCCTGCCCCGCGGAGGTTGTGATCACGTATTCCCGGCCGTCCACGGTAAACCCACCCAGTCCGTTCCAAAAAACCAGCTGGCGGTACGGCGATTCATCGGCGCGGGACGGCGCGGCCCGCGGCGTACGGCGGGACACCAGACGCGGCGACTTCGCTTGGTGAGCCCCTTCGCCTAGCCGGCTGTGGCTGACTTGATCCGCGAGCGTCCCGTGCCGATCCGTGACGATCACACGCGCGACGGTTTGGAAGAGGATGCGATCCTCGTTCGACATCCGATCCGCCGACCGGACGAAGACGCCGCCCGGCCGATCCGTGATATTGGTCTCAACGCCCGCGGCGATCAGTCCCATGATCTGCTCCTGCAGGACCTGCCGGTAACCGCTTTGGTCCTCGTTCCAGATCACCAGATCCACGGCCAGCCCCTTCAACCGCCAATACGCGTGCGCTTGCACCAGCTGGTGCGCCAGTTCTATATTGGCCGGATCTGCGATCTGCAGCAGGACGATGGGCAGGTCGCCGGAAATGGCTTGGCCCCACAGGCCAGACTGGCCTCGCCGGTTGAGGAGCAGCGTGCTCGAGTTGGCGCGGAGCGATGCGTCGGCATAAATCACGGAGCTGGCCAGACGCTCATACAGTTGCGCATCGGCCTCACTGGCATTCAGCTGCCGCAGGGCAACCTGACTGTGGGTCCAGGCCAGATCGAACACTCGATCGGCGAGCCGCCGGTCCTGATACTTCTCCAGAAGTCCCTGGCACGTTTCACGGGATTCGCCGACTCCGGAAACGATATTGACGACCGCCGACGCTCCCGCAGCCAGCGTGAGACGGAAGCGCACCGCCACGATTGGGTCCAGCACGGAGCCATCGGTATTGGAAAGAGGACCAGGCGCGCGCATCGCTTGCGGGTTCTTGACCGTGTTTCCTCGCCCAATGAACTGCATGCGATCGGTTTCCGACGATACTTCGCTGGGGCCGCCGCCGTGAGCGGTCACCAGGTGAAACATCCAGGGGACCGGCTCTTCGGCGGAACGGGGCCGGCGGGTACACAGGATGGCTTGACGGTGCGGAAGAATCTCCGTTTGCACAAAGAGATTGCTGAAGGCCGGATGCAAAGCGTCTGCGATCGGGGACGTCAGAACCACCTCTGCATAGCTGGTCACGTCGATGGTCCGGGTTCTCGAGGTGCGGTTCGTGACCGTCACCCGGCGCAGCTCGATATCGTCTTCCGGCGAGACGGCGATCTCGGTGTGCGTATCGAAACCTTGATCGCGGCGCCGGAACTCCACGCGGGACTCGGAGAAACTAGCTTCATAACTGTCCGGCAGTTTGCCCACCGGCTGATGTGCGGCAGACCAATATTCTCCACTGGCCACATCGCGGATATAGCAGAACGTACCCCAGTGATCGCGAGTCGTGTCTTCGCGCCAGCGGGTCACCGCGAGGTCTTTCCACCGGCTGTACCCACCTCCGGCGTTAGTGATCATGACGTGGTATCTGCCGTTCGACAATAGTTGGATCTCGGGCGCATTCGTATTGGGATCCGTGAATACCCGCACGGGCGTCTCCGGAGCGGGAGAACTGGTTCGCAGGTCGGAGGATTCCGCGGCATGGAAGTGAAACGCGGTGGCCCGGGGGATGCGCTCTTCGAGCAGCAGCATGGTTGCCTGGAATCGCGGGTCCGCCCCGAAGCGCTTTTGCATGGGACGATCCAGCAACGTATAGGCCAGTGAAAGCAGGCTCATCCCCTGGTGGTGAGCCATGAACGAACGCACTACCGCGCAGGTTTCCCCGCGCGGCACACGCGAGGGAGTGTAATCCACGGATTCATAGAACCCATACCTGCCTTCGCGTCCTTCCAGCGCGAGTCGCAGGAGATTCAGGCACGCCTCCTGAGGCGCGACCATGAGCGCCAGCGCGGAGGCGTAGGGTGCGATCACCAAATCTTCCGCCAGGCCGCGTTTGAGGCCGAGGCCAGGTACACCGAACGCACGGTACTGATAGTTAAGATGAACGTCGATCGTGTTGTAACCCGATTCTGAAATGCCCCAGGGAACTCCCCGAATCTTCCCGTATTCGATCTGCCGCTTCACAGCGGTCTTATAAGTCTGATCGAGCAACGTGTTTTCGTACGTCGGCATGATCAGAAGCGGCATGAGGTACTCAAACATGGAGCCGCTCCACGAAATGAGAATCGGCTCTCCGCCCGCTCCTGCCAGCAGGCGGCCCAGTGCAAACCAACTCTCCTGGGAGAGTTGTCCCTGGGCGATGGCCACAAAGCAGCACAGCCGCGCCTCGGAAGCCAGGAGATCGTAGTAGCTGTCATCTCTCCGCGAGGCGTCCACGTTGTAGCCGATCGCCAGCAGTTGGCGGGTCTTGTCAAAGAGGAAATCCCACTCTACGCACGCGAGTTCGCCGCATTGGTTAGCGAGGTTCGCAATCTCCGCGATCCGGTTCCGGGCGATTGGGCTGGGGCGATTTGCGTCCTGGGCCGCCAGCTCTCGGAGCGTTGGGATCCCGTCCACGTCGTTCGGCTGGAGCGCGCGGAGTTCTATCAATGCGTCTTGACATTGCCGTAAAAGCGTCCGTGCCCACGACCCGAGTTCCGCCCCAGCATCGGGGCCAAGATTACGAACCGCTGTTTCAGCCCAAGTAGCCAACCGCTCCAAGCGCTCTCGCGTGGCTTGGATCGTGATGGGCGGGGATTCCAAGCACTTGCGGAGGTCGATGGGAACGCTCCACGAGGCAGCGCCCGCGATGTCCTCCAGCGCCGCGGCAGTATCTTCGATTCCTGCAAACAGGCGAACACCCAGAATCTTGTCGTCGGGCAACGCCAGAAGCCCCGCTCGTAAGGTCAGCAGATCCCCCGCGAGGTTTCCGCTGTCCACCGTAGAGACGTAGTGCGGCGCCAGCGGCTTCAAGGACTGGGTGTCGTACCAGTTGTAGAAGTGTCCGCGGTAGCGTTCCATGCCGGCCATGGTCTGCAGCGCCCGGGCTGTACGCTCGATGAGCTGACCGGCGTTGATATAACCGAAATCGTATGCGGACAGGTTGGCGAGCAGCGCTAAACCCATGTTGGTTGGCGACGTTCGATGGGCGACAACCGCCGTGGGTGATTCCTGGTAGTTGTCCGGGGGCAGCCAATGATCTTCCGGTCCAACGAAGGTCTCGAAGAACGACCACGTCTTTCGCGCAATCTTTCGAAGAAACGTGGTTTCCTCCGCTGTCAGCATAGTGCGATAGCCGGTGAGCGGCCGGCCCATCCACCAGGCAACCGCCGGAGAAACAAACCAGAGTGCCAGCGCCGCTGCGGATGGAATCAACGCCACAGGCCGCACCGTCGCCAGAACAACCCCAGCCGCAGTTGCGATCGCCGGGCCCATCCACATGGACCGCACGGTGACGATGAAATCCGACCGTGTGCCGCGGCCGTCGTCGCCCGATGGAGACCATTCCAGAAGATGCCGGCGCGTCACTGCCATCCGCCAAGCCGTGCGTACGATGGCCTGCAGACTGAAAAACGCCTCGTGGGGAAGACATGCCAGATTGAATCCGGCATGAGTAAATCGCCGCTGGGCCGATCTTGCGGCCGCCTTCAAGTGCTGACTCCACCGAATGTCTAGTGGCTTCTGAAAGATCTCCGCCAACGACATCAAAAAGGGAGGAACGAAGGTCACCGCGAGCACCCCCAGCGTCCACAGCCAGGGCCGCCGCAACGTCGTCCAGGCGAGCAGCAACAAGGCCACCATCGCCAGGGGTGTGAGACTTCGCCGCAGATTATCGAAGATCTTCCAGCGCGACAGCGCGGACAGCGGGTTCTTCACCCAGTGGCCGTCGGCGCACGGCACTCGCGGCAGCAGCCATCCCGCGATTTGCCAGTCTCCCCGAATCCAGCGTTGACGGCGTTTTACGTCGGCGCCATACAGGGACGGATCGGATTCATAGAGTTCAACGTCGCTGAGCAGGCCCGCCCGCGCGTAACAGCCCTCCAGTAGATCGTGACTGAGAATCCGGTTTTCGGGGAAGCGTCCTTTGAGGGATAACTCGAAGGCGTCTACATCATGGATCCCTTTTCCGATGAAAGATCCCGCGGCAAAGATGTCCTGATAAACATCGGAAACGGCCCGCGTGTACGGATCGATGCCAGCTTCGCCACCCAACATTTGCGCGTACGAGGACTGGTTGGCTCCGAGCAGGCTGGATGCCACACGGGGCTGCAGGATGCCGTATCCCTCGGTGACGAGTTGCTTGCGCTCGTCGTACCGCGCGCGATTCAAAGGATGCGCCATGGCTCCGACGCACTGCCGGGCCGCGTCGCGGGGGAGTTGAGTGTCGGTGTCCAAGGTGATCACGTACCTCACTCCTTGCAGCACCTTGGTGTCGCCAACGACAAGTGTGAACTGGTCCCCGTTTGGGTTCTTAAGGAAATCGTTCAGCGCCCCAAGCTTGCCCCTTTTGCGTTCGTAACCCATCCATATCTTGTCCCGTGAATTCCAAGTGCGCGGCCGGTGAAACAGGAAGAACAGATCGCCTTTTGGACTTCGGTATTTTGTGTTGAGCGCTTCCACCAACTGCTGCGCCTGCCTGAGCAGCGTTTCGTCTTGCGGACCGCTTTGTTCCACCGCGTCCGCAAAATCCGTCAATAGGCCGAAATGCAGATTGTCGCCGCGATTTGCCAGAAACCGGACCTCCAATGCCTCCATCAGACCGGCGAGGCCATCCGCGCTGGTTAGCATAGTTGGAACGATCACCAACGTCCTCGATTCAGCCGGAATTCCCACGGAATAATCCATCTTCGGAAGCGGATGGGGTTGCACCAGAATCGTCGCCAGCCAGTTCACGAATGTAATGGCAAACTGGCCTGCGCAGAAGACGACCAGCACAAAAGTCAGCGCCACCACCCAACCCGGCGTGTTCACGGAATGGACGGCCGCAATCCAGGACGCCGTCACACTCGCCGCGATGAGGGCGATTGCACCCAGGTAAACGAGTAGCGGTACTCGCCCGCCCCATTCACGTACGATTTTCGAGACCCGTCTGCGCACTCCCGCTGCCCCTTCGAGACCTGGCAGCCCTCTGTCGATCAAATAGAAACCGACATGGGCCGAACGATCGCCGCTGCCGCATTGCCCTGCGCTCTCCGCGGCGAGACGGACAGCCACACGCGCCACGCCGTCTTCCGGCAGCGGACTCGCCTTGGCGATTCTCTCCACAACGTGCCGGTACCGGTCGCGCGTTGCGAAGTCCATCTTCCCGTAGACTCCACCGACGTCCGTCCGGAGAATTTGCTCCACGACGCTGAGGTCTTCGACAAAATCCCGCCAATTGATCGCGCCCAGCAACCGGAGACTTCCGATGCTGTTGCTGATCGAAACCTGGTCGGCCGCCTGCTGCTGGTTTTCCGATTGGACCAGTTGGTCGATGGTCAGGCCGTCGCGCGCCAGCAGTTGCTCGATCCAGGTGAGCGGCATGGCCAGCGCCGGGCTGCGTCCCTGGAGCCGGCGCGAGAACTCCGCCACAAACGAGCTCACCATCGGCGGGCCGGACCGCGCCATGTCGGCGGTCACCAGGATCAGACCGTTGGGATCGTTCTCCGCGGTTTCGATCATCTTGTCCGCCCAGTTATCGGCAGTACTGCAAGCGGCTCTGTCGGAGGCCACACGTTCGGCGACGCCGCGGAGATTGTCCAGCAACGCCAACCGCAGCATGATCGGAATCGCCCACAATTCGCCCAGCCGGAGGGTGGTGATGGTCTGGTACGACGCCAGAAAGCGCCGCAGGCTCTCCGGGTCCAACCGCCCGTCCCCGTGCGAGATCGTTTCGAGCGCGATGTCGTAAACCCGGGGAAGACCGGCTGACGATCCGTTCAACAGCCGCGGCAGTTCGCGGCTGTAGCCTTTTGGCAGGTGTCTCCGGGCGGTTCGAATCTGCTCTTCAACCAGGTAAAAATTGTCGAGCAGCCACTCGCCGGCTGGCGTGACGCGGCGATCCTCCTTGATCGCCCCGAGCAATAGTCCCCGAGCCTTCAGCAGAACTTCTTCGTTTTCGGCTAGCCGCGACAGCAGCCGTTCTGTGTGCCGGGCTGGACCGAGAACGTGCGACTGTGCCAGGGTCTTGCCATACTGCTCCATCTGCTCGACGCTGAACAATTCCGATCGCGGCAACGGCTCGTCGTTAGGCCGTTTCTGCGCTGACCGTTTCGTGATCCGTAGATTCAGAGGAACGTTACCGGTTGCCTTTGCGTTTTGCGGAGGAAGTCATGTGGGGTTAACCAACGGCCCGATCAAGCCCCGCCGTAGAACCGAAGCTCACGGGGCCCGTTCCGCGCACCCCATCGGGAACGCGGCTATCACCGTTTAATGCGGCGCGGTTAACTGATGATCGCGGTCGCATGCGCAGCAATAGTGGCCATCCCTGGTACGGTACGGCTGTGGATTCCGCGGATCCTTGCGGTCGCATTCCAGGCATTTGCCGTGCCGCCGGCTTCGGCCGGCTGGATAATACTGGCATCGTTCCGTTGGGGCCTTCAAACCTCACAGAATTCGGAAGGCGTTCTGGTCGTCACAAGGACCCCGTTGTACGCCGCGTCATCTCCTCTGCGGCCAGCCGTCTCCGGCGGGCAAAGAAGACGGGTGGTTGCCCGCCGCGCCGGATCGCCGACGCGCAGAATTGTTCGCAGGTCGCGAAGAACTCCTTCAAGCTGTGATCTTCCATGCCCTGAAGGCGAACTTTGATGATCAGCGTCCGGTCTGTCTCGCCGGACATGCCAGCCGCCACCATCCGGTCCGCCAGCCGGTCACGAACTTCGCGATACCCGGTTTCCGCTTCGATGGTTCGACATTGCGCATCTTCAAGGACTTGGCCCTCTGGAGCGGAATCGCGAATGCTCTCCAGGTGGCCTGCACGCAAGGCCCACTCCCCGAACGCGGTCCGATACCGGGCCCGCAAATCTTCCAACTGTTCGGGCTTGTTCATAGGTCCACGTGCCAAGAGCACATTCGGAGTCATGAGAACCTCCTCGCTTCCGGCGAGACGAACTCGCCTCATATCCGAAGCACCCGAAGATCTCTTTCCAAGTGGCTCCCCTGCTTGGCAAACAAGGGCGCTAGACACAGAATCCGCGTTCTGTTTCAGGCAGGGCGTAACATGATCTGCTCCTTGAGTATAGCAGGCGCGTGAGGCCGGTCCCAGCAAGCCCTCGCGCGGAATTAGGCTGGTACTGCTAGGATGAACTGTGTTCTCTCCACGCTGTCCCTTTTGCAGATCGGTCGACTTTCGAGGTGTAGGCGTCCGAAACGCCGCGGAGAAAGTGCTGCACTGGATTCTATCGCCCTACCGTTGCGCTCTTTGCGGACGCCACTTCTTTCTGCTCCGCTGGCTTGCTCCAGCCGCGGGAACGTCCTGAAGTCCGCGGCGGTGGACGGCGGGATTGGGTGCCTCGAGCGGTAGAACAGTACTGCACCCGCGGACCCTTGCGGCATGCTGCCGGCGGACTCCAGGTCGCACCAGACATTTCGAGGCAAGCGGACTCTCGGACGACGTTAAGAACGACCCCGCAAAGCCTGATCGACTCGGCTATGGCAAAACACCGGCCGGCTGAAACCAGCGCAGGAGGGTGAGAGCCCGGTTGTTGATCACGGAACGCTTCATCTGAGAGTGCAACTCAAGGTTTGACTTGTCGTTTGGTATCGCGTCAGCCCGCATCGTCAATCTGCAAGTCCAGCGAAGCTTCCATCCGCGATTGCGCCCCGCCTGAATACCATCCCGCCACCGGGGATGCGAGATCGGGATCGAACCCGGCGGCTACAGCGACGTGACCGTTGGACACAGCTATGCCGCGAGAAGGATCATAGCCCCTCCAGCCAATCCCCGGCAAATAGACCTCAGACCACGCATGCATGTACGAGTCGTGGCGGTTCGCCGACGAGCACTCATATCCGCTAACGAATCTGGCGGCGATTCCCATCACGCGGCAAACATCGCAGAATAGGACTGCGAGATCGCGGCACGATCCCTCTCTCGATCTCAACGTCTGGTCCGACGGCCAAGGAGGACCGTGGAAGCGGATCACCTGGCGGAAGGTTTGATAGACCTGCCAGCTCAACGTGGTCAGAAACGATAGTGTGTTCCACTGCGCGCTGGCGGCGGCCTCTTGCGCATATTGTTTCACGGATTCGGCGACGTGACCGTCCTGCCGGTACGAAGCCAGCGCTGCGCACAAGGGCTCCCGGTACCATAGCGGAAGCGTCAACGATTCGCCGATGATCAAGTAATCGAACGGATTCTCCCTGAGCATCTCCACTTTGAACCAGCTCCGCACCATTAACTCCCGGGTGGGCTGGTCAAACCACGCGTTCAGCGCGAGATTGCCATCCTGATCCAAGCACTCCGTGGTCCCGGCCGGCGTCGGCGTGATGTGAAGATCGCACGCGAGCAAGTTTTGCGCACTGCTCGTGCGCGGACGAAGCCGGAAGATGTGCGGCTCCAGGTACACCGGGAAATCGTAACGGTAGACAGTGTTGTGCGTGACGGTAATTCGCATACCTTTCGAATGACTCGTTGGGCCCGTTCGACGAATCTCTCCGATGTGACTACGGTTAGGATCTCATGTCCATCGGGATTCGGCACAGCGACGCGGGGGCGAGTAGTTGGACTGCAGGTGCGTCCAGGACCAGAAGAAACTCAGCTTGAGCTTGGCACTCAACAACTGATCGATCTTCAGCGTGCAGACGCTGATTCCGCCGCCGACTTCGTCCGGCTTTATCAACAACGGCCTGTATAGCGGCCCCTGCCTCCCAATAGGACTCAAAGTGTAGGATTCAGAGTGCCTGTCGAGCTAGGGCCTCGGAAGCACCCAAACCCGGCCAAAACTCTTGCCAGCGGCGGCTATCCTCGGATTAGGAGATGTTCTTGTTATGCCAGCGCGCCTCTGTCAGCAATCCAGCCTCGACTGATCCGACACAATCCGACACCCGACGCAAATCTGTCGGCTGTTCAGCAGCAGGTCGTGGCCGCGCTCGCGCTAACCCCCGCGGCTTCAGCCCAGGTGCTTTCCAGACACGCTGGGCGGCGACCGCGACGCGAGTCCAGATTTATCTTTCCCTCGTTAGCCTTAAGGTGTCCCGGAGTGGGGCGAAACAGCGTCGCAGCCAGATGTTGCTTACGCCCCCCGCTAGTTAGCCAGCGGATCCGGTCGCATCTGGAACTTCACGAGCTTGCTGGTGGTCCCTTTGCCGCCTTCCATGTGGAATGGCGCTCGCGTCGAGATCGGCGTGTAGATGCCCTTCCCCTTCCAGCCGCCGTTTGGATTGTCGATGCGGCCGTCCAGGCCTTTTGCGTAGTAGCCCATGGGATACGGCACGCGCAGCGTCATGAACTTGCCGTCCACCAGCGCCAGCAATCCCTCTGACAGATTTCCGGTCGCCAGCGGCACGTCCTTGCCGACGCCAAGCATGTCGAACCGATCGACGAAGTTGTAGTACGCCGAGTCGGCGCTGCCGTTCTCCACCGCGCCCTTGTAGTTGGGACCCGGGAATGGATAGAGCGTCCAGCCTTCCGGGCAGTGCTGTCCCGTGGCAGCAGCCGGGCCGTTGAGCTTGCCCTTGCACTTGCTGCGGTCGAAGCTGGCGTAATGGCCGCTCGAGAGCGGGGCCCAGACGACGCCCTTGCTGTCGACGTCCATGCCGCGAGGCGCGAAGCCCTGCACCGGAGCCTTGGGGTTGTTCCATGGCACCTCGTAATACTCGGCCAGCGCGGTCTCGGGCGGGTGGGATCCGGGGACGAAGCGAACCAGCGCGCCCGGCATTCCCAGGACCGATCCCCAGATCGAGCCGTCCGGCGCCGGCGCGACACCATAGAAAGACACGTCAATCCGCTTGTCTTTGGTTGGATCCGCCGGCTGACCCGGTTCGGTGTAAGCGTCGCGCTTCCCGTTCCCGTTGTAATCGAGGATGAACGCGCTCCAGCCCTGCGCTTGCTTCTCGTCGTGCGTCTTCTCCCAGATCTTGGTGTCGAACCACCCCTCGACGCCGGAAGGCCCAAAGGACGACCACAGCACATCGTTGTCGTCGAAATTCACGTGGCCCCACGTAAAGCAGGTGTCGATGGTGGTGGTCTCTTTGGTTTTTGGATCATAAAGCTCCAGCCCCCGCTGGCCTTGAGCGATGGGGAACAACTTCGCCGACGGATGATCCGATCCCGCTTGACACCATGCCGGCGTCGTAGGCTTACGGACGCGCGCCGCGGCCCACACGCGAGACTGCTTATCCATCGAGAAGCTGTGGATCGTCGTCTGGCTGTTCCAGATCGCTTCGTCGCCCCAAAACGGCGAGGGCGCCGCGGGCTTCGTGGCGAAGGAACTCGGCGTCTGCGGATCGCGAACCCTCATCTTTACCTGGCTGGTCGCGTTGGTCTTGGGATCGAGGACAGTCAGGTAATCGCCGCTCTCTTCGAGCGCTCCGTAGATGGGGCCGTTGGCGTTCACACCCGGATTCCGTTTGTCAGTCGCGATGGCGTCATGCAGATAGACTTTCGGATCGGCCCAGTCCCAGAGAGTGACGACGACGTTCCGCTCCCGGCCCTGAGGACGCGACGGAGCGGCACTCGGCAGCTCTCCATGGGCGATCCGGTCACTCCAGTCGGCGTACATCGCCAGCACGCGCTGGCGGCCGACCTGATCGAAACGGGCACTCATCCCGCCGCCCGCCTGGCCGGCCTTAATCCGGAGGTCCCACGCGGCTTTCGAGTTTGCGGTCTTACCGAGGATGCTCTGTGGAATCTCGCGCGTGGCCTTGTCGCCCATCTGATGACAGCCGGTGCAGCCGTCCGTGTTGACGATGTCGCGAATCCATTGGCCCTGGCTCTTGACGCCGGGAGCAATCCCGTTGCCCGTAGGCCCGGTGCCGGGGAAATCGCTTTTGGGCGGCACCTGCAGCAAAGAGAACCAGTACAGCGCGGGATAGTATTCGACGGCCGCTTTCTTGTCCGGCGCGACGACGGCCTTCAAGTCAAGGTTCTTCCCCGGTGTGGCTTTGACTTTCGGCGAATCCACCAGCCCGTAGCCGCGAACCCACACATTGTAGTTCGCCTTGGGAAGCTCCGGCACCAGGTAACGCCCCTGATCGTCCGTGACCACGATCTTGACGAATTTGGTCGGCAGGTCGGTGGCTTCGGCGATCACCCAGACTCCCGCTTCGGCTCCATTGGGGCTGCTCACCACCCCGCCTAAGTCGGAGTTACCGACGCGGACAGTTCCGCTCTTGGTTTGGGCTGTAAGCAACCCCGCTAGCGTGGCGGCCACGAGCAGGGCAAGTACGATCACTACTCCCGGATGCAAGGCTCTCTTGCGCATAGGGTCAGATCTCCTTCCACGGTCGAATCACGACTGATCCGTGGTCATCATACACCGATTTCTGCTGCGTCGGTACCGGACGCGAGGGTACCAGGCGGGTTAAACAACCCGCCGCAGGTTCACAACCACAGCTGTCCAAATTAGCCAGGATCGACGGCTTAGACGCCGCCAAGCCCAGCAAAGACCAAGGTAACGTTGTAGGAGGAAAAACAGGTTGGGTTTCATGCTGTCCAAGGGAATCAGGCGTT
>Ga0209517_10002062_pt1 | contig 29126 bp, 28 predicted proteins | sample PeaSoiMetSII2010_FD_187695 | JGI IMG/M metagenome (GOLD analysis project Ga0209517, IMG submission 187695) | Peat soil microbial communities from Weissenstadt, Germany - SII-2010 (SPAdes) (version 2) | ecosystem: Environmental > Terrestrial > Soil > Wetlands > Peat | place: Germany...
TAACGCGTGAATCGCTGAAACCGGGCGACCACGTGATCATCAAAGGCAACCCGGGACGCAACCCGGATGATCACCGCGTCCGCATGCAGAGCATCACGCGACCGGCCACTGCCACCGCTGCTGAATTTAACTGGAAGGGCATCGTTCAGTAGGGAAAGAGCGGCTGCTTGCTCGCGCGCGCGGATCGGCACGCGCAGTGGAGGAGTAGTCTTTTCTCAGGAAGCATGATGCATCACCTACCTCGATGTGGGGCGGCGGGCCTCGGGCTCGTGCTCACGGCGCTGCTGGCTCTGCCGGCGTTCGCACAAGTGGATTTTACCGGCGAATGGGCTCCTCTGTATCACGAAGACGGGCCCGAGCGTCTGCCGGGTCCAGAGTTGGGTGATTACACCGAATTGCCGATCAACGCGGCGGCGCGCATGGCCGCCGACACCTACGACGCTGATCGCATTTCGGTAGTGCCGGAATATCAATGCCGTCCGCACGGTGGCGACTATTCCATGCGCGGTCTTGGCAATCTGCGGGTGTGGCGGGAAATCGACCAGGCATCGGAGAAGCTGGTCGCGATTCACACGCATCTGCTGGCTTGGGATAGCGAGCGAACCATCTGGATGGACGGCCGTCCGCATCCGCCCGACTACGCTCCGCACACCTGGCAGGGCTTTTCCACTGGCGTGTGGGATGGCAACATGCTGACCATCACAACCACGCATTTCAAAACCAATTACATGCGGCGCAACGGCGTCCCGCGCAGCGACAAGGCGACCTTGACGGAACATTGGACCCGTCACGGCGATTACTTGACCGTGGTCACCGTGATTGAAGATCCCGTCTATCTGACCGAGCCGCTGGTTCGCAGCGACAACTGGTATCTCGACCCGGGCCAGAACATCGGGGTTTTCGGATGCGAGTATGCGCCTGAAGTGCCGCGGCCCGAAGGCACGGTTCCCAATCACCTGCCCGGCCAAAATCCCTTCCTGCATGAGTTCGCGGATTGGTATGGCCTGCCGTTTGATGCCACGCGCGGCGGCGCCGAGACGATGTACCCGGAGTACAAGCAGAAGATCGCCGGCGAGTATCATCCGCCTGAGAAATGCTCGCGCTATTGCCGGTGCACCAGCCTGTTCGATTGCAACGTGACGTCGAAGTGAACATGCACAGCCTCACGCTCCCTATTGGTCGCGGCTCTGCCGTAGTCGCGATGCTGGTGACCGCTGCGGCACTGTCCTTCGCGCAGCCGCCCCGGCAGAACTTCGACGACGTCAAGCTCCAGATGGCGCCGGTGCAGGGCTCCGTCTACGTCCTGATGGGCGATGGCGGCAACATTACGGTGCAAGTCGGCAAGGACGGAGTCATGCTGGTGGACACCGGTTTTGCGCCTGTAGCGGCCAGAGCGATGGCCGAGATCCGGAAGCTGTCGGACGGCCCGATTCGCTGGATCGTCAACACGCACGTGCATGCGGATCACACCGACGGGAATGCCCAGATGGCAAAGCTCGGGATGACGCACGGATCCATCGGTCCTCCCAGAATCGTCGCGCACTCCAACGTTCTGAACCGCATGTCTGGCCCGCAACCCGGCAATCAGCCGAAGATCCCGGAAGAAGCCTGGCCGAACGATGAGTACTTCCTGCCGACCAAGGATTTCTTCTTCAACGGTGAAGCGGTGGTGGTTTATCATGTACCGAACGCGCACACCGATGGCGACAGCATGGTGTTTTTCCGGCGATCCGACGTATTGAGCACGGGTGATGTGTTTACGCCGGGAAGCTATCCGATCATTGACCTGTCGCGCGGCGGCAGCGTGGAAGGCGAAATCAACGCACTGAATCAAATTATCGACATTACGGTCCCGGCCAAGTATCAGGAAGGCGGCACGATGGTGATTCCGGGCCACGGGCGGCTGTGCGATGAAGCCGACGTGGTGGAGTATCGCAACATGTTGACCATTATTCGCGATCGCTTTCGCGACATGATCAAGAAGGGCATGACGCTGGAGCAGGTGAAGGCGGCCAAGGCCACGCTCGACTATGATGCACAGTACGGCTCGACGACCGGATTCTGGACCACGGACATGTTCGTTGAGGCTGTCTACAAGAGCCTGAGCGGGAAAAAGTAAATGCGTATTCGATCGCTGGTTCTTCTCGCACTCGGATCTGCTTCGCTATTCGCGCAAGGCGTGCCACCTCCATCCGGCATCGGAGCGCCCCCTGGACCGCAGGCTCCGAAGTCCGGGCAAGCGGCGGCCCCGGTTGATTTCACCGGTTACTGGGTGTCGGTGGTCTCTGAAGACTGGCGCTGGCGCATGGTGACGCCCATCAAGGGCGACTTCGCCAGCATTCCGTTGAACGAAGAAGCGCGGAAGATCGGCAATGCCTGGGATCCGGCCAAAGATACCGCAGCCGGTGAGCAATGCAAATCGTATGGCGCGCCGGCGATCATGCGCGTGCCGGGACGTGTCCACATAACCTGGGCCGATGAGAACACGCTGAAGATCGAGACCGACGCTGGAACGCAGACCCGCCTGTTTCATTTCCTTCTTCCTGTCAACGCCGTGCTCGGAAACGCGCCGCACAGTAGCGAGCGAAGCTGGCAAGGATACTCAGTCGCGAATTGGGAACGGCCGGTGCGCGGCTCCGGAGCCCCTGGCTTCGGACTGGGCGCGACGCGCGAAGGAGCACATGGAAAATCACTGGAAGTGGTGACCACGCAATTGCGCCCCGGCTATCTGCGCAAGAACGGCCCGCCGTATAGCGAAAACACGGTCCTCAAGGAATATTACGATCTGCACAAAGAGCGGAACGGCGACACCTGGTTCACGGTGACCACGGTCGTCGAGGATCCCAAGTACCTGGTCGAACCGTTCGTCACCAGCACCGATTTTAAGAAGATTCCCGAAGGGGCCGGATGGAGTCCCTCAGCTTGCGTGGCAAAATAGAACTGGAGATAACCCAATGATTCGCAGATTTCTGACTCAGGGCGTCACCGCAGCGCTATTGCTCGTTGCACCCGCATTGGTGCAAGCGCAGTTTGGACCTCCTCCGGCTGGACCGCCGCGCCCGGCCAAGACCATCGCGCCGATGGACCTTACCGGTTATTGGGTATCGATCGTCACCGAAGACTGGCGCTGGCGCATGGTGACTCCCGCCAAGGGCGACTACGCGAGCGTGCCGATGACTCCGGCCGCACGCAAGGCCGCCGATGCTTGGGATCCAGCCAAGGACACGGCTGACGGTAACCAGTGCAAAGCCTACGGCGCGGCCGCTGTCATGCGCGTTCCAGGACGCGTGCACATCACGTGGACGGATGACAATACACTCAAGGTGGAAACCGACGCCGGGACACAGACCCGCGTGTTCCACTTTGGCGGCAAACCCGCTGCGAATGAAGCGGCGAGCTGGCAAGGATATTCGGTGGCGAGTTGGGATGGCCTGAGGCCTGCTCCTCGCGGCGGCGGCGCGGCTCCGGCGGGTGGATCGCTCAAAGTGGTCACCAATCACATGAAGGCCGGCTATCTGCGCAAGAACGGTGTGCCGTACAGCGCGGACGCCGAACTCACCGAATACTACGACCGCACCAACGAGCCCAACGGCGATTCCTGGCTGATCGTGACCACCATCGTGCACGATCCGGCGAATCTCTATCAGGACTTTGTCACCAGCACGCACTTCAAGATGGAGAAGGACGGATCGAAGTGGAGTCCGTCGGCGTGCGAAGCGAAGTAAGCGGAATTTTCCCGGCCGTTCTCACGTCTAATCTCCAACCGCTTGGAGGAGACATTTTGAAGCTGATTGCCCTGTTTCTCCTGGGCGCCTTGATTGTTGCGGCCCAAACGCACCAGCACGGTCCCCCGGAAGCTAATCGCATACGCCTCGCCAAACTTCCGCCGCCGCAACGGATCGAGGGCAGCGGCCAGGCCCACATCCCGATCGCGACGAAATCGCCACAAGCTCAACAGTGGTTCGACCAGGGACTCGCGCTGCTGCACTGCTTCTGGGACTACGAAGCATTGCGGGCTTTCGAGGAGTCCGTGCGGATCGATCCCGACTGCGCCATGTGCCATTGGGGACTTTTTCAGGCTCTCGATTTCAGCGGCGATCGCGAGCAGGCCAAGACGGAGCTGGCCCGCGCAAAAGAGCTGGCCCCGATGGCGTCCGATCGCGAACAACGCTACATTCGCGCTTCCACCGAACAACAGGACAAGAAGGGGGAGGAAGCCACCCAAGCGTTCACCAAGGAAATGGAAGCGCTCGTGAATCGCTACCCTGACGATCTGCAAGCCAAAATCTTTCTGGCAGCGGGAGCTGGAGGCGGTTACGATGCCAAGGGCGATCCCCGCCCCGGCGCTCTCTATAGCCAGGCGTTACTTCGCAACTTGCTGCGCGATTATCCCGACAACGCCGCTGTCAATCACTACTGGGTTCACGCCGTGGAAGCCAGCGATCATCCGGAATGGGCGCTCGAAAGCGCGGAGAAGCTGGGTAAGCTCGCTCCTGCGTCAGGCCACGTAGTCCACATGCCCGGCCACATCTTCTATCGAGTGGGAGACTACGAGCGGGCGCGGCTGATCTTTCTCGACGCCATGCGAGTGGATCGCCAATACATGGATTCGCAGCACGTCGCAATTCGCGACGATTGGAACTATGCGCACAACCTGAGTTACCTGATCGGCGATTGTGCCGAAGCCGGCCGCTACGGGGAAGGCCTACAGCATGCCGCCGAACTGCAGGGGATCGCCGATGATCCCGATCAATCCACCAATCCCGGATTCTACATCCTGCAAATCGGCAGTTCGGCCGCGCGGCTTGCCATTCGGTTCGGTCGCTGGGACGAGGCGATCAAACAGCCCATGAATTTCGGAGTGCCAGACGATAAGCTGAGCGGAGCCGCGCGCGGTTATCGCGACGGTTTAATCACCTACGCGAAGGGAATGAAGGCCGCCGACTCCGGCGACATTGCCGCGGCCGCCCAGTATTCCGAGACACTCGATGCATCGCTTTGGCGCTTGTCGCATGAGGACATCGAGAGCGACGAAGCCAAGAGCGTGCGCGATCGCGTCGTCAAACTTCTGGAGACAGCGTCGCTCGATCTTCGCGGCAACCTCGCCGCTGTAAGCAAGGACTGGCCGGGAATGCAGCGCTTGCTCGATCAAGCTGCCGATCGCGAGCGCGACCTCGGCTATTCCGAACCGCCACAATATGCCCGCCCCGAGCTCGAATCTCTCGGCCTCGCCTTAATCCGCGCTGGCAAATACTCCGATGCTCGGGAGGCTTTTCAAAAGGAATTGCATGCTCGTCCGCGTTCCGGCTTCGCTCTTTACGGCGTAGCTCTCGCCTGGGATCGCGAAGGGAACGCCGGCGAGGCCCGCAAAGCATATCGCGAATTTCTCGAGGCTTGGAAAAACGCCGACCGCGATCTTCCGCAGATCCGCGCCGCCGAATCTCGGCTAAACGCCGCGCGGTAACTGCAACCTCTACTTCCCGCCCAGGCTCTTATACGCCGCTTCCACGAACATGTCCGTCGTCCAGAAGCCCTTCGTCGATCCATACACCGGATCGTAGTCGCGCGTGGGACGCGCCGCCTTCACCTGATCGAGCGTCATGCCCTTCTTGATCATGTCGCGGATGCGGTCGCGCAGAATGGTGACCATCTCCTGATAGAACACCACGTCGGCCTGATCGCACAGGCGGCCGTGGCCCGGAATCACCATCGTCCCGCCTTCCTGCTTGCCGGCTGGAATGGTGAGAGCTATCAAACGGTTCAGCGCGTCGATGATCCCTTGCAGGCTGCCGCCCCTTGCGAGATCGATGATCGGATAGCCAGTGGTGACGAAGATGTCGCCGGTGCTCACGATATCCGACCGGCGGAAGAAGACGAAGCTGTCGCCGTCACTATGCGCAGCGGGTTGATGCAGCACCTGGATGCCTTCGCCGTTGAAGTAGAAGTCCTTTTCGTCGGCGTACGTGTCGGTAGGCCAAGCGCCGGAGGGATAGGCGGCCTGATTGCCATCCTTCATGCTCATGCGGTCGAGCAGAGTCTGGTGCGCGATCACCGCCGCGCCCTTGCCCGCATCAGCGATGTCGCCCGTGACGTTGCCGCCCACGATGGTGCTGCCGAGGCCCGCGATTTTCTCGTTGCCGCCGACATGGTCGAGATGCACGTGAGTGTTGATCACGTAGCGGATGGGGCCATCGGAGATCTTGCGGATGGCCGCGATCACCTTGTCGGTCATGTTGGGCAGGCCGGTATCCACGACGAGCACGCCCTCCGGTCCCACTTGCAAGGTGATGTTGCCGCCGGCGCCGCTTAACATGTAGACGTTGCCCTGCACGTGCTGGGTGTGGACTTCGCCATCGTTCACAGCGGGGTTCAAGGCATTTTGTTCGGCGGGAGGCGGCGCGTCTGTTGATGCGATCAGTGCGGCGGGGTCGATGTTGCCAGCAGATTTCATGGTCTGCCGGTATTCGGGATACATGGTTTCGGCGCCGCCGCGAGTGGCTGCAAACGGCAACTTCTCGCGATTCGCGAACTCGGTGAGGAACGCGTTGTCGCCCGGCAGGTGGTTTGGCACGGTTCCGCGCGGACGCGGCACTTCAACAACCGCCTCGCAGGGATACGGAGCGATCTCCTGGTGGGCGTCGTAGAGAAAATCGGTGGTGCGGACGAACGGCTCCGTGAGGTATTCCGGATCGTTGATGATCACCATCACGGTCAAACGGTCGCCATGCCGGAACAGATGTTCGGTGGTGGTGGCGTTCTCACTGCGCGGGATTCCATTGCGGCGGATCCAGCCTTCTTTGAGATGCGTGGTGGTGATAGTGAGGACGTCGCCGTCCCATTTTCCGGTGGAAAATCCCTGCCAGGTGTGCGCGGCGTCAGCCGGCGGATGCGGACGGCCGTCCATCCAAATGGTCCGCTCGGGGGCTTGCCAGGAAATGTGTGTGTGATAGGCGATCAGCTTCTGCGTGTCGCGATCCACTTCTTTCCAGATGCGGAGGTTCGCCGGTCCGCGCCAGGCGTAATCGGACGGATGCGGGCGGCACTGGTTCTCCGGCAGCGTCAGGAGCGACGCGTCCCAGCTATCGCCGCGCAGCCGCGCCGCGTTGTTGATCGGCAATCCGAGATAGTCGCCGATGTCCGGCCCGGGAATGCGCTCCAGAAAATCTTCGTCGAACTGGGGCGCCCACTCGCCGGAAGGATCGATCTGGGCGAAGCCTGGAACACAGGTCAGAATCGCTGACAGCAAAAGCAGCTTGGCATTTCGCATGGTGCACACCTCGCGTTGGTTTACATGTTAACACAAGGGTTCGGAAATCAATTGCTAGAACCGCACTTTCATGAACAGAATCATGACATTGCCGAGCTGCAAATGGCTGTGACTAGCGCAGGATCATGGCTACCGCGGTCACTTGCTCGTCGAAAACGCCGCCCGTCGAAAGCGGCTCCAACGCGTCTCGCATGGCTGCTTCAAACGCCGGCCGGCGATCACCCAGAAACTCGGGTGACGTTGTCGACATGGAGAGCGCGCGGCCGATCAAATCGGGGATGGTCACCTGATGGCTCTCGGTCACCTCGACCTCTTCCACTTTGTGGAATCGCGAACCTCGGAACCACTCCGCAAAATCGATGTGGTAGCACGATTCCTCGGGGTCGGACGACCAGGCGCGCCGGATCTCGTGAAACTTGCCGTCCCAGCCATGAACCGCCGCGCCGTACGCCTTGGTGCCGCAAATAGCGATCCAGCCGTTTTCAGCGACGATCCGCTCCAGGACGGCCAGTGTTTCATCACGATCGAACCAATGCAGCGCCCGGCCAATGGTGACGGCCTGAAAGACTCCGATGTCGGCGGGCAAGTCTTCGATCCGGGCTTGAATCAACTCCAGATGCACACCGGCCCGGGCCGCTTCCACGCGCGCCGCCGCGAGCATTTCAGTCTCCACGTCGACGCCCACGCACGATCGCACGTAGGGCGCGAATCCCACTGCCAGCGAGCCCGGCCCGCATCCAATATCGATCAACCTTTCATCGCCCTCGAAGCCCTCGCGGCGCGCAACTTCTCGAAAGAAGCTAGCCGGGTACGGCTCACGATAGCGCGCGTAGAAGGGAACGGTAGAATCGAAACGTCCCACAAGCACCAACCCATTGGAATGTTAACAGAGCCGGAGTTCGAAGTTCTTTGAGTTATTCTGACTGTGACTAGAGGCTTCCGCCATTCTCAAGATCGCGCACATCGACACCGGTAGAGATTTTCGCGGCGGGCAGGCTCTATTGTTGTCGCTGGCGCGCGGGCTGCGGCTGCGGAAGCACGCTCAAGTGCTCGTTTGCCATGCTGATAGTCCGCTCGGCCAGCGCGCGGCGGCGGAGCATTTCGAGGTGGCGCCGCTTGGCCGGGGCGCCATCACGCGGTTGCGGCGGCGCCTGTCTTCGGAGCATTTCGATATCGTGCACGCACACGATGGAAGGGCCCAGAATATTTCTGTGCTGGCGTCGGCGGGGTTGCCGCTGCGGCGCGTAGCCAGCCGCCAGGTGGCTTTTGCACCCCGGCAACCCCTGATCCATCGCTGGAAATATACCAAGACAGCGCATGGAATTATCGCCAACTCGGAGTCGGTGCGGCGAGTACTGATTTCGTCAGGTATTCCAGGCGAAAGCATTCAGGTGATTCCGCCCGGGATCGAATTCCCCGCCGAACTCCCGAGCGCGGATTTGCGTGCGCGAGCACGAGCGCGATGGGGTTTTACCAGTGACCATTTCGTAGTCGGCCACGCCGGTGCGTTTACACACGAAAAGGGCCAAGACATCGCGCTGGAAGCAGCTTTGCTCCTGGCGCCCCGGCTGCCTCAGTCAAGAATGCTGCTCGCGGGCGACGGGCCGGAGCGTTCGAATCCGCGAATGCAGGATCTGGCGAACCGCACCGCCGGAATCGCTGTACTGCCCGGATTCCTAGACGACTTGAGCGACTTCTACGCCGCTCTCGATTTATTCATCATGCCCTCGCGATCGGAAGGCTGGGGGCTGACGGCGCTCGAAGCGATGGCTAATGGACTCGCGGTGATCGCCACCGACGTCGGCGGACTTCGAGAATTAGTGGAGCATGGCAAGACGGGCTGGCTGGTGCCGCTCGATTCAGCGAAAGCACTAGCAGAAGCGATTGAAGCCGCGGCGATGGATCCCGCCCGTTTGTCCGAGTTCGGCCGCAACGCGCGCGAGCGAGCTCGGCAATTTTCGATGGAGCGCACCGTGGAGCAGACCGAGCAATTCTACGCGCGATTGCTGGCAGCTTCCCAAACCGCCACATAACCGCAGCCCATCACCGCGAGAAACATTCCCAGCACCTCGCTGTTGTTCAGATTCCACGAGTAGAATCCGCTGACCAGCACCGCAATCGTCACAGCCACCGCAGCGTGCAGGATCCAACGCTCGCTCACGTTCGGAGGCAGACGGCGCAGAGCGCGCACGAAATCGAACAAGGCCCAGCCGATCATCCACAGCAACGCCAGCGCGGTGGGTACGCCGCGTTCGGCTGCGTACTGCAGGTAGTCGTTTTCCAAATGTCCGTAGTATTCGGAAGCGCGCGGGCTGGGCATGTCCGGCCGGATGTAGTCCCGGTACTGCCGCGAGACTTGCTCGGGACCCACACCCAGCCAGGGATGCGCCTTGATCATCTCCCAACCGATGCGGCGTAGCTCGGCGCGGTGTGCATTGGAGTCGGTCTGGCCAGGATGAGGAGCGAACGCCGAGAATGCGCGATCACGAAGACTCAGCGGATTCGCCGCCAACACAAGCGCGATGACCAAGGGCAGCACAAGTAGCGCCCACGGTTTCCAATACCAGATCAAATACACACCACCGCAGAACGCGCCCAGCCACATACTGCGCGTCCAAGTGGCGGCCAGCGCGGCGGCTATCGGAATCGCGGCCGTCATCGCCCATTGAGTCCCGCTGCGATCCGTCGCAAAGAAGACCAAAGCTCCAATCAACAGGAGGGCCATCATGAGTTCCCCGCCCAGAGTCATCCAATGACCCATGAAGCCGGTGATCCGCGCGTCCACATAGAAGGTGTAAAAGTCCGGATGGGATTGTCCTGCAGCGCGGTATTCAGACTCCAAGTACGCGGTGTAGGATCGGGCGAACTGCACGACCGCCCACAGCGAGGAAAGCGCTGCCGCCAGCGTCCAGCCGATCGCAACCCAGCGGATTTGCCGCGCGGTTTCAAATGTGCTGGTGACCAGGAACAGCATGAGGTAGACGTAGAATTTTCTCACCTGAGGAAGCCCCTCGCGCGCGTGGCCGGACGCGGCGAGCGACACCAGCGTTCCCAGCATGAACAGTGTCAGGGGAATCCAGACCGGCGGAAACCGCCATTGGCGGCGCGTCACAATCAGCGCGGCGAGCGCCAACGCCATGAGGATTTCAAAGGCGCGGATGGAGACCAGGGTTGTTACCGCGGCCGCGCCGGCCAGATAGAGCGGCGCATTGTTACGTTGCAATACGGTCACAAGACCTTACAACACAAGCACTACGAACCGGCCTTCTTAAACACAATGTCCATGGTGCCGGCCCGGCCGGACATGGTGAGGTTCAGCTGTCCGCCTGAAAGTGTGCCCTTATATTCCTGCGCGACGCGCTTTTTGCCGTGGAGCTCACGGATAACCTTGAACGACACCTGGTTGCCGTTAATCATTCCGTCTGAAATCTCTTGCGGATCGCGGCGGCGTTGCACCGTACCAGTCAGCTGGTTGCCGGCGGCCTTGAGCATTAGGGTTTCCGTCACTTTGCCCCCAACCCTGGCCTCGATCCGAGCCGTCCATTTGCCATCGATATCTGCCGCCGCAGCCAGCCCGCATGTCAGCGCCGTCAGACCCAGGAGCGCAAGTACTTGTCTTTTCACTCTTGTCCTCTCTTCCTTGTCAGCCAACATAACAGATGTGACCGCCCAAACGTTTACGCGAGTAGAAACAGCAACAGGTCCAAACTGAACGTCACTCGCATCGCCACCGCCGGCTGCGATCGCATCGGCCGATAGATGGAAAGCAAAACGTCTTGAACGGCCGCGGCGTCAAGGTCCGCCACGCAGGTGACGCGGCGCCGATCGGCGAGCTTGAAGTCCCGGGCGAACGTTTCGACGGTTTTGGCAACTCGATCGCGGCCGACGCCGCGCAGCTCGATCAGGTCGTCAGGCGCGGGAAGGCCGACGATGAGCTTCCCGCCGGGACGCAAAACACGCCGGAATTCGCCCGAATTCATTCGCGCCGTGATGGACAAGACGATCGAGAACGAACTGTCGGGATAAGGCACGAATCGATCGGCATTGGCCACGATCCATTCGCAGTCCGGGTAGCGCCGCGCCGCGGCATCCACGGATGGAGTGGAGATATCGACGCCATGCCCGTCAAAGCCCGCCAGGTGAGCCAGCGAACCGAGGTAGAATCCATCGCCACAGCCGGCATCGAGAACGACGTCATTGGCCGACGCCGCCGAGATTTCCGCGATGGCTTGCAGCAGCGGCTCCGTCACGCCGCGATCGTGCAAACGCCGCCGCGCGGCCACCGCGGCCGGTGTGTCTCCCGGCCTTTTGGATCGCCGCTCCTGCGGCTGGAGCAGGTTGATGTAGCCGCTGCGCGCGACGTCAAACGAATGACTGCGCGGGCACACCAATCGATGCTCCTGTCGCGCCAGTACCATATGGCAATCGCGAACTGGGCAGAGGAGCATGCGTCAAGTGTAAGAGGAGCGCCAGCGACTCTCGCTCCGTGGCGCGCGGCCTAGCCTAAGACTCAGGAACGGGCGTCCGGCGCCTGCGCCGCCGGATAGACTCAACTATCCAACGGCTTCCCTCATACGTACGCCAATATGGGTTCGTGCGGATCAATTCGTTTCGAGCGCTCAGTATTTCGCGCCGCGCAAAGCGCTGCAGCTGATCACCGTGTTTAGGAAGCGACGCTGAGTCGATGGTCTCGGTGGAGAGCCGCGGCGCATGACAGTCGTTGAGATCGATCACCACCATGCGTCCGTCGGTGACAATGGGATCGCCGGTGGCGTTGCGACCGGATCTTGGAAAATCTTCCCGCTCCGCCCAGTCCAGGGCGTTCCCACAAGATGTGAATGCTAAATCATAAGCGACCTTGTCGCGCTCCTGGTCAACGTTCTCATCAATTTTGTGGGAGAGCCTTCCCCCTCTCCGCAAGTACGCGAAGTCGATATCCCGAGTAGCGGCTCCAATCCACATCTCGCGCCCGCCCCACGTGGCGTCCTCTTTCCACATTCGTATGTGGTGACGCTTGGAAACGTCATTCAGACCTTTTTGCCAGGACATATCCGGCGCGGCTCCATTGAGCAACAACAGCGACATGGGAGCGTCGACATCGCCCCGAAGCTCGGCCACCGCCCGGATCCAACCGATGCGGTCACGAAATGGCCGCAGACCAGGTTGCATCCAGCCGGCCGCGGCGAAGGCAGCCACGATCTGGTCGTACGAGCCAATGAACAGCACGTTCGTAAAGTCCGATGACCGGCCTGACTTAGGGACGCGAGTCCGATACGGCATGGCTGAAACTGCGCGCGCCAACTCCTCGCGCTGATCGTCGGTAAGCTGACGCGCGGCCTGCTGCTCAGGATCGACCGGCGCATCCACACTCAAAGGCTGGGTGAGTGTCAGCGTTAGTTCGACGCCCGCGGGATAGTAGATCTCCGGCTCCGGAAGTTCCATGATCAGGGATCGGATGGCCCACTCAGCGAGTTCCGCGTGGACTTCCCACTGCAGCATGGTTCTTATATAACCGCTCACTCGATAACAGAGGCTGCCAGTCGACCGCACTCCCTCGATGCGGCCATCCCGAGCGACGCGCTCCCGGCCGTTGTCGACCTCCGCAACTTGGGCCGAGATGGGCGTAGCCGCTCCGTCAACTGGAGTGAGTTGGTTGAATTCTAAAGTGAGCGCGGCGGTTTCGTGGCGTAAGCCTAAACCCACGCGAGTAACCGCTTTTACCCTCCCAGACAAGGTACTTCCTGCTTGCAACACTGTTTCGCCATCCAACATTACTGGCGCGATCAGAACGGCGCCCACCGGCGATCCTGGGTTACTCGCATAAGAGCCCACCGTTGTTGTTAGCCGGATATGAAGTTGCGTGCCCTCTGGCAATGGGCGGACGGTAAGGGCGGTAATCGCCAAGAGAAGACTTAACACCGCGGCCATCAGGCGGGAAGGTCTCCGTGAGCGTCCATGCGCGCCGTGGAGCGCCAATCGAAGGCCATGGGTGAAGTTTACTCCAAATCAGCGTTGCCTTGCCATCAGAATGCAGCTATGAGCAGGATCGGTGCGAGAGGAAGCGAGCAAAACGTCAGTTTAGAAAACATGTCTTTCTCCCGACACGGCCGTTCACGGACGCGCTACAGACGTTTTCGCAATCAGATCTTTCAGCAGCTTCATCGTTTCCGGAATCGGCGCCGGTGGCGGATTGCCACCGCCCTGAAACACGGGTTTGTAATTGCCACTGGCGAAATCGAGCGGTGTCTTGCCGTCGCGATCCTTGGCTTCCAGCTCGGCGCCGTTCTCGGCCAGGAAACGAATGGTCGCGTTCCATCCCTTGAGGGCTGCGGCATGCATCGCTGATTGCCCATTGGCCGCGCGGCGATTAATCTCGGCGCCGGCCTTGATCAGGATCTTCAGTGCCACGACCGCATCTTCATCAGTCTGGTAACGCCCGCGCGTGGGATTGCTGCCATGCCCCATGCCGGCCGCGATCATCAGCGGCGTGATACCGTCGGCCGTTGGCAGGTCGACCAATGCGCCATGTTCCAGCAACAGCTTCATCGCCGCGGGATTATCACCGGCTTTCGAGGCGCGCAATAGCGGAGTAGCGCCAGTCGACAGAACCTGATCGCCTCCACGGTCGAATACGACGTTGCGATACGGCGGGCGCAGCTTCAACTGAAGATTTGGATTTGCGCCCTTATCGAGCAGCATTTGAATGACTTGGATGGCCGTGGTCTTATCGCTCGAAGGCGTGTCTGGACGGCCGCCGGTGGGCAGTGTCGAGAGATCGACGGCCGCATAGAGCGGCGAGCGTCCGTACAAATCCCATTTATCGACGTCCGCGCCAGCCGAGATAAGGTATGCCGCAAGATCGAAATGCTGGTTGATCAAAGCGAGCACCAGGGGCGTCTCCCGATCGCGGGAGTAGAGATTGATGTCCGCGCCACCTTCCATCAAAGCTTTCGCGGAGTTCACATCGCCCTCGCGCGCGACGTACAACAGAGGCGTGAACCCGCCGATGTGCCGGTCCTTGGGACGGGGCTCGGCGGTGATGCGAGCCTGCCAGTCGCGCACCGCGCCGCGCGCGTTCCCCTTGGCGCCATACTCGATCAGCAAACGGATCATGGCGGGTTGGCATTGCGCGGCGGCCCACATGAGCGCCGATTGACCACCGAAGCTTTCGATCGCATTCACCTTGGCGCCTGCAATAAGCAGCGCCTTGGCTGCGGCTACGTTGCCGGTGCGCGCCACCACCATCAGCGCGGTTTGTCCTTCGGCATTCGCCGATTCCACGTCGGCGCCCGCGGCCAGCAGCATCCTGATGATTTCGGCGTTGCCGGTGAGCGCCGCTTCCTGCATGGGCGTGGAACCGAATTGGTTGACCACCGAAACTTTGGCATGCGCCGCCAGGAGGCGTTGCACCAGTCCGGCATCCTGCTGATAGACAGCCCAGTGTAGTGCGGTGGTGCCGTTGGCTTCTGGCGCGTTAACGTCGACGCCTTGCTGGATCATCGTGGCGACTGAGCTCGCGTCGCCAGCCTTGACAGCCTGGATGAGATCGTCAGCCCAAGCCAACGAGCACAGCAGCAACAGAACCGCGCGCCAGCAGCACACCCGGAGATGACTGGAAGGCCAGCAGCACATTCGAAGACGGCATGAGGTTGTGCACCCTGGGAACATCCGGTCGAGAACTTCCGGAGGGGTGGCCGTGCACTGGAGAACATCGACTCGGAGAAGACCGGACGGGTGGCGCGTGAGCAAGCGGATCAGCATCTAGACCTCGGTCATCAAGCCGTTGCTGTCGCCGATATGGTCGATCGGAATGCCGGCACGGTCCAGCAGCGTTAGCATGAGATTCGCGAGCGGCGTGTCTTGCGGATACTGGACATGCTGGCCGCCTTTGATCTTCCCGTAGCCGTGGCCAATTACCGCGGACGGCAACGGATCGTGATTGTGCAGATTGCTGTTGCTCATGTTGCTGCCGTACAGAATGACGGAATGATCCAGCATGCTCCCGTCTCCATCCGGCATTGCCGCCAGTTTCTTGACGAACCGTGCCAGAACATCCGTGTGATACGCGAACACCTTCGACAGGCGATCGATGTTCGCTGGATTGTTGCCGTGATGCGAGAGGGGATGGAAGGCATCGGACACGCCGATGTTGTTGAACGTCCGCATGCTCACTTCCTTTCCCATCATGAAGGTGAACACGCGCGTCAGGTTGGCTTGGTAGGAGATGGCCAGCAGATCGAACATCAGGTTGAGATGCTCGTTGAAATCATTGGGGACGCCAACGGGCGCGTCGGGGACATCGATCCTCGATAGGTTGCTCTTCTCAACCGTGTCGATGCGGCGCTCGATCTCGCGCAGAGAGTCGAGATAGGAGCTGACCATCGCGCGGTCGCGGCTGCCCAATTGACGCTGGAGAGACGCAGCGTCGCCGAGGACGGAATCGAGAATGCTTTTGGTTTCGCCCACAATCGCGGTGCGTTCCGCTGAAGTATCGCCCTGCCCGAAAAGTTGGTAGAACACCTTGCGCGGGTTGTATTCCATGGGCAGCGGCTGGGTCGGAGTGCGGAATGAAATCGTATGACCGTAACCGCAACCGAATGTCGGGTCGCAGGTGGTGCCGCCTTCGGTGGAGAGTTCGAGCGACGGAAACGGCGTGTCCTGTCCAATGTGTTGCGCGGCGATCTGATCCGTACTGGTTCCCGCGAGCGGGGCCTGTTGAGCGGCCGGGTGGACGCAACCGAGCCAGGTTCCTGACGTGATGGCGTGCGGTGCGGGGCTTTCCGCGGCTTTGTTGCGCAGCCCGCTTACGATGGTCAGGTGGCTCTTGTACGGCTCCAGCGGTTTCAGAATCTGCGGAAGTTCGAAGGTCGTGCCAGTGGTTTTCGGGGACCAGCGGTCCAGCACCGAGCCATGCGGAACATAGATGAAGCCCATGCGCGGCGCCACTTTGGCCGCCGTCTTGGATTGCGCCGTTGCGGCCGGCACCATGGCATCCAACAAGGGCAGGCCGATGGTCACACCTAGACCTTGCAGTACGGCCCTGCGGGACAGATGCTTCTTCGCGATGAACATACGCTTCCCTCCCCTATCTTAATCTTGCCGTCTGAACCGGCACGGCCGGTTTCTCGCCGTCGTTTACTCGCTTGAGCCGGAATGCATCGCTTGAAACGATTCCCATCACCAGCGTCGAAAATCGATAATTGCCCGCCGCCGAGTGTACGATTTTGCGAACGGTCGGCATGTCGTAGTATTCCAATCGGCGGCCGAGGCCGTACGTCATCAGTTTTTCGGTGAAGGTCTGAACAAACTGCTCCGGCTTACGCAAAAGCGCCGCGCGCAGATCCTCGGGACCGGCCAGTTTGGTTCCATCCGGCAGGCTGCCTGACGGATCGATCGCTGTTCCCGCGAACATCTCGACCGTCCTCCAACGTCCAACGCCGTCAAAGTTCTCCAAAGAGAATCCCAGCGGATCCATGATGCCGTGGCATGTGTTGCAGCTCGCCTTGTTGCGGTGCTCGGCCATGCGCTCGCGGACGGTCTGGAATACCTTGGCGCCCACCTTGTTGTCCTTCAGCAGCGCCGAAACATCCGGTGGCGGCGGCGCGGGCGGAGTGCCCGTGATGTTCTCGAGAATCCAAGCGCCCCGGCGCACGGGCGAAGTCCGGTCGGGATAGGACGAAACCATCAACACCGCGCCTTTGCCCAACAAGCCGCGACGCACCGGGTTATCCAATTGCACGCGGCGGAAGCTGTCGCCTTTGACACCGCGAATGCCGTAGTGAATGGCTAAACGCTCGTTGAGATAGGTGTAGTCGGCCGTCATCAGATCCACGACGTTGCGATCTTCACGGAACACGCTGTCTACAAACAACTCCACCTCCCGGACCATTTCGTCGCGGGCGTCGGCCGATGGAAACACTTTCGGATCGGGAACGATCTGATCCAAATCACCCAGCTGTAGCCACTGGTAGGCGAAATTCGTGGCGAGCGTTTGGGCGCGCGGGTCGGCCAGCATGCGGCCGACCTCGCGCTCGAACACCCTTCGATCTTTCAACTGTCCCGCTTCGGCCACTTTCAGCAGCTCGTCATCCGGAACGCTCGACCACAGAAAGAACGACAGCCGCGATGCCAGATCGAGATCGCCGACCCGGTAGGTTGCTTCGGCAATTCTGTTCGCGGGCTCCGCAGGGGTCGCGCGGTACAGGAAATAGGGACTCGCAAGGATGCGCGTCAGAGCGCTGCGAATGCCCTCGTCGAAATCCCCGCGCTTGCGGCCGGCTGCATAGAACGTGAACAAACCGCGCATGTCATCGTCGGACACAGGACGCCGATACGCCCGATGAGCGATGGTGGAAATGATTTTGGTCGCACACGCTTGCTCCTCCAGCGGCGCCTTTGGATAGCAGGTGAAGATACGCTGGCGGCTGGGAGTCGTGCTCAGGCCGGTGGGGTTGAAAGGACCGCGAATTTCGAAACTGCCGACCCGCGCCATGCGGTCAAACCCGGTACTGTCGCCCTGGCTGATCAAGCGGTCGTCGGATTCCGAAAGCGTTTGCGCCAGAAACGTCACGGCTACTTGATGCGGGCCCGCCGTGGCTTTGAAGCGGATGTTCTTCACCCGGGCGATGATTTTTTCCTGCGCCGGAGATTGATCGATGTCGAGCGCGCGTTCGTCCTCCGGGCCGCCGATGGTGGTTTCGTAGACCTTAACGCCGTCCAGCGTCACGATCAGCGTCGACTTGTGCTCAATCCCGATGAACCAGATTCCACGCAGCGGGCTCGGCAGGTTCATCTCGTATTCACCATCGGCAGTGAAAAGATGTTCCACCGCGAATCCGCCGCGAGTGCCGAGCGGCAGACCATCTACATGGAACGCTTGTGCGCCCTTGTTGGGATTGAAATAAGTTTGGCTTCCAGGGCGCGGCTTGGACTTGCCCACAGCCTGCACAGCCACCGATCGCGCCGCCGCAACATATTGGTTGAAGAAGGCTGGCGAAGTTTGGAGCACGTCGGCGATGTTGTCGAACCCGTCGCTCTGAGCATCCTGGGGTAACAATTCGGAGGCGTCGAGCTTGAGCCCGAGTAAATCGTAAACCGAGTTCGCGTATTCTTTTCGATTGAGCCGGTGCAGCGCGACGTCGCCGGGATTGGGATTGAGCGCCGCGGCAGAGTCCAGATAACCCTCCATCCACGCCACAAACGCATCCGATTCAGCGTGATCGGGACGGCGCATACCGGGAGGCGGCATCATGCCTCCGCGCAGCTTGCGGACCACTTTTTCCCAGACTTGCGCGTGCCCCGGAACGCCGGCTGCATCAAGTTCGTCGAAGGCAATGCCCCCGTTTTTCAATTTGGCATTGTGGCAACCGGCGCAATAGGTCTTGAGCATGCCCCAATGCTGGTCGGCCTGCGCCAGGAACGCCGACGTCGGCGCCGCAGCGGCGGTGAAAGCGGTAATGCCGAGGAAGCTGATCGCGCGTAGGCCTTTAAGCATCCGGTGTGAAGTGGCCCCACATGCTCTGAAAAGCCAATCGAATGAATTCTTTAGGGTCACCCATGCGATCATTATATTCTTTCGTCGGTTGCGCCGCGATGGCATCCTCCACGTTCTTGCCGCCGAACATAAAGGTTCGCAAACGTTGTGAAATGTCACTGAACATCTTGTGCTGCGACTCCAGGTCGCCGCGTGTGAGCACCGGACCCTGCCCCGCCACCACCCGGGTCTGCTCATTGGCCACCTTCAGCAGCGTCTCGAGTCCGCTCACAATGCCGTTGACCCAGCCGCCGGTCCACCAATCGACAAAGGGCCAGCCTGCGCCTGAAATCACGTCCCCGATGACGAAAACGTTGGATTTTGGAAAGAAGACGTAGATGTCGCCATCGGTATGGGCCTGCAGCATGTAGCCATATTCGATGCGCTCTCCATCCACAATAATCGCGTCCTTTTCATAGAAGGTCTTGTTCGGCAACGCCTCTTTCGGCAATGGCCGGAAGGTCTTGTTTTCCCAGGGCCGCGTGATCTCGGTCGTCAGCCAGAGCCTGGTATTTTCGTGAGCGATTATAGTAGCACCAGCGCGCCCGAGAGCTAGATTAGAACCAGTCTGCTCCGGATGCCAGTGGGTGTTGAATAGCGTGCGAACAGGCTTGCCGCCCGGCAGCGCGGCGACAGCTTGCAGCAAACTTGCGGACCGTTCTGCCAATCCTCCATCCACCAGCAGCACCCCATCGGAACCGGTTCTTGCGACGACGTTGGCGCCGGCTCCTGTAATAAGGAAGAGGTTGTCAGCCAGCGGAGTCGTGGCGATGGGCCTAGCAATGCCCTGCCCCTGAAGTAGCGACAGGCCCACCGCACCGCCCAGCGTGCTTTTCAAGAAATTCCGGCGAGATTCGCCCACGTGGCTACAGTATATCGCCGCCCAACCAAGCGGGCCGCGCCGTACTATTCAAGCGAACTCCGCCTTGAGACGCTGCAGGAACGTCCGCACCTCAGGCACCCCGGACAGCCGGTATTGCGCCCGGCTCCGGCGGGGAGGGCCGACGTGCACGGTGACGCCGTCTCGCAAAGCGGCGAACGCCGGTTCGTCCACTTCGTCATCACCCAGGTACACCGCCGGAGAGCGGCCCCGCAGAAGAGCGAGCTGTTGCCTGACGGCCGCGCCTTTGTCTTCCAGTTCTTTGGGAAGAACTTCCCAAACGCTTTTGCCACATTGGACTCGGAAGTCTTCCAAATATGGTTCAGTGATGCCGCCCAGAATCGCACGTGCACGGATCGTGTCCGATTCTCTGGCACCTGCATAGTGAACCGCGAAGGCATATTCCTTGTCTTCGATCCACACGCCCGCCACGTCCGCGAGGGCGGCCTCGATCTGGGACAAAAGGCTTGTCAGACCACGGCAAGTTTCATCCGTCAGTGCACCCCCTCGCCCTTCCCAACCGTGCAATCCCAAATAACGAATGCCCGGGACTTGAATCCTGGCACGGACGTCGGCTTGCCTTCTGCCGCTGATCACCCAAACTCGGAATCGCGAGCTTCTAGCCAATGCGGCGAGAGCCTGCCTGACCGAGCCATCCAGGGCCACCTGGTCGGGCCGTGGACGAAGGCGCGCTAGGGTGCCGTCGAAGTCGAGAAACAGCGCGATCTTCGAGCCGGACCGCAAGCGGCGGCTGACCTGATCCCAGTGATGAAATAGATGGCGCATAACGGGCCTCGCTGTTTCCGAATCAGGGCCAGCCCGCGGCTTGAACCAAGCGTGGCTTGCGCGCGTCATGAGTAGTCCGGATAGCGCATAACTCGCCAATCAGGCTCCCCGCCCAGCGATAAATGTTGCGCTCCCGGACTTTCGCGCGCATGCGCTGCATGCGAGCCCGCCGCTCATCGGGAGCCATCTCCAACGCGCGATGTATGGCACTCGCCATTTCCTGCGTGTCATAAGGATTCACAATCAGCGCGTCCGTCAGTTCGTGACAAGCTCCCGTGAAGCGGCTCAAGATGAGCACGCCTTGCTCGTCCTCGCGCACCGCGACGAACTCCTTCGCCACCAGATTCATGCCATCGTGTAGCGATGTCACCAGACACAGGTCTGCTGTCCGGTAGTACGGCAGAATCTCGGCATGGCTGTGCTGGCGCGCCAGCAAGACGATCGGCTTCCAGGTGCTGGTTTGAAAGCGGCGGTTAATTCGCTCGGCTTCCTGGACCACCTCCTGCATGACGTCGTGATAACGCGGGATCTGGGTGCGGCTGGGCGAACCAATTTGCACGAAGGTGAACTCGTTCTTGTAGGCTGGGCACTTTTCGAGGAAGGCCTCAATGCCGCGAAAACGCTCGGGAATTCCCTTGGTGTAGTCGATGCGGTCCACACCCAGGCCCATGAAAGTGGCCTTGACGCCCAGGCTTTCAAGCAGCGCCGCCCGCTCCAGATGCGGCAATTTCTCGGACGGACCATCGGAATCGGCGCGATCCACCGAGACGCTGATCGGGAACGGCTGGACCAAGGTGGAACGGCCCTCACGGCTCACCGCGAAACGCTCCCAATCGATCCGCGATTCCAGCGCGCGATCCACGGTCTCAAGGAAGTTGTTGCAATGGCCCTGGATGTGGAAGCCGATCAGATCCGCTCCCAGCAGCCCGTCCAAGAGTTCACGTTGCCATGGGCAAATGCCAAAAGCTTCGGAATTGGGCCACGGAATATGCCAGAAGATGGCCACCCGCGCATCCGGGCGTCTCTGCTTAATGATCCGGGGCAACAGCGCAAAGTGATAATCCTGCGCGAGCACAATCGGCGACTCTTCGTCCGCAATCTCCTCCAGCACCGCGGCGGCGAACTTTTCGTTCACGGCCTGATACGCCTCCCAGTCCTCCACGCGAAACGTCGGCCGCGTGTGGGCGATGTGGCACAACGGCCAAAGCCCTTCGTTGGCAAAACCCAGGTAGAACCCCTGTTCTTCCTCGGGAGTGAGCCACACCCGCCGCAGCGTGTACTGGGCGTGGTCCGGCGGAACGCGCACGTGACCCAGTTCATCCACCGTTTCGTGATCGGCGTCGCCGGTGGCTTGCGCGATCCAGGTTCCATCGCAGGCGCGCAAGACTGGTTCCAGAGCCGTCACCAGACCGCTGGCCGGCACCACGCATTGGATTCCCTCCGGCCGCCGGACGTGCTCGTAGGGCTCTCGATTCGACACCGCGAACAGCCGGTCGCCACCGAGACGGCTTTGCACGAAGACCCGAAGCCGGTCGGCGGTCCAGTTCGACTCCGCCGATTCCCTCAGGCGCGCTTCTTCATGCGCGGCGGCACGAGCGGCCACCAGGCTGGATGCCAAGCGGGTTACTTCTTTAGTCAGGGGTTCGAACTCGCCCTGCTCGGTGATGTGATCTTCCCCGGATGCCGCGCCAGTGCGGAGTTCGTAAAGCCATTCGGTCATCCGCACTAGCGGGCGGCCAAACCCCCAGCGGATCATTAGCAGCGTGATGCAGCCAATCAAAAGCGTCTGGATGGCTACGCCGATCAACGCGCGACGCCACAACGCCGCAGCCTGCATGTCGATGTAGGCGGTGTCATGGAAGATGGAAAGTATTCCGATCACCGACGGATCCTGACGCAAGGGCCATGCGACAACATGCATGGGATCGCCGCCCATGCGGAGAAAAGCAGCGTGCGTTAAGCCGTCGCCGGTCGATTGCAAAACTGGCGCCGGCACTTGATCCAGCCGTCCCGCCAGCCCGGAGCTAATGGCCAACAGCTCACCGCCGGCGCTGTACACCGCGATACCCGCGATCTGCTCGCGATCCTTGAAACGGTCCACCAGCCTTTGCAGTTCGCGATAGGAATTGCTTTCCACCAAAGGCTCCACCGACTTGGCGATGGACTCAGCCAACACCAGCGCGTGGCGTTCCAGCTCGTGATGCAGACTCCGCGTGTCGGCGCGAGTCTGGTAGTAGGCCAGGACCAGCGAAACCGCGGCAACGCTGCAGATCAGTGAAAAGGAGAGCCTGGAGGTAACGCGCATGCTGAAAGCCTCTCTAGTGCTAGCCCTGTAGTGTTGTTGATCGCCGTGTCTGGTCTCGCCCTGGACCTACCAGCCGAGGTCCACGTCATCCCGCAGTGAGAAGGTCACGCCGCTCTCCACAGGAATCCTAACCTGGCGTTTTCCGGTAATTGCGGCTCCCACGGTTCCGGCCGCAGCGCCGGCACCTAAACCCATGAGCGCAGCCGGACCGCCCGCCACCGCTGCTCCGATGATCGCACCGCCGCCGGATGTGCCGCCGATCCACAGCCAGTTGTGCTTCTTGTGCCCGCGGCTCGCGCGCGAAGTGACGGACTGGATCGCGTATTGACGTCCATCCAGTTCAAACGAGTCGAGACTCAGCGCCAGCACTGCCCGGCCCTTGAATCGTCCCGACGCCTTGGCCTCCGTGATATGCCCGGAGAATGCCGTACCTTGGGGGACAACCACCCGATCGCCGGAGACAACGGGTTCAGCGAGCGCTGCCGTGAAGCGATCTCCAGCACGGTTTCGTCTGGTGTCAATTTCTTGATCCAGCCGAACTCGAAGGGCAGTTCCTGCGCGGAGCACAACACTCGGCAGCGGCGCAGAGGATATGGGTGCTACTGATTTGGTGCTGCTCTCGGCGTGGACCACATTTTCCGCGGCGGATTTGCAGCCCTGAACAGCGAGACATGCCAGCGAAAGGGATACAACTGCAAGTTTGTTCATCGCAAGCCTCCTCCTTCGAAAAGCGTGTACCCCCGAAGGACTGCAAATCGAAGGCCAGACTGGGGTCCGACACGTACGAACTTGATAACCCTCAGACTTCGAAGGCTGGGGAAAGGAACATTACGTTAGCTAACCGGAATTTTTTTCATCGTACTTTGCAAGTTATAGTGGCGTGCTACCCTCGGTACCCATGGAACCGCGTCCTCGGTTATCCTAGAAAAAAGGAGGGTTTTCCGTGAAGAAAGCTGCTCTGGCTTCTCTCGCCTTCGCTCTAAGCGCGTTGGCCGCCGACAAGATTCCGACGTTCTCCGCGGACGTAGCGCCCATTCTGTACAACAATTGCGCCACCTGTCATCGGCCCGGCGAGATCGCGCCCATGTCGCTGCTCACGTATGAACAGACGCGGCCTTGGGCAAAATCCATCAAGGAGAAAGTCGCGCTCGGCCAAATGCCGCCGTGGCATGCAACCCAGCCGCGTGGAACTTTTTCAAATGATCGCCGGCTGACTGATGCCGACAGAGACGTGCTGATCCGCTGGGCGTCCAATGGCGCGCCGCAAGGCGATCCCAAGGACCTGCCGCCAGTGCCGAAATTCACCGAAGGTTGGGAAATCGGCCAGCCGGATCAGGTCTTCACCATGGAGAAGGCTTACGATGTGCCCGGCCGCGGCACGATCGATTATCAATACGTCAACATTCCCACCAATTTGTCGGAGGACAAATGGATACAGGCCATCGAGGTGCGGCCTGGGGTGCGCCGTGTGGTTCACCACGTGCTGGTGTTCTCAAAAGAACCCGGAACCAAGCCGCGTCCGGCTGCTTTCGGCGTGCTGATTCCGAAGCCGCTGGCCAAGCCCGGGGATGATCCCGATCATCCGAAACCCGCGCCGAACGTGTCGCCCGGCATCCTGATCGCCACCACCGCGCCGGGCACCAACGCCATGACTTTCGCGCCGGGCCGCGCTATGCGAATTCCCGCCGGCTCCACTTTGGTGCTGCAGCTCCACTACACCGCCAATGGAACCGCGGCGAGCGACCGGACCAGCGTGGGTGTCATCTTCGCCAAGGAGCCCCCGCGCCAGGAAATTCGCTCTAGCGCGTTTATGAACGGGACGTTGAAGCTGCCGCCCGGTTCATCGGACACGGAAGTCGATTCGGCCATTCAATTCCTTGAGGATTCGCACATCACCGCGCTTTTCCCGCACACCCATCTTCGTGGAAAGAGTTGGGAATATCGCTTGACGTATCCCGACGGCCGGTCGGAAGTGGTGCTCACCGTGCCGAAATACGATTTCAACTGGCAGACGTATTACGTGTTCACCAAACCCCTGGCGGCTCCCAAGGGATCACGCCTGGAAGCGTTCGCGCACTACGACAATTCGACCGAAAACAAGTGGAATCCCGACCCGACCATTGAAGTCCATTGGGGCGAGCAGACCTGGGAGGAAATGCAGTATTCGGGAATCACGTATTTCGTCGACGAGCAGCGCCAGCCGGCCAGCGTCGCCTCGCGGCAATAGTTAAAAACTGGCACACTCCTAAGGCTCGTCCGGCGCCAGACCTAGAATGTTCTGCACATCGCGTGCGGCGTGGAGAACCCGAATAATTTGCAGCGGCTTCGTCCCGTGCCGATAGACGATCAGGTAAGAATAGACCAGAAAGAGACGGTGCCGTTTGTCGGTCAGTTCTTCGCGCCAATGGCCGATTCCGGGAGTCTTTGCCAGTTTGACCATCGCATTGTTGAGCGCGTCAAGAACACGGTCGGCGGCTTCAATGCTGTCGTCGGCGATGTAATCCCAGATGTCGTTGACATCTTGTTTGGCGCGCGGGGTGAGGACGAACCGCTTCATCCCTTCTTGCGCTTCCGCTCGGCGCTGCGCCGGCGGATTTCAGCAAACGTCTCTTCGCCGGCAACGAATTCGCCGCGGTCGGCCTGCTCGCTGCCGATAGCGATTTCGTTGCGCAGTTTGGACAGACGGAGATTCTTCAACTCTTCCCGCTCCTTGAGCAGCCGCAATCCTTCCCGCACTACTTCGCTCTGGGATTGGTACATGCCGCTCTTAAGCAGTTCGGCGATGAACTTGTCGAAGACGCTGCCAAGATTGACGTTCATACTCGCACTATAAAGTCTCCTAACAATAGTTGTCAATTGTTGACAACCATATCTTTGGTTGATTTGACAGGTAACCCTCTGCTTCAGAGGATTCACACATCACCGCCCTTTTTCCGCACACGCATCTGCGTGGAAAGAGCTGGGAATATCGCTTGACGTATCCCGACGGCCGGTCCGAAGTGGTGCTCACCGTGCCGAAATACGATTTCAACTGGCAGACGTATTACTTGTTCACTAAACCCCTGGCGGCTCCCAAAGGATCGCGCCTGGAAGCGTTCGCGCACTACGACAATTCGACCGAAAACAAGCGGAATCCCGACCCGACCATTGAAGTCCATTGGGGCGAGCAGACCTGGGAGGAAATGCAATATTCGGGCATCACTTATTTTGTCGACGAGCAGCGCCAGCCGGCCAGCGTCGCGGCGCGGCAATAGGCGTTTCCTCCCGCCGGCTCGCCATACCCCTTGACAAAAGCCAAAGGATCGTCTATTTTATGACTAGTCAGACTAGTCATAAACTCGGAGGATCTATGTCCAAAGCCCTGGGGAAACGCAAACCCGCCAATGCAAGCACGGCACGAACCGGGGCGCATGACTGGCAACTTCAGACGGCCAAGGCCAAATTTAGCGAAGTGTTCCGGCTGGCGCGAACGGAAGGGCCGCAAAGGATCACCCGACAAGGCAAAGAGGGTGTCGTCATGATTTCGGACGAGCAATACGACCGTCTGATGGTCAAGTCGCACCAGCCGAAAAGCATTGTGCAGTTCTTCAGAGAGTCGCCGCTCGTCGGCATCGATCTCGACTTGGAGCGGGACAAGGATACCGGACGCGACCTGGAGTTATGAGCGGTTTCCTGCTGGACACCAATTGCGTTTCCGAGCTTGTTCGCCCCAAGCCTGAGCCGCGCGTCCTGGAGTGGATGGAGGCGGTTGACGAGGGTCTGCTTTACTTGAGCGTCCTAACGCTGGGCGAAATCGGAAAGGTGTTGCTGGGCAAACGCCGGACACATCTTGAAACATGGCTTGAGGTCGAGCTGCAAGCCCGGTTCTCCGGCAGGATTGTGCCGATTGATTCCGCCATTGCCGACCGCTGGGGTTTGCTCGCCTCGGAAGCGAAGCGCAAAGGCAAAGGCCTGCCAATCATTGATGGCCTACTCGCGGCAACCGCGCTGCACCACAACCTGACTGTAGTTTCGCGGAACGCCAGCGACCTTACGAACACGCAGGTTCAGGTCCTGAATCCGTGGCAGGCGTAGTCGGCCGATTCCGGTTCCACGACAATTTGTTTGGTGCGGATGAGAGGACTTGAACCTCCACTCCCTTGCGAGAACTAGAACCTGAATCTAGCGCGTCTGCCAATTCCGCCACATCCGCAGGATAGGTGGGTCGCTATTATTGTCGAGTAGGCCGCCCGTAGCTGTCAACCCTTGGCGCGGCTGCCGCTTCGGACCCAACCGCCTTGCGCGAGCGCAGCGTCTCGATCAACTGCAAGACGCGCCGCTCGATCTCGTCACGCACTGCGCGGAAGACCTCATCGGACTCGCCGATCGGATCGTGAATCTCCCATTCTTCCACCGGCACCGGTTTCTTCAACTGCAGCTCGTAGCCCGACATGTTGATGATCAGGTCCACGTTGTCCACGCTGCCTTGAATACGGCTCATTTCTTTGGGATAGTAATCGCCCAGGTCGATGTCCTTTTCGAGCATTACCGCGTGCGTCAGCGGGGCCACGGCCAGCGCGGGGGCGAGTCCGGCACTCTGCGCTTCCAGCACGCCCGAGCCGTGCGCGCGTGCGAAAGCCTCCGCCATTGGGCTTCTACAAGCGTTGCCCAGACATACGAATAACACCCGAGTAATTGCCACTGATTATTAGTCTACCGGAGGACGCGCCCTTCGTATGCTTCTAAGGGATTTTCTGCAAAAACATAAGGTGGATGCGGGCATCGTCAGTGAGTTCCGGATGAAAGGTCGCAGCCAGATGCCGGCCTTGCTCCACTAACACCGGATCGCCCTCGTAGGTGGCCAGCACCTTGGCGTCCTTGCCAACGTGGCGAATGATTGGCGCGCGGATAAACACCGCTTCCAGGCCGCCGTCCATCCCCTGCGGATGCAAGCGGGCAATGCGGCTGTCGATCTGGCGGCCATAGGCATTGCGCTCCACCTGCATGTCCATGAGTCCGAGCGACCCCTGGCCGGCGTTGGCTAGATCGGTCGCCAGCAGAATCGCCCCCGCGCAGGTTCCGAAGATCGGCCGCCGCCGCCCGAACTCGCGCAGCGGATCCAGCAGCTTTTCTCGCTCCAGCAGCTTGATCATAGTGGTGCTTTCGCCGCCGGGAATCACCAGCCCCTGGATGTTTTCCAAGTCCGCGGCCGTCCGCACCTCCACCGCTTCAGCGCCCGCGCGCTCGAGCGCCCGCTGGTGAGCTTGAAAATCCCCTTGCAGCGCGAGCACCCCCACGCGCTTCTTACTGCCCGCCGCCATTTACCAGCCTCGGGTTTGCAGCAGCTCCGATTCGGGCAACTTCGCGATATCGATGCCGAACATGGCCGTGCCCAGGTCTTCGCTGGCTTCCAGCAGCTTTACCGGATCGTTGTAGTAAGTGGCCGCCTTCACGATGGCGCGGGCGCGCGCTTCCGGATCGGACGATTTGAAAATCCCCGAGCCCACGAACACCGCTTCGGCGCCCAGTTGCATCACCAACGCCGCGTCGGCGGGAGTCGCAATGCCTCCGGCCGAGAAGTTGGGAACCGGCAGCTTGCCGTGCTCGGCCACCCACTCGATTAGATCGAGCGGCGCCTGATGTTTTTTCGATTCGGCCACCAGCTCTTCGTGACCCAGCACCGTGAGCTGTTTCATTTCTTTCACGATGGTGCGGATGTGGCGCACGGCCTCCACGATGTTGCCCGAACCCGCTTCGCCCTTGGTGCGGATCATGGCCGCGCCCTCGGCGATCCGGCGCAGAGCTTCGCCCAGATTGCGCGCTCCGCACACAAACGGCACTTTGAAGTTCCGCTTGTCGATGTGATGCTCTTCGTCGGCGGGTGTCAGCACTTCGCTTTCGTCGATGTAATCCACCGCCAGGGCTTCCAGAATCCGCGCCTCGGTGAAGTGGCCGATGCGAGCCTTGGCCATCACCGGGATGCTGACCTGCTTCATGATCTCGCGTATCTTCGAGATCGGCGCCATGCGCGCCACGCCGCCGTCCTTGCGGATGTCGGAAGGAACCCGCTCCAGCGCCATCACGGCGGTGGCGCCGGCCTTCTCGGCAATCACAGCCTGTTCGGCGTTAGTGACATCCATAATCACGCCGCCCTTCAGCATCTCTGCCAGCCCGGCTTTCAAGCGAAAGCTTTCATCCAAAAACATAACGTTCTCCTCTCATCTAAACTAGCGCGTGCGGCTATACCAGCGCCGCGACTTCCCCTTGCGGCACATGTGCGCGCACGCGCTCCAACTCTTCGCGGAATATACGGCCCAGTATAGCCAGCCCCGACCGGATTTCCTCCGGCGTCATCCCCGCAAAACTGAGGCGCAGA
>Ga0209517_10002063_pt1 | contig 29119 bp, 34 predicted proteins | sample PeaSoiMetSII2010_FD_187695 | JGI IMG/M metagenome (GOLD analysis project Ga0209517, IMG submission 187695) | Peat soil microbial communities from Weissenstadt, Germany - SII-2010 (SPAdes) (version 2) | ecosystem: Environmental > Terrestrial > Soil > Wetlands > Peat | place: Germany...
TCTTTACGCCACTTGTGATCGTCGACAGAGATACCGTGGGCGTCGCTGCGCGCGCGCTTTGCAGGGGCAGCAGCAGGGAAGCACCTGCTATTCCTGCCAGGAGTAACAGCCACATCATTCCTAAGGAGGCTAGCTTGTTGTTTGTTGGTATCTGCTGTTGCATAATGGTGTTACCGCCGTCGCTCGAGGAGTCGCCAAGAGAGTCAACTAGATGAGCGGTGCCATGATTACTTGGACTAGGACATAATCTTTTGCGCCGACTCCCCGCGGGTTGGGCCTCGGCTCAGCTATCCTTCGCATGCTCCAATACAGGTTTGCGGACAGACCTTCTCGTAATCAAGGCGACCACAGCCAGCGGCAATATCACGGCGAGCGCCAGGGCGTTGGCGTTGAACTCCGGAGCTGTGCTCGTGAGAACCTGCGCAGGACCTATTGAAACCATGCCGCTCCAATGGACCGTGAAGCCCGGCATTTCTACTGCGTCCGTCCCGGTCTCCGAGTACGTAGCCACTCCGCTGAGCGCTCCGCCTGAGACCACGAGGCCGCTTTCGTTGCAACAATAAGCGGGAATCAACGGAGGAGGAGCGAAGTTGTTGTGCGGGCCGCATCCCGGTGCCAGCTGTCCCCCGACGGGGCCCATGAGACTGACCTCCAAACTAGTGGCAGAGTTGTTGTAACCGACAGCGACGTACACGCTCCACGCATATTGTAGATGCGAGTCGCACCCCACTCCAGAAACCCTTCCTTCGATGGTCCCGACGGAGTACCCACAGCCGTCCCATGCCTCCGGGCCAGTCTGCGGAGTAGCAGGTGCCGTGCAAGCGGCAAGCGTGTATTGTCCATCCCAGGTCCATGTCGTGTCGTTCGAAGTGACCGTGACCGAATAGGTGCCCCAGCCGGTTTGATTGCTGCTCGAAGAGACGCTTTGGGCGGAGGCATCACCGACCAAAGTGATCTTTCCAAGAGGTGAGGGCGTGTTGGGCGACACCACCACGAGCAAGAAGATGAGGGCGGCCGCCGCAACACAACGCTCTCGGTTCATCTCAGGACTGCTAGCGCGTCAGGACGCGCTTAGGTTTATCTCGTTGGCCGTGCTGTAAGCATCGTAGGCGCTGTATAGCACGAATACTATGTAAAGGAAGTCCGCAATCTCTGAGAGGATCGTGCGGTTTGTGATGATCACATACAGGAAGAAGACCGCGACTATGATGAGCGGGATGCCTTTGCGAGTCTCCCCGTCGTAGATCTGGCCTAGGCCGGGCAGGACCACGGAAGCCACTGCTGCTATTCTTGGGTTCTTCTCCTGTGCTTTGCTTTGTGGCGTTGTCACGATTCTGGCCCCACACCCCCGACAAATGTCGGCTGCCGCATCCACCCGCGCTCCGCATTCCGGAAAGCGCTTTGACGGTGAGCCGTCAACTTCCTGCGCGGTATTTCTTCATTTTGTTATATAAGTGTGCTCCGCGCGGCCCCGTTTGCCCTCTGCGAATTCGTCGTCGAGGAGTTCGCGCCATCAGCGCCAGTGCAGTCCGAGAGCGAAACCGCGGCCCCGAGGGCGCGGCGACCATAAGGGTTTATGCCCCGTTCCCAGACACGCACTCATTGCGAAAAGACGACCCGTCTCCAGAGCCGAGGGACGGATTGAGCAAGGCGGCCGATGGTCGGGGTAGGAGGCGTGGGGTCCTCCGGATTGTCAAGTTCGCGCTCGCCAGCAGCATAGGCTTCCTGATTGCCGAGGCCATCCTCGTTCTGGGCGTCCTCGCACTCTACCACACGACCAAAGTCCCGGGCATCACCAGCTCCTCGCTCGCCATCCTGGGTCTGGATGCGCTTGCCTTCGGGGTCGGAGTGACCGCGGCGTTCGTCATCAACGAGCGCGTCACGGTGAGAGGCCTTCACAGGGGTGGGGCCAGCTGGCTGGTTAGGTTGGGAAAGTACCAGCTGGCTGCCCTTCTGGGGAACGTCTTGATCGTGGTGATCCAGCTCGCCCTCCTAGCGACCATCTCGCTCTCGCCGGTCTTCGGGAGCGTCGTGGGGGCGGTCGTCTCCTACCCGGTGACGTACGCGGTCTCGATGTATTTCGTGTGGAGGGTCCACCCGCTTCGCGATGAGCAGCCCTGATAAGCAGGCCGGACTCGGCTGCCCTCGTGGGACGCTTAGGCCGCTCCTTCTTCTCCCGGTACACGCCAGACGTGGCGCAGGAGCTTCTCGGATGCCTGCTCGTCAGGAGGATAGAAGGGAGGACTCTCTCGGGGAGGATCGTGGAGGTGGAGGCCTACCGCGGGAGGGACGACCCGGCGAGCCACTCATACCGGGGAGCAACGAAGAGGAGCTCGATCATGTTCGGGGAGGCGGGGCACGCCTACGTCTACTTCTCCTACGGGAACCACTGGCTGCTGAACTTGACGACGGAAGCGGAGGGGCAGCCCGGGGCGGTCCTGGTCCGAGCCCTGGAGCCTGTGGAGGGGGTCGAGGAGATGGCGAGGAACCGGGGCGTATCCGAGGTCGCCAGGCTCACGAACGGGCCCGGGAAGCTGACGAAGGCCCTCTCGATCGACGGCTCCTTCAACGGCGAGGACCTTGTGAAGTCGAAGAGGCTCTACGTCCTGGACAAAGAGGAGCCCGCGCGTGCCAGGGCCTCGGCGAGGATAGGGATCAGCAAGGGGCAGGAGCGGCAGTGGCGATACTTCGTCGAGGGGAACCCGTTCGTCTCGAAGATGAAAGCCCTCCGAAAATGAGGGCGAGAAGTCGAGAATTCGTGATTTTCTTGTCGTCTAGGGCGGCAGAAAACTGGGTGCGAGAGTTCTTGCTAGAACGGCAAGATTCCATAACTACCTTCGCGTTGTCTAGACAGGCGTAGATGCTCAAGAGCAAGCTTCAATCGGCCTTGATAGGCCTGTCCGTGACAACCGCGACGTTGAATGTCGCGGGCCTTATGCTCTCGAGCGTGAACCTTTCTAGGATTGAGACGGGATACCTCGCTCCCTTGCTGGTTGTCTTCGGCTTCCTCCAATCGATGATAATCGTCACCAACCACCTCCAAAAGTAAAGGGCGCGGCTTCGTCAGCTTCACTCTGCCTCCAGCCTATCACTGAGCTCGCGAGGGGAATGCATAACTAACTATTCGGGCGGAGAGCGGAGTCGTAGGGGTCGTCGGCTAGGCTGCGGCCTTCGCGGGCTGCAGGGCGAGTCTGGTCTAGGCTTCAAATCACGATAGAAGAGGCCTTGGGCGCTTGAGACCCCCGGTTCAAATCCGGGCGACCCCACCAAATTTTGACCCGAGGGAGCGAAATTTACACAAGAGCTTCGCATGCAGGATCGGTCGGCCTTTCCCTCAGGAGGAGTGGATTTTATTTGACTCTTGGTCATGTCATAATTATATAGTTTCGACTCGATGCGTGTGAAGAGATGCAAGCCGCTCCTCGCCGTGTCAGGACAATTTACAGCGTCATCGCCTCTCCCCAGAGGCTTGAGATACTGAAGATCCTCAACGTCAAGGGACCTCTCACCTACAGCGCTCTAAAGTCGCTGGCCGGGTTCAAGTCAAAGAAGGAGTCAGGCAAGTTCGCATACCACCTGAGGAAGCTCGTCCGTCAGCTGCTCATCCAGCTCAACAGGCAGGAGAGGAAGTACACGGTCACCAACCTCGGGAGGCTGGTGCTCAACCTCACGCGGCAGATAGAGGAGCAGTCGCTCATCGAAAGCGGGAAGCTCTACGTCAGGACGACCAGGATGGCCATGGAGGAGTTCAACGCAGACAAGATCCTCCAGTCGCTGGTCAAGGAGGCGGGGATGCCCGTTGAGCTCGCGCAGAAGATCACAAGCGAGACCGAGTCCCGGCTCTACAAGTTCCAGACCCAGTACCTGACCGCGCCCCTCATCAGGGAGATGGTCAACTCGCTCCTCGTCGAGCAGAACCTCGAGGAGTACAGGCACAAGCTCACTCGCCTGGGGCTGCCCGTCTTCGACGTCACCCAGCTCCTCGCCAAGGCGGGAGGCGACGGGGGCGACGCCGAGTCCCTCCTCCACCAGACGGGCAAGTCCGTCTTCTCTGAGTACCTCCTCCTCGACCAGCTCCCCCGGGACGTCTCGGACGCGCACCTCAACGGGGACATCCACATCTCGGAGGCGGGGACCTGGGCGCTCATCCCCGACACGATATTCCTCGACCTCCTCTCCGTCCGCGCGTCCGGGTTCAACCCGAAGGGGAGGCTCCCGGGCGTCCCGATGCTCCAGAGCCCGGGAAACCTCGAGGAGGCCATCAACGTAATCGCGAACATCACGCCCCTCATCAAGAAGGAGGCGAACCAGGAGATTGTCTACAGGAACTTCCTCCAGTACCTGGCGCAGTTCACCAGGTCCCGGACCAAGCGGGACGTCGCTGACGCGCTCGTGAAGCTCTTCGACCAGGTCTCGTCGACGCTCCAGCCGATGCAGAGGCCCTGGGTGACCCTGCAGCTCGACATCTACGCCAGGGACGACGCCGGGCATGAGCTGATGGAGAAGACCCTCGCCGCGACGCTCGACGCCTATCGGGACTACGTCGAGCAAGTCCCGAGGCCGGAGGTCCGCCTCCTCCTAGCGAAGCCCAACAAGTCGGAGGAGACCTCGTACCTCAAGGACGCAGCTGCGATAGTCTTCCACGGGGGAAAGGTGGGGTTCTTCCCGTCCGGCCAGAAGAGGAGCTCCCTGGGGCTCAACCTCGACGTCCTGCCGCCGGACCACCAGGGCGACAACGTCAGCGTCCTGCACAACCTTAGCATCAACCTCCCCAGGCTCTCATACGAGTCCAACCAGGACGAGACCTACTTCAGGGCGAAGCTTTCGATGCTCATGGGAGTGGCCTCTGACGCGCTCATCACGCGAAGGCGCCTCATCGAGAGGGTGATGAACAAGGGGCTGCTGCCGGCCCTAAGCTTCGGCTCAGACAACGTGAGCTCAGACGCGATGCCGCTCGTCATGAACCTGGTCGGGCTCGAAGAGGCGCTCTTCGGCCTGAGCAAGGACGCGGGGCCTAGCGCGAGGGCGGACCTCGCAGCGAAGATCCTCGGGACCGCGTCGCAGTCGGCCTCCGAGAAGTCGGGGAAGACGGAGCGGCTCGCCATAGCGCTCATCGAGGAGGAGGGCGCGGCGAGGCTGGCAGCCCTGGACTCCGAGAGATACGGCAGGGCCAACCTCCAGAGCCTCGAGAAGCGCGGATATTCGCAGGCATCCAGGCTCACCGCGGAGGACCTGAACAACCCCGAGACGATGAACTACGTCGACAAGCTCAGCCGGGGCGCCGGGGGAGGGCTGTCCGTCTACCTGGACGCGTCGACGCTCGACCTCCGCGGGATATACAACCTCGCGATGAACGCGGCGCCCAAGCTCGACTTCTTCGGGATCGAGAGGCTCGTGTCGTTCTGCCGCAACTGCGGCTCGAAACTTCCCGCGAAGACCGAGAGGTGCACGAAGTGTAGGTCGACGGCCACGGCCCAATATTCGACAGCGGAATAGTTTAGCAAGAACGGCTTGGCTCTCTGTCAACTCTAGTTGACGACAGGCGGTCCGCCCCTTTGCGCGGCCTAAGTGCTTCCGCTAGCACAAGATCGGTCAGGATCTAGTCTGAACTCGGCAGAGAGTCAGAAAGAGTCGTTACTAGGGCATGCCATGAAATTTCCGTAACCGATGTAATAGTAAGCGAAAGATGCGAATGACGGCTGCTTTCTTGAGAGATACTCTCCCAAATAACATTTAAGGATGTGGTTAGTTAACGAAAAGTCCACCGAGAACCAGATAAAGGCCACCACTGGACAGAGTGCGATTTCACATTTGACAGCTGAGGTTGAATCTAAAAAAGATGGAGAAGTGATGGAGCAGCAGCTCCAAAAGACGACCGAGGTCGTCCTTCCAAAGGAGACGCTCGAGGCGTTCGGAGGAGACGAGCTCAGGGCGCGGGTCTTCTACGAGAAGTACGCGCTCCGGGACGAGACCGGGAAGCAGGTCGAGAGGGTCCCCAAGCAGCTGTGGGAGAGGGTGGCGCGCGAGCTCGCGTCCGTGGAGGTAAACGAGGCGAAGAGGGCGGAGTGGACGGAGAAGTTCTACTGGCTCCTTGACGATTTCAAATTTGTCCCCGGCGGCAGGATCATGTTCGGCGCAGGTCAGTCCAGGAGGTCGACGCTCCTCAACTGCTACTTCTTCAAGATCAGGGAGGACTCCATCGAGGGCATCTTCGACTGGTGCAAGGAGGCGGCGAGGACCTACAGCTTCGGCGGCGGCGTGGGCACGGACATCTCTCTGCTCAGGCCGCGCGGGACGCCCGTGAACAACTCCGCGATCGTCAGCTCGGGCTCGGTCTCCTTCATGGAGCTCCTCTCGACCACGACGGGGACGATAGGGCAGGCGGGGAGGAGGGGCGCCCTGATGATCACGATACGCGTGGACCACCCCGACATCTTCGACTTCATCAACGTCAAGAAGGACCTGAAGAAGGTGAACTACGCGAACATCTCGGTCAAGATAACGGACGAGTTCATGAGCGCGGTCGAGAAGGACTCCGCGTTCACCCTGAGGTTCCAGAACGAGAAGGTGAAGTTCGAGAAGACGGTCCGCGCGAGGGAAGTGTGGAACCAGCTCGTGAAGGCGGCGTGGCAGAGCGACGAGCCGGGCCTGATCTTCTGGGACACCATCAAGAGGGACTCCACCACCGAGTACAACGGCATGGCCGTCGAGGGGGTCAATCCGTGCAGCGAGCAGACCCTGGAGAACTACGGATGCTGCTGCCTGGGCTCGATCAACCTGAGCTCGTTCGTGAAGGACGCCTTCACAGACCGCGCGAGCATAGACTGGAGCGGCCTCTCAAAGGCGGCGCAGTTCGCCACGAGGTTCCTGGACAACGTCCTGGACTACAACGCCGACAAGCACCCGCTCCCGCAGCAGAAGACCGCCTCCCTCTGGTCGAGGAGGGTCGGCGTAGGGACGACGGGGCTCGGCGACATGCTGATCAAGCTGGGCATGAAGTATGACGACGAGGCCACGGTAGAGTTCGTCGACAACCTCTTCGAGAGGCTGAAGAACATCATCTACGACTACTCCACCGACCTGGCCGTCGAGAAGGGCCCGGCGCCCGCTTTCGACGCCGACAAGCACCTCGCCCAGCCCTTCATCAAGAGGCTCGACGCGAGGGTGAGGGACAAGATAAGGGCGCAGGGGATCAGGAACTCCGCCCTGACGACGGTGCCCCCGGTGGGGTCTGGCTCCATCTTCGTGGGCTCGTCGAGCGGGGTAGAGCCGGTCTTCGCGCTCTACTACACGCGGAGGAGCAAGTCGCTCAGCGAGGGCGAGTTCAAGGTCTGGCACCCGCTCGTGAAGGAGTACATGAGGGTCTTCCGCATAACCGACGAGAACTCCCTCCCCGCGTACTTCGTGACCGCCCACCAGATCAAGGGCGAGATGAGGGTGAAGATGCAGGCGGCGATCCAGAAGCACATCGACACAGCAATCTCGAGCACGGTCAACCTTCCCCAGGACGTCTCCACGGAAGAGGTGGCGAAGATCTACTTCCAAGCGTGGAAGCTCGGGTGCAAGGGCATCACCATCTACAGGGAGGGCAGCAGGGAGGGCATCTTGGAGACCTCGAACGTCGACAAGAAGAAGGAGGCGGGCGCAGCGGCCGCAAGGGCCGAGCTGAAGCAGGAGGCGCCCGCGGTCTTCGAGAGGCCGAAGGTGCTGACAGGGAGGACTCTGAAGCTCAAGCTTCCCCAGGGGGGGCTCTACGTCACGGCCAACTCCGACGAGGCGGGGACCCTGAAAGAGGTCTTCGTGACCCTGGGCAAGCTCGGAGGCGACGAGAAGGCCGACGCCGAGGCCATCGGCAGGCTCATCAGCCTCTACCTCCAGCATGGCGGGGACATCCAGAGCGTGGTGAAGATGCTGAAGGGCATCCGCGGCAAGTACGTCTCCTGGGAGGAGGGGGTCCAGCTGCTCTCGATTCCAGACGCGGTCGCCAAGGCGCTCGAGGTCCTCACCTCGGGCAAGGTGAACAAGGAGTCGTCGGTGCCGCTGATGCGCGGAGGCACCTGCCCCGACTGCAACGAGAATGCAATAATCTTTGAATCGGGTTGTTATAAATGTACGAATTGCGGCTACAGCAAGTGCGAGTAAGACCCGGTCGAGAGGCTGACCTAGCTGCGCTTCCCGCGCAGTTCCCTCTCCATGGCCTTGGCCAGCCGGGCCCATTCTATCGTCCGTGTGGCTGCGTCGGCCTCCGCGGCGGCCGCGAGCTGCTTCTTTGCAGGGGCCTTCTTTGGGTAGGTGAGCTCGTACCCCGTGTACTCGAGCCTGGACTCGCCGTCCCCTTCAGGGATTATGCGGTAGAAGTATAGCGAGTTCTTGTTCGCGCCGGTGATGTGGAAGTTGAAGTAGCTCATCCTCTCCTTGTCGATCTTGATTATCTTCTTCTTGGTCTCGGCCTTGCCTTGCGGATACAGCGTGTCCTCCAGGATCACCGTGTCGTCCGTGACCTTCGTTACCTTCCTGAAGCCCTTGTTCCCCATGAGATTGTGGTCCTTGGCGTTATAGTCGGTGCACCACGCGAAGGCCTGGGCGGCGGGGACGTCGAAGTGCTGGGAGAACTCGTATCTTGTGGAGACGACGACCAACGGCCACACCTACCTCAGGTCGGCTTCCATCGCCTTTGCCAGGTTCTGCCAGATCTTCGAGTCCCCCTTCCTCTCGGCCTCGGCCATCTTTGCGACCTCGGCGTCAGAGAGTTTCCGCTTGCTAGGGAGGAGAAGGAGGCCTGTGAAGTCGAGCCTCGAGCCGCCGTCCTCTTCGGGGAAGAACTCGTACCAGAACTGCGAGTGGGGCGTCGGGCCGTCGACGTGGGTGTTCGAGAACAAGCGCCTCTCGTAATTGATCCTGACCAGCCTCGTCTTGGTGACCGGGCCCCCTTCCGTCGGTCGGGTGTCCTCCAGGATGATCGCGTCAGGGGTCAGCCTCTTAATCTTCCTCTTTCCTTCGAGCCCCATCCTCTTCCAGTCGCCGGGGTCGTAGTCGATGGACCATGCGAAGGCGTCCTCGACGGGGACGGCGAACCTCTGGCTGAACTTGTAACGGACGGAGACGAGTGCCATCGAAAGAGGTCTGGCGGGTTCGGGCCTAATAATCGTTATAGCGGCGTGCGCCGGCACCTGCCTGTGCTAATACAAGAGAGAGTCGAGTTCGAGGGAGACCCGGCGGCCGTGTGGGAGAGGCTGTCGAGCGTCGAGAGGATCCCAGAGTTCTGGCACGGGACGCGGTCGCTGCAAGTCATCGGGAGGGACTCCAAGGGACCCGGGAAGGAGGCCGTGAGGGCGCGGACGAAGTTCGCGTTCGGCGGCTCAGGGGACGTCGAGATAACCGCTGACGACGCGACGATGACCCTCACCTCCAACTACACCTCCGGCCCGTTCAAGGGAGTCCAGGTGGTGAAGGTCGTCGGGAACGCCATCGAGGCGAGGTGGGACGTGAACTTCAGCGGAGTCTTCAAGCTCACCTCGAGCTGGACTGGAGGGCACTTCAGAAGCGGGACGCTCCACGCCCTCGAGAGGCTCTGCGCCAAGGAAGCGCCCGGCCAGAAGGTCGCTCAGTCTTAAGTAGCGGCCCGACCTCTCTCGCAGGCATGAGCAGCGGAAAGGACGAGCCCGAACCCCAGAAGAGCTTGAAGCGGCTGACGTGGCAGTATGAGAACTGCCTTTCGTGCGTCTGGTTCAAACCGAACGACCCGCTCAACGCGGACATCTTCGAGCGGGGCCTGTGCATCCATCCCAAGCTGAAGGAGTTCAACCTCCTCGTCTCCGGTCGCGACTGGTGCAACCTCTTCACGGAGATCAGGCAGAAGCAGATAGACCTAATCCAAGAGAAAGCGATGAAAGAGTAGGGTCAGGCCTTCGACTCTTTCAAGTCGGTCTCTCTCAGCGTGTAGGTCCTCGGGCCCTTGAAGGGCGAGAACTGCTTGCCGCCCCCATGGAGGAACTTGGAGAAGGTCTCCACGTAGAGAAGCCTCGCCCCCTGGATGCCGGGTTCGAGTATCCCCAGGACGAGGTTGAAGACGTGGACCATCACGAACAGCACGACTCCCAGAATCGCGAGCGGGATGCTGCCATAGAGAAGGCCCGGAGTTCCGGACGTCGTGGGGCCAACGACCTGGTTGTCGATCAGATACGCGAGCACGTACGAGGCCAGGAGTATCCCAAGCAGCCTCGTGTAAGAGATGATGTTGCTGACGATCGTCGGAAGCTCGGCCATCTGCTGCGCTCCCTCTCCGTAGATTATCAGCCCGATCCCGGCGATGATGACGATGATGAGCGGGTTGGAGGCGGGGTTCGCCAGCACGTTGATGCTTCCGTGATGCAAGAGCCCGAGACCAGTGAGAGCGATCCCCCAGCCGGTGAGCAACCATCCGAACTTTCCGACCATGTGCTTCCTCTCGTGCATGTAGTAGGCGTTGAGCATGCCCAGGACGAGGCCCAGCGAGACCATGAAGAGTCCGATGTAGCCCGAGTAGAGGAGCAGCGTCTTCAGCCCCTTGGGCGACAGTGGGTCGAGGAAGGTCCCGTTGGCAGGGAGACCGAAGTGGAAGTTGGTGTTGAGGTAGGTGAAGAGGTACTGGTTGACGGGGAACCCGAAGTACGCGTTGAGGGTGAAGCCCATCACCATGCCCGCGATCGAACCCAGGATCAGCGCCTTCGCGAGCTTCTTGAACTGGGCCGGCTGGAGAATCTTCGCTGCAAAGGACCGCAGCGCTCCGGGTACGAGGGTCTTCCGCTCCGGGTGGTTCACCCTCCGGATGATCCAGATGGCGATCAGGAGGATGAGGACCGCATACCCGAAGTCTCCCAGCATCAACCCGAAGAAGATCGGGAAGACGAGACCGAAGATCAAGCTGGGGTCGACCTCGTGGGAGTCGGGAATCGCGTAGAACCTGATGAATGATTCGAAGAACTTCAGCCTCTTTGGGTTCTCGAGGAGCGTCGGGACTTTGTCGTGTTCCTCCGAGGCGATCTCGAACATCTGCGTGGATGGAGAGTTGTGGCCGAGCGTCTGCTTGACGCTCTCAAGGCGCTTCTCCGGGACCCATCCCTCCACGGCGAATGCGCTCTCAGTGAAACCGAAGTTGTTGAGGACCTCGAGCTTTCTCGCCTCGATGGAGAGCTGCTCTTCCACCTGCGAGATAGTCCCGTAATGCTTCTGCGAGAGGACGAGAAGCTGGCCGTTGATGTCTGCGAGCTCCGCTTCCTTGGACTTTTGCTCCTGTTGCAGCCTTGAGAGGACGTCCGGCGCCGTCCCCTTGAACGAGGGCACCCTCTGCAGCCTCACGTCGGCCTTTTGGATCACGGAGCCGAACTTCTCCATGCCTGCCTTTGGGACCGTCACGATGACCTTGACGGGGTCCGTCCCCGCCGAGTAGGCGACTGAGGCTTCGGCCGATGGGAGGTTCTGGAGCAGGATGGCGTAGTTCGCCGCGGGGACGTTGCCGAAGAACGAGACCGCGCTCTCAAGGTCGAAGATGTCCAGGTCCTCCTTCACGAACTGCAGGTTCTGGACGAGCGCCATGTTGTTCTTGAGCTCGTCGAGCTGGGTTGCCAGCTTCTCGTGGCGGTCCTTGAGCTTTGAGACCTCGTGGTCGATGTTAACCGACCTCGACGTGTCGATGACGTCCTTGAGGGACGAGAACTTCCTTGTCCCCTGGACGGGCGTCGGCGGAAGTGCAGCCCTCAGGGACCTGATCCGGAGAAGCTCCTCTGAGACCTCCTTTGACCCGCCGGCGTCCGCCTCAGTCTTGAGCACGGAGGCCGCGCCCTTCGAGAGCGGCTCGATGTGCATGGCGCCCATGTCGTAGAGGGTAGAGACGACCTTCGGCCTCTCGCTCTTGGTGCCTACTACGGCTACCTTCTGCATATGGGCGGGCTTCAGCATCCGCTGGTCTCACTTGAACTCCGAGAGGATCGTCTTGTCGATTATCTTCCTTAACTGGGCCTTGTCGAGCTTCTTTGTGGAGGCCTCCTTCGCCTGTTTGCCGGTGGCCGCGAATAGCGCGTCGGCCTTCGCTTGGGCCGCCTTGTGGGCCTTCTCCACCTCGCTGGCGACGTGGGATTCGCCTTGCATCTTCGCCTCGGCGATCTCGGCCGCGGATTCCTCCTCCAACTTCCGGAGCTCCTCCTCGAGTTGCTTCCTCCGCTCGAGGAGCTCCCTGCTGGTGGCCTCCTCGGTCTCCTTGATCTTCTTTAGCGTCTCGGTATAGTCTGTGGACATGGTTGTCAGCTCAAAGCTTTGAGAAGAACATCAGGAAGACCACGAGGATTGCGGTCACCTTTGCGGTCCTGAATGCCAGCTGGACGAGGTAGAACCTCTTCTGCTGGAAGTTGATGAAGCCGGTCTGGGCCTTCTTGGCCTTGGGTGGCTTCTTACCCCAGTAGAAGTACTTCGGGACGCCCGGGCGCCGCTTCTCTTCCTTCTCGGACACCTACTCGGCCTCCCTCTGCGCGATCTTGCGCTTCACGGTCTTCAGTTTGGTGAAGCTCTCCCTCTCCATCTCGTCGAACCTGAACTTGATGAACCTCGCGTTCGCCTGTAGCCTCGGGATGAGGACGTTCTCGATCGCGTTGGACCTTCGCTTCGTCTTCTCGATCTCGAGGAGCAGCTTTCTCAGCGCCGTCTCCTTCTCGGCAATGTCGAGGACGAGCTTGTGGACCTCCTCGAAGGACTTTATCGCCTGGTTGATGGAGGTGGGCACCTCGAGCAGGTATTCCTGCCCCGCGCCTCCCGAGCCGGTCGAAGTGAGCTCGGGAATCTTGACGCCCATGATGTTCTTGCTCTTGAGGGTCAGCTCGTGCATCTTGGGGATGCGCATGGACTCGTATTCCAGCCTGAGCGTGCCCACGAACATCTCGGTGTTGTGGATCCCCTCGTAGCCGCTGACGAGCTTGGACTGGAGCCCGCTCCTCAGGCTGGCCACCGTCTTGCTCACAGCGAAGAACTCGAAGATCAGCGCGGACCTCTTCAGCTTGAGGAGCTTCAGCCCCTTGCGGGAGACGGCTATCCTTCGTATCGTCCGGAGGTATTCCATCCGTGTCGGGCGGACGTTGACAGCGCTTGGCAAGTCCTTTGGCCACCTAGCTGGTAGGAGTGACTGTCGCCCGGCGCCGGTACTTTTCGATCATCTCCGGCTTGATCCTCTTGATCTCGGAGTCCGCGAGCGGGGCGATGACCTCCCAGCCGAGGTCGAGCGTCTGCTCGATGCTCCTGTCCTCGTTGATGCCCTGCTTCACGAACATCTTCTCGAATCTCTCTGCGACCTTCAGGAACTTCCTGTCGGTGTCGCTCAGCGCCTCCTCGCCGACGATGGCGGAGAGCGCGCGGTTGTCCTTGCCTTGGGCGTAGCAGGCGTAGAGCTGGTCTGCGAGGCCCCTGTGGTCCTCCCGTGTCCTGCCCTTGCCGATGCCTTGGTTCATCAGCCTGGAGAGGCTCTCGAGGACGTCGATTGGCGGGTAGATGCCTGCCCTGTCGAGGTCCCTGCTGACGTAGACCTGGCCTTCGGTGATGTAGCCGGTGAGGTCTGGGATGGGGTGGGTCTTGTCGTCCGCGGGCATCGTGAGGATCGGGATCTGCGTGATCGAGCCCTTCCGGCCCTTTATCTTGCCGGCCCTCTCGTACAAGGTGGAGAGGTCTGTGTACGTGTACCCGGGGAAGCCCCTCCTGCCGGGGACCTCGTCTCTGGCTGCGGAGATCTCTCTCAGCGCCTCGCAGTAGTTGGTCATGTCTGTGAGGATGACGAGGACGTGGGTCTCCCTCTCGTATGCGAGGAACTCGGCGGTGGTGAGCGCCAATCTAGGAGTGAGGATCCTCTCCATCGAAGGGTCGGAGGAGAGGTTGAGAAAGAGGACCGTCCTCTCGAGAGCGCCGGTCTCCTCGAACTGGCGGATGAAGTAGTTGGCCTCCTCGCTGGTGATTCCCATCGCGGCGAAGACCACCGAGAAGCTCTCGGAGGCGCTGAGGACCTTCGCCTGCCTCGCGATCTGCGCGGCGAGTGCGTTGTGCGGGAGCCCGCTCCCGGAGAAGATGGGAAGCTTTTGCCCCCTGACGAGGGTGTTCATGCCGTCTATGGTGGAGATGCCCGTCTGGATGAACTCTGAGGGCTCCTCTCTGCTGTAGGGGTTCATGGCGGAGCCGACTATCTCGACTTTCTGCTTTGAGACGATCGTGGGGCCCTTGTCGCGGGGGTTGCCGAGCCCGTCGAAGACGCGGCCGAGCATCTCGTCGGAGACTGAGATCCTGGCCGTCTCCCCCAGGAAGCGGACCGACGTCTGGCCGACGTTGAGGCCCATGGTCGAACCGAATACCTGGACGATCGCTAGCCCCGCGCGCGAGTCGAGGACCTGCCCCCGGACGCGCTCGCCCATGGCGTTCGTGATCTCTACCATCTCCCCGTAGGCCGCGTTCTCGACCTTGTCGACGAAGATCAGGGGCCCGGCCACCTGGTTTACCGTCTTGTGTGAAACTGGCTGCATCTACTGTTGCACCTTGATCTCCTGTCTCAGGCCGGCGAACTGCTGGGCCATGTCCCCCTCGACCTCCTTGATGAAGGCCTCCACCTGGTCCTCGGGGGTCCACTTGATCTTCGATATCTTGGACTTGACCGGGAAGGCGGCGACCTGGGTCGCCGTGGCGCCCGTCTTGAGAGCCTCGGCCTCCATGTGTCCAAAGTCCAGTATCGTCTTGATCATGAGGTACTGCTTCCTGATGGACGAATAGGTGTCCACCGGGTCGTAGGCGCTCTGCTGGAGGTAGTCTTCCCTGATCATCTTCGCGACGTCCATCGTCCCCTTCTCAGACTCTGGGAGCGCGTCGTATCCCACGAGCTGGACGATGTCTTGGAGCTCGGCCTCCTTCTGGAGGATCTCCAGCGCCTCGCTACGGAAGCCAGGCCAGTCCTTCCCGATGTTGGCGACGTACCAGTTGCGGAGGTCCTCGGTGTAGAGCGAGTAGCTGTTGAGCCAGTTGATCGAGGGGAAGTGCCTGCGCGCCGCCAAGCTCGCGTCGAGCGCCCAGAAGACCCTCGTGACACGGAGCGTGTTCTGCGAGACCGGCTCCGAGAAGTCTCCGCCAGGAGGCGAGACCGCTCCGACGACCGACACCGAGCCCGTCCTGTCGTCGCCGGGGCCGAGGACGACCGCGCGTCCTGCCCTCTCGTAGAACTCGGCGAGCCTTCGTCCGAGGTAAGCTGGATAGCCTTCCTCGCCTGGCATCTCCTCGAGCCTCCCGGAGATCTCTCTCAGGGCCTCGGCCCACCTTGAGGTGCTGTCCGCCATGAGGGCCACGTCGTATCCCATGTCCCTGTAGTATTCTGCTATCGTGATTCCTGTGTAGATGCTGGCCTCTCTCGCAGCGACGGGCATGTTGGAAGTGTTGGCGACGAGTATGGTCCTCTCCATCAGCGGCCTCTTCGAGCGAGGGTCCTCCAGCTCCGGGAAGGTCGCGAGCACCTCAGTCATCTCGTTTCCTCTCTCTCCGCACCCCACGTAGACGATGATGCTAGCGTCAGACCACTTTGCGAGCTGCTGCTGCGAGACCGTCTTTCCAGATCCGAACGGCCCTGGGATGGCAGCCGTCCCGCCCTTCGCCAACGGGAAGAAGGTGTCGAAGACCCTCTGGCCGGTGAGCAGCGGGGTGTCTGGGGGAAGCTTCCTTGTGAGCGGCCTGGGAATCCTGACTCTCCACTTTGTCGCGAGGAAGACCGGGACGTCGCCCTCCGCGGTCTTGATCGTGCCGACCTTCTCCCTGATCGTGAAGCTTCCAGCCTTTAGCTCCTTGAGCTCTCCGGTCACTCCGGGGGGGACCATGATCTTGTGGGAGATCAGAGGAGTCTCCTGGACCGTGCCGAGTATCTCTCCGGGGACGACCTTGTCTCCGGCCTTCTTCAGCGTCTTAAAGTCCCACTTCTTCTTCTCGTCGAGCGCGGGGATTACAAGGCCTCTGCTGATGAAATCACCGCTCTGCTCCCTTAGGACGTTGAGAGGTCTCTGGATCCCGTCGTAGATCGACGTGAGGAGCCCGGGTCCTAGCTCGACGGAGAGCGCCTGGCCAGTGTTGACGACCTTCTCTCCTGGCCTGAGGCCCGTCGTGTCCTCGTAGATCTGGAGGGTCGCGGTGTCGCCCTGGAGCCTGATGACTTCGCCCACGAGCCCGAGCTCGCCGACGCGGACGACGTCGAACATCTTCGCTCCCTCTAGGCCCTTTGCTGCGACGACCGGACCGGTCACTCTGTAGACTACGCCGTTGCTCATCTTAATTGGCCACCTTGATGTCCACGCCGAGGACCCGCTTCGCGAGCCTCGATAGCGACTCCTCCGCGACCTCTGCCTCCGTCGAGGGCATGAAGACCACGAGCGGGACGATGGAGGACTCTAGCTTCTCCATCGTGGCCGGCGAGATGCCCTTGCGCGCCTCGTTCCCCACGATTATCAGGTTGTACTTTCCAGAATTGAAGAGATCCATTATGGTCTTCTGCGCCTCCGCCCTTCCCACCGGGACGGCGTCCTCGACCCCCAACAAGCGATATCCGAGCACGAGCTCCTTCTCCCCGACCACTGCAATCTTCCCCACTTGAGCTGCAGTTCTCGCACTCAATTGTTATGCCGCCAGAATTACCGTCTTTATGTATTCTTCGGTCATCCCGTATTGTTTCGCGTAGGTTATGCGCCTGACGTTCTGCCTCTCGACCTCCGCCTGGATCACGAAACCGAAGACGGCGGTCAGGGAGATCACGAGGCTGCGGAACCTCGGGAGGAACTTTGCGACTATCATCTGGTCCATGGAGACCTCGAACTCTGTGAGGTTCCCGGTCTTCGTGTATTTCTCGAGCGGGGCAGAAAGGTCGAACCAGGCCTCGAACCTCTTGACCATGTCGCTCGCGTCCGTGGAGGAGTAGGCCTCCAGTAGTCCTGAGCTCGGTATCAGCCCGCCGTCGATCAGGTGCTTGGCGAACGTGTCCTTGTCGAGCTTCGACTCCCTCGATTTCAGGAAGTTGAGGATGTCCCTCTTCGATATCTCGGACTTGAAGTATTCTCTCAGGACGCCCTCGTCTCCCTTCAGGAACCTGAGGTCCCACAACAGCTTCTGATAGTAGTAGTTCTGCAGCGCACCGGTGAAGACGCCGAGGTCCCCCGTCTTCCTAAAGTCGCCCAGCTGCTGGAGGAGGATGGCGCCGTAGCCGTACTTGACGAGGTAGTTGATGACCGCCTCGACGTCGGGCTGCTCCAGGAGGACCTGGAGCTCGCCGAGAGGGATGGTGTTGAACGAAAGGCCCACCGGGAGGTTGCGCGAGGAGACTAGGAACGCCTCGGTCTCTTCCAGGCCCTTCCCAAGGCTCTTCGCCGCGAGTATCAGCTCGATGTTCTCGATGTCCCACTTGGAAAGGTAGGAGAGCAGGGCTGTCTTGCCAGAGAGCGGGACCGACTGGATCGCAATCCTGTTTATGTCCACGAGGTGGCGGTTTAGCGCTATCTCGATGAGCTCGGGGGGCTTGTACTGCGCGGCCGCGGCCTCGACCTCCGGCCCGTACCAGGTGGACTCGAGCTGCTGGGCTATCTCAGCTGTGCTCTTCGCCCGCGCGAGCTCGTAGAGCTTCTCCTTGCCTAGGAACGAGAGCGATAGCGCCCGCAGCCTTCCGAGTCCCGCGAACTGCGTGGAACCCATCCGACATTACTCCTTCCCAAGGATTGAGGCGCGGACTTCGTCTTCGCGGCTTCGAAGTATCTCCTCGAAGGTCAGGTCGAGCTCCAGTGTCCCGTCCTCAGAGGTCGCCTTGAAACCGCCTATCGAGTTGAGGGTCGTCGAGGCTATCTTCGCTCCCGCCGCCTTCAGCGCCGCCTCGTCTTGTTTGCGGCACGTGACCGATATCTTCCCGTCGAGCCTGTTGGAGGCGTACTTGGCCATCTTGGCGAGGAGTTCAGCGTAGGAAGGTGAGGAAGCTAGTTCCGCGAGGGCGTCCTTCAGGGCGGCGATGTTGCTCTCCAAAAGCTTCTCGGTCGCATCGAAGAGCAGCTTCTTGGATTGGAGCTTCGCGGCGCCCTCTATCTTCGTGACCTCCTTCTGGGCGAGGGAGACGGCCTCCTTCTTAGCCGACTCCATGATGTAGGCCACTTGCTCGGCAGTCCTCCTCTTGACCTCCTCCCGCTTGGCGCTATATTCAGCCTCTAGGGCCTCCAGCGCCTTCTTCCTTCTATCCTCGACTTCCCTCAGTAAAGCGTCTACGCCCATCATGGGAATAGACAGCCCTTAGAGGATGTTGAGGAGCAGGATTACTCCGAGAACGAAGCCGATGATCCACAGGGTCTCTGGGATGACGAAGAAGAAGAGAACCTGGCCGAACTTCTCGGGTTTCTCGGCGATAATTCCCATGCCCGCAGCGCCAATGCCCTGCTGGGCGATACCGGTTCCTATCAGACCGCCGGCCATCACGAGAGCCGCGGCGATTGCAAGCTGAGGGTCGACTACTGCCATTTGAAACTCTGTGCTTCCGTTGCTTTGGTGAACCGTATTTATGGATATCTATGCAATTGTAAGCCTGCAGGGAGGTCCCTGGAACTGGCAGGCATCGGGCCTGCGCAGCCACCCGGGCAAGGCGCACGGCCGGCGTGAGACTCGGCCCTTAAGTAAGGCGAGCATGCTACAAGGGAGCATGTCAAGCGTCAGGACATTCTTCCGTCACTGCCCATCCTGCGGGCGAAGATTCGAAATCAGGCTTGTGAAGAAGGAGCGGGTAGCCTCGGAAGAGTTCGACGAGAAACTAGAGCGCCCCGAAAATCCCATCATCGCCAGGGGGATGACTCCCATCATCCCGACAGGGACGGCACCTACCATATTGAGTAATGACGTGCCATCTATCGTCGACATAGAAGATTTTCAATACACATACAAGTGTAAGCATTGCGGTCACGGATGGTCGGAGGTCCGCGAGAAGGAGCAGACTTATCGGGCCCCCGAGGGCTATACGGGAGACTGAGCAGAGCTACAGTTCGGGCGGCTCAGGACGTAAGGAGCAGGATGGCCTTCGCGACCTCGCCGTCGGACTGCTCCAGCGCGGCGACGGCCTTCTCGCGAGTCACGTTCGCCTGCTGCTGGACTAGTATTATGTCCTCGTCGGAGAACTTCTTGGTCTCCCTGGCGACCTCCTCCACCTCTCCGGCGACCTGGAAGACGCGGTTCCCCTGGAAGTTGACCTCCGAGACCGAGGCGCCCGCGATGACCATGTCCTTCGTTCGCGTCCGGATGATGACCTCCTCCACGTCTGGGACTTCCTTCTGGTTGATCCCCATCCGCTCCATCATCCGCCTCGCGTTCCTGTCGTTGATCTTCATTCCCATCCAGATCGCCTGACGTCCGCTGTGGGTTGGTCCAGCCTTAAAGTCATCGTTGCCGGAACCCGCATCGGCTCAGGCGTCCTGCGCCCCTTTGGCGCTGCCTCTGGTCTTGACGGCCACGCCGTGGCTGAACTGGCGCATGAAGTCCCCGTGGACCTTCGCGCTCCCGACGGCTATCACCCTGCCGGAGGGGTCTAGGACGGCGACCTCCCCTGACGGGAGGACGTGCTTCCCGACGCGCGTCACGAACTTGCAGAAGACCGACCTCCCCTCGCTCACGAACTCGACCGCGGCCTGCTCCACGACGACGGAGTTCTCCGCGTACGCCTTGGACTTGATCAGCACCGTGGCGCCGTAGTAGGTCGGGGATATGGTCCCGTTCGGCCTTATGGTGGCGAAGAGCCTGTCGTCGTGGAAGACCTGCTTCAGCCTGTCCGACTTCTTCGAGTAGACGAACCTGAGGCCCGCTTTGGGGAGGGCCCTGCTGGTCCCGACCCCGAACTCGTAGTCGAGCATGATGGAGAACTGCTTCCTGCCGTCGAGTAGCCTCATGCCGTCGGAGGCCGGTGCCGCGGGGCTCATCTAAAAATCTACGACCTTCCGCTCAGAAGACGAACGGGATCATCCGCTTGACCTTCTTGGCGTATGAGAGATACTCTTCTCCCAGCGAGCCGACGAGCACCCTCTCCTCCACTTGGATGCGGTATCCGAAGGCCGCCAGGAAGACGACCGCGATCAGCAGGACGGCTCCCCACGATTGCAGAGCGAAGCCCACGCCGACTATCGTCAGCAGGCTGCCGGCGTAGGCCGGATGGCGCACGAACTGGTATGGTCCGGACACTATCACGTGGTGCCCCTCCTTGATCTGGACCGTGTAGGAGAAGAAGCTCCTCAGGCTCGCGACGGCCCAGAACCTGAACGCCATCCCCAGGATTATCATCGCCAAGCCGACGTAGAAAGCCGCGACCGGCAGCAGCGTGAACCCCGATCTCGCGAAGACGTTGGCGATCGAGATCGAGCCGAAGACGCTGAGCAAGATGAGAAGGCCCGACCCCTTGTCCGACCTGACCTCCGTGGACCTCGAGCCGCCGCTGCGTATTATCAGCGTCTCGACGAAGAACGACAGTATCCAGAGCAAGACCACCAGGTCGTAGGCGAGGGCGTCCAGCCCCGATTGAAAGACAACGACCGTCGTCAAGCGCCGACTGGGCCTCCATCTGGCGGTTTGTACGGGCGAAGCTTTTAAGGCGAGTTCCGGAGCGTCGACCAACATGAAGGCCATGTGCGAGGTATGCGGCGCTCCTCTTCGCGCGTCTCCTAACAGGGTCGAGATCGACGGCGCGATAATGGTCGTTTGCGACAACTGCGCGCGCTTGGGCAAGCAGGTTGGGCCAGCGGCGCCTGCCGTGTCGGTCATCTCCAACAGGGTGCAGCGTTCCAACCCCATCAGGAACAACCCGGCGCAGAGCGCCTTCAGGACCATGTCCCAGAGGCCCACCGAGCAGGAGTTCGAGGTGGACCCCGAGTACTACCTGCTCATACGGCAGGCAAGGGAGAAGCTGGGCCTCTCGCAAGACCAGCTGGGGAAGCTCCTCAACGAGAAGCCCTCGGTGATCAAGATGGTCGAGTCAAAGAAGCTGAAGCCGGACATTACGCTCACAAGGAAGCTGATGCACGAGTTGAAGATCAATCTGTTAGTCTCCCTCTCTGAGCTCGAGGGCGGCAGGCCGACTGGAATCTGAGGACCAACAAGGCGCTCCTGGTAACGCGCCCCGACAGTGACACCATCGAGGAAGCGGAGGCGCTCGCTGAGGCTGCAGGCTACGAGCCTGTCGGCCTTGTCACCCAGGGGTTCCTGCACCATGCGAAGTACGGGGTCGGCAGCGGGAAGGCGGAGGAGGTCGCCCTGGCCGTGAAGGAGAAGGGCGCCGACATCGTCCTCTTCGACTCGGCCCTGAGGGCCTCCCAGGCATACTCACTGGCAAAGCTTTGCAAGGTCGAGGTCAAGGACAGGGAGAAGGTGATACTGGAGATCTTCGCGATGAGGGCCTCAACAGCGGAGGCAAAGCTGCAGGTCCAGCTCGCGGAGCTCGAGTACGAGCTCCCCAGGGCGAGGGAGAGCGTGAAGATGGCGAGGCAGGGCGAGCAGCCGGGGTTCTTCGGGCTGGGCAAGTACGAGGCCGACGTCTACACGAGGATGATGAAGAGCCGCGTCTCGACCCTGAAGAAGAAGGTCGAAGGCGTGGCGAAGCGGAGGGAGATATTCCGGGAGCACAGGAGGAAGCTCGCCTTCCCGACCGTAGCGCTAGCCGGTTACACCGCGGCGGGGAAGACCAGCCTCTTCAACCTGCTCACGGGGGAGTCGAAGAGCGTCGACGCGGGTGTCTTCACCACGCTCGCGCCCACGACCAGGGCGGTGATGGTCGGCGACAGGAAGACCCTCCTCACCGATACGGTCGGGTTCATCAGCAACCTCCCCGCGTACCTCGTCGAGTCCTTCAAGTCCACGCTCGAAGAGATATCCTACGCGAGCATAGTCTTCCTACTGCTCGACGTGAGCCAGTCGGCCGAGAAGTTCATCCGGAGCTACGAGAGCTCCGCTCAGGCACTCGCGGACCTGGCGGTCAAGCCTTCGAGGGCGATTTTCGTGCTGAACAAGTGCGACCTCGCGCCCGCGGAGCTGATAGCGGAGAGGAGGCGCGAGCTCGGGCCGGTCGACATCGTGGAGGTCTCTTCGAAGACCGGCCAGGGAGTGGAGAACCTGCTCGGGCTCGCCGACGCCAAGCTCAGGGAGGTGGCGGAAGAGGAAGGGATAGAGGGCAAGGTGCCCCTCTGAGTTGGGCCTGAAGAGCGTCAAGGTCGTCAGGGTCGGGCACAGATACGTCCGCGACTACCGGACCCTCACCCACCTCTGCCTGGTCTCCAGGGCGCTGGGGGCGGAGTCCATCTATCTGGAGGAGGTGGAGAAGGAGCTCGAGGAGACGGTGGCAGAGGTCAACCGCACCTGGGGAGGGGACTTCGCAGTCGTCGAGGGGAAGTGGAAGAGGGTCTTCCAGGACGCGAAGGAGGAGGGGAGGGCGATAGTCCACCTGACGATGTATGGGACCCCGCTGCAGGACGAGATAGGCGAGCTGAGGAAGCACGACGGCTTCCTCATCGCCGTGGGGGGGCCAAAGGTGCCCGGGGAGGTCTACAAGCTGGCCGATTACAACGTGGCTGTGACTTCGCAGCCCCACTCGGAGGTCGCGGCCCTCGCGATCACCATCCACGAGCTGCAAAAGGGGGAAGAGCTTAAGAAGGTGTTCGCCAGTTATAAGCTAAGGATAATCCCTTCTGCTAAAGGAAAACGGGTAGAACAGAAATCGTGAAAATAGAATACGAAGACACTTTCGTGAAGGTCGCGGGCCTTATCGGCGGCCCCGACTACGTCAGGGTAGCCCGGGCTCTGCTCAACAACGAGAACGCCACGGACGAGGAGATCGCCTCGGCGACCGGGCTCAAGATAAAGACGGTCAGGAAGGCCCTCTACGACCTCTTCGGGAGGAGCCTCATCTCGGGCGTGAGGGTCAGGGACCCGAAGAGGGGCTGGTTCGTCTACAGGTGGAAGGCCCAGCGCGACCAGACGGACGGCTTCATCCAGACCCAGAAGAAGAAGATCCTGAACAGGCTCAAACAGCGGCTCGACCACGAGGAGACGCGCGAGTTCTACTTCTGCGGGACGCCCACGTGCCTCACGCGGACCTTCGAGGAGGCAATGGAGACGTTCTTCAAGTGCCCCACCTGCCAGAGGCCGCTCAACAGGATAGACAACACCGAGCTGAAGGAGGCGCTCAGATGGAAGATAAACCAGCTCGAAGAAGACATCACGATAGCAAAGTGACCGCCTGGCTCCGCTGACTTATAGACGCGCCATGAAGACCTTGAGCCGATGATCCCCGACGCGCAGCAGGCGTTGGCCCTTCACAAGAAGTACGGAAGCAACGACCGGACCGTCAGCCACTGCCAGGCCTGCGCCAAGATCTCGAAGGCCCTCTCGGAGAGAGCGATCCAGAGGGGGCAACCCGTGAACGAGGAGGCGGCGATGGCGGGCGCGCTCCTGCACGACATCGGACGCAGCCAGACCCAGACGGTGGGCCACGGGTACGTGGGCGCAGGGATCCTGGAGAAGGAGGGCGTCGACCCGGTCGTCGTGGAGATCGTCAGGAGGCACGTCGGCGCGGGCATATCCACGGAAGAGGCTGCCGCGCTGGGCTTTCCGCCAGGGGACTACATCCCCAGGACGCTCGAGCAGAAGATCGTGGGCTTCGCCGACAAGTTGCTCGACGGGGACAGGGCGAGGCCGTTCGAGGAGGAGGTCAAGCGGTTCGTGAAGAAGGGGCACGACGTCCAGAGGCTGAGGCGGCTCAAGGACGACGTCGACGCGGTGGTCGGCGCGGACGCCGAGGCGCTAGTCCTTTCCGCAAAATAGGCAATCATACGGAGCGTATTTATCGAGTCAACTCATTCTCTTCCATAGACGGTCCGGAAATGAGAGGAAAGACTGCGACCTCGATTGTGGCGTCACTTCTCGTTGTCGCTTTTCTGTCAGCGTACGCGGGGAGCTATCTTGGCCCGACACGGACGGTCACGATAGTTCAGACGGCGGGGCGAGCGGGACCACAAATCCAGTCTATGCCGTCACGTTCGAGCAGGTCCGATACTGCGGCCTCTACAACATCGTTCCTTGGGCTGTGACGATTGACGGGATAACTCAAGTGCAACCGCACAATCAAAGTCTTCCATTACCCATCAACACTTTCTCCACCATAGTCCCAGACCAGAATCTGACGCGGATGACCTTCTACTTGCCGTCCGGCACCTACAACTATACTCTGACGGACGACAGATACCTCTTCAACGAACTCTACACGGGAAATGGCAACGACGGCGGAGTTGTTGAGGTCAATGGGTCGAACGTTATCGTGTCAGTGGATGTCTCCCTGAGCATTACTTGTGTCTCGTCAAGCACATCATCAACTCAGGCTCCATGAGCCCGACGTGACCCGAAATGCTCGGCCCGGTTATCGCTAATCTCGGACCGAAGAAACGCCGAGAAGGATATAAGGGTCAGAAATCGGTCTTTCTCTGTAGCGAGGTGGGGAAGCCAGGTTATCCCGGCGGGCTCATAGGTCCAGAAATGGACCCGAGAGACCCGCAGAGCGGTGACCGGAGTAGATCCGGCCGTAAGTTCAAAAGAGGGATATCCCTCTGAAACTCCACCCCTCGCTACTCACATCTTCAGTCAGTAGACGTTTACTTCTTCCGTCGTTATCAGACCGTTGCTCCCTACCATTCGGTGAATCTCCGGGAGGACCTTGCCGACCTTCTCATGGTCGGCAACGGTCTCGATGATTGTGGGAAGGTTGACCGACAGCCCCAGGATGTCGGCCCTGGCGACCCCGCGGGCACCGTAGCCTCTTGCGGCGTGCGTCACGGTCGCGCCCGATATCCCGGCCTCCTTGAAGAGCGAGATGAGGACGTCGACCATCGGCTTGCCCTTGAACGAGTCCCTCGCCTTGACTACGACGGTGAGCCTCAGCATCTTCTTCGGCGCGGGGAGGCTGGAGTCAGCTGCCATGTGAAGATCTACCCAAGACCGAGCAAGAGCGTCACGACCGCCCTGCCTAATATGATTGCGCCGAGCGACAATCCGACGTTGAGGAGGACGCTCACCCCCGCGAGCGCGAACTCCCCGACGCTCGCCATGTTCACCGTCTCGAACGCGAAGGTAGACATGGTCGTCAGGGTCCCGCAAAAGCCCACCCCTATGAGCAGGGTGTAGCGCTGGTCGAGGCCCAATTCTGTCACGGCGGTCGAGCTCGCACCAAGGATGAAGCTCCCCACGATGTTGATCAAAAGGACCGAGAGCGGAAGGCTGCCAACGAAGAGGTTGTCTCCGGTGACCTTGTAGCGCAGGTAGACGCCTATGAGCGCCCCAGCCGCCAGGTACAGCAGGTCATACTTCATCGTGTGTCATTCCCGCTCGCTTGTGTCTTGTTTGGTAGAAGCTATTGGCTCACAACCTGTTGCGAGCGGTTATGGCGAGCTTCACCGCCGACATTCTTTATGGCGGATTCAATCTTAAGCTTTTCGAGGCGACTGCTCTGCCGGCTATCGGGACGTCATGGGCGCGGCCGAGGCAGGGTTGGGAGCGGCCCCGAGGAATATGCGGTCGTACAGGTCCTCGCCATAGCTGGTCTCCAACGGCTCCCCTTGGGACACCTTGAAGGTGCGCTCTCCGCCTTCCTTTCGCTCGGCTCGGAGGAAGAGGGCGTTCGCCATCTTCTTCTCGTAGAGGCTCTGCGCGAACTCGTACTGGTGGGTGACGAAGAAAACCTTGACCCGCTTCTCCAGCAGCGCGCTGACTATCTGCCTGGAGATCTCCGAGCCTTCCCTTTCGTTTGTGGCGGAGAAGGATTCGTTGAACAGCACGGTGCAGTCCGACGACAGGTGGTCGACTATCTCGCTCATCCTCTTCAGCTCCTCGTCCAGCTTACCGCTCTTCATGGTCGTGTCTTCCTCCCGCTTGAAGTGCGAGAAGAGGCCGTGGCTCAGGTCGGAGGTGAAGGACTTGGCCGGCACGAACGCGCCCGCCTGCATCATCAGCTGTGCCAGTCCTATGCTCCGCAGGAAGGTGGACTTGCCGCCCCGGTTCGCGCCCGTGATGATCACGAGGTCCTTCCCCTGGGCGTTCGCGTCGTTGGCCACCACCCTCTGCTCCAGCTTAAGGGCGAGACATGCGTCATACAATCCCTCGAAGGCCAGGGCGCGGGTGCCCCGTCCCATCGGCAGGGGGAAGCAGGTCGGTTCGCCCTTCTGGGTCAGCAGCTCGTGCAAGTTCAGACAGCCGACGTAGAAGGCGAGCTCCGTCCGCAGCGAGGTGAAGAAAGCGAGGACGTGGTCGGATGACTGGGCGAGCGTGTTGGCCACGTCGTTTATGCCCCGGTCGCGAAGCTTCGACAGCATCTCGGTCCCGGTGTCGTCGTTGGCGTCTACGCTGTAGGTAAACTGGCGAGGCTCGTTTGTGCCGAAGACCCGGGCCATACGGCCCTGCTTCTTTTCCGGCTGTCTGCAGAGAGCGTAGTTGATGCCCCTGTTGCCTTCTCCCAGTTCTGCCCTGATCAGGGTCCCGTCGCTGGACTCCAGTCCGTTCAGGAGGCGTTGGACGCTGGCGAGGTATTCGTCGGAAAGCTCTTCCTTCAGCATGGCGCAGAGCGCCCTGAAGCCCTCCGACTCGAACTCGCCGGCGTGCGTGTCGACGATGCCCCTCAGCTCCTTGAGCTTCCCGACGCACAGCTGGAGCACCTTGACCGCCCTGCCGAGGACCTGGTCCGTCGAATTGTAGGGGTTGTACCAGCCCCAGATCCCTTTCTCGCTCGCGGTCGTCTCCTCCGCTACTTTGTAGATGTCCCTTACGACGCGGGAGTTCTTCAAGCAGTCCTTGAGGGTGCTCTGGCGGTAGAGCATCTGGTCGAGGTCGACAAGGCTCAACAAGATCGCCCTCCTCGCCACGTCGAGGAGGAACTTGTCGTCGCGCGCCATGGCGTTCAGGAGGACGCCCAACTCTAGGTCCTGCGTTACCGCCTGCGCGCCGGGTGGCAGCTTCCGCTCCATGTCGAAGCTGCGGTCCCTGTGCATGAGGAGGACCTTCATGGTTTTATGCGCCCCTTTATTCGCTCGTAGGAGAGCTCGTACTTGTTGGCTATCGCCTGGGCGTACGCGATCCCGTCGGCGGGCCGCCTTTCGATCTTGAAGGTGCACACCTCTGGATTGTCGGGTCTCACCGTGCTGAGAAGGCTGACGGTCTTCTCCAGGGTGGACAACTCGTCGAGGAACGTCACATAGACGCAGAGCGAGTCCAGCCGTATTATCCTCTCGAGAACCTTCTTTCCCAAGAAGACCGCGTCGGGCAGGGCGCTCGAGCTGAAGAGCTCGTTTACTACGATGATGCTGTTGGGCGTGCACTTGTCCAGTATGGAGTGGACCCTGACCAGGTCGTCCTCCAGCTTGCTCCTGAGGTCGTTGAGGTTCTCTTCGCGTTCAAAGTGGGTGAAGATCCTATCGAACAGGAAGAGCCGCGCTTCCCTCCCCGGGACGAGGCAGCCAAGGCTGGCCATGTAGTGCAGCTGCGCGAAGGCGCGGGCGAAGGTCGTCTTTCCGCCCTGGTTGGGGCCGTTCACCACGAATATCCGCTCATTTCCCCTCATGTAGAAGTCGTTGGGGACGACGGACGAATTCTCGCGCATCAGCTTGATCGCGAGGGCCTGGTCGAAGCCTTCGTCGCTGGAGACCTCCTTGCTCTTGTCAGAGACCTCTGGATAGCAGAAGTGCAGCCCGGTCGCTCTGAGCTGCGCGACCAGGTCGAGGTCGGCGAGGTAGAACTGCACCTCGCGGTCGAACTTGGCGATCGTCTTGTCGAGATGGCCGGTGTGTTTCGCGCAGTAGCTTTCAAGGCCCTGGAACACCTCGGGGTACATCCGGGCGACGAACTCGAGCGCCGCCTCTTCGATGTGGTTCACGTCAAGATACTCGGGGATCTCGATGCGGTAGTCCTTCACCGCCCCCTGCTTGAACTTCGCGAACGTCTTCTCCACCTCCGCGCTGTACTCCGCCTCCCCCTCGTATTTGCGGACGGAGAATTGGTTGCCCCGGACGAGCAGACTGTACTTTGAAGCGGACAGGTCAGCCCTGACCTTCTTGGTCTCCGCGCCCAGCGAGGTGAAGCCGTCGGACTCGGCATATTTCTTCAGATATTCAAGGAAAGACGAGAGCCCTCGCGATTTTGGATTCAGGGCGACCAGGTCGCGCGCCAGGCGGTCGACGGCCTCGCAGTACGCCTCCACCGAGTTCAGGAGCCAACCTTCCTTGACCTGCTTGTTGACGACCCTGTCAGATATCCCCCTGAACCGACGCATCGCACTCATCTTCCGGGCGAAGGACTGGACGGCGTCGTGCAATCCTGGGGTCTCGAGCTCCTGCATTATCTCGTGGCGGTACTTGATTGCGTCGACGCTCCTCAGAGGAGCGAGGAAGAAGGGCCGCAGGGCGTACTCCTCTCTTCCGGCGAGGATGGCGTCCACGATCTGATTCAGATTCAGGTCGACGAAATAATCCGGGTCCGCACGCCCCGGCTCCGCGCCGTCCTCCGGTCTTTCAAACAGTATGCTGTGGAAGGTCATGGAGAGCGCCACCCCGTGGTCACCCACCCCTCGACGAAGTCGCGGCTTCCCACCGCCTCGTTGCCGTAGCGTATCAGCTGCTTTGTGAGGTGCCTCTGCGCACGCGGGGACGGAAGATACGTGCCGGGGCGGATTCTAGCGGAAGCGGCCTCTGGCGCCCTGGGGCCCTCGGCGGTCTTGTGGCCGCACCTCTTGCACTGGTATCCCTTCCCCCTACCCTCGGACTTCATTCCCGACCCGCAGAGGACGCACCGCGGGGTGGTCTTAATAGGTTGGTGCGAGGTCGAGAGGACGTCTATCTTCTCGACGTTGACCACCGCGGGGTTCTTCGACGACGCCCTCCTGACCCCTCCCGAGACCCTCACGGAGTCCCCCGGCCTCAAGAGGCGGGCGACACGCCTGAGGTCCCCCGAGGGCTCGTAGACCATGCAGCACAAGGTCGAGGAGTCGTGGGCGCGAAGCTGGAGCATCAGGTGTCCGCCCTGGGACGGATGGACCGAGGCGACGGCCCCCTCCAGC
>Ga0209517_10002064_pt1 | contig 29116 bp, 25 predicted proteins | sample PeaSoiMetSII2010_FD_187695 | JGI IMG/M metagenome (GOLD analysis project Ga0209517, IMG submission 187695) | Peat soil microbial communities from Weissenstadt, Germany - SII-2010 (SPAdes) (version 2) | ecosystem: Environmental > Terrestrial > Soil > Wetlands > Peat | place: Germany...
CATCATGATTAGCACCCCTCCGAGAATGGTGATCCAGCAGAACATGGCAAGGATTTATTCCTTGTACCACGCTTCTGCTCCCACTCCGATTGCTAATCACGGTGACTTTTTCAACACCCACAGGCCTTTGCACTCATTGAGAACTGGGCGATCCGGGTCAATGAACACTCATTGAGAACTGGCCCCGGTCAACCAGTGATATGGCGATCCTACGCCAGAAAGCGGAGTGCTTTCGACTACTTCGTTCCGAGATGACGATCGAAGAACTTCACGATGACATCGTAGGCGTCCCGCGATTCCGGAACGTCGGGATTGTAAAAGAAGCCGTGGAAAAGACCCTCCCAGACGTGTAATTCCGCGTCAACTCCTAATTTCACCAGTTGCGAATGCGTATACACCGCAGTACTCAATTCCATCGCCCGCGTCCCCGTGATGATCAGGGTAGGCGGAAACTTTGCGAGTATATCTGGAAAGTTGATGGGGGACACAAGCGGGTCCTTCGGATCCACATTGCTGAAATAGCCTAACCGTCGCACGCCCCCCTCCCGCATTTCTGGCATAAGCCGAGCCTCACCCAGGGGAGTGGAAGTGTAAGCAGCGTCTCCGCCGAACTCTCCAGCCGATGCGCAGAAGACACCGATTGCGCCGGGACGCGGCAGGTCATGCTTCTGAAACCAGGCCACCGACATCGCTGTCAGCATGCCACCCGCCGAGCACCCATAGATACCGATGTTCTTCGGCTTTCGCGTTTTCAGTAGCTCCCGGTAAACGCTGGCCACGTCCTCACTGGCCGCGGGAAACTTATTCTCGGGTCCCTCACGATAATCAAGGCTCACGACCTCGATCCCGGCGAGGGCCGCGATGGGTCTCGATTCCAGTTCGGCACACCCCGGCCAGCATCCAGAGAACCCTCCTCCGTGAAGATTAATGAGCACGCGGTGCTTGTTCTTGCTCTGAATTCCCGCCTTCGGGCTGTAAACGAATGCATGCACGCCCGCAATTGTGGTGTCCTCTAAATCAACCGCAAACAGGATCTTCTGCCGTTCCAGGTAAGGCGCCATGAACCGGGGTACGCCCTTGTCGGCCTGTAGCATGTTCGGGTCCTGCATGTCGTGCAGGTGTTGAGTGAGATAAGCTTTGGCCTCGGGACTGAGGAACTTCGAAACGGGAACCGACTCCGCGGGCAGTTCGATGGTGCCGTCAGGTTGAACCACAACGTTTGCCGGTTTCTGGTTTTCGCCGCTCTCTCTTGCAGGATTTGCTTGTGCGGAAAGAAGTACGCCGCAGAGAAATAAATTCGACGTGACAAGAACTGCAAAGGACCAGATCTTTGCTGATTTCATGATGTCCTCTTCTGCCCGCGAGACCACGCGATTCGAGCCTCAGTGTAACGGACGCAGGCAATCAAGTCTTAGCCCGCTTTGCGCTCGTCTATGGCGAGAGCCTCGGCAGCGTCGTCGTCCCAGTCAAACGACAGCGCCCGCGCGCTGGTTTCGACAGGTGCGAGTTCGGGGATGTCGTCGGCTACGGAAGCCCCCAACTCGGCGAACTTGCGCGCCGAAACCAGCACGCGGCTTTCGAGCGATCCGACGGCCTTGTTGTAGGACTCGACGGCCCGATCCAGGTTGTCTCCGACCGACGTGATGTGTCCGGTTAGGTTGCGCAGGCGATCGTGCAGTTCTTTTCCCAGTTGGCTGATCTGCTGCGCGTTGCGCGCCAGCTTTTCCTGATTCCATCCGTAGGCGACGGCCTTGAGCAACGCGATTAACGTTGTAGGCGAGGCCGGAATCACGCGCTGCAACACGCCCTGCTCGATCAGTCCGGGATCCTGCTCCAGGGCGGCGCTGAAAAAGGTCTCGCCCGGCAGGAACATCACGACGAATTCCGGCGTAGCTTCGAATTGTTCCCAATACTTTTTCCCGCTCAGCGTGTCCATGTGGACGCGGACTTGCCGCGCATGATTCACCAGGCACGCCCGGCGTGTGTCCTCATCCGTCGCTTCAAAAGCTTCGAGGAAGGCTTGCAGCGGGGTCTTGGCGTCCACCACAACTTTCTTTCCGCCCGGTAAATTGACCACGAGGTCGGGGCGCAGGCGCCCGCTTTCGCCCTGGATTGTTTCCTGCTCGGCGAAGTCGCAATAAGGCAGCATGCCGGCAATCTCGACCACGCGCCGCAGCTGAATTTCTCCCCAGCGCCCGCGGACGTTCGGCGTGCGCAGCGCCCGCACCAGGTTCCCAGTTTCCGACTGCAGTTCTTTCTGCGTCGTGATCAGAGATTGCACCTGGGCGTGCAGCGCGCCGTAGGCCTGGCCGCGTTCTTTTTCGATCTGCTGAATCTGCACGTCCATCTTGCTGAGGGAGTCGCGCACCGGAGCGACCAGATCGGCGACCGCCTGCCGCCGTGCGTCGAGATCTCCCTGGGCCTCACTCTGGAAGCGCTTCAGCGTCTCCTGCGCGATCTGCAGAAAGGAAGAATTGTTGCTTTTGAGGGCGTCGGCGGCCAGGGCTTTGAAGGCATTCTGCAAATCCGCCCCGGCGCGGGTGAGCAATTCAGTCTTTTCGGTGCTGGACTTTCGTTCCGAATCGAGCGCTGATTCCAGCCGGGCGCGGCTGGCGACGAGTTCTCGCTGATCGGCCAAAAGCCGTGCCAGATCGGCCTTTGCGGTGGTTAATTCCTTCTCCAGCAACGACAAACGAGCCTGCGCGCCGGCCGTGCGCGAACGCAGCACCAGCCATGCCAGCAGACTGCCGAACAACAGGCCAATGACCCCACTGATCCCTAGTTCCATAGACGCAGGTAACTTCTTTCGCTTCTTGCCAGCCTCTAGCCTAGCACCAGCAACAAGTTTGAGCCTGTACCAACTTGAGCCGCAACCGGCTGATCGTGACCGGCTTAAGCAACCGATCCTTCCCAGGGTCTCCGAGTAGGCCAAACTGGATGCACAGGGCCCCTAAACTACTGCTGGCGTTCGTGCTGGGGACGGGTGTCGCGACCGTGCAGCCTTCCAACCGGCTGATGGCTTCGGCGGCAGACGGTCCGGAATCCCCGCAAACCACCCAGAGAGCCACGGTGAAACCGGTGGCGAGGTCCGTGCCCGAAGTCTCTCCCGACATTCCCTTCGATACTGAATCCGCCGGGGAGCAACAGCTTCTGGCTCTGGCGAATCAATCGCGCCGCGAGGCCGGCGCGCCTCCGCTGACGCTCGATGCCGGTCTTTCGCAAGCGGCCCGCATTCATGCCCAGGCCATGCTCGAAGCGCGACAGCTTTCCCATCAATTTGACGGCGAGCTCTCTCTGCCCCAACGCTTGGCGGCGGCAACCTCTCTCCAACTCGATCAGGAAGGCGAGAACGTTGCCCTCGACTATGACGCCCAACACGGGCACGAACATCTGATGCTTTCACCGCCGCATCGCGCCAACCTGCTCAATCCTGCCTACAACGTGGTTGGGCTGGGCGTGGTTCGAAGCGGAGACCGGCTCTACATCGTGCAGGACTTCGGCCACGCCCTCCCCAATTATTCTTCGACCGAAGTGAAAGACCGCATCGAGGCGGCCGTGAATCACGCGCGCCGCCTGTCGGGCCAGCCTGGGCTCGAGCGGCGCGACCTGTTGGTTGCCGACGATGCGGCCTGCTCCATGGCCCAAGCCGACAAACTCGCAACCTCGCCCGTGCGCAAATTGGCCGAGCGCTTCACGGTGATGACCTACACCAGCCTGCATCCGGAAACCCTGCCCAGCGGATCGGCCCACGCTCTCGCCAGCCGCAACCTGCAAAGCTTCTCCATCGGAGCCTGCCACGCCCGCACCGAGACGTATCCCACCGGTGTGTATTGGGTCGTTCTGTCGCTGGACTGAACGGAACACCTTCTCGCTAACCTGGCACTCCCTGCTGTGCTACCCTTGCCCTGCCCTGCGTCTGCGGTTCCGCTCATGGAATCCACGGTTCATGTCCGCATCGGCACGGCGGGCTGGTCTTACAAAGACTGGGACGGCATCTTCTATCCCTCGGGGATGCAGCGGCGCAGGATTCATCCGCTGGAATATCTAGCCCGCTTCTTCGACACCACCGAAATCAATACTTCGTTTTACGGGCCTCTGAGGCCGGAACTGGCCAAGCTCTGGTGCCGCAAAGTCGCGGCGGTGAATCCAGGATTTTTGTTTACCGCAAAACTCTATCGCGCCTTCACACACTCGCCCCTCGCGGTGATGGAGCCGACTTCGGCGGCGACGATTCGCTCCACCGATGACGACGAAGCCCGCACTCGCGAGGGCCTGGACGCGCTTGCCGGCGAGGGACGGTTGGGCGCGCTGCTGATTCAGTTTCCCGTGTCGTTCAAGAACTCGGCGCTGAACCGCGAATATCTCGACCGCCTGCTGCGGCAGTTCATCGAATATCCGCGCGTGGTCGAAGTGCGCCACTCCAGCTGGAACGATGCCGCAACTCTGGCCGCGTTCACCGAGAAGAATGTCGCCTTCTGCAACATTGACCAGCCTCAGCTGGGCCGCTCGCTTGCGCCCACCGAGCACGTCACCGCGCCTATCGCGTATGTGCGCCTGCACGGGCGCAACTACGACGACTGGTTCGCTGATGCGGGGTCCGAGTCCGACAACCGCGATGACCGCTACAACTATCTCTATAAGGAGAAGGAGCTTGAGGACTGGAGAGCGCGCATCACCAATGTCGCCGCGAAGGCACAGACGACTTACGTGATCACCAATAACCATTTCGAGAGCAAGGCCGGCGTCAACGCGCTGGAGTTGAAGGCCATGGTGACAGGGCAGCGGGTTCCGGCTCCGCCGACGCTGATTCAGAAGTATCCAGAGTTGAGGAAGTTCGCTGACCCGGCGGAGGACTTCGACGAGGACGGTTCCAACCCGCAGCTCCCGCTGCGGGCGTAACCGACGATTTCTTCGGTGTATGGCCCGACAGTCATCTCGCCGGGCAACATTACCACAGTGGGTGCCCCATTTCTCTCGCGGTATGCGCGCGAGAGGTGGGTTTTGCGATTCCTCCCAGCCGCGAGGCGGCGATAGAATGCAGCCCACGGCGTAAGCCGTGGGTCAGCAAGTGGGAACGAGCAAGCCCCGAAGCGGGCGAAAGAAAACTGACTATGATTCCGTAATGGCTCAATTGGGAAGCAGAATAGCCATTTCTACTGGGGCGTCATCCTGAGCGCAGCCGTTTTTCAGGCGGAGCCAAGAGCCTGCCCTGAGCGGCACCGCGAAGGGATCTCGCGCGGACCAAAATGGAAACTTCACAAAATCGGGGCCAAACGGGATCTTTACCTAATTCTCAGCACCCGGAAACCGGGGAACGTCCCGTCTGTCCCCAGCTTTCAACAGCGAAGACAATGCTCGAGGATGGTGGGGGAATCAGTGACCCGGAGCGACCGTGCGGGGCTTTCACGATGACTCTGGCAGCGTTTCATCAAAGAGTCGAAGACAGGCAAAGAGTCGCCGCTCAGTTCGGCCTTGGCTATCCCGACCGAGGCTTGCGGTACTAAGCCTGAGAACGAAGGAGTGGACTCGTAAGGCAGTCCCTCCGATTCGTCGTAGGGAGTTTCCGGGATGTCCTCCACCGGAACAGCCAGAGACGCACCGAAGGCCAGAAGCACGGAAAGAACGAGAATAGAGGAAGCCCTTCTCATAAAGGATGCGCTTCCCGAGAACACGAGGGTCTTCGCCTCAGGGGGTGTGCGTCTCAACGGGCGGGAACTGCGCTTCGGAGAGGCGAGACTAACGTCGGCACAATGCTATGCAGAAGAGCAAGTCCAGTCAGTGATGTGAGTCACATCGTGTGTCGGCGCACACCGGACAATTGGACTAGCCCAAAGTGACGAAGAGTCAAGTGGTGAAACATCTCTATTGCACTCACAGACCTCACTTCCTCGAGGAGACTTACTTTTCACAGAAAGCAGAACCTGGCCCTTTTGGGGGCTCGATTGGGCGGCCAGCACAGCCGCGACCACCAATCTTTTTCCACAGCCCTCCACAGCAATAAATCCATCGGCAATAATATACTTGCCGAATCAGACTCTAAGGAGGATGATGGGGACGATGACCCATCTTGGTGGGACGAGGATAGCTGCCTCATGGCTTTCGATTTAGGTTATGACGAGAGCGGCGCAGGGGATACCCTTTTGATCTCCATGCAGGTATCGCTAGTTGAACAGGCCAAGAAATTTAAGCGCCAGTGGAAAAACCGTTTATCCGATGAAGAGCTTGAGTTTTTTCATTCGAAGGATTTTGGGAATTTCAGTTCCGGAATTTTTCGACAACTTTCCAAACGGGAAAGAGCGGACCTGCTTAATGATCTTGGAAAATTGGTGAGCCGTCATCTCTATGTGGGCATCACCGCAAAGGTAACCAAAAGCATTTTCGAGCAAAAGACTACGCCCTTATTTCGCTCCAAATGGGGCAGTCCTTACACTTTTGCGATTCAAACACTGGTTGTATCGGCCTACCTGTTCGCCTCAAAAATAGGTATGCGTCCAGAGTTCAATATTCTTATTGAAGATGGTCATGCGAATGCTGGGCAGGCTGTTATTTCGCTGAATGATGCGAAGAAGGCTGGCTTGGCTTTTGAGATTCCATCACGGATTTTGAGCGTAGCTCTTGGCTCCAAGGCTGACCATCCTATTTTGCAGGCATCTGACATGCTTGCATATTCGGAATGGCAGCGCATGACTGGCGGAAACACGGAGATATACAACGTCATGCACCAAGACGACATGCTCTACCTTCCGGAATTTGTAGACCTGGACAAAGAACTGATAGACATTAACTATCAGAGTGCGGAGCGTTGGATGGAAGCACGGAAAGAATGGGGGAGAAAAAAGTATGAGGCCAGAACCCAAACAGCAGACGGAGTTCGACAGATTCAATCAAACAATGAAGCGATTGATGAAGGTGCCACACAGCAAAATCAAGGCCAAACTGGAAGCGGAGAAGGCAGTTAGGACAGAGAAGAAAAAAGAGTCGGATAAAAAATGAAGCCCGCCTGCCAGCGGGCTGGGTGCTTCGATCTCAAGGCAGATCATGCCACAGGAGCACAAGAATGTCTAGACGCATACCCTCTTTACTTCGAGAGATGGGATTTACCCACCAGACTCTTAGCGATCTTCGTCAGATTCTGAAGCCGCAACCAAAAAATCTAGTGAAGAAAAAGGCACGAACAGCGCAGGCTTTGCAAGCACAGCGGGGAACCCGAATTCCCGCAGCGACTTCTCTAAGCCACTGTCCATGATCCAGAATCCATGGTCTTGTTCTACCTTGGTGACAGTTCCGGTGATTGCGGTTGTCATGCTCGACAGTTTTATGACTACTTGTTTAGTTTCCAGACTCCTGATGGTTATCATAGTCGTGCATCTCCTAGAAGTTTTTTGGGGCCACGTTTCTTATGGAACGGATTAGAAGGATGTCGTTTCACCCACCTTGCCAGTAACTTCGGCAAAAGTGAGGCGCTTCCCGATGACTTGCGACATGGCGATATTGAAACGATCCGCGTCATTCAGAAGATTACCGTCAGCGTCCTTTCGATTGTTGAATCGGAATGCTTGTTCGTCCACGTAGCGGAACAGATGAAAAGGCTCTACAGCAACATAGGTTCCACCAAGGCCGCGCTTCAAGAGCGACCAGAAATTCTCGATTCCCTGAGTGTGTACGTTGCCGGATACGTATCCTTCCAGATGGTTGATTACCAGATGGAAGAACTTTTCATTCAGGCCAACGTAGCCGGGGAATTCATCGGTCATAACCCACGCACCGGGCATCACATTTTCTTCCACGATCCGCTTCATTTGCTTTCCACGGCGGTCACCAATCACCTGAGCCTTCACCTTGCCGCCACGCTCCAGCATTCCAAAGACGGCAGTCTTGGCGTTGTACTTTCCAATGTCGCCCATGCGCTGACGGCGGGACTTGTGCATGTTTCGCGCTTTGCCACCGATGAAGGTTTCATCCACTTCGACTTTGTTGCTATTTCCGCCGCCGAGCTTGCCACCGCTCTGCTTGTCCTGCAATCCCAAGCGAATGCGATGCAGCATGAACCACGCCGACTTCTGGGTAACTCCGATAGCGCGGGCCACTTCATAAGAACTGATACCGTTGCGGCAGTTCGACAGCATCCAAACCACGACCAGCCATTTCTCAAGAGGGATAGGCGAGTCCTCAAAAATGGTTCCGACCTTAGCCGAGAACTGGCGCTTGGGATGTACGCTCTTGCACTGCCACTTGCCCTGGTTATGCAGGAACACAACGTCATTCCGGCCACAAGTTGGACAGGTAACGATGCCATCCGGCCAGCGCAGCAGGGTCATATAGGCCAGCGCGTTGTCAGGATTGGAGTAAAAGACCACCGCTTCCTGCAAGGTCTCTGGTTGCTTGTGTTTGCCGTCCATGTAGCAAATAATAACCCAGTTTATTTGATTTGTCAAGTATATTATTGCCAATCCATCCCGTGTGACGAACAACCTTGACCGAGATTACAGATAGCCCACAATGGAACCGTGCGCAGTCGCTTCAGCAACGGCCCAGCAGTGGCGGATGGAGGGTTCTATCGGCGGGAAATGACCGCTAACTCTTTATTCCGGAAGATTTTGCAGGTAAGTCGTTTATCCGCAATATTTTGCCTGGCGCCCGGGGATATCCAGGCGGTGCAAGTACCGCAGAATCAAGAATTTGGCCGCTTCGGCAAAAAAAATAATAGGCGGGTATACCCCGTTCGAACATCTGGCTGGACTTGGTCTGGGCGCCAGAGCGTTAGAGCATCATCGAAGACGGGCCCCTGACCCCTGCCCCCTGACCCCTGACCCTACGCCCCGGCCGCCGCGTGATCGGCGAGCCGTTTGCGGTTGTAACGCAAGGCGACGTTCATGAATGCGCTGCCGAGGGGGGTCTCGAAGCAGATCACCAACGCTTCCGTATCTTCGCTGGTCTTGTCGCCCTCCTGAGCAGTGAGGAGGAGCGGGGGATGGACGCGGAAATGGAAGCCCTGGTCGTTGAGCGCAGAGATGGCGTTGCCCACGACCTGGTTGGCGAGTTCGAAGATGGTTTCCTTGACCAGCGCGTCCGACTCGGGCAATTCGGAGCCGGCATAGTGGCTGGCCACCCGCACCGCCGTCTGCGGTTCGAGATCGAGAATGATCCGGCCTTCGATGTCGCCCGAGAGCGCAATCATGCCTGCCACGCCCTTGCGGCGATAGGCTTCCTCCTCCATGGTGAGATTACCCACCTTGGTGGCGCCCTGCAGGCCTTGCGACAACACGGCATCGGCCGCGTTGATGAAAGGCTGGATCAGTTCCATCTTCATTGGGTTACACTCCCGCTCCGGCCGCGCTGGCTACAGCGCCGTCTTCGCCCAGCACGTACTTGATGACTTCATACAGCACTTCCGGCTTTACCGGCTTCTGCACGAAATGGCGCGCGCCCCGCTGCAGGGCGGCCACGATGTTCTCCTGGTAGCCGACCGACGAGACCATGACCACGCGCGCTTCCGGATGCTGCTGCACGATCCGTTCGGCCGCTTCGATGCCCTCCATCTGCGGCATGGTGATATCCATGAGCACGATGTCGGGATGCGTGCGGTCGTACTCGCTGATGGCGGTCAAGCCGTCGCCGGCCTCGGCCGCCACCTGCCCGCCGAAGGTTTCGATCATGCGGGCCAGGTTCTTGCGGGCAAATACCGAGTCGTCCACGATCAAGTAGCGGACCGGCTGCCCGTCCTTACTGCGTTTTACTGCTGCAAACTGCTCCATAAACCACCCCTCCCCTTTGACTGCATATCATGCCCGGCCTATCCCGGACCAGATCACGCTGGTCACGGGCTGGCCGTGCCCAAATTCAGTGTCCAGTGCGCGCGGCCCGTCCGATAGAACTTTGGTCGGATCCTGCGCCCCGGCCGCAGATCGCCTGCAATGTGGCCCCCATTACATCCAAAGGGACCACACGGATGGCGTAACCGCGTTCGATGGCCGCTTTCGGCATGCCGTACACCACGCAGGACTCTTCGCTCTGCGCGATGGTCATGCCGCCTTCTTTCTTGACCACTCCCAAGCCTTCGGCGCCGTCGTCTCCCATCCCGGTCATCAGGATGCCGACGGCCAGGGTCTTGAATTCTTCCGCCAGGCTGCGCAGCAACACGTCGGCGCTGGGCCGGTGCCCATTCACGCGCGGCTCGTCGCTGAGCACCACGACGTCGCCCAGCGGCAGCCGCTTCACCTTCATGTGGCGGCTTCCCGGACAGATCAGCACGCGCCCCGGCAGCAACAGGTCGCCCGACTGCGCTTCCTTCACGCGCAGGGGGCAGAGTTCGTCGAGCCGGCGGGCAAACATGTCAGTGAATCCGTCGGGCATGTGCTGGACCACCACCATCGTTCCCGGAAAATCTCCCGGCAACTGGGACAGTAGATATTCCATGGCCTGCGGGCCCCCGGTGGATACGCCGATGCCCACGACCCGGGTCGGACTGGCCGCGGGAGCCGCAACTTTCTGCTGCCTGAGCGGGTCGCCCGGCAGGATCCGCGGCCTCAGCTTGCAGTCGGCGGCGGCCTTTATTTTCGCGATCAGCTCTTTGGCTGTCTCCGCCATGTGAGCGGCAGTGTCTTTGGGCTTGGTGACAAAATCGAAAGCGCCGAGGCCAAGAGCCTTCATGGTGACGGTGGCTCCCTCGGTACTGTGCGAACTGAACACGATGACCGGCAGGGGCTCGCGACGCATGATTTCTTTCAGGGTGTCAATGCCGTTCATGCCCGGCATTTCCAGGTCGAGCGTGATGACGTTGGGCTTCAGCTCCTCGATTTTCTTGAGGCAGAAGTTGCCATCCATGGCGGTGCCCACGACCTCGATAAAATCGTCGCCGGCCAGCATCTGCGGAATCAGCTTGCGCATCAGCGCGGAGTCGTCCACCACCAGCACGCGCACGGGAGCCTTCCTCATGCCAGACCTCCCGCGGCCGGGCTCACCGCCAGCCGCACGCGATCGGTGTGGGTCAACAACAGACCGGAATTCGACTGGCCTGTTTCCTCGGGCCGCGAGCGGGCCACGTGCTCGACCACGGCGGGAAGGTTCAGGATCAGCACCACCCGCCCGTCGCCCAGAATGGAGGCGCCGGAAACCAAGTCGGTCGAGAATGTCTGATCGTCCAGGGCCTTGATCACCAACTCTTCTTCGCCTTCCAGCGCGTCCACAATCACGCCGTACTTGCGCTCTCCGACGAGGATCACGAGCACAAACAGTTTGGCGTTGTGATCGGCTGGGGCGGGGCGGCCCAGGCGCAGCAGGGGCAGCACCTGGTTGCGCAACTGCAACACTTCGTAGTTATCCACCAGGTGGACTTCGGTTTCGAAGGTGCGCGCGATCTCCACCACCGCATTAAGGGGTATGGCGTACAGCCGCTGTTCGACCCAGAACAGCAGCGCTTTGATGATGGCCAGGGTCAGGGGCAGCTTGAGCCGGAACGTGGTGCCCTGTCCCGGACGCGTCTCCACGCCGATGGAACCCTTCAGGCGGTGCAGCACACTCTGTACTACGTCCATGCCCACGCCGCGCCCGGAGACTTCAGTGACCTGCTCGGCGGTGCTGAAGCCGGGACGGAAGATGAAGTTGAGGGCCTCGGCGTCGCTCAGGCGCGCGGCTTCTTGCGGTGTGGTCAGGCCAAGTTCGACGGCCTTGGCGCGGATCTTCTGCGTGTCCATGCCGCGGCCGTCGTCGCCAACTTCCACCACTACCTGGTTGCCCTGGTGATACGCGTTCAGCTTGACCGCGCCGCGCGGCGGTTTGCCCAGCTGCTGGCGCTCTTCCGGCGACTCGATCCCATGGCTGACAGCGTTGCGCACCATGTGGGTCAGCGGTTCGGCGATGGAGTCGAGAATGCCTTTGTCGAGTTCCGTGTCCTGGCCGCTAACCAGCAACTCTACATCGCGGTCGCACTGCCGGGAGACGTCCCGGACCATGCGGGGGAAGCGCCGGAACAACTGCTCCACCGGAACCATGCGGATTTTCATCACTGAGCGCTGCAAATCGTTGAGCACGCGCGCCTGAAAAGCCATGGCGTCGGCGAATTTGCCGCGCAGCAGTTCTTTGGGATAACGCTTGGAAAACTCGCTGAGCGCCTGCTGCAACATGGACTTGCCGATAATCAACTCGCCCACCAGGTTGAGCACGTTGTCAATGCGTCCAGCATCCACGCGCAGGATGTTCTCGAGCGTCGTCTGGACTCCGGCGGGCTCGGCAGCCGGGGCGAAAGCCGTACTCGCCTCAGCTCCCTGTGTTTCCTGGGGAAGGCCGGCTTCAGTGGTCTTATTGTCGGCAGCCGGCGCCAGCATGAGTTCGACCGCCACTTCTTCGGCGATCGTGGGCACGCGACCTTTGGCCGAGATCTGTTCGACCGCTTGCCTGCTCGCGAGCACGAACTCGACCGACTTCGAGGCGGCGGGCGACTTGGCGTCGGGGCGCACGGCGATCACCGTGCCCACTCCCGCCAGGGCATTCTGAATCAGCTGGCGCCCGGCGATGGGCATGGCGCAGTGCGGGTCAATCTTGGCCACGACGTGATACACGGCCAGGCCGCCGGCCTGAGCGCGGGCCATGGCCAGCTTCTCGTACTCAGTCCATGCTGCGGCGGAATTTACGGGCGTGGCCGCCCCTATGCTCCGGCTGGTTTTTCGCCCACGCCGGGTTTTTCCCGCGGCCGGGCTGGCGGTCAATTCCTGAATTCGCTGGCTCAATTTCTTGGTGGAGGGCAGCTTGCCGCCGCTCTGATAGGCGGCGATCATCTCGGCAAAGACATCGGCGGAAGCGAAGGCAATCTCGGCCACAGCGGTTTGCGTGGCAGCGCCTTCGAGCGAAAGTGCGTCTTCGAACTGGTGCGCCAGTTCGCTCAACTCGCGCAGCCCGCAAGCGGCCGCGTCGCCTTTCAAGGTGTGAACGGCGCGCCGGATGGCGCGCACGATCTCCTCGTCGCCGGGATGCTTCTCCAGCTTGAGGGCCTCGTCATTCAGCGCCTGCAGCAGTTCCTGCGAAGTCTCGAAGAAAAGTTCCCGCAGCTCCGCGCCGCGATCATCGGGCGAATTAGTCATGCGTTAATCCCTCACCTCAACCCGCTGGTAGGCGGTTCCGCTGTCCTTGTGCACCATCTGGAACTTTTGAGTCAGTCCCAGCAGGCTCTCGGCATGTCCCACGAACAGATGGCCGTGAGTGTTCAAGCAGCGGTAGAACTTCTCGACCAGCCGCTTCTGCTCGGCTTCGTCGAAGTACATCATCACGTTCCTGCAGAAAATCACGTCGTTGCGCTGCGGCAGGTACTCGGTCTTCAGATTGTGAAAGTCGAAGTGCACGATCTCCTTCAACGCCTTCTTGATGGCATAGCTTTCGCCGACCTTGTCGAAGTAGCGCAGGCGGTAGGCATAGTCCACCATGGCCATCTGGGTCTCGCTATAAGTGCCTTCCTGCCCGGCCCGCAAGACGGAATAGTTGATGTCACTGGCCAGAATCTCCACCCGCCAGGGCGGAGGCACCAGCGGTTTGGGCAGCGGCAGATCCACCGGCAGGGGATTGCGCAGGTAGTAATAGGCCAGCGCATCGGTGACCAGCATGGCCAGCGTGTACGGTTCCTGCCCGGTGGAACAGCCCGCGCTCCAGATGCGGACCGAGTAATCGCGGCGCGCGCTCTTTTGCCGGAACACATCTTCCAGCACGTGTTTCTGGAACAGGTCCAGCTGCGCCTTGTGGCGGAAGAAGCTGGTCTCGTTGACCGTCAGGTTCTCCAGCAGGCGGATCAGTTCCTGCTTGCCTTCCGGGCTGATCAGCAGCCGGTAGTAGGTGTAGAACGAGTCCGCGCGGCATTCCCTGAGCCGGCGCAGCAGCCGGTCCTGCAGAAAATGGGTGCGGCGCTCGTCGAAGTGCATGCCGCACTCCTGATAGATCAGCGCCTGCAGCAGCTTCAGTTCCGCGTCCGTCAGTATGGGAGCAGGTGCCGCTCCGGATGTGCTCATGTTTGTTTCTCTTAAGATCCGGACAATCGATTTCGAGGTTTCAAAGTTTCAGGGTTTCAAAGATGAAAAATCTGCTGTGACCCCGGAACTCTTTGCAACCTTGAAACCTTGAAACTTTGCAACCTTTTACTTCGCCGTCGCCCCTCGCGCCTCACTCTTTGCTGCCGCTTTCGGCTCTCCGTTTTCGGCCTTAGCCTGCAGACTACCCGGCGCCAGCAGTTTGCTCATGTCGAGCAGCACAACCAGCCGCCCGGCAACCTTGCCCAGCCCGGTCACACAGTTCAGGCCGCCCTCCTGAAATACCGCCGGGGGAGCCTCCACCGATTCCGCGGGAATCTTCAGGACCTCGGATGCAGAATCCACAATCAAGCCCGCCAGCCGTCCCGCATGCTCGACCACCAGAATGCGATTCTGCCGCTTGAGCGCCTCATGCTTTTGCCCGAAACGCTTGCGCAGGTCCATGACCGAGACGATCTTGCCGCGCAGGTTGATGACGCCTTCCAGATAGTCGGGAGCGTCGGGCACGGCAGTGATCTCGGGCACCCTTACAATTTCGTGCAGGGAAGTGATGGGCACGCCGTAAGTCTCGCGGCCCACCTGAAAACCCACGATATGGAGTTCACGGCTCATGGTTGCAGGCTCCTCCGTCGGCGGGGCGTCAGAATTGCGCTCCCGCTGCCGCCCGGCGTGCCGCACGCGCGGAGGAGTCTCCCGCGGCGGTGTGGTGTGAGGCCTCTTCCAGGGCAAAGCTGTCGAGCGAATCGAGCAGGCCGCGCGACATTTTCGACATCTGCTCGGCCGAGGCCGCCAGTTCGGTGGAACCGGAGGTGGACTGCTGCACCAGTTCGCGCATCCGCTCCATGGCCTTGACCACGGCCTGGGCTCCCGAGGCTTGTTCCTCCACCGCGGAGTTGATTTCGTGGGTAATTTCGTTGAGCCGCGTGGTGGCGCGCGCGATCTGCGACGAGCCATGCGATTGTTCGTTGGTGGCGGCGCCGATTTCCTGGGCGAACTTGTAGACCTCGGTGACCACGTTGGAGATCTTGCGCAGCGCGCCGTTCAGCTCTCCGCCCAGATCGAGGCCTTCGTTCACGATGGTAGTCGAGCGGTCCATGTTCTCGACCGCCTTGCGGGCTTCCTTCTGAATGCTCTGGATCAGTTCCGAAATTTCCTTGGTGGACTGCGCCGATTTTTCCGCCAGCTTGCGGACTTCATCAGCGACGACGGCAAAGCCCAGACCGTGTTCGCCGGCGCGCGCCGCCTCGATGGCTGCGTTCAGCGCCAGCAGGTTGGTCTGCTCGGCCAGATCGTCAATGACCTCGATGATTTTGCCGATGTCATCGGCCCGCTGCCCCAGGGCTCCGATGATTTCGCCCGAGGAGGTGATGGTGGTGTTAATGCGATTGAGGCCGTCGGTGGCCTTTTCCATGGTGGCGATGCCGGCGTGCACTTCCTCGCGCGAGCGGTTGGAAATATCGAGCAGCACCTTGGCGGTGTCGGCCACGCGCTGAATCGAAGCCACCATCTGGTCAATGGAGGCGGAGGTTTCGCTGACGCTGGAGGCTTGCACCTGCGTGCTCTTCACCATGTTCTGCACGTTGACGCTCATCTCGTGCATGGTGCTGGTGACTTCATCAATGGCGGAAGAAGCCTGCAGTCCGATCTTGGCCGAATCTTCCGAGGCGCCGGCCACCTGGCCGGAGGCGCTGGCCACCTGCGCCGAAGCGTCGCGCACGCTGCGCACCAGACTCACCAGGCCATCTACCATGCGCGCGAACGCGTTGCCCAGCGTGTCGTGCGAGGAGCGGGGCTTTACTTCCACCCTCAGGTCGCCTCCGGCGATGGATTCGGAGACCCCCGCCATCTCCTTCAGGTAGGTGACCATCTTGTGGAAGGTGCGGGCCAGTTCGCCGATTTCGTCATTGCGATCGACTTCGATGTTGTGTTCGAGATCGCCGGTGTTGCCGATGCCGCGGGCGACCTTCATCAGGTTGGTAAGCGGCTCCGTGATTGACTTGGCGGTGCGGTAGGCGATGACCGCGCCCACCGAAAGGGCGACGAAGGTAAAGATCGCCGAGACGAGAATGGTCCAGTTGGCGGCGCTCTCGTCCGACTTGCGGCGCTCATCCACCAAGTTGTGGTTCTCGCCGTCGGCGACCTCCAGCGCATCGGTCGAATTCTTGACCCACGAGGAAGCGTCCTTTTGCAGGTAGTAAATCTGCAACTCGGCAACCGTGGCGTTGCCCGAGTCGACATCTTTCCGTTTCTCCACCAGGGGCTGCGCAAACTCCTTGCCCCAGGCTTGTTCCAGGAGTTGCACCTTGCCGAGCGCGCTCTTGACCTGATCGGAGTTGGCCAGCGCCTTGCCCTCTTCCAGCTTTTCGTTCAGGGTACGCAGACCGTCGCTCATCCGGTCCACTTCGCGGGTGTCGCCGCTCAGCAGATAGTTGCTGAGGTAAAGGCGGTTCTGCATCATCTGGGAGCGGACCGCTTTGGTCGCGTCGTCGAGTTTCAACGATGCCGTAGCGGCATCTTTGGCGGCGTGTTCGCGCCGCACCGCCATCCAGTTCACGAAAAACAACAACAAGACCATGCCCAGGATGAATCCGAAACTCCCATAAAGCTTCTTCCCGATCGTCATGCTGTCTCCTCGCCGTTCGCCGCGCTTACCGCGGCTCAAACTTGAAGTCAATCACTCCGGAACTTTCCGCGGCCGCGGGCTCAAAACGCCACTTCCTCGCTGCATCGAGTGCCGCGCTGGCCAGTACCGGGTGCCCGCCCATGATGCGGGCGTCCTTGACCGTGCCGTTGGGCGCGACCACAACCTCGATCTTCACCGTGCCCGCGATGTTCATCTTGCGGGCCAGTTCGGGATAGGCGGGTTGCACGCGCGTCTTGGCTCGGCGCACAAGTTCCTCAGACTGAGCCTGTTGCGCACGCACGCAGATTCCCCCGGCCAACACGACTATAGTCAACATCGTCAACAGTGCCTTCGTGGTTCTCTGAGACACAAATCCTCCTCGGGTGACAAGTCCCGGTGCCCTTGGCCGTGCAATGGCTGGGCCACCCGTGACTTCTCGCAGAAACGGAAGTAATGTGCTGGATGTGTCTGTGAAGAATAGAGTTACGGTTTAGGGCAGGGAGTTTTGCAGTCCCGAGATGAATGGGGTCTTGTCTCACTTGGGGCTGAGATGCATCCGGTTCTCAAGCTGAGACGCGATCCCGCCCGGAATCTCGGGATTTCACACCAAGGCACCCCCCAGGCCATTTCCCTTGACTCAAATTGAGATGACCTGTAGTTTCCCATTAGATTCAAGCACTTGTGAATCGAGAACCCTTTCCTTCGACGTCCGGCGACGTGCTGCCCATTGCGCGCAGTCACTTGGACATTCCCCAGGCAGGCCTTTCCATTCCTGGATCGGATGAGGCCTTCCAGAAGCTTCTGCTAAGTATCGCTGCCAAAGCTAGTGCGCGGCCCGATGCCGCCTCCCTGATCCAGTTTTTCTGCCACGCCACGCGCGAGTTCTTTCAGGTTTCCGGCGTGTATTTTTGGCGGTGTCTGAACCAGGATGAGCTGGTTGGAGAACAGGCGGAGGGAAAGCTGGCGGAGCATTTCAGCGGCCGGCGCCTGCGCCCCGAGCAAAGCACGGTTACAGCCGAAGCGGTGCGGCAGCGGCGGACGCTGTTTCGCAATCAAGTGGAGTTTGCCAATTTTCCACTGGCCCGGGAGTTTGAAGCGCGGGCTCTGTTGGCTGCTCCACTTCTGGTTTTCAATGAAGTGATCGGGGCCGCCACATTCCTGCATGATTCCGACGACAACTTCTTCAGCGAAGACCTGGCGGCCAAGGCCACAATTCTGGCCGGGCAGTTGGGCAGCCTGCTGGAAGCGACGCGACTCAGCGAGGCTTCGCGGGAGGAGCATCGCCGCGCCGAGATACTGGCCGACGTCGCACACGTGCTCCACGGCAAGCCGGACGTAGCCGCGGTAATCGAGGCCGTGGCGGACCGCCTGCGATTGCTGTTGCGCGCCCGTCTGGTGTGCGTCCTGCTGAAACGCGAAGGGCCGTTTGAATTGCGCGCGGTGTCGGCCGAGACGCCGCAACTGGCCACGGCGGCGCGCTCGCGGCACGACCGGCAGACGCTGCGCTTTGCCGCCGATCTGGCCCAGCGCGCGGTATCGGCGGGGGAGCCGATCACGGTTTCCATTGCTGCCGACGCGCATTCGCTGGGCGATCTGGTTTCTCCGGGGATGCTGATCGCGGTGCCGTTGCGCACCTCGCGCACCCAGGGGGCGATCCTGGTGTATCCGCGCCAGAGCGGCGTTTTTACTGGTGATGAGAAGGCGTTAGTGTCGGCGATCGCCGGATTCGGCGCGGTCGCGGTGGCGAATGCGGAACTCTACACCACCGCCCATGCCCAGGCACACGAACTGCATCAGTTGCTCGAGATTTCCTCGGAGCTGAGTTCGAGCGCGGATCTGGATCATTTTCTGCAGGCCTTCGTCATCCATGCGGCGGATTTTCTTGGCTTCGGGCGCTGTTTGATCGCACTGCTGGAAGACGACCAGTTGCAGATGCGTTACGGAGTAGACAGGGGTGAGCCGCAGCGCATTGACCTGCAGATTCCCGAAGGGATTGCGACGAAGGCAATCCGCACCAAGGAGGTCTTCTGGACCGACGACATCTCCAAGGTGCCCGGCGTTAACCTGGAGCCGATCAGCCAATATCACGTGAGCCAGTTGCTGGCGGTGCCGTTGTTGGGAGCAGGAGGTCAGGTTCTGGGAATGTTCGGAGTGCTCGACCGGCTGGACGGCGCGGGCATTTCCCAGGAGGACATTCGCCGCGCCCGCGCGCTCTCGAACCAGGCCGCGGTAGCGCTGGAAGTGGCCCGCAACCTGCATCTCTCGGAACGCCACCGGCGCCGCGCCGAAGCGTTGATCGAGCTGGCGCGCGAAATTGACGGCGCGCTGCGCCTGCCGGAATTTGCCCGCCGCTTCGTCTGCCGTGCCGCCGAACTGACCGGTTCGCACGCGGGATTGCTGGCAGTGATGCAAGAAGGACGATTTCAAGTCGTGGCTCTGCACCCGCCGGCGGGAGCGTCCGCCGCGATCTCTTCGGCGTCAGGGAAAGCTGCGAAGCCGGCGCCTGGGCCAGCGCCTGGGCCGGCGCCTGGGCCAGCATTTGGGGAAGATCGAGCTATCGCTCCGGCCGAGACGGCGCTCGAAAAGACCGGGCCCGGAAGCGATTCCGGACTGGATCGCGCGACGGAGCGCACCCTGGGGACTGCTCTTGCCGAGTTCGTGAAACATCACTCCGAGATCGTGGTTTCCGGCTCGGCGCAAGAATTGCTGGGTCCGGAAGCGGCCTCGACCCTGTACTGGGGGGATTGCGCCTTGGTGCGACTGGCGGGCGCAAACGGGGAACTGGCAGGTCTGCTGTGCCTTTCCGGACTTTCCCGTCCGCTGGATCGGGAAGACCGCATCTTTCTCGAAGCCATGGCGGGCCACGGCGCGATGGCGCTGGAAAACGCCCGGCTGTTCACGCGGATCGAGCAGTCCAACCGCCACTGGATGGCGATCTTCGACGCCATTACCGATTTCATCGTGGTGCACGATCAGGCCGACAAGGTGCTGCGCGTGAACCGCTCGCTGGCAGCGCTGATCGGCGTACCGCCCGCGGAACTGGTTGGGGTTGACATGCGGTCGCTGCTGGCGCTGACCAGCGACGTTGCGCCCTACTCCTGCCCCTTCTGCCGCGCCATGGCGGACGATTCGGATGAATTCGTGCATCCGGTGTTTGACCGCACCTATCTGGTCTCGACCTCGCGGGTGCGAGGCGCGTCCGACGAAGGTTTGCAGACCATTCACGTGTTGAAGGACATTTCCGACCGGCGCGAGGCCGAACGGCGCTACCGCGAGCTGTTTGACAACATTCAGGAAGGCCTGTTCTTCAGCACGCCCGGCGGGCGTTTTGTCGAAGTAAACGATGCCCTGGTGCGCATGCTGGGATACGGAAGCCGGGAGGAACTGCTGCAGATTGACATCCCCACGCAGCTCTATTTTTCCCCGGAACAGCGCGAGCATCACGCCCGGGCCATGCAACAGGATGGCCAGATGCACAACCACGAGGCTACGTTGCGGCGCAAGGACGGGTCGCCCATTCATGTGCTGATCAACGCTTTTGGACTGTACGACAATCGGGGCGAGCTGCTGCAGATCCGCGGTTTGATGCTCGACGTCACCGGGTTGCGAACCTATCAGTCGGAACTGCATCGCGAGCGCGATTTTTCCGCCAAGATTCTCAGCAACACGCAGAGCCTGATTCTGGTGGCCGACACGGCGGGTCTGGTCAGCTACGGCAACCGGCGCTGGTACGATGCCGGGTTTGAGCAGCGGGAACTGATCGGTCGTCCTTTGCTGGAGCTGGCGGCGCCGGGCTTTGTGCGTCCGCTGGCCAATGCGCTGCAAAGCACTCTCGACGGCCACCAGGTGGACAACCTGGAACTGGAAATCATGCGCGGCAACGGTGCGGCGGGCAAGTTTTCCGCCAACCTCAGCCCTATGCGCGATGAACAGGGCAACGTGACCAGCATCGTGGTGGTGCTCACCGACATTACCGATTCCGCCGTCCTGCGCGACAAACTGGTGCACGCGGAAAAGATGGCCGCGGTCGGGCAGTTGGTTTCGGGCGTGGCGCACGAGGTCAACAACCCGCTGACCGCAATTCTCGGATTCGCCGACCTGCTGATGGAAAATCCTGACCTGCCCGAGACGGCGCGCAAGGATATGCGCGTGATCCTGCAGGAAGCGCAACGCACCAAGCAGATCGTGCAGAACCTGCTCAGCTTTGCCCGCCAGATGCCGCCGCAGCGCAATGCGGTGCAGCTGAATACGATTCTGCGCCGGACCGTGCAGCTGCGCTCCTACGACTTCACCAGCCATGGAATTGCGGTGATTGAGCATCTCGACGAAGACCTGCCCGAGGTGATGGGCGACGCGCACCAGTTGCAGCAGGTGTTCCTCAATATTCTGAACAACGCCTACGACGCCGTGCATGAGGTGGGGCGTCCGGCGCGCATCGAGATGATGTCCACCAAATCCGGCGATGCGGTCGAGGTTTCGTTTCGCGACAATGGCAACGGGATCTCCCATCCGGACAAGATTTTCGATCCCTTCTTCACCACCAAAGAGGTCGGCAAAGGCACCGGCCTCGGCCTCAGCATCTGCTACGGCATCGTGAAGGAGCACGGGGGCGAGATTCTTTGCCACAACAACCTAGGCGGGCCGGGCGCTACCTTTGTCGTCCGTCTCCCCGCAGCGGCACACAGCGCGTCTTTAAGCGTGGCCGCAGGAGTGATACAAAAATGAGCCTGCCTGCAGTTAAACCGTCTCCTCTGCCGGTGCTGCTCATCGAGGATGAGCCCGCCGTCATGGCCTATGTCCGGGCCGCTCTCGAGCGCAGCGGATACCCCGTGATTTGCTGCGAATCCGGGGTGGAGGCACTGCGTTTGCTCGAGCACGGATCTTTCCTGGGCATCGTATCCGATATGCGCACGCCGGGCGGAGTGGACGGAGGACAGGTGCATGCCTGGATCGCGCGTCACCGCCCCGAACTGGCCTCGCGCTTGGTCTTCATCACCGGCGACATTGCCAACGAGGAAACGGTCGCCACCTTACGCGAGACTGGGGCTCCGTGCGTGGAGAAGCCTTTCCGGGTGCAGCAATTTATTGATGTGGTCTCCCGGACTATGGGGAAGGCAGAGTGAACAACCCCGCCGGCAAAGAGGATCTGCGCATCCGCCTGCTGATCGTGGACGATGAGCAGAGCATCCGTAAACTTTGCGTCACCGTGGGCGAGGCTCTGGGCTTTGTCTGTATGGAGGCCGACAGTGGAGACTCCGCGTTGACCCTGCTGGAAGAGCAGCCGGCTCACATGGTGCTGACCGATCTGGTGATGCCGCGCATGTCGGGTCTCGAGTTTCTGGAAAGGGTCAAGAAGTTTCTGCCCCGTACCGAAGTGGCGCTGATGACCGGGCACGGCTCGATTGAAAGCGCGGTGCAGGCCATGAAGCTGGGTGCCTACGACTACATCACCAAGCCGTTTTCACCGCTGGAGGAACTGCGGCTGTTCTTGCGGCGCATGGCGGAGAAGGTCCGACTGGTCGAGGAGAACGAGTTTCTGCGGCAGCGCATGGATTCGGAAACCGCCGCGCACGGCATTGTCGGATCGTCGGCCAAGATTCAGGAAGTGCTGCGCATGGTGTCGCGCCTGAAGGATACGCGGACGCCGGTTCTGATCTACGGGGAAAGCGGAACGGGTAAGGAATTGGTCGCCCGCGCCATCCATTTCCGCGGAGTCTTCGCCGGCCGCGCGTTCGTGGCCGTAGACTGCGGATCGCTGGTGCCCACGCTGATCGAGAGTGAACTGTTCGGCTACGAAAAAGGAGCGTTTACCGGGGCGTTGAAATCGAAGCAGGGATTGTTTCAGGCCGCCGATGGCGGCACTATTTTCCTCGACGAAGTGGGCGAGTTGCCCCTCGAGTTGCAGGCCAAGCTGCTGCGCGTGCTGCAGGAAAAAGAAGTTCGTCCGGTGGGCAGCAACCAGCGGGTCAAGGTGGATGTCCGCGTGATCGCCGCCACCAATCGCGACCTGGAGTCGGCATACAAGACCGGATCCTTCCGCAAGGATCTTTACTTTCGCCTGAACGTCGTGACCGTGCACGTTCCCGCATTGCGCGAGCGGCGCAGCGATACGCCCATGCTGGTGCACTGGTTTCTGGAACGTTACGCTCCCGGCTCGGGTGTGAACGTGTCGAGCGCCGCCATGAAGGCCCTGATGCAGTACGACTGGCCGGGCAATGTTCGGGAATTGGAGAACTGCATCGAGCGCGCGGTCGCGCTGGGCAATGGGCAGATCATTGATCTCGGCGACCTGCCTCCCTCGATCGCCGCGCCGGCGGCGGGCCAACCCATGGCTGACCGCAACGTTGGAAGGGCGGCGGCGTTTGATCCGGAGATGGCTGCGGCTCTGGGCGGCGGGGAAGCGCCGCAGAGTTCTTCGACCACCACCGATCTCGAGGACATCGAACGCGCGACCATCCAGCGCGTGTTCGAACAGGTCAAAGGCGACAAGGCACTGGCCGGACGCATGCTGGGCATCAGCCGGGCAACCCTCTACCGCAAGCTGAAGCGCTACAACATTGGCCCCGGATCGTCCGGAGCTTCCGGTTCGTCGAGCCACACACTGCAGTGAGGCGGCGCGCGTAGCTCAACGTCCGTTTGCCGACAATTCGCGAGTTGAAGGGGCGCAAAGTGTTCCGGTACTTATTTGGCCGCCGGGCTGCCTGCGGCGTATAGCGTAGAACTCCCGCGAGAGAATCAGTGCGTTCCAGTGATTGGCAGAGGCGTAACCGCTCTTGTGTTCAGGTTAAGAAGATACATTCTGCTCAAATTTGGGAGGCTGCCCCAGCGCGCAGTCCAACGCAGAAAGACCGCCCAGTTACCGTCGGGAGAAATGGCGAGGTTAGTTGCGTATCCGTTATCGGTGGTGAGTTTGGACAGGACATTGGTTGCGAGATCGAGGCGGAAGACCTCGTAGTCGAATCCCTTGGCTCCCTGGGAAGCAGCGAGGAAGATAACACTACGGCCATCCGGCGCGAAGGTTGGAGAGGCGTAGATGGGGGAGTCGGGTCCCTTGGGAATGCGGAAGACGAGAAGCTCTGCGGGCTTGCTTGGCGTATCAAGTGAGACGACGTACAAGGACTCTCTGGAGAGCCCGCCGAGGCCGTAGACGAAGCGGTGGCCGTCGCCCGCAAAGGAAGGTCCCCAACTTGTGGAGTAGTGCTGCGTTGTTAGTGGAACGGCAGATCTTCCATCGAGGCTTGCGCTGTAGATATCCCATGGTTTCGGGCCGGGCGGATCTGGAGTGATGTCCTCGGCAATACGCGCGAACTGGATGTGTGCTCCGTCTGGAGTGAAGTGCGGGGCCGTGTCATTGGCAAGCGCCGTGTTGAATAACGAATGAAGATTATTGCCGTCGGCGTTCACGATGAAGATGCGCGAATGGTCTGTGGCCGATTGCTGATAGACAAACGCGATCTGTTTTCCATCAGGAGAGAACGAAGGCGAGGACTCCATGCCCGACTTGGCTTGCGTAAGGCGGAGGGCTGCGCCGGTATCCATCGAGACCCTATATAGGAAAGTGGTGTTGTTGATGGTTCGCGAGAGCAGAAGCGAGTGGCCATCAGGAGAGATCGCAAAATCGCCGATCGCTCCTTCCTGGAACTTGCCTTTAGGGCCATTCCACGAGGTAGCGAGGGCAACCACAACGACGATGACGACCACGCCGCCGGAGACAAACCAGGTCTTGCGATTGAGCCGGAGCAGTGCATGGCGAGCAGGAGCGGCGGGCGGGTTTAGGTCGGAGGGCTCGGCGGAAGTGCCGGGTTCAGCGGATTTGCCCCGGCTGCGGCGAATCCAGGCGTCTATGGATCGACCGAGCAGATGCCACCAGATGGTTCCGACTACCCCCCATAATGCGAATGCGATTGGCCCGTTGGACTCGCTTGTGAACATGACTCCGAAGGCGAAGGCTGAGAATGGAAGATCCGCGAGGAAGAGGATGCCGAATGGCAATGCGGCGGGACCATTCAAGAGAGGCTGATCGAAGCCCCCATAGAGAGCCCACATGGCGAGGAATAAGAATGCGTGGATTGCAGGAGCGATGTACTTGGCTTGCGTAGGTCTTCCCATTGGTATTACCGGCGGTTGAAGATTTCACGCAATGATAGAGTCGATGATACCAACCAGCGCCGACGTCGTCTTTGGTTACGAAGGCTGCGTGACGAAATCATCTGGAAGAAACGGTGATAGATGGCGGGGTGTCGGCTGAGATTTGAGACTGCCGTCTCACGCTGAGACGTCGATTCCGGCCAAACCTCGATCTACACTCTCGGAAACAGTCCTAACTCGCTGAAAATGCGCCCACCTGGGTGCTAGTCCTTCCGTTCCCAGAATTGGCTGCTGCGTTGCACCCTTCTTCCGGGAACCGCGGAATTGTGGCTCCCCACAGCTCTTCCTAACCGGGAAGAGGGGGAGCCGCACCCGCATTTGCAATGGGGCAGAGCTAGTCCCGGGAAAGGGTCATTCATCGTTTGGCGCAACCAGCCACAGCACCGGCACGCAGCGCGCAGATCACCAGCACGGTCGCGGGATTAGCCCGTTTTTTCCCCGAGGCAACGCCGGTGCGCATTCCGGTACACCTAGCCCGCTCCTTTGCTGCCGGAGACTCATCTGCCTCATCTGCCGCCGGTTTTGACGAGAGCACCATCATCGAATTCGGCACTCCGCAGGAAGTTCTCTTCGCCTGCACCACGCCGCTGGAATTTGCCGACGTGGTTCGCCTGCGCACCGCCGATGGCTCGCTCGATATCGAAGCCTCGGTAGTCGCCGTGCAATACCATCCCGGCCAGACTGTCATCGCGGCGCGCTTTCTCAAGGAAGTGCCCAACTGGATTGTGAAATCATGACTCCTACAACGCCAACTCCAGACCCCGCAGCCCAGTGGAATTCCGCCCGCCGGCTGTATCCCATTTACTTCGAACTGGCGCGTGAGTTCGTGATTGACGTCCCGCCCTGCGCCGACCTCGAGGCCGGCGTCGAAACCCCGGGGAAGGACGCCCTCGAACAGGCCAACCGCTGGCTTGAGGATATGGACCAGCGCATCCAGGTGCACCAGATGCGCCAGTTCCTGCAGACGACTTCCCTGGTCAATCAGGCGGGATTGCTCGATCTGCTGCAGCATTTCCTGGCCAGGCCGGAGAAAAGCGATGCCATCCGCGACAAGATTGATTTTCTGCTAGTGCAATATTTCAGCCAGCTGGCGCCCACCGGCGTGGTGGACGCCGAAGTGGATCTGGCCTTTGTGGCCGACTCGCTCGAGCCAGCGCTAGGGAATGTGGAACTGAAGCCTCCGGTATGGCTGAACGCGCTCGACCGTGTGCTGGAAGCGGCCCGCCGCTGCCATTCTCTGGACGAGTTGCTCCACGGCGGATCCCTCGAGCAGGGGCGCAAGGTCAAGAGCCAGGCTGGGGACCTGTTCTATCTGCCGGTCGCTTTGGTGGCGTTTACCCGGTTTGGATATCTGATGCGGCGCGTCTTCTTCCGGCTGATGCTGGGCGACCTGAATATCATTCTCGACGGCCTGAGCGAACTGGAGGACAAAGGAGTTCAGACCATTGACTGCCGTCGGGCGCAGTTCTCCGCCGAAGAACCCATCCTGCGCCTGCGCATGATCTGCCAGTCGTGGAAAGTGATGTTCCAGGCTGAGTACTCTTCCGGCCAGCCCCTGCGCATGCTGGTGGACCTGCGCGCCTCCGTGGATCACGCTCTCGGGCGTGGCAAGGCTCTTGAGCCCGCGGCGAAACCGGAAGCCAAGGCCGCGGCCGCAGCTGAGCCCGCTGCCAAGCTGGCTGCCAAAGCGGCTGCCGCCGCTGCTGGTTCTAGCGTGACATCCAGGGCCCAGGCCGGGTCAAGCCCCACACAGAGTGCGGCGGCCAAGCCCAAAGCAGCGCCGTCCGATTCCGATGTACCTGAGTTCGAGATTTCCGGCGCCCCGGACTGGGACGCAGATTCGGATTCGCAGCCGGGGAAGAAAAGCTGAGTGAAAAGGAACACTTGCTCGTGGACAGCCCTACCGTACTGATCATCTCCGACGAAGCCGATTTCTCCCGGCGGATCACGGCCCGCTGGCAGATGGAGCGCAACGTTCCCGCGTTCACGTTGCTGAGCGGAGACTTGTGGCCGCGGTTTGCAGTGGACGCGTTCGACGTCGCCATTGTGGGCGATCTGCGGCGGGAGTTGCTTTCGGTTGTTCTCGAGCCGCTGCACTCCACTGGCCAGCCGGTTCTGTGCGTCTGCCAGGATGGAGGCGTGGCCCAGTTGGTGCGCGAGCGCTGGCCGCGCATTTCGGTTCTGCGGCGCAGCGAGCACTGGCTGGAAACCCTGGTGCTCGCCGCGGCTGAAGCAGTGCACCGTTCCCGGGCCGAGACCCGCGCCCGCGCCGCCGAGCTCGCCTGCGTCACGCTGGAGCGCCAGGCCACGCTCGGCCGCTACATGGTCGAGATGCGCCACAGCCTGAACAATGCGCTCACCTCGGTGCTGGGAAATTCGGACCTGTTGCTGCTGGAGCCCGGCAGCCTGTCTGCCCAGACCCGCGCTCAGATCGAAACCATTCGCAATATGACGCTGCGCATCCACGAAATCATGCAGCGCTTCTCTTCGCTGGAAAAAGAGATGAACGTAGTGGCACAGCAGGCGAAAACAGATTCGGGCAAGTCCTACGCGGCAGCAGCCGCCGGCGACTGAAAGATTGTGAATTGGAGACTGAGAACTGACAACCGTCCTCCCCCCGCGGACGACCGTGATTCTAAATTCGGCGCTTGTTTTAGCTCACCCCGGTAGGGGAGGACTTATGCATAAACTGACGGCGGGCGTCACCATTCTCGAGCACGAACTCTCTGAGCTGCGCCTGCTGGTCGAGCGCCAGGCCGGCATTTTGCTCGACTGCCCAAACAGCGCTCTGGCCGCGCATGTGGCCGAGCGCCTGGAGAGCCAGGAACTGGAATCGACGGCCGCTTTGCTGGACCGACTGCGCGCTTCCGATCAGGATCCGATGGTATTTCCCAGCTTTCTCGATGGCGTGCTCAACGTCAGGACTGGATTTTTCCGTCATCCGGGCGCGATGAACGCGCTGGCCCAGAACGTCATGCCGCAGCTTTACGGGCGCAAGTCCGAGGATGGACCGTGCACGCTCCGCATCTGGAGCGCGGGCTGTGCCACCGGAGAAGAAGCTTATTCAATTGCCATGGCCCTGTGCGACGTGCTGCCCAGCGGGAATGGCGGGAACGGGAACGCAAACGGCGGAAAGGAAAAAACCTCCGCCAGCCGCAATGGCGGGGTTGCGGAAAACGGCGTCGCAGCACCAGCGCCGGCCACCCGGGACTGGTCGGTTCACATTGTCGGCAGCGACCTGCTGCCCTCGTCCATTGAAGTCGCCGATCGCGGGCTCTACCCGCAGTCCTCGCTGGCGGGCTTGCCGCCGGCGATTATCCGCGCCTGCTTCACAAAAATCGGCAGCGCCAACGGCGGACAAAACGGCTCGCAGGATGGATCGCAAACTCCGGCAACGAACGGCTCGGCTGCGGGGACGAATCATGGATCAGGCAGCGGCTCCAACGGCTCAAACAATGGATCCAGCAATGGGGCATACCTGCTGGTCAAGCCGCGCCTGCGCAGCCTGGTCACCTTCAACACCATGAACCTGACCAAGCCGGTCTACATTGGCCGTTTCGACTGCATTTTCTGCATGGACGTTTTGCCGCACCTGTCTCGCGCGCAGCGCATCGCCTTGATGGAGCGGTTGCACCTGTATCTCGAACCCGGCGGCTATTTGTTCCTGAGCCAGACCGAAAAACTCTGCGCCCCCAATCTCAATTTCCGCTCCGAAACCTTCGACGGGTACACCGTCCACCGCAAACCGCTGGCCGCCAGCGCAGCGTACGGACGGTAACGCAGCATCTGAGACAATGTGGGGACGGCCGCCCTCGGCTGTCCGGTCGGGCAAAGCCCGGCGGCCCCTTTCCGGATGAATGAAGTTCCATAAGACGCAAGCAAATTCACAGCACCGACGCAGGCCCGCGCAGAAACGGATTCACGACTTCCACTCCGTCCAGCTTCTGTCCGTCTTGCAAATCCTCGGTGAGAAGAAATCCGCACGACGCAGTCTTGGCCGCTGCGACGATTAACGAGTCCCAAAACGAAAGCTGATACCGGTCTTGCAGCTTCCAGCCGCGCTCCATCACGGCCGCGTCCACGAGCACAGGATTCCACGCCAGCAGGTCGTGAACTTCCGCTCGAGCCTCGTCGCTGGCAGCGGGCTTGAGCCGCACCGCATTGACATAGAACTCGTTGAGCACCTGAAAGCTGACCCGTCCCAGCCGGCTCTTCCACAGTTCGGCGCGCCAATCCCTGGCAACCCGCTGCTTGCGCGGGTCGGCGTCGTCCACCGCGTATAGGAATATGTTGGAATCAACGAAGACGGGAGCGGTCATGCGCTTCCTCGCGCGTC
>Ga0209517_10002066_pt1 | contig 29114 bp, 22 predicted proteins | sample PeaSoiMetSII2010_FD_187695 | JGI IMG/M metagenome (GOLD analysis project Ga0209517, IMG submission 187695) | Peat soil microbial communities from Weissenstadt, Germany - SII-2010 (SPAdes) (version 2) | ecosystem: Environmental > Terrestrial > Soil > Wetlands > Peat | place: Germany...
TCGACTAAACTATACGATTCCATGGTAGTTGTGTCAATATATATTTATCTTGTGTGCGCAGCAGCACAGGCAGGATCAAAATGAAGCCAGCTCCCGTCCTCATCAAAAAATATCAGAATCGCAGGTTGTACGATTCCTCCAACAGCCAATACGTGAATCTCGACGATATTGCCGGATTCATTCGGGAAGGCAAGGATGTCCAGATCGTCGACGCGAAGACGGGCCAGGATCTGACCCGCGTCACCTTGACACAAATCATCACCGAGGATGCCAAGGATAAGCCGACGGGCCTGCCGCTCGAACTGCTGCGCCAACTCATCGTCGCGTCCGACGAGGTGCGGCAGGAGTTCGTCATGTGGTATTTGAAATCCGCCTTTGACACTTATCAAAAGGTGCAAGATACGGTGCAGAGTCGGCTAGGCGAGGTCCAGTCCGCCATTCTGTCGCCAGTGGACATGATGAAAAAATTCCTGGGCGCGGCGCCGCCATCCCCGCCGCGACCCGAGGCCGAAACGGAACTCGATGCCCTGCGCAAGCGAGTCGCGGAACTGGAGGCCCGGCTCGAAAAACCAGCGCGCGGAAAACAAGGCTCACGCCGGAAGCAAAAGGGAAGGGTATAATTCACGGTAGGAAAGCTTCTCCCCCGCCATCCCCCGCCAGACGCGCGCTTGCGCAATGTGAGTATAATGCCGAAGAAACTCAGGACGAAATTGCCGCGCATACAGAAAAAGACTACGGGTTCATCGACGGCGGGGAGTCGGAAGCAAACTCACCGGGTCGCCATGGAAGCCGAGATCTCTCCTTGGACAGAAGCGCTGTTTGCGGCTGAGATTCTCTTGCTGCACGCAACTCCTGTCTATTACGGTTTCGGCGTACCCCGCGGTGATGACTCCGCGGTGGTCATCATTCCCGGTTTTCTTGGTACCGATCTTTATTTAATGGAACTCCACGGCTGGCTGAAGCGCATCGGATACCGGCCGTATTTTTCCGGTATCGGTATCAACGCGGAGTGCCCGAATCTCCTGGTCCAGCGCCAGCTGAACAAGACCATCGAAAGAGCCCTGACCGAAACCGAGCGGAGAATTCACCTGATTGGCCACAGCCTCGGAGGGGTGATCGCACGCTCGGTGGCGGGCGAGAGGCCAGGAGATGTCGCTTCAGTCATCACCCTAGCTTCGCCCTTTCGCTCCATCGTTACCAGTCGAGCTGTTGTCCACGCGACCGAAGCCATTCGCCAGCGCATCCTGCAGGAGAATGGCCAAAATGTACTGCCCACCTGCTACACCGGGCGCTGCACCTGCAATTTTGTTGACTCGTTGAAGCGCGACGTTCCGGACTCGATGCTCGAGACCGCGATTTACACTCGCCATGACGGCATCGTGGACTGGCGCTATTGCATGACCAGGAATCCTGAAGTCGACTTTGAAGTCCCAGGCACTCACATCGGAATGGCATTTAATCCGTCGGTGTACAGTATCGTCGCCGAGCGCCTAGCGAAGGCCCAATCTTCCGAATGAGTTTAGCTCGTGGAGGGACGGCCGCCCTCGGCCGTCCTAGCCGGGCCTAGCTCGGCAACTGTCGGCGGTCACAGCATCTCTGGGTTTGCTCTAGCGGCCGACCATCTCCAGCACGGCCCCGGTATTCGTCTCTAATGTTTCGACCGGTCCGCCCCGCCGCTCCAAGCGGAGTACCGCTCTCGCCAGGCTGTTGTTCGCGACTTCGAAGCTGCCGGTACAATCGGTCTTCACGTAGGGAAGACGATGGATGCTCGGCCCAGCGCCATCGATCGCTGCTTCCAGTCGGAATCCATCCTTCGTGGAACAACGAAAATTCCACCCAAATTCATCTGGATCTCTTCTGCTCTCCTGCAGATTCCGGAATTCGTGCTCTTGCCCATCATGCCAGAGCACCGCTTTGCGAAAGACCAGCCCGAATGGCATTTCGTATGCCAAGGCTTCCAATGTGCTCGCTTTCCATGCGCTCGAACGACTGTCGGGGCGGGGAAAATAGGCATGGGTCCAAGTCCAGAAGTTGCGATGCCGGTATCCACAGTTGTGTCCTTGAACTCCGAATCCCAAAGGATTCCCTTCAAAACTCCGGCCATCCAGCGTGATCTGGCCGGAAAAAAGCGCGTCGGAATGCGGGCTTCGCGAGAATCCAATCCAGCCCTTGTTGCTCAGCGTGACGCGAAATTCGGAACGATAGCGCAGATCCCATGAGATTGCGTGTCCGCCAATTTCCAGATTTCCGCGGCAGGAGCTCTCGCCGATTTCATTGCTGCCGATGCGGAGGTGGAATGGACTTTTTCTCCTGGCGCTGAGATCCAGGCCTTCCAGGGGAAATCCTTGAATGAACCTTTGGGGTGTTCCATCCCGCGGAAACCATGTGGCCCACACCTGGACGGGCATCCCGTGCGGGTCGCCTGGGCATCCGCGCCGGCTAGGATTCATCAGCAAATAGCGGAACCACCACGCCCCGCCACCGTCCGCCAGTCCCAGACGAACAAACCAGACTTCGTACCGGCGCCGGGCAGAGAGTGATGAATATAGTTCGTTCAGCGTCTTCACAGAGTCATCTTACTGGACTCAAATTCCAATTCAGAGCTGATTGGCCAGCTTGTCTCTGGATGGGTTTGCATCTGGCGGGAATCTCGGTCGTACGCAAACACTTCCGTGCTGCTCTCCAAGTGATTGCCTTTCGCTAACCTAACTCATCAGGCGAGCTAAATTCGAAGGGGCAATAGGCGCACGAGGTACTCGCGAGCGGCTCAATTTGTACCGAATTTTCTCCAAACCGCGGAGTCGCCCGTTCTTCTGCACGAATGGCAGGAGTCGGGCGGCGCGACGTTCTAGCTTCTGTCGGGCTTCAGAGAATACTGAAGCATCGGCAGGTCTAAACTGCGCCCATGCTATCGAATGCACGAATCCGACAGGCCCGAATCGATTGGTCCTGAGTATTTCCTCGACAAACACGCGAATCGGTCCGGCAAAATTATTGAGCGCATCGTGGAGTGCCACAACCCCGCCGGCGGCGAGGAAAGGGGAAAAACCATCAAAGTCCGATTTCGCGCCCTCATATGTGTGGTCTCCGTCAATCCACAAGAAACGAATCTCCCGGTTCCACGTAGGACTCACATCCGTCGAGAATGCGTGATGAATCTCGACGTGCTCGGTCACTCCAGCCTTGCGAAGGGAGGCTTGAAATTCCTGATAAGTCGAAGGGAGGGTGGAACCATCGGCCCCCGTGGACAGATTGTGGGTGTGTGGGTCAATAGAGACGATACGGCCAAGACCATAATGCGAGGCGACCATCGCAAGCATTACAGTGGAACGTCCTTTGAAACTGCCAATCTCTACGATTGCACCCTGAGCAGGAATGCAAGCAGCCAAGAGTCCCAGGAATCGAGCCTCGTTCTCTCCCATGAATCCAGGCACGTCCTTGGTTGCTTGCCAAGCATTCTCAATGACCACATCAAGATCTGGGGGAAGGTGAACCACAATAAGGGCCTCAACCTCGGATGAGATTCGACTATCTGTTAGCACAAGCTCTGAATGGTAACAATCTGGTCACAGTATAAGCGAAGAAAATTCTTGTGCGGCTGCCGATCAGCCTTGAAAACCATCGCGGGATAGATGCGCATGACTTTGTTTAAAGCTATGCCGCCCACAGCAAGATATCCTAGCGCACCGCCACTGGACCGGCGTCAGTGAAAATCCGGAGGCGCGTGGGAATCGAATCCACCATCCCCTGCTAGCCAATCAAACGCATCCACACCCATCGTGGAAGCCGGCACACTTCCCTTGCGCGCAGGACGCGCTACAATGTCGGGCATATTCCGGCAACGGACCGGCAAGCCCAGCGGTCTTCCAGGCGACGGTGAGAATCTTGCACTTCGCAGAATGTCGCTGCCGAACCGAAAGGATCGAATATGCACATGCCAGGAGAGAAGCACGCAGCAATTCAGGAACAACCCCTTGTCCGCTTTGGCCTGAGGCTCGCCAACTGGAGTGAGCGGTGGTTTCCAGATCCGCTGATTTTTGCGCTGCTGGGAATTGTGGTCGTCTTTATTGTCGGCCTCGTACTTCATCAAGGTCCCGCCAAACTCGCCATCCAGGGCGGAAAGAACTTCTGGAGCCTGGTGCCTTTCACCATGCAGATGGTGATGATCATCATCGGTGGATATGTCGTCGCCTCGACGCCGATCGTGTATCGCGCCATCCGGGCATTAGCCGGAATTCCAAAAACGCCGCGGCGGGCTGTTGCCCTGGTCGCGTTGTTCTCCATGCTGACCTCGCTGATCTCCTGGGGCTTGAGCCTGATTTTCAGCGGACTCTTTGTTCGCGAACTGTCTCAACGCGTCAAGGGAATGGACTACCGCGCTGCGGGTGCGGCGGCGTATCTCGGGCTGGGAGCCGTCTGGGCGTTGGGGCTGTCTTCTTCCGCCGCCATGCTGATGGCGACCAAATCCTCCATGCCGCCATCACTGTTCAACATCAGTGGCCTGATCCCGCTCACCCAAACCCTCTTCTTGTGGCAAAGCATCGCGACCACGGTGATCCTGATCGCGCTATCCGTGCTGATCGCCTATTTGTCCACTCCGTCGCCAGAGAATGCCAGAACCGCCGAATCCTACGGCATCCAATATGAACCAATTCGCTCCAGCCTGGAGGCCAAGAGCAAACCCGGCGAGTGGCTGGAATACAGTCCGCTGCTCACAATTTTGGTTGCCGCGCTGTTGTGCTGGTATCTGGTTGACGTGTTCCGCACCTCGCCGCAAGGCGCGCTGGCGGCGCTTGATCTTAATACTTACAACCTCATGTTCATCACGGTTGGCCTTTTATTGCACTGGCGTCCGAAGCGCTTTATGCGTGCCGTAACGGAGTGCATTCCTGCCACCGGCGGCGTGCTGATCCAGTTCCCGTTTTACGCGGTGATCTTCGGAATGATTGTAGGAACGGGGATCGCAGATGCGTTGGCGAAGCTTTTCGCCTCCATCAGCACCCATAATACCTACCCCTTGCTGGTGGCGATGTATTCGGCGGTGCTCGGCGTTTTCATTCCCTCCGGCGGCAGTAAGTGGGTGATTGAAGCGCCGTATGTCCTGCAGGCCGCGAATTTGCATCAGGTGCATCTGGGCTGGGTGGTGCAGATCTACAACGCGTCGGAAGCGCTGCCCAATCTGATCAATCCCTTCTGGATGCTGCCGCTGCTGGGCATATTGAAATTGAAGGCCAGGGATATCGTGGGATATGGCGTGCTGCAGTTGATCGTTCACATACCGGTCGTGTTCTTTTTGTGCTGGTTGTTTGCCCGCTATATTCCGTACTTGCCGCCCATGAAATAGGATTTTCACTGACGCCGGTCCAGTGGCGGCGCGCTTGGATATCTTGCTGTGCGCGGGGCAGCGTGAACCGCGTGAAGTGGCATCGGCGCAAGCCAACCGGTTCCAAGATGCTCGTTGAAACCGCGGAGGCGACGCAGCGCCGATGTTATCTTTATGGGGGTTGTGACGACCATGTCAGGTCGCAACTGGATCGCTGGAACTCGTATTCATGGAAGTTCTCAAAAGACTCTTTGAGCAGCACTTTCACTCGCCGGTCGAGCAGGTGCAGCCCCTGCAGGGCCAGCTCGGCGGTTCGGGGCGCAAGATCATCCGGCTTTCCAGCGAAAAAATCAGCGCGATTGGCGTCCGGTACGACATGCGCGAAGAGAATGTCGCCTTCCTCGAATTTTCCCGGCACTTTCGCCGGCACGGTCTGCCGGTGCCGGAAATTTATGCCGAAGATTTGAGCCACGGCGCCTATCTCGAAGAAGACCTTGGGAACACCACCCTTTTTGAGTTTCTTTCGGACCATCGTAACGGCGCGACCATCGCTCCCGAGGCCGTCGCGGCCTATCGCAAAGTTGTCGTCGCGTTGCCGCGCTTTCAGGTCGAAGCGGGCCGCGATCTGAACTACAAAGTGTGCTATCCGCGCGCCAGCTTCGATCGCCAGTCCATCGCCTGGGATTTGAATTATTTCAAGTATTACTTTCTCCGGCTCGCCGGCATTCCCTTCAACGAGCAGGCGCTGGAAGACGATTTCAGCCGCTTGACGAAATTCCTATTGAGCGCCAGCCGCGATTATTTTCTCTATCGCGATTTCCAGTCCCGCAACATCATGTTGCGTAACGCCCAGCCATTTTTCCTGGACTATCAAGGCGGCCGCAAAGGCGCGCTGCAATACGATATCGCTTCTCTTTTGTACGATGCCAAGGCCGACCTGCCCCCGGATCTGCGCCAGCAATTGCTCGATCATTATCTCGACAGCCTCGCCGGTTTTCTCGATCTCGATCGCGCCGTGTTCTTGCAGTTTTACTATGCCTACGTTTACGTTCGCCTCATGCAGGCCCTGGGCGCGTATGGCTTTCGCGGCTTTTACGAGCGCAAAGAGCATTTTTTGCAAAGCGTGCCCTACGCGCTGAAAAACTTGCGCTGGCTGCTTCACAATGTGGAATTGCCAATCGCCCTGCCGACGCTGATGGAAGCCTTCAAAAGCATGGTGGCCTCGGATAAGTTGCAAAGCCTGGCTTCCGAATCCGAGCCGGAAAAGTTGACCGTGCGGGTCTTCAGTTTTTCATTTCATCGAGGCCTGCCGCAAGACGAAACCGGGAATGGCGGCGGATTCGTTTTCGATGGCCGCAGCCTCCCGAATCCCGGCCGCGAAGAGCGCTTCAAAACCCTCACCGGCAATGACGCGCCGGTAATCGACTATCTCAATCAGCAGGAGAGTGTGCATCAGTTCCTCGCCAGCGTCATGGCATTGGTGGATGCAAGCGTGAGCACGTATCAGCGTCGCGGCTTCAAGCACTTGATGGTGTCGTTCGGCTGCACCGGCGGCCAGCATCGTTCGGTCTATCTGGCGGAGCAATTGGCGAAGCACTTGCGCAACAAGGACGGAGTGGAAGTGGTCGTACGTCATCGCGAGCAGGAGCAGCTGAATCAATGAAAGCGATGATTTTCGCCGCCGGCCTCGGCACGCGCTTGCATCCCCTCACCGACGATCGCCCCAAAGCGCTGGTCGAAATCGACGGCCGCACGCTGCTCGAGATCACCCTTACGCGCTTGCGCGCTTTTGGGATTCACGACGTCATTATCAATGTCCATCACTTTGCCGACATGGTGGTCGATTACCTGAAAAAGAACGACGACTTCGGTATGCGCATTGCGATCTCCCGCGAGGATGTCTTGCTCGACACCGGCGGTGGGTTGAAAAAAGCCGCTTGGTTTTTCAAAGATTCGCGCGGGCATTTCGGGAAAGAAACGCCCTTCATTCTGCATAATGTCGATGTCCTCAGCACGATCGATCTCGAGCGTATGAGGCAACTTCACTTTGAAACTCAAGCCTTGGCCACGCTAGCCGTACAAGACCGCGAGACTTCCCGCTATCTTCTGTTCGACGAGCGGCGCCAGCTCTGTGGCCGGCGCGCAGGCCGCAATCAACCACATGAATTGGTTCGCCCTACCCAACAGGCGCAGGCACGGGCGTTTTCCGGCATCCACGTTATTTCGCCTCGCCTTTTTTCGCTCATGACCGAAGACGGCGTTTTTTCCATTATTACTTCGTATCTACGTCTCGCGGCCCAGGGAGAAAAAATCCTCGCCTTCCGCGCCGATGAATATTATTGGCGTGATCTCGGCAGTCCGGAGAATGTGGCGCAAGCGGCTCAGGATCTAAAGCAAAAAATCGTCGCGCAGTAGGCGAAGCGCGCACGAGTATGCGTGAGACGTGACATCACCGATCGTTTGGTGGTGGAGCGAATCCAAAATCCAGCCCCGGAGGGGCGAGCCAGCTTAGCCCAGCGCTCAGCGCTGGGAAAAGGGCAAAATACGATTCAAGTCCCGGAGGGACGGCCCGTTGTCACCCAGTCCCCCCTCAGCTGATACTCTGAAGACATCGACATCTCGGAGACCGCGATCATTGCCGCCCATCGTCAACGCACAGGAAATTACGAAAGCCTTCGGAGCGAACCCGCTTTTCCAGAACGTCTCTTTCACCATTTCTGAAGGAGATCGCATCGGCCTGATTGGCCCGAACGGATCCGGCAAATCCACGCTTCTAAGAATTTTGGCTGGCGAGGTTGCTCCCGATAGCGGGGAAGTATCGTTTCGCAAACGAACCCGTCTCGCCTGTGTCGAGCAAGACTCGCGCTTCAAATCCGAGATCACGGTGCGCTCCGTGATCGAAAGCGCTCTCGATCTGGGCGGCGTCTCCGGATCGGAACGTGGCGCCCGTTTTGCCGAGACACTCGGCCGCGCCGGTTTTGAAGATCTAGAAGCACAAGCAACCGAGTTATCCGGCGGCTGGCAGAAGCGTCTCGCAATTGTTGAAGCCCTGGTGCAGCACCCCGACATCCTCCTGCTCGACGAGCCCACCAACCATCTCGATCTTCCAGGGATCACGTGGCTCGAAGAGTTGCTTGAGGGAGCGGCATTCGCCAGCGTCATCGTCAGCCACGACCGCTACTTTCTCGAAAATGTCACCACCGATATGGTCGAGCTCAATCGGATTTATCCCGGTGGCTCTCTCCGCGTCCACGGCAGTTACATCGCCTTTCTGGAGAAGAAAGAAGAATTCCTGCACGCGCAGTCTCGGCGTCAGGAAGCGCTCGAGAATCTTGTTCACGGAGAAATCGAGTGGCTGCGCCGCGGAGCGAAAGCCCGGACGCGGAAGTCCAAGGCGCGCATCAGCAAAGCGGGCGAACTCATGGGAGAGCTTGCCGACCTGAATGCGCGGACGCGCAGCGCCACAGCCCAGATCGATTTTTCCGCTACTGACCGCAAGACGAAGCGACTGGTCGAACTGCAAGACGTCACTTGCACCATGGGGACCCGTGCGTTGTTCGACGGGCTCAACTTCATCCTCACGGCTGGAATGCGCGTGGGCCTCGTGGGGCCGAACGGCAGCGGCAAGACGACCCTGCTCCGGTTGTTGCAGGGAGACCTGGCTCCGACCGGTGGCGAGATTCGCCGTGCCGATTGGCTGCGCATCGTCTACTTCGACCAGACCCGTACCCTCGATCCCGACGTAACTCTGCGCCGGGCGCTCGCACCGGACGGCGATTCCGTCGTGTATCGCGATCGCGTAATTCATGTGGCTGGATGGGCGGCGCGATTCCTGTTTACCGGCGAGCAACTCAGCCAGCCGGTCGGGCGGCTCTCCGGAGGCGAGCGAGCGCGCGTCCTGATCGCGCAACTCATGCTCCAACCCGCCGACATTCTCCTGCTCGATGAACCCACCAACGACCTCGACATTCCGACCCTGGAAATTCTGGAAGAAAGCCTGATCGATTTTCCCGGCTCGCTCGTGCTGGTAACGCATGACCGCTACATGCTCGACCGTGTCTCCAGCATCGTGCTCGGACTGAACGGAAAAGGCGCCGCCGAAACCTTCGCCGACTACGCGCAATGGGAGGCATGGCAAGCGCAGCGCTCAAAATCAGACGCGGCAACCGCGGCGGCGATTTCGCAGACGTCGTCCGCTTCTACCCCGGCAGCGCCAACAACAGCGAAAAAGAAACTCTCGTATCTAGACGCGCGCGAATACGCCACCATCGAGCAGCGAGTCGAAGAGGCCGAACGGTTAGTGCAGGCCAAACGTGCGGAACTAGAAGATCCAGCCAATGCGACGGACGCTGCCCGTCTCGTAAGCGCGCAGGCCGCGATGGACGGGGCTCAACAGGCACTCGATGCTCTCTACGCGCGCTGGGCCGAGCTGGGAAAAAAGAGCGGCTGACCCAGCCGATATCTCCATGATGGCTTCGCCGCCAATCATCCGCGCGGGGGTACCAGGCAAACTGGTATCCCCACCGCGACCTCATTGAAAACGCACTTCTACCGTTTCAAGGTAGCGCTCGGTTTTGTGGCTCGTGACTCCATTGTGACCGCAAAGCGGAGCCACTGGTGCATCTGGTAGGTGAAAGGAAGCAAATCGGCATCGCGCGCATCCATCGGGCTTCGGCCGTGGGGGTTCGACTCTCCCGACAGCAGCATCCAACTGCAAATAAAGAAACCTGCAGACAAAAAAAGGACACCGCCCACGCGGTGTCCCACCTACCAGCAACTTGACTTACTTATTCTCGTTGAGTGATCCGGCGCCAAACTCCTTGCGCTGGATCACCGGTCGCGCCGCTCTGGCTGACGCTACTGCCGGCATGGCCGCCGCCGCTCCGTAACGCTCGAGCAGCACGGGCACCATCGCGCCTTCGGCTTCTTTCACAAAGGTGAGCTTGCTCTCGCCTAGCAGATCGACGCGGACGAAATCTCCCAGCTTCACCTGGCCGGTCGCCACCAGGTTCGCCAGCGGAAACACCAGATGCCGTTCAATCGCCCGTTTCAGGTGCCGCGCCCCGTACTTCGGATCGGTGCCCTCCGCGAGCAGGAAGCTCTTCACCTGCGGCGTGCAGTTGAACACGAATTGGTTTGCGCCCGCCGCCATCAGCACCCGCTGCTGCACCATCCCCAGTTCGATTTCCAGGATCTGCTGCAAATGCTCGGGACGCAGCGTCTTGAACACCACGACTTTGTCGATCCGGTTCATGAACTCGGGCGCAAACTTGCGCCGCGCCGCATCCACTGCCGAGCGGTTGATCTTTTCGTCGAGCGAGTTATCCACCTGCACCGCTTTCGGCGCGAAGCCCAATCCGCCATCCACCAACCCGTTCATCTCGGCGGAGCCCAGGTTCGAGGTCATGATGATAATGCAGCTCGAAAGATCCACGCGTCGGTTATCGCCCAGCGTCAGCGTCGCCTTGTCCAGGATTCCGAGCAGCAGTTGCCACAGCGAGTCGGAAGCCTTTTCGATTTCGTCGAACAGCAGGATCGACAGTTTCAGTTTTTCCGTGTGCCACTGGTTGAGCGCTTCCTGCGTCAGCAGCGGATGCGTCTCGCGGTGTCCCAGGTATCCCGGGGGCGAGCCGATCAACTTGGCGATCTCGTGCGAGTGCTGGAACTCGGCGCAATCGATCTTGATGCAGGCCCGCGCGTCACCGAACAGCGACTCCGCCACCGCTTCCACCACCCGCGTCTTGCCCGAACCGGTCGGCCCCAGGAACAGCAGATTACCCACTGGACGGCCCGGCGCATTCAGCCCGGCTAGAAACATCTGATAGATTTCCGCGACCTTTTCGATCGCCTGATCCTGCCCCACAATTTTACGGCGCAGGGCGGTCTCAAATTCACGGGCGTCGTTGCTGCGGCGGCTAGGATCCAGCACGGTTGCAAGGTTCGTTCTCATCGTTTCGGGCCCTTGTTTCCTTTCCGAGAACCTCAAGTTTTCTGCGAAACTGCTCATTTTTGTCACTCGCCTGTCCATCGGGGGAAAGGTTCCATTTCCTAGTCCACTGCCCTCCTTGTGCAAGCCGCTAGCCATCCTCCGGATGCGCCGTATTCCCCCGTTTCTCATCGTTTTAGACGCGGCTAGCCCACCTCACATCAGGCCGGTCACGTTACCCACAGTTCCCCCAAGAGCAATTGTTTGCAGTCTGCGGGAACTTTACATCAGCACCCTAACCACCCCTACGCCCATGTCCGGCAATCAGTAACCCGCTTGGCCGCACGTAACTGGCATCCCAGGCTACCGCCGGTGCACAATAGAAACAGATTGCCTCTCTGGAGAATATCCTTGTCCCCAATCTCGGCGGCTAGCCTTTCAGCAGCCAGACTCTCGATACCGAGCGTCTCAACAACGACCGTTGCTGTCTTCCTCGTCCAACTTGCCCTGGTCAGCTTCGGCCTCTTTTCGCCGCCTGCGGCCGGAGTACAAAATCCGCACGCCGTGCAGTTGGTACAGGTGAAAGCCAATGCCGACACAAAGCCCGAGCCCCCGGCGCCCGTCTCCGTTATTGCACCCCCCGGCTCCGATCTTTACCTCGCCCAGCGCGGCGACAGCATCCCGTCCGTCGCCCGCAAATATCTGAAGCGGACCAAGTACCTCACCTCAGCCGAACTGGCCGAAGCCCTCCGCGCCGCCAACCACAACCGTCAGGGGGTCTTCCTCAAATCCGGAGAGCAGATCGTCATCCCCGGAATTCTCGAAGCGCCCATTGTAGAGAGAACTGTCCCAGTTGCAAGAGATTTCGAAGTCCGCGCGGTTTACCTGACCGGGGTGATGGCGGGCAGCGATCACGGAGAACGCATCATCCGCCATTGGCGCGAAGTTGGCGGTAACGCGGTCGTCTTCGACATCAAGGATAGCGATGGCATCGTTAACATTGCCTTCGACCACCCGCTGGCCAGCGGACAGCGCCACTATATTTCGGACCTGCCGAAGTTTATTCATTTTCTGCATTCCGAAAATATGCACGCCATTGCTCGCATCGCCATCTTCCGCGATGAGCATCTGGTGACTAGTCACCCGGAACTAGCCGTAAAGTCGCAACGCACCGGCCAGCCCTGGCGCGAGAACGGCAAGCTCGTCTGGACTGATCCCTCGAACCCCAAGGTGCAAGACTACGACATCGCCCTGGCCAAGTTCGTAGCCCAGGCCGGAGTCGATGAAGTGCAGTTCGACTACGTGCGCTTTCCCGCCGAAGGCGACCAGAAAGACACCGCCTTCAACTTCCAGACTGACCATCCAAAATGGCAGCGCTCGGAAGTGATCGCCGATTTTCTCCAGCGCGCCTATGACCAGATCCATCCCTCCGGCGCCCTGTTCTCGCTAGATGTCTTTGGTGTCATGGCGTGGCAGCGTCCCGTCGATCTTTCGCACACCGGACAGGACATCGTAGCCATGGCTAAGCACTGTGACGTGCTCTCGCCCATGATCTATCCCTCGCACTTCTTCGGCATGGACGGCATCGCGCACCCCGGCGACGCGCCCGAGCATTTCATCGGCGAGTCCATGGACCGCTTCAAGCTCATAACTAAAGACAGCAGCGTAGTAATTCGCCCTTGGCTGCAAGCCTTCGGCTGGCGGACGAAGACTTACTCGCCCAAGTATGTTGAAGTTCAGACCGAAGTAGCGAAACAAAAAGGGGGCATCGGCTTTCTTTTCTGGAACGCCAATAACGACTACTCGAAGCCCTACACCGCCATGCCGGAAATGCGCGCCGCCAAAGGCCGCTACTTCCGCGGCGACGAAGTAGGCTCCGAACCCGCCCCAGCCACGCCGATTGCCTTAAACGCCGCGCCCGTCACCGCGCCCAACGCAAATGTAGAGACGGGGCTTGCCCCGTCTCCCAGCGACAGCCCCCACCGCGCTCAGAAAATCTGGCGTCACTGATACCGGGACCGCGTGATTGCTACTGCTCTCGATCCAAGCTTGCTGGTGGAGAGCGAGGCGAATTCGGGTGGTGGAAGCGCTGAGCCTCAATGGAAATGTCGAAGCAGGATTCCCCAGGTTTGACGAATGCCAACCGCGGAAGCTGCCGCGAGGCTAGGCGTGATCACGGCCAGGGCCCAGACCACTTTTCGATTCGTGGGGACGTATCGCTTAAGAAAAAACAAGGCCCAAGGCAGCATGGGAAGCGCAAACCGTGGAAACTGGGACCGCGACCAACCGGGAGCGTTGTAGGTATAAAGTGCAAGGCAATACAGGAACACAAAACACGCCTCGGCGGTATGGATCTTCGCGTAGTGCTGAAATTCTCCGGAGCGAATCGCCACCACTATGGCGACCAACACAAACAGCATCCAACATAAGGTCAGCGCGAGATTCGTCCACGGCGCACGTATTCGAATCGTATCGCGAACAATGGCCACAAACGGGAAGTTGAAAGGCAAACCTCCCTGCCAGTCATATTTCTGGTATGACGCGACGTTGGCAAACGGACTTCCGAGATAGTGCTTAAGCGGCCAGGTGTAGAGGGCTCCAATTCCCAAGGCTATGGCGGTGGCTATGGCAGAATAGCGAAACCTCTTGCGATATAGCAGATGAACACCCAACCCCATCAGGACGAAAACTCCAAAAGGTCGAACCACTGTCGCGAGAGATCCCAAGACGGCCGCGTATACCCAGCGTTCTCGGCGCAGCATGAGGAAGGAGCCAAGAAGCAATGCCATAAAAAGCGGCTCTGCTCCTCCCAGCAACGACCGCTGGAACCAGTCAAGACTCAACAGCGCGAAGAAAGCGGCAATCCAACCGTCCCAAAGCCAGTAGCAGAGCGCCACGCTCACCAACGATGCACCTACGCACACCACAACCAGGGCGGTGGCCTCAGAAGTTTCGGTCATGATTGATACGCCCGCTACGGCGTAAGACATCCCCCAAAACTGCTTTACATTGACCCCGGAGAACTGCCAGTGCCTGATCGCGGACGCGGCTTCGAGGTAGTCAGGGTTGTCCCCAAACTTTCCTCCGACCAATGACCAATACGAACCTCCTACAAAAGACAGAAAGGCGAGAAAAACCAGGTAAGAAAAGAGAACCATACCCAACACTTGCGTTAGGGAGGGCGGCCGAAGCTGGCCAGTTAACTCTTTCTGAGGGTGCGTGGTTTGAGGAGGCATACTGCGGTTAAATTGCAGGGCTGAAATCGGCAATGATATCACAGAAGACTCGGCACTCGAGCGGGGTTACCCGGTCTTAACGTCCGTCCCGACCCTGGAGGTAGGTTCCCAGTCGCTCGCCTCGACATGGGGCCCAGCAGTCCCTGATCTTCCGTGACCTCGGAAGTATGCTCGCCAATTGCTAAGCTCCGACTGAGTTCCAGGAGGGGCCTTGTCCGCGACCGCGCAGAAACCCGCTCACCAATCTACGATCAAGATTCTCTATGGCGAGAGCGACGAACCCACACTCTCCGCCCAAGCCGCCGAGATGACCAAAGCCGGCCATCACGTGACCACCGCCCTCCACCGCCAAGGTGTTCAGGAAGCCCTGCGCCGTGATGCCTTTGACCTGGTCATCCTCGGCGCCACCTTGTCCAAGGACGATCGCCATCACCTGCCCTACATGGTCAAGAAGGCTCACGAAGGAACCAAGGTTCTGGTCATGCACGCCGGCACCCACCATCACGAAGTCGACGCCGTCGTGGACTCCAACCTGAGCATGCACCGCATCCTCGAGCGGATTGCAGCCCTGCTTCAGCCCGCGGCCGTCCGCTAGCCGCCACCCAACCTCCTGCCACAAAAAGAAAGGTCTGGCGGGTGGAGAGAGTTCCCCGCCAGACCACTTCCAGGCGATTCAGAGTTTCCAGGCGACCCTTTGCAAAGCTCCTAGAATAGCCATCATTCTCCCCGTGTTCAGCGCGCCAGTTGTCACATCCATGTCAACCTGTCGTCATCTTTTTGCTGATTTTGTGCGGGGAAACGCCCAAACTTAAAATGGGCCGCCAGCCAAGAAGCGGTGACTCTTCCTTGGCTATCGGCCCATTCGATCCGGACTGGGATCGGAGGTGATATCTATATCCTAAACCCTCCACCTCGATTGTCAAGGATCAACTTCCATGGTTCCGAAAAAGCTCGAAGTGTCTCAATTTGGGAAATTCCCAGCCCAATCGCGCTCCAATCATTGACACCTTCCTCGCCACAGTGTTATTTTTATTAGTTTTAGAAACGGCTCTTCTTCCAGCAGAATGAGCCAGCAGGATCAGCCAGAATCACCAAGGATTCGATCGTCAGTTCGATCATCAGAAAATGGACCAGACACTCCGACAACTAGGCGAATTACTGCTCGGAGCCGTGCCCACGGTCATCCTTCTGGCCACGCTTTACATCCTCTATACCTTCATCGTCCATCGCCCGCTGACCGCGGTGCTCGCCGAGCGCCGCAGCCGCACCCAGGGTGCGATGGAAAAAGCGCGCGCCGACATCGCCGCCGCCGAGGCCCGCACCGCCGACTACGAGCAGCGCCTCCGCGAAGCCCGCCAGAGAGTCTTCAAGAACCAGGAAGCCCGCCGTCAGCAGGCCACCCAGTCCCGCGTCCAGGCCGTGAATGAAGCCCGCACCCGAGCCCAGGAACAGGTCCAGCAGGCCCGCGCCGGCATAGAAGAAGAGAAGCAGCTAGCCATGTCCAAGCTGCAATCGGACGCGGCCAGGCTTGCCACCGATATCGTGCGCACGGTGTTGCGCCCCATGGCATCGCCCAGCCAGGTCGGTGGCCAATGAAAATGAAGCTACAGCTCGTGTGGGGACGGGCGCCCTCGCCCGTCCACGTAGGGACAGCCGCCCTCGGCTGTCCAGCCGAGCGCAGTTCGGCAGTTGCCAGCGGTCACAGCAAATCTGGATTCGCTGATATGAAGCTGAAAACGATGCCGGCCATCGTCCGCCCGCTGCTGGCGCTCGCCCTGTTGGTATTCTTGTCGGCCGTTCCGACGCGAGCTTTCGCCGGCGCCCAGGAACAACCCGCGGCCCAGTCTTCCGCGCAAACATCCGCCGCACCCGCAAAGGAAGACAAGCAGGCCGCGGCCGAGCAAGAAAGCATCGGCGGAGAACTCGCCAAGGAGACCCGCGAGTCTACCGGAGAAGACCAGGAAGAGAACGCAAATCTCAAGCACGCCGCGCCGGTCCGCTGGCTGGCGCGTAAAACGGGTCTGAGCGTGCACCAGGCACATCTGGTGGCGCTCAGTCTGAACTTCGCCATCATTGTCGTCATTGTGTTCTGGGCCGCGCGCAAGTTTCTTCCCGGCATGCTGCGCAACCGCAACGCCTCCATCCAGCACGCTTTGGAAGAAGCGCGCGCTGCCAGCCAGGATGCCAATCGCCGCTTGGCCGACATCGAGAATCGTCTGCGCCAGTTAGACGTCGAGATCGGACGGATGCAGGCCACCGCGGAAAAGGAAGCCGAAGCCGAGGAAGGCCGCATCCAGAAGGCCGCCCAAGAAGATATGCGTAAAGTGGTGCTGGCCGCCGAGCAGGAAATCGCCACCGCCGCCAAGCAAGCCCGCCGCGACTTGAGCACTCATACCGCCAGCCTGGCCATCGCCCTGGCCCGCCAACAGATTAACGTCGATTCCAATACCGACCAGGTACTGGTCCGTACCTTTGCCTCGAAGCTCGCGTCACATGACGACGGCGGAAAGGACGGCCAGTAACCATGGCTTCCGTCGTCGGCACCTACGCCCGCGCCTTCGCCGATGTAGTAATGACGGCGAAAAACCAGCTCGATCCGGCCGGCGCGCTGCTGGAATTGCACAGCATCGAGGCCCTCCTCAAGGAAAGCGATCAATTGCGCCGCGTCCTCGAAAACCCGTCCATTCCCGGAGACCGGAAACGCGCTGTGCTCGATGCCATCACCGCGCGTCTGGGCGCCACAAGACAGGTGCGGAATTTCATTGCCGTACTCACCGATCATCGCAGGCTGCCGCTATTTAGTGAGATCCTGAAGCAGGTAGAACAGGAATTGAACGACCGCCAAGGCTTCGCGGAAGCGCAAGTAAGCACCGCGCGGCAACTGAGCGATACCGAGAAACGAATGCTAGAAGCCGAAATAACAAAAATGACCGGCAAGAAGGTTAGAGCACGTTACGAACAAGACGCCTCGCTATTAGGCGGCGCAGTCGTGCAGGTAGGCAGCACCATCTACGACGGTTCAGTAAAAGGACAGTTAGAAAAAATTCGCGAGCAGTTGGTGGAAGGATGACTGCTGCGAGCCCCGAGCTTTCGAGCACGTCGCTCGCAGCTCGAAGCTCGAAGCCCGAGGCCCGAGGCCTTAGAGCTTGAGGCGAACAGCGAACGACGAACAGCGAGCGACTAACGACTAACGACCAGCGACTGACTTTATGGCACAAATCAAAGCAGACGAAATCACCCAACTGATCCGCGAGCAGATCGAGAACTACGAATCCAAGATCGCGGTCGACGAAGTTGGCACCGTCATTACTCTCGGTGACGGCATCGCCCGTGTCTACGGCCTCGACAAGGTCATGGCCGGAGAGTTGCTCAGCTTCCCGCACGGCATCGCCGGAATCGCCATGAACCTCGAGGAAGATCAGGTAGGCGTGGTCATCCTCGGCGAATACACCGGGATCGAAGAAGGCGACGAAGTCAAGCGCACCGGCCGCATCGTAAGCGTGCCCGTCGGTGACGCCTTGATTGGCCGCGTCGTCAACTCGCTCGGCCAGCCGATCGACGACAAGGGTCCGATCGCCACCGATAAATTCATTCCCCTCGAGCGCCTTGCTCCTGGCGTCGTTGCCCGCCAGCCCGTGCGTGAGCCCATGGCCACCGGATTGAAGGCCATCGACTCCATGATCCCCATCGGCCGCGGACAGCGCGAACTGATCATTGGCGATCGCCAGACCGGCAAGACCGCCGTTGCCCTCGACACCATCATCAACAACAAGGGCAACAACCTGATCTGCATCTATAACGCCATCGGCCAGAAGCGCTCGTCGATTGCGCAGGTGGTCAAGATTCTCGAAGATGCCGGCGCCATGGAGTACACCATCGTGGTCGCGGCGTCGGCTTCCGAACCCGCTCCCATGCAGTACATCGCCCCCTACGCGGCATGTGCCATGGGCGAGTTTTTCCGCGATGCGGGACGCCACGCCCTCTGTATCTACGACGATCTATCGAAACACGCCGCGTCATATCGCGAGATTTCGCTTCTGCTCCGCCGCCCCCCCGGTCGCGAAGCCTATCCCGGAGACGTTTTCTATCTCCACTCGCGTCTGCTCGAGCGCGCCGCCAAACTCAGCGACCAGAACGGTGGTGGGTCGCTCACCGCGCTCCCCGTCATCGAAACCCAGGCCGGCGACGTTTCGGCTTACATTCCGACCAACGTGATTTCGATTACCGATGGCCAGATTTATCTTGAAACCGACCTCTTCAACCAGGGCGTCCGCCCCGCCGTAAACGTCGGACTCTCCGTAAGCCGAGTAGGCGGCAGCGCGCAAATCAAAGCCATGCGCCAGGTCGCCGGAACCCTCAAGCTCGAACTCGCCCAGTACCGCGAACTGGCCGCCTTTGCCCAGTTCGGCAGCGATCTCGACAAAGCCACACAGGCGCAGCTCAATCGCGGTCAGCGCCTGGTAGAACTCCTGAAGCAGGGACAGTTCTCGCCGCTCCCCTTCTCGAAACAGATTCTGATCATCTTCGCCGGCACCAGCGGAGTGCTAGACGACATGCCGGTCGACCAGGTCCGCGACTTCGAGAAAGATCTCTACAAGTACGTGGAAACCACGAATCCAGGCCTGCTAAACACGATCATGGAAAAGAAAATTCTCGACGACAATCTAAAAGCAGAAATGTCACGAGTAATAAAAGAAGCGAAACAGCAGTTCGTAGATGCAAGGCAAGCAGTAGCGAAGTGAAGTTGTCAGGTCCAAGGTCTCAGGTCTCAGGAAAAACCTCCCGGATTTTGAGGTTGACTGAGACCCAAGCCTGAGACCTGACACCTAAGACCTGACACCTAAGACCTGGCACCTGATTTATGGCAAACGTTCTCGACATCCGGCGCCGCATCCGCAGCGTGGTCAACACGCGGCAGATCACCAAGGCCATGAAGACCGTCTCCGCGGCCAAGTTGCGCCGCGCGCAAGAGGGCGCGCTCGCCGCGCGTCCCTATTCGCAGATGCTCACCAACGTTCTCAAATCGCTCGTGTCGCGAGCCGATATCTACGATCCGGTCACCGGACTGCCGCGTCATCCCCTGCTCGCCGAGCGCCCTGAAAACAACATCCTGCTGATCGTAGTCACCGGAGATAAGGGTCTCGCCGGCGCGTTCAACACCAATATCCTGAAGATGGTTTCGAAATTCATTCAGTCGAAACCAGATCAGAAAATCGATGTCGAATGCATCGGACGCAAGGGCCGCGACTTCATGCGGCGACGCTACCCAATCGCCCCAGAGAGACCCTCTGCCAACGGAGCGGCAACCGTCTCTGCCGCTGGAGAGACGGGCGCCTCGCCCGTCCACTCGGACACTGAAGTTGCTCCCCCGCGCGCCGGTCGCGTGCAGATCGTAGGCGAGTATGTCGGAGTTCTGGGCAAGGTCGACCATAATTTCGCAAATACTCTCAGCGAGAGCGTGATCGCCCGCTACACTCGCGGCGAGATTGACGGCGTCTACATTCTCTTCAACGAATTCAAGTCGGTCATCGCGCAACGCCTCGTCGCCGAGCGCCTGCTGCCGATCAAGGAGATCGGAGAAGTCGACGTCCTCATGGCGGAAGAGGCTTCGCTAGAGGAACGCAAGAAGCGAATCGAAGCGGCGAAGTCGGCGGGCGTCGGTGTGCGTCCATTCGATACCAGCGCCGTCGACGAGGCCGCTGCCAGGATCGCGACGTCGCCCATCGATTATATCTACGAGCAGCGGCCAGAGCAGCTTTTCGAGGGAATTCTGCCCAAGTACATCGGCATCCAGATCTTTCATGCGCTGCTCGAGTCCGTAGCCGCCGAGCACGCCGCCCGCATGACGGCGATGGATGCGGCGACCATCAACGCCAGCGATATGATCGATTCGCTCACGCTAATCATGAATCGAGCGCGCCAGGCCAAGATCACAAAAGAAATTATCGAGATCGTAAGCGGAGCAGCAGCGCAGTAGAAACGAATTTTGACTTTGTTTTGAAGGGGCGCGGCTTCAGCCGCGCCGTAAGTGCTGCAATTCAACGCGGCTTTAGCCGCTGAGGGAGGCTGCGGCGCGCATCACGAGTTCGTCAGCCTCAAGGCGAACGACGAACAGCGAACGACGAACGACGAACGACTTTGAGACCTTATCTATGTCAGAAAATATCGGAAACGTAATCCAAATCGCCGGCCCCGCCGTCGACGTGCAGTTCACCGAAGCGGCCATGCCTCCCATTTATCAGGCGCTTAAGGTCGTCAGCGACGGCTTTACCGTGCCTTCCCCCATCAACGTCATTTTGGAAGTGCAGCAGCATCTCGGCGAAGGCCGCGTGCGCTGCGTCGCCATGGAAGCCACCGACGGCATGGTGCGCGGCATGAAAGCCATCGATCAGGGCGGACCCATCTCCGCCCCTGTCGGCCGCGGCACGCTCGGCCGCGTTATGAACGTCATCGGCGAGCCCGTGGACAATCTCGGTCCGATTGCCTATGAAAAGAGAATGCCGATTCACCGCCTCGCGCCCGCGTTCGACGAACAGTCAACCACCGCCGAGATGTTCGAGACCGGCGTGAAAGTAATTGACCTCATCCAGCCCTTCTTGAAAGGCGGAAAGATCGGCCTCTTCGGTGGCGCCGGCGTAGGCAAAACCGTAGTCATCATGGAACTCATCAACAACGTAGCCAAACAGCACGGAGGATTTTCCGTCTTTGCCGGCGTAGGCGAGCGCACCCGTGAAGGGAACGACCTCTGGCTGGAAATGAGCGAGTCGGGAGTAATCAAACCCGGCAAACCCGAAGAGTCGAAAGCCGCGTTGATCTACGGCCAGATGACCGAGCCCCCCGGCGCCCGTCTCCGCGTAGCGCTAACCGCTCTCACCGTAGCGGAATATTTCCGCGATGAAGAAGGCTCCGATACCCTCCTCTTCATCGACAACATCTTCCGCTTCACCCAAGCCGGCAGCGAAGTATCCGCCCTATTAGGCCGCATGCCCAGCGCCGTTGGTTATCAACCTAACTTAGCTACGGAGATGGGGGAGTTACAGGAGCGGATTACTTCTACTAAGAAGGGGTCGGTAACTTCGGTGCAGGCGATTTATGTGCCGGCGGATGATTTGACGGATCCGGCGCCGGCTACCACGTTTGCTCACCTTGATGCTACGACTGTGCTTTCGCGTGCGCTTACGGAGATTGGAATTTATCCGGCGGTGGATCCACTGGCTTCGACTTCGCGCATTCTTGATGCTCGAATTGTTGGGCAGGATCATTACGATGTGGCGCAGATGGTGAAGAAGACGCTGCAGACTTACAAAGACCTGCAGGACATCATCGCCATTCTGGGTATCGACGAACTTAGCGAGGATCAGAAGGTGACGGTTGCGCGAGCGCGAAAGATCCAGAAGTTTCTCTCGCAGCCGTTCTTTGTGGCCGAGCAGTTCACCGGTACTCCCGGACGCTATGTGAAGATCGCCGACACGGTGAAGGGTTTCCGCGGCGTCGTGGAAGGGAAGTATGACGACATTCCCGAGCAGGCTTTCTACATGAAGGGAACGATCGACGAAGTGATAGAAACGGCGGAGAAGATGAAGGGCGCGGCAGCGTAGCTGGTCTGCGCTATGAGTTGGCATCTTGAGTTGAATTGTCATCTTGAGCGAAGCGAAAGACCTATGCATTGAGGCGGAGTTAAATTCATAGGTCCTTCGCTTCGCTCAGGATGACAGTGTGGATTTATTCAGAGAACTGAGAAGCGAGAACTGTGACTAGTACTTTCCAACTCGAAATCGTCACTCCCTCCAGGCTCCTAGTGAAGGACGCGGCCGAGGAAGCGCAGATCCCGGGGTTGGGCGGGTATCTGGGAATTCTTCCCGGGCACGCTCCTCTGATTACCGAGCTTGCCGTCGGTGTGATTACTTACGAGGCGAGTGGCGCGACGCACACGCTGTCGGTGGCGTGGGGGTTTATGGAAGTGCTGCCGGACAAGGTGACGATCCTGGCGGAAACGGCGGAGCGCCCGCAGGAAATTGACGTAGAGCGCGCGCAAAAAGCCAAAGACCGGGCCGAACAACGCCTGAAGAGCAACGATCTTCAGGTAGACTACCCGCGCGCGGAAGACGCCTTGCAGCGCGCGGACACGCGGCTGAATGTTGCGAAAGAAAAGTAGCCCCGCTGCACGAGACTCTGACGCGTCCCAACTTTTCCATCCTGTGCGCCGGTTCGGCCATCTATTGGGAGTGATGTTTTTCGGGTAATCTTTATTGGGGTGATCTTCATTAAGGTAGTCTTTGATTTAGGGTGATCCCGGATTTGGTTCGCTTGCGCCTCCGATGGCCTCCAATCAGGAAGAAGAAGTATTAGGGAAAGCGTACGACGGCCGGCTGATGCGGCGGCTGCTTACGTATCTGCGTCCGTACAAGTGGCACGTGGTGGTGGCGCTGGCGGCGATCATCCTGAAGTCGGGGGCGGACGTGCTGGGGCCGTTCCTCACCAAGATCGCCATCGATAAATACCTGGCGAAATCGCCGAACTCGCATTCCTGGATTGGCGACCGGCTGAGCGCCGCACCGCTCGCCGGCATCGCGCAGATTGGCGGGCTGTACGTCGGGATTCTCATCTTCACTTTCGCGCTTGAGTTCGTCCAGACTTACCTGATGCAGTGGACCGGGCAGAAGGTGATGTTCGATCTGCGCAAGCAGATTTTCCGGCACTTGCAGCATATTCACGTCGGTTTTTTCGACAAGCACCCGGTGGGCCGGCTGGTGACGCGCGTGACCACCGACGTCGACGCGCTGAATGAAATGTTCACGGCGGGCGTGGTTTCGATTTTTGAGGACGTGTTCGTGCTGGCCGGCATTATCGGCATCATGATGAAGATGAACTGGAAGCTGGCGCTGATCACCTTTGCCGTGCTTCCGCTGATCGTGTACGCGACCAAGATTTTTCGCGACAAGGTGCGCGATTCCTACAGGCGCATCCGAACGGCTATCGCCAGAATCAACGCTTACCTGCAGGAAGCCGTCTCGGGGATGCTGGTGCTGCAGCTTTTCAATCGCGAGAAGCGCGCTTTCAATAAATTTTCTGACATCAACGCCTCGCACATGGAGGCGTTCAAAGATGCGATTCTCGCCTACTCCGTGTATTACCCGGTGGTCGAAATAATGTCGGCGATTGCCATCGCCAGCATTATCTGGTTTGGGGGAAATGACGTGATCCGGGGGGTGGCGACGATTGGCGTGCTGGTCGCGTTCATGCAGTACGCCCAGCGGTTCTTCCGTCCGATTCAGGATCTGAGCGAGAAGTACAACATCCTGCAGTCGGCGATGGCGGCGGGCGAGCGCGTGTTCAAGCTGCTGGATACGAAGATTGAAGTGACCTCGCCTCCGATCACGAAACAACCGCAGGGGCCGGGGCGGATTGAATTTGACCATGTGTGGTTTGCGTACAACGCCGGTGGAGCGACGGGCGCCCTCGCCCGTCCAGAGGGCGCAGCGGGACGGGCAGGGGCGCCCGTCTCTCCACAAACCACAGAGCCCGACTGGGTGCTGCGCGACGTTAACTTTGTGCTTGAACCAGGAGTGACTATCGCCGTCGTCGGGCACACCGGGGCGGGCAAGACTACGCTGATCTCGCTGCTGATGCGCTTCTATGACGTGCAGCGGGGAGCGATTCGCATCGACGGCGTGGATATCAAGGAGATGAACCTCGACGAACTGCGCGGGCGCTTCGGCGTCGTCTTGCAGGATCCGTTTCTATTCAGCGGCACGGTGGCGGGCAACATCCGGCTGGGGACGGTGCGCATTCAAGACGAAGACGTGGAGCAGGCGGCCGAGGACGTCAATCTCGGCGACTTTATCCGGAAATTGCCGGGAGGATTCAAGGAGGAAGTGCGTGAACGCGGCTCGACGCTCTCGACCGGACAGAAGCAGTTGATCAGTTTCGCGCGCGCGCTGGCGCACAATCCGAAGATTCTGATTCTCGATGAGGCGACTTCCAGCGTGGATACGGAGACCGAGTTCCGCGTGCGCGACGCGCTCAACCGCATGGTGGAAGGGCGGACGGCGCTGATCATCGCGCACCGGCTCTCGACCATCCAGCGCGCCGACAAGATCATCGTGATGCACAAAGGCCGGGTCCGCGAGATGGGATCGCACCAGCAACTGCTGGCCCAGCGCGGAATTTATTACAAGCTGTATCAGCTGCAGTATAAAGATCAGGAGATGCCGGCGGGTGCTCCCTCGGTCACGGCGAACGCTGACGACTAGAAACGGCCTCCCGACGGCCCCGCAGCTCTTAGCCGCTAGTCACCCTTCGCCAGTTTGACCGCCTTCTTATCCGTACCGGCGAGCGTAAACGCTTCCCCGGTGTGGGTGTTGACAAGGTAGGCATAGAGACCCGGCTTATCCATCGGCTGAATCACCCACATACCGGACTCATCCGGCTTCCCTTGCGCGAGGACCGATCGCACAGGCAAGAGAGCCCCTGAGATCACACCGAGCACGAACAGAGCAATACCTACGATTATCTTGTGACGCATACCAACCTCCCCTCGACAAGTCTTGGTTCGTAACAAGCAACCGTGATTTAATCACAAATAGCAGAGCCCGGGACTGCGCCGCACGATCTCCGTCACTTCGCAAAAAAAGACGACGCGACATGCTCCCTATGAACTGCGATCCGAGCACGACGTCGGCCCGTCGCGGCGCAACGTTGGCACTGCGGAGTCCTCCACGCGCGGTTATGGGAACCTAACGGCTTTGTCAGAGTCCGTAGATGTATTTGATGAAACGATCAACACTTTGCTCCCAAAGTCTGTTCCCGTCGTCGCCGAGAAGACCAGTGCGGCAGACCGCGCAGGTATCTTCATGGGTTTTCTTGAACCATGCGATGGGGCCAAGACTTACACATTTGTGCACAATCCGCCACCCCACGGTGCATTTCGGGAGGTTCGGATTACAGCCTTCTCTGCACAGCCGGGTGCAAAGCGTATGGTTCTGCCCACTGCTCAAATTGTTCTAGAGGAATCATTAGGTTCTCCTATAGTTCTTGAACCGCCAGAAATTTCCACAAGTTCACTTTGTGGCGCGCGGTCCAGCGACTCTGCCTGTGGACAAGAGTTGTCAAGTGATTAAACTGTTTGCCGAGAAAAATGGCCCGGCGGCAGCGGATGACCCTTCCGCGGTTCCCTTCATCCCTCTTAGCTATAGGCCAGCGGCTCAGGACACCCGTGCCCTCCCTTACAATTGCGGCGTGCGAATTCTGATATCAGCTGGTGAAGCCTCCGGCGAAATGTACGGCGCGCAACTAATTGAAGCGCTGCTTCGGCGGGCGGCGGAGCTTCGCTCCGCTGGACAGCCGGGGGTGTCTGTCCCTGCGCAAGCTGGGGAGCTTGAATTTTTCGGGGCGGGCGGGGAATGCATGCGGGCTGCGGGATGCGACATTGTTGTCGACGCGAAAGACCTTGCGGTCGTTGGCATTACCGAGATCCTGAACCATCTGCCGAAGATTCTTGGGCTTTATCGAAAATTGATTCGTTCGGCCGATGAGAAACGCCCGGCGCTTGCCGTCGTCATCGACGCACCGGCCTTCAACTGGCGCGTGGCGCGGCAGATGCGCAAGCGCGGCATTCCGGTGGTTTACTACGTTTGCCCGCAGTTCTGGGCCTGGCGCCAGGGACGCGTGAAGTTGCTGCGCAAGTATGTCAACAAAGCGCTGGTGATTTTCCCCTTCGAAGAAAAGTTCTATCGCGATCGTGGAGTGGACGCGACGTTTGTTGGCCATCCGCTGGCCGATCTGCCCGCGCCTGCGATTACTCGCGAAGCTTATGCGGCCGAGAACCAGGTCGACGCCGCGAAACCTTGGATCACGCTGATGCCGGGCAGCCGCCGGAAAGAAGTGCGCGTAAACCTGCCGACGATCCTTGACGCGGCAGATCGCCTGGGCGGCGGTTATGAATTCCTGCTGCCGGTCGCTCGCACGCTCGATGCGTCGTTTCTCAAGGAATTGATGGAGACGCGACAAGCCGCGTCTCAACATGGAAGACGCAACATTCACTTGGTTCCGGAAGCGCTCCCCGCGCTCTACCACTCGCGCGCGGGGATCGTTGCCAGCGGCACGGCTACGGTCGAAGCGGCAATCATGGGCACTCCGTTTGTCATGGTGTACCGCGTGTCTCGGCTGACCTACGCGCTGGGCAAGCCTCGGGTGAAGGTTCCTTACTTTGCGATGGTCAACCTGATTGCGAAGGAGGCGGTCGTCCCAGAACTGGTGCAGCACAAGTTCACGGTGGAAAACGTCGTCATGGAGATGAACAAGATCATCCCCGACGGCGAACCGCGGGCGCGCATGATGCAGCGCTTGGCGGCGGTGAAGGCGCGGCTTAGGCAAGGGAGCGGCGGCGGTGCCCATCCTTCGGAAACGGCGGCGGAGATCATATTGAAGGAGATCCGTTTGAAAATGATCGAGTAGTTTCCGAGCGCCGCGGCCAAATCCAGATCCCGCGTGTCGCTTGCGAGATTTGAGCAGCCACTCATTCGCAAAAAACGCGAATGAGTGGGACACCCGCCGTCCGCGGACGGGTTGTGCTCGCTGCGGCGGGGGTGGACGAGGGCGTCCGCCCTAGTCAAAGGCCGCGGCTCCGGGCCTGCCCTGAGCGAAGTCGAAGGGAGTGTCCGCGCCACCCGAAACGCACTACTAAATTTCGCCGACCCTTGTCGGCACAGCATCTTTTGCGGGAAAATTAACATCTTAGAATTTGTAGCCCTGCCAGGAGACTCTACTTGAAGCTCTGTCACTCTCGACCAGCGCGCCGGGCGCTCTGTCTATCTGTTGTCTTTATTCTTTGCCTGGTCGCGAACCGGCCGGCGCTGGCGGCCGAGAAGACGCGCCTGCGCGTGGACGACTACCAGATCGACGTCGAACTCCTGCCGCAGACTCACAAGCTCACCGCGCGCGCCACGGTAAAGGTTACGGCGCTCGAAGACCTCAACGTGGCCGTGTTTCAGTTGAACAACGCGCTGCGCATTACGAAGCTCACGGACGCGAACAACAAGCCACTCACTCCGGAGCGCAACACGCAGGATTCGACCGTACGCTTCGCGCTCAACAGCGGCCTCGCAAAAAATGCAAGCACCACCTTCACCTTTGAATACGAAGGCACGCTGGAAAGCGCCGACGACAGCCCGGTTCAGGGATTGAAGCTCGCCTACGTCGGCCCGGACACCAGCTACCTGCTTTACTCCGGATTGTGGTTTCCAGTTGCGGGATACGGCGTCAACCGCTTTACTTCGACGATCAGCGTCACCGTCCCGGCGCACATGGTAGTGATCGGCAGCGGGAAGGAACCGTCCGCGGCGGCGGCGGCAACGGCAACATCAAAGAAGCCCGCGACCGCGCTGGCGAACTCGAAGACCTTCACCTTCGCGTGGGACAAGCCGAGTTTTCCGGGCACGATCGTTGCGGGCACGTTCCAGGAGTTCAAGATCGATGAAGCGGGCATCGACCTGCACGTGTTCTTCAAGCCCAATAAACAGGTCCTGGGCACCGAGTACGCAACGACGGCGGTCAAGGCGTTCACCTACTTCGTCACGCAGTATGGAAACGCCCCCTCGACGCGGCTAAAGATCGTTGAAATCCCGGATGACACGGTGCCCTCGGCGTGGGCGCCTGAAATCGCGGCGCTTTCGAGCCGCGCCATCACCGAGAAGATCAACTACCGGTTGCTTGCCAATACGATTGCCCATCAGTGGTGGGGCGTCTCGGTGAGTCCGGCATCGAAAGACGACTGGTGGATCAGCGACGGCTTCTCGCGCTACTCCGAAGCTCGCTACGTGGAGAGCGCGGCGGGCGAAGCGGGGCTCGAGGAAATGGTGAAGGACATGTCGGTGGGCGCGCTCGCCTATGACAGTGTGCCGCTCTCGAGCGCCAACAAGCTGGACTATTTTTCTCCCGAGTTTCAGTCGCTGGTGACCGATAAGGGCGCGATGATCCTGCACATGCTGCGCTGGGTTGTGGGCGAGAACAAGTATCTGAAGATCATGCGCGAATTCGCCACGAAGTATGCGGGAAAATCCGCCAGCACCGACGATTTCCGCGAACTCAGCGAGAAAGTGTACGGCGAAAAACTTACCTGGTTCTACTCGCAGTGGATGGATTCCACCAGCGCCCCCGAGTTCAAGGCCAAGTACACGGTCTACCGGCTGGGCACCAACAAAGGTTTCCGGATAGTCGGCGCCATCACGCAGGATCTGGATCTGTTCCGCATGCCGGTAAATTTGAGAATCGATACGGATGGAAGAACGGAAGAAAAACGCATTGACGTGGTGGGCACCGATTCCCCGTTTTCGGTCGAAACTTTTGGACGCCCGCGACGGATCACGATCGATCCCGAAAACCGCGTGCTGACCAACTCCAAGGACATCAAGCTGCGGTCCTCCATCGTGCGCGGACAGGGACTGACCCAGCAAGGCGATCTGGCGGGAGCGCTGAGCGAGTTCAATAAAGCGCTCGAAGTCAACAAAAACAGTTCGCTGGCACACTACCGGATCGCCGAGGTGTTTTTCCTGCAGAAAAATTATCAGGCGTCGGCGAACGCCTACCGCGAATCGCTGAATGGCGACGGCGAGCCGCGATGGACCGAGGT
>Ga0209517_10002067_pt1 | contig 29101 bp, 22 predicted proteins | sample PeaSoiMetSII2010_FD_187695 | JGI IMG/M metagenome (GOLD analysis project Ga0209517, IMG submission 187695) | Peat soil microbial communities from Weissenstadt, Germany - SII-2010 (SPAdes) (version 2) | ecosystem: Environmental > Terrestrial > Soil > Wetlands > Peat | place: Germany...
GAAATTTTGTCAAGATTTTCTTGTGGCTTATTGTTTTTTATCTGCGACATCTGTGTCATCTGTGGATAAATAGATTTTTCTGTTTGGTTGCGGCCAATGCTGCCCTGTGTCCTATGTGCCTCGCAGCCTGCCCCGGCAGTGCTTCTGGGCCGGGGGTGAACGCTTACAGCGAAGTAAATATGGCTTAGAGGGAGAGTGAATCATGAACCTGGTGGATCTGCTTGAGCGCAATGCCCACAAATTCGCCGACCGTGACTGCCTGCGCCAGGGCGGCCAGGGCATCACCTATGGCCAGGTGGCCCGGACCGCCGCCCGCGCCGCGGGACTCTTGCAGTCCTGGGGCGTGGCCAGGGGCGGCAAGGTGGCCATCATGAGCTTGAATACGCCGGCATTCGTCTACGCCTTTTTCGGAGCGCAACTGTGCGGCGCGGCGGTTGTGCCCATCAACCACAAGCTCATGGCGCCGGAGGTGGACTACATCCTGGGCCACAGCGAGGCCGAAGTGTTCCTCTTCGACGGCGCGCTTGCCCCGGTGGCCGAAAAGCTGGCCTATGCCGGCAGGAAGGCCTGCCTGGACACCGCCGTGGCGGGAGTTGATCACTTCGACGCACTCCTGGCCGAGGCGCCCCGGTCTCGGCCGGTGCCGATCGAGGACCATGATACTGCCGAGATCCTCTATACTTCCGGCACCACCGGCAAGCCCAAGGGCTGCCTGCACACCCACCAGAATGTGGTCATGGCCGGCATCACCGGGGCCATGGCCATGAAGATGGACCAGCACGACCGGCTGCTGATGGCGATGCCCATTTGGCACTCCTCACCGCTCAACAACTGGTTCATGGGTGCTTTCTACATGGGCGCGGCCACCGTCCTCCTGCGCGAGTACCACCCCCTGCACTTCCTGCAGGCCGTGCAGAACGAAAGGTGCACCGTCTATTTTGGCGCGCCCATTTCCTACCTCGCGCCCTTGCAGATGGTCCCCACCTTCGCCGACTTCGATCTCTCCTCCATGCGCTGCTGGATATACGGAGGCGGACCCATCTCCGCCGACGTGGCCCGGCGGCTCATAACCGCCTACAAAAGCGAAAAATTCTACCAGGTTTACGGCATGACCGAGTCCGGCCCTACGGGCGCAACCCTTTTCCCGGAGGAGCAGATCGAGCGCGCCGGTTCCATCGGCCGCACCGCCTTGCCCGGGGCCGACATCCGGGTGGTCAAGGGCGACGGGTTCCCGGCCGGCCCGTGTGAGGCCGGGGAAATATGGCTCAAGGCGGACAGCATGATGAAGGGCTACTTCAAGGACGAGGCCGCCACGCGAGCCGCTTTCATCGACGGCTGGTTCAAGACCGGCGACGTGGCCAGAGTGGACGAGGCCGGCTATCTCTACATCGTCGACCGCACCAAAGACATAATCATCACCGGCGGCGAGAACGTCTATTCCAAAGAGGTGGAGGACGCCCTGGCCTCTCACCCGCTGGTGCTGGAGGCGGCGGTGATCGGCAGGCCGCATCCCGAGTGGGGCGAGACCGTGATAGCCATGGTAGTGACGGCCAAGGACTCCGGCCTCGGCGAAGAAGCGCTCAAGGCTCACCTGGCGCCCCGCCTGGCCAAGTACAAGATACCGCGTGAGTTCAAACTGGTGGAAGCGCTGCCCCACACTCCCACGGGCAAAATAATGAAGTACAAGCTTCGAGAGGAGATATAATGTTCGACTTTCTGCTGAGCAAAGACCAGATCAAGCTGCGTGACGAGGTGCGCGAGCTGGTCAAGTGGGTCCCCCGCCAGATGATCCTGGATATGGACCAGGACAAGCTCCAATTCCCCAAGGAGTTCCTGGCCGAAGCCGGCCGCCGCAACCTCATGGGCTGCCGCTTTCCCGAACAGTGGGGCGGGCGCGCCATGGACTGGGTTAGCACCTGCATGGTCATGGAGGAGGTGGGCGTGCTGGGCTACGTCTTCGCCTGCGTCTTCGGAGTGGGCGCCGAGCTGGTCTGCGACGCCATCGTCCTGCACGGCTCCGACGAACTGAAGGAGCGCTATGTCAAGCCACTCCTGGCCGGCAAGATCTTCGCCGCCGAGTGCCTGACCGAGCCCCGGGGCGGCAGCGACTTCTTCGGCACCACCACCCAGGCCGTGGCCGACGGCGGCGACTATCTGCTGACCGGCCAGAAGCGCTTCATCGTGGGCGCCGAGGGCGCGGACTACTTCCTGGTCTACGCCCGCACCGACCCCGAGGCCAAACCCCACCTGGGTCTGACCTGCTTCGTCGTGGACAAGGGCCCGGGCGTCACCGTGGAATACCTCTATGGCCTCATGGGATGCCGGGGCGGCGGGGCAGGGCGCGTTGTCTTCCGCGAGGCCCGGGTGCCCAGGGCCAACATCGTGGGCCGCTTGAACGGAGCACTGGATGTCTTCAACACCATGATGATCCCCGAACGCCTGGGCACAGCGGCCATGACCATCGGCGCGGCGCGCCCGGCCCTGGAGGTGGCCACCGGCTACACCACCCGCCGTAAGGCCTTCGGCCAGCCCATCAACCAGTTCCAGGGCGTCAGCTTCCAGGTGGCCCAGGCAGCAACACTCCTGGACGCCAGCCGGTCCATGGTCTACGCCACGGCCAGGGCGGTGGACGCGGGCGTCCCTATGAACCGGCTGCGCCGGCTGGTGAGCCAGACCAAGAAGTTTGTCACCGAGTCCTGCCAGCAGGCCTCCCGACACGCCATGCAGGTGATGGGCGGCATAGGCTACACCAACGTCTTTCCGGTGGAACGCATCGTGCGCGACCTGCAACTGGCCAGCATCTGGACCGGCACCAACGAGGTCATGAGCATGATAACCGCCCACGAATGGTACGGGGAATACGCCCAGCTCAAAGCCTCCGGAGCCGGCCGCGACCACGAGATGGACGCCCAGTGCGCTACCGACATGGATGAAAAGGTTTACGAGTAATGCGAAAAGCGTGGGGAGCTGTGCCCCCCACACCCCCACGGGATTTCGGCCTTGCGCGCCGGGCGCGCAAGGCCGAGCGCTCGGCGGTGTGGGGGGTGCAGCTCAATGCTGTTGCCTTAAGGAAGAATCAATGTGGGGCAGGCTTTCCAGCCTGCCAGAGCGGCGGGCTGGAAAGCCCGCCCCACAAATAAACGGCCTTAAGGCAACAGCATATGGAGGCTCGAACCGATCATGTACTCACTGATCTACTCTGTGTTCGACTGTTGCGAAACCATACTTGTCCTGCTATATTTTGATAGGCAGTTCCACCGGTTATAAGTAAGAAAAACGGGGCAGTATGAAAGGGAACCAACTATGACCGCGAAGGAAACGAAAGAACGGATCATCGAAGCTCTGGATAAGCTTCCGCCTGAGTCCCTGGAAGGGGTGCTTGAGTATGTTGAATTCGTTGCCGAACCGGAAACGGAAGAAGCTACGGCTGAGGAACTGGAAGTTATCCGAAGGGGAGACGAGGAATACCGTAAAGGGGAATTCATCCGCTGGCGGGATCTAAAACGTGATGCTCCTCTATGATGTGATTCTCACTAAGACTGCTCAAAAGGTCTATGAACGACTACCTTCAAAACTCCGGGAAGGCGTGGATCGATGTCTGAGCTGGCTGGAAGCCAGCCCAAAGAAAGGTCCCAACATCAGGCATCTGGAAGGGCAGGCAGGATACTTCAGATATCAAGTAGGCGGGTGGAGAATCGTCTATCGGGTTGAAGATGAAAATCGCGAGGTAAGGGTCTATGACATCCGCCCGCGCGGCGATGTTTACAAACATTAAACGGCTTGAAAAGCGAGTAATACTAAAGGTGCGTGGGGAGCTGTGCCCCCACACCCCCACGAGCCGTATAGCGGCGAAGCAACTGGGGGGGATTTTTGTTGCCGCCGCCGAAGGCAGCGGCGAACCTGCCGGCGGTCCCACCGCCCCCCACGCTTTTAAGAATCTACCAATTCGATCAATACGCTCACTGTTTCGGTCAAAACATCATTATCAACGATCAATGGCGGCATGAGGTAAATGGTGGGGCCGAGGGGCCGAATCAGGATGCCTTTATCCAGCGCCTTTCGGCAGATGGTCCGGGCGCGATCCGGGCCGGTTCTGCCTTCTTTTTCAGTCAAATCGAATGCTGCGATCATCCCGAGGCAGCGGACATTGACGACGCCTGGTATTTCCTTGAAAGCCTCGAAGTGGTTGGCCAGGATTTTTCCGGTACTCTCGGCTTTTTCGACTATTTTTTCATCGCGGTATATAGCGAGGCACTCGAGGGCAGCCGCGGCCGCAATGGGGTTTCCGGCAAAAGTGTGTCCGTGGTAAAAAGTATGGTCCACGGGTTCATCGGCAAAGGTTTGGAAGATTTCCTCCTTCACCACCGCCGCGCTCATTGGAAGATAACCGCCCGAGAGGCCTTTGCCGAGACAGACGATATCGGGGTCAATGCCCGCGTGTTCAAAGGCGAACATTTTGCCGGTTCGCCCGAAACCCATAGCGATCTCATCGACGATGAGCAGGACCCTGTTTTGCCTGCAAAGCTCGCTGAGCCTTCGGAGGTACTGGGCAGGATACATCCTCATTCCCGCCGCACCCTGGCATAAGGGCTCGACGATAACGGCGGCAAGCTCCTTTGCATGCTCTTCCACAGTGCGCTCCATTGAAGAAAAGCACTGCGCTCTGCAGGCCTCGCGGCTTTGCCCGGCGGGGCACGCGGAGCATTCAGGCGTTTTCACCTTGAACACGGGAAAGAGCAGGGGACGGTATGCGGCGTGAAAGTCGGGGAGATACCCGACGGCCATCGCTCCGAAGGTATCTCCGTGATAAGCGTCTTCAAAGGCGGCGAACCTGCAACGGCCATTTTCTCCCGTATTGTGCCAATACTGAACGGCAATCCTTAGTGCGGCCTCGACGGCGCTGGCCCCATCGGAGGCGAAAAGCGTTCTCCTTTGCCTGTCCCGAAAGATGCCTCCGAGTTCGTAAGCAAGTTCGGCCGCGCGGGGGTGGGTGAGGTTGCCCAGGATGGCGTGCTGGAGTTTGCCTGCCTGGCCAACGATGGCCTGGACGATTCTGGGGTGGCTGTGTCCCAGGTTGCATGCCCACCAGGAAGAGATTGCATCCACGTACCGGTTGCCTGCGGTGTCAAAGAGAAACACTCCTTCGCCCCGGGTGATCACGGGGAAGCCCTCACCAAGCGCCGAATGCCTGGTGTATGGGTGCCAAAGACTCGCCAGATCATACTCGCGGTAATAATCGATAGCTTTTTTCATGGGGTTTTCTGTTCCTGCATTTCCTCTATGAGGCGGTAAAAAGTCGGTTACAGGGTCAGGCCCGTGGCTAGTGTTGAGTTTCAGAAATTCTCGTGAACAACCATATTCGTCATTCCGGCGGAGGCCGGAATCCAGTGTCTTCTTAAGATGTTACTGGCTGGAAAACACTGGACCCCTGCCTTCGCCCATAGCCGTCAACTTAAGGGGAATCGACGAGTTGAGCATTGCAATGCCCCAACGGGGCAACATAAATTAGCCCAGGGTCAGTACCGCGCCTCGCGGGTACGCCACCCTGGGTTGGATGGCCCCAAACAGAACATACCCTGCAAGGGTTACATACCCCTTATTTAACCCCTTCAGGGTAATTGAACTATTTTTGCGTTCGGTTTCCCAGGGTGGCGTCCCGCGAGGCGCGGTACTGACCCTGGGCTAAACTATCAAGCCCCTTCAGGGCAAAAGAGATCGAACTGGATCGAAGACCCGAGCAACAAGCCCCTTAAGTTGACGGCTATGGGCCTTCGCCGGGGTGACGGTCTTATTGAGTTTTGCAAGAGTCTCTCGTAATTCGTGATTCCTAATTCCTAGCTGCAGTCAGCTTATCCCTATTTCAAAAATCTCAACTATCCGCTCTGAGGTAAGCAGTTCATCCGGTGCGCCCTGGAGCACTTTGCCCTGATGAAGCCAGAGAATTTGCTGGGCATGATGGCGGATTGCGGCAAAATCGTGAGTTACGATCAGAACTGTTATTTGCCTTTCCCTGCGGGTGTTGGAAATAAATTCCAGCACCGTATGTGTTGCTTCGGCGTCCACGCCCGCAGTCGGTTCGTCGAGCACCAGGACGTCCGGGCGAGTGGCCAGGGCGCGGGCGATAAGCACGCGTTGTTTCTGACCACCGGAGAGTTCGGCAAACCGTTTGTGAGCGAGATCATCGGCGCCCGCCGCGCGCAGACATTCACGCGTGAAGGCGCGTTCGGCGGACGGGACAAAGCGCCCGGGGCGCACGCGTCCATACGTGCCCATAAGAGCGACGTCAAACCCGGTCAGCAGATAAATCGGATCGAACTGACCTGCCTGGGGAACATAACCGAATACGAGCGGTGCACCCGTTGATGATTGAGTAGAGTCGATCCTGCCTGCCAGTGGAGAAATCAGTCCAAGCAGTGTCTTTAGCAATGTCGATTTGCCGGAACCGTTCGCGCCGAGGATTGCAGTGAAACTATCGCGGGCAATGGAGAGCGAAATATCGGAGAGTACAGGCTGGCCGTTATAACCAATGCTCAGGTTGTCGAAGGTAATAAGCGCATCATTCATATCTCAGTCCAATCGAGCCCGCCCGGACAAAGCACGGGCGGGATGCATTTTTTTACGTGTGTTATTTCATCGCATGCGCGTTCTCCCGCGCTTGTTCGGCAGCCAGCAATCCATGAATTATCGCGTCCTCCATCTTTATGTAGGTTTCCGTATTCGGTATGCCGCCCGGCATTATGGGCAGCGTTACCAGAGTCGCTCCGGTCTGTTCTGCAATCTGCGAGGGAACCTTCTCGGGAAACTGCGGTTCGCGAAGGACGATCGAAACATGCTCGGCCTTCATGGAGGAGATCAATTCCTCGATATGACGAGGAGTTGGATCGATGCCCGGTTTAAGTTCAATGGTGCCGAAGTAAACCATGCCGAAGCGATCCGCGAAATATGGCCAATGCTCGTGATAGGAGACGAACTTTACGCCCTTGAGCGGTGCGGCTTGTTTCTTCCACTCGGCAATTTTGGCGTCGAGTTTTGCCAGATACGCATCACGGTTGCGCTTGAATTCCGCTTGATGCTGCGGGGCAAGCTCCGCCAGTGCGTTGTAAATGTTTCCGACCGCCGTCTTTGCCAACACCGGGTCAAGTATGTAGTGCGGGTTGCCGTAGGGATGAACGTCGCCCTGGTAGTGATCGGTCGATTTGGGTACATCTTTGGGCAAGATGCCGACTGAGGCGTCCACGTAACCGGGTTTTCCTATCTGGATGCGAGGGTTCTTGCTGGCTTCAAGCAGTGCGGGCAAGAAGGCGTGTTCACAGTCAAACCCCACCAGGACAAGCAGGTCCGCCCTGTTCATGATGGGCACGAAGCTCGGTTTCATCGGGACTCCGTGCGTATCTTCCACTCCCGTGGCAAGGCTGTTAACCTCAACCAGGTCTCCACCGACCTCCCGCGAAAAGTCGGCCAGGTCGGTCAAGGTCGTAACGACCCTGATTTTGGCCGCATAGGCCGGGCTTGGTCCTCCACTTAACAGCACTGCGGCGATTGCGGCTATCGACAATATACGTATTAAATTCGATTTCATTTAAATTCCTTTCCTTGCATTTATCGTTGCTGCCAACCATGAGCGTGCGAGCCGATAATCCAGGCCCACTGCAGATAGACGGCATCGTCGGGGCGCAAGCCTGACTCGGCGTTAGGGGCGGTATGCGTGTATTGAAGGCGCAGTTGATTCCAGTGGCTCGTTGCCCAGGTGATATACGGCGAGTATGCGAAAGTGTGGTTCAGGTTGTCCTCCGCGTTCTCCACCCCTTCGAACAGGAACCCTGCCGACCACTCCCGGCTCCACTTGTAAGTGAGATACGAATACATGCCATAGGAGTTGACGTATCGGCTGAACACAGGGCCGGCACCTAATACGTCATAGTTGTTGCCGCTGCGGAGCACCTCCGTACCCCAGATAAGACTCTCGAACTGATTGCTTCTCAGCGGCTTCCAACTCAGAGTAAAGTCCACTCCTTCCAGGCTGCGCTCGCGCTCGGTGAGTGTGCTGCCAGGGTATTGCGGAAGTGTTTCAGGCGTGCCGTTGGGAAGGGCAATCTCGCCGTTGCGGTCAAGCGCATGTGGATTGATCAGGCCTGAAATGCCGGGCTCGAGGGATAAATCGGGTGTCAGGTCAAAAGAGGTGGACCCGCGGCCAAAATAGACCAACCCGTTGATGGGGCGGTATTCGCCGTTAGTGAGACCGTTGGAATTAATTGCTACCAGGTTTGGCGAGGCGCCAAAATTATCGCCCACCCCTGCAGTCAGGCTGACATAATGTTCGATAGGCAAAAGCCAGTTTAGCTGCGCTCCATCTGTCATCGATTCGCCGCCTATGTACTGGTCGAGCACCAGCGGACGGTTAACGAAGGGCAGTTCATGATCGTGGATATAGCCCAACCTGCCGAATTCCCCGAAAAACCGTCCCGCCTTCAACTCCAGATTACACGGCAGCGAAGTCGTTTGGATCGCAGCCTCTTCGACCACGGCTGCGGCTTCGCCGGTAACCGGGTCCGCCGAGGCATTGATCACCGCATAGCCTTTTGCAAACGGATCGACCGATGCCGCTATGTTCAGCTCCACAGAACGCTGGAACACGTCAAACCCGCCGGGCCGGTCGCTGCCCGTAAACTCAGAGCCTTGGCTGCGATAAGAAAAGATCGTCTCCCCCACGAGCCCGATGGCAGGATTGAACTTGCTCGGGATTGTCTGCCGCTGCGCATCGGCCACCGAACTCACCTGCTCCTTCAACTCCTCCACCTGCTGCTGCACCTCGGCCACGGCGGTCTGAGGCGCTCGCGCAGTCGCGGGGGCGCCTGGAGGAGGCGCCAGCTTTGTTTTTGCCGTTAATTGTTCAATCAGTTTTCGCTGCTCTTCAATGGTTTGCTCTTGTTTTTTGACGGTTTTCTGAAGGGCTTTGAGCTCCTGGATGCTCTGCTCCTGTTTTTTCATAGTTTTTTCAAGTTCTTGAAGCCTCTCTTCCGTTGTCTGAGCAAACGCACAGGATGAAAATACAAATACAAAAATCAGTGCAATAATAGCCCGCATGGTCGCTCCTCCTCATGGTAATCTCTGATGAAATGCACGCGCCGCCCCTCGCTTTGCCTGCGATCTCGACTCTCTGCGAGACGCTCTCATTAATATTTTACCGGAGGCGCCATGGTCCGGGTATTACGCGGGAGGCGCTCGATTTAAATATGGAGAACAACGAAAGGAGGAAAAGTTTACCGAATTTTCTAAAACACCGTAGAAAACTTCGGAAACCGGCGGTGAGATGTTAGGGGGAGCCTGAAAAGTCAGGCTTGAATGGTGAAGGATACTGGAACAGATAGAACAATCATCGTGGCCCTCTCCATCTTCATGGTGATGAAATGCACACCCCAGAATGGAGAGAGAAAAACAAACAACAAAAATGATGGCAAGTTTTTTATACATTCACCCACGTAGCCCGGCTCGTATGCCGGTGTTCTTGATACTTGCGAGTTCAGGTCTCCTGCCTCTTTCGAGACAGTATCTCATGTCCCCATGGGACACCCTGAAACCAAGAAAAGGTGCGCGACCTCCGCGTTCGTCATTCCGGCGGCGCTTTTGGGCCGGAATCCAGTGACTTTGCGAAGCAGCAGGCACAATAATCCGTAATTCCTAACATATTTCATATATTGAATACAACAGGGTTGTGATCAGGGGAGCCCCAAAAAACCAACGCCCTTTTGTTCCTCGGTGTCCAGATAGACCTGAAGATATTGTCCCTGTGCGCAGGAAGGCACGTGTATGACACGGGCTGTGCCGTCATTTTGAAGCCCGGGGTCCAGCGAGGCGAGGACGTCGGGGCACTGGCAGAAAAAATCCTCCCTGAACAGGGTATCGGGGTTATCGGCATCGATAGCCAGCGGAACGATGTTTGCCTCTACGAGGTCGTTGAAAAAATGAGTGCCGAAAGAGGGTTCAGGTACGGCCCCAAGCTCCTTCATGGCTATTTCGGCCAGGACCCTCGTGTGGTTGAAGTCTTCATAGCCAACTTTGACGCCCATTGTTACGTCGTTGGTTCCCCATCTGCCGGGGCCAAAAAGGGCATAAACCTTGCCTTCGAGCAAACGGTTGATCCTTCTCACCATGTTCGCGACGCCGATCCTGCGGTCGAATGTAGGGAGCCGCGAATAGACCCTTGGATCGATGTATACGATATATTCAATATTGCGGACAACACTGCTGAAAAGAACACTGCTGCACGTAAACAGAACTTTGCCGGGGTCTATTTCCTTCGGGACGTCCACCTTTTCGACGAGTTTGCTTGCAGCGAGCGCGCGGCACTGGAGTAGATAGAGTATGCCGTCGTCCCACGCGAATTCAACTTCAACGGGCCGGCCGTATGCTTGCTCCAACCGATGGAGAATTTTTTTCATAAGGCCCGCCGCAGGCGTTTTGGAGAGCAGATTGTCGAAAGTTATACAGGCGTGCGCCGTGTCTATTTCATCCTTTTTGAAAAGAGGCGCCGAAAGATGTCCTTCATCATCGACGCTAACGACATAATAGAGGTCGGGACAGGGGATTTGCCCAAACAGGTCCCGGGCCGGGATAGTCAGGACCGAGCTTGATTTAAGGTCGAGTGCGTCAACCAGCTTCTGGGAATACTTCTTGATTTCTTCGGCGCCGGCTTCCGGGCGAAGAAGGGGATGGCTGAGAGGGACCATCCTGGGATAATCGGGCCCGACGCGGTCGACGGCGCGCGTGCCCAGACCGCAGACCATCCTCAAAAGACCATCGGCCCTGACAATTCGAGGGGTCCAGGCGTACATATTCTGCGAAAAGGCGACTCCCGCCGCGGTTGGGAAGAAATAATCACCGTATTGTCTTCCGACCACCTTTTGAACCAGAACGCTCATCCGTTCATCGAAATCGAGCAGGTTGTGGTCCTGGCGGTAAAGAATGGCCTTTGGGCTGAAGACACTTGTAAGCACCTGCTTTAGTGCGTCTGTGAATTCATTGAGCCGGACTTCCATGTCGCCCTGATTCGCAATGAAGACAGAGTCGTATTTGCCTGAAAAAGTGTATCCCACGTTGTCTTCGAGCAGGCTTGAGGAGCGGATGATGAGCGGATGTTCACCGACTTTGTCCAGAAAACTTCTGAACTGCATTTTCACATCTGGTGGGAAAGTGGCTTGCTGGATTATTTGCGATATCTGGCCGAATTCTTCCTCGATTGTCTCCCGGTTTTTGTACTTTTGAGAGTGAAGCGAAAAGAGGTTATTAGAGTCAAGAAAATCAGTCAGAAAACCGGACGTGAAATAATGGGATTCGGGGATCCTTACATATTTTTCAAATTCAGGGTCTTTCTTTCCAAGCAGAGGTAAAATGATCTTGTAGGCAAGGAACATACCCGCCGATTTACCGCCGATTCGTCCGTTGCGCCTGGGGTTCCAGATTATGCGCTCCATCAGCTCGTCCATATCCCGGATAGTGATATGGTTTTTGGCTACCGCCAGGAAAGTAAGCTGATCGGAAATGAACCGGCTGAGCAACCCTACCCGCACCCCCATAGACTCGCCGGGAGTTATATATAGACTGCCCTTGGGGATCGCGCAAAATTCCCTTACCGTTTCACGAATCCGGCTGGAAGTGACGCCTTCCGAGTTCATGAGCTTGTTCAAGCTCTGGAAAGCGTCCCGTTTTCTCGCAAGGTTTATATGATTCTCTATGTCCTCCAATGTAAAATGCCGGGCAAAATAAATGTCGGTCAGTATGCCTATGACCTCTTCGATCGCCTGCCCGCTCAGCGGCTGCCCAAGCGCTTCGAGTTGCCCGGCCGCATCCTGCCTGATCGAATCCATGCATACAATCCCGCGCTTGCACAGCACGGAGAGAAAAAGCTTGCGGATTTCGTCGAGCAGATGGGGAAACTTCAGCATTTTGCCATAGAGCCGGTATGCGCGAATCAGGTCAGTTGCGCATATGTCGGTCGAAGTAAAATACCCTTTGGCATTTTGGTCCATGAGATCTCCCACGCGAACTTCAGATCATTTTCTCACGCGAAGCTGCCAAGACGCTCAAATTTCTCACGCGAAGACGCGAAGACGCGAAGAAAGGACAGGAAACTGTGTCAATTACTCCTGGTCATGTGTCTGTAATCTGTCATTAATCCGACCATTCTCATGACCCGAATAGTTTTGAGCTCTCAACCATTATTTCTTCGCGTATCCGCGTGAAAAAGCCTGTTTTTCTCTTTTCTTCGCGGCTTCGCGTGAAAAAATTGCCCGCACCTCGCGCATCTTCGCGTCTTTGCGTGAAAAGCTTTAAACCCAGCCGCGCAGCTTGCATGCCTCGGCTACTCGCGCAACACCGACAAGATAAGCTGCTTCCCTGAGCCCTATTTTGCTGCGCTTGCTCATTTCGTATACTCCAGCGAAGGCCTGGGTCATCCTCTTGTCAAGCCTCCAGTGAACCTCCTGGAGTTCCCAGTACAGGTTGTAGGCATTCTGGACCTGCTCGAAGTAAGATACGGTAACTCCTCCTGCGTTGGCAAGGAAGTCAGGCAATACAATTATTCCCTTATCGTCGAGAATGCGGTCGGCATCGGGGGTGGTGGGTCCATTTGCCAGTTCGCAGCAAATTCTGCACTTGATATCTTGCGCGTTGTCGGCGCGAACGACATTTTCGAGCGCTGCCGGAAACAGGACCGTCACGGGAAGCGCAAGAAGCTCCTCATTCGTTATCTCATCGGCTTCCTGAAAGCCTTTGAGAACGCCGTTTTTTATTTTGTGATCCACCAGGGCCGCCGCGCTTATGCCCTTGGGGTTGTAGACACCGCTCCTGGAATCGGAAGCAGCAACGAGCTTCATATGGAGTATTTCCTCGCCAAGCAGGGCAGCGTTCTGACCTGCGTTGCCAAACCCCTGGACGGCCATTGCAGCGCCATCAAGATTGATGCCGTTTACTGCGGCTGCTTCACGCGTCACGTAGATGCCGCCCCGGGCGGTGGCGTCTCCCCTGCCTTTTGAACCGCCAAGAGCCAGCGGCTTGCCGGTTATCACACCAGGGTGATTTTCTCCAATGATCGTTTCATACTCGTCCATCATCCAGGCCATGATCTGAGGCGTAGTGTATACGTCAGGGGCCGGAACGTCTTTAGTCACCCCCAAAGACCCGGCCAGGGCGCGCACATAGGCTCGGGCCAGACGCTCTTTTTCGGTTTGAGACAGCTCCTTTGGGTTGCAGACAACGCCTCCCTTGCCGCCCCCGAGCGGTAGATCCACAACTGAAGTCTTCCACGTCATCCAGGCGGCAAGCGCCCTGACAGTGTCGATTGTTTCCAGGGGATGCCACCTTACTCCTCCCTTGGCCGGACCGCGCGCGGTATTGTATTGAATTCTGAACGCATGGAAGATTTTGGTCGAACCATCATCCATCTTAACCGGCAGGGTTACCTTTATTTCCTTCATCGGCCAGCGAAGCAACTCATGGGTCCCCTTGTCGAGCTCCAGTTTTTCCGCCGCCTGATCTATCTGTTGCTGCGCAATTGTAAATGGGTTGAACGGCTCGGTTGTCATAACGGCTCCTGCTGGTTTGATTTAATCCCGTTGGGACACTCTGAGACAACGAAAAGTCCTTCTTTCTTGCCGCCGCCGAAGGCAGCGGCGCACCCGGCAGGCGGTCCCACCGCCTCAGTGTGTCAGGTTCCAGGCTATGGCGCTCAAGCCGGCCACGATCAGCACGATTTCTATAAGGACGTCGTAGAGCGGGGCCTCCCTTAGTTTCCTTGTGGAACCTATTTTTAGAAAAAACAGGTAAATAAGGGCCGGAACGATAAGGAAAAAGGAAAAACCGGTGGAGACCCCTGCAACAGGGCCGCAAAGGGCCGTGATAACGAGCGCCAGAATCACCCCGACCGTGAAGAACTCGGTCCTCTTTTCTCCCACCAATACGACCAGGGTTTCCTTGCCCACAAGCCTGTCTCCCTGAATTGCCAGCAAGTCGCGCAGGGTGGTTCGAACAAGGGAGAGCAGAAAAATGACCCACCCGGCGTATGCCACGCGCCATGGGGCATAAGTCCCCGCAATGTAAGGCAGGATGCAGACGCCCGCCCAGGCCATCGGCACCAGAAAAGTCTTCGAGGTTGGGATGTCCTTGAGCTTGAATGGGAATTTTTCCCACCGTGCATGCATGAACAGCTTGACTCCGTACAGAAGCCCCATAAATATCAATAAAATCATGCCTATGAAATTGGCAAACCCGGTTCGGTAGGCTAAAACTAGCGCAGTCGCAAGCGACACGGCGCTCGAGAACATGAAAACCGGCCGCCATTTATGATAAAAAGCAGCCCTGCCCGGATCGTTTAACTCGGTAGAGTCCTGGTCCAGGTAAATATTCAAGGAATGCATTGCAAATGCGTATCCGGCAGCCATCAGGCTGAAAGCCGCCGAACCGGCAAAATCGGTCAGGGCTTCCACAATCTGGGCCAGAAGCGCTGTCGCCAAAGCTACATAGAAGTTGCCGTAAGACAATCTTTCAAGAGTGTGCTTCCAACGGAATTTTGTCCCGGCTTCGGGTGTAATGGCTTCGAGGAATTCGACGATATCCCGTATGATCCAGTTGGGAGTCGACGCGCCTGCCGAAACGCCGACACAGGAGTAATGGGCCATTACCCCGGCGTCCAGTTCCGATTCTGTTTCGACATGGAAAGTCGGTATACGGCAGGCTCGGGCCACCTCGGCGAGTCTGAGCGTATTGCCGCTGTGAAGCCCTCCAACTATGACCATTGCCTGGACCCCGGAACATAACTGCCTGACTTCTGCCTGCCGCTCCTGGGTTGAATCGCAGATCGTATTTTTTACTATGCCCTTGGGGTATTTTTTCAGAAATACTTCTTCGATTTCCCGGAAAACCTCCTCGTTCTGGGTCGTTTGTGCAACAAGAAGCACATTCTCCCAGTCAGAGGGAAGTTCGCTGAGCTGTTCGGGGCGGTTTATTACCGCGCCACGGTTTTCAGTGTAACCGAGTAGACCTATGACCTCGGCGTGGTCCGCGTCGCCAACTATTATTGTATGATATCCGTGTCTTGCGTTCCTTTTGATAGCAGCGTGGACCCTGGCTACACGCTTGCACGTAGCATCCAGAAGAGTGGCGCCCTGCTCATGGAGCTTCTGGCGGCTGTAAGGAGGGATTCCGTGGGCGCGGATCACGACTTTTTTCCCCGCGCATCGCTCGATCCTGTTTTCGTCCACTACCCCCTTTTTTTCGAGCATTGCCAAGACCTGCCTGTTGTGGATCAGAGGGCCGAAGGTGCAGATATCCTCACCCTTCTCACGGTGCTGGATCGCCTCCATAGTGATTTCGATAGCGTCGCGAACGCCTTTGCAAAAGCCCGCTGTCCTGGCAATGACAACTTTCATTTTTCTCCTCGAAAAAACACAGTTATACGCATGGAAATCGTAGCAGCTTTGAGGACCTCTGGCAACCCTCGCGCTAAGCGCGCAAGGCAAAAGTAAAAAGGCAAAAGTTAAAAAACAAATATACTGTGAAGATGCTGTGGAAATGAGTCAGGCAGTATCATAGCTAATGGCAGTAGACAATCAGCTGAGGGAGCGAGTGAAGGGATTGCTTTTTGATAAAAATGGCGGTTGGTCTTCAGGTTCTGTTTTCGTTCCTGCAACCAGTTTGCCTCCTTTTCCGGCGCGCATGATTGCGCTGCCGCACAGAGATTCGGGAGAATCGCCCGGCCTTTTTTCCGGCATAACTCAGCCCCTCTCCATAAATGAGGAATGACCTCCGAAGGGCTCAGTCTTCCCGGATCATATCTTGAAAAATCCAAAAGTTCATATGTGGCAAGGAACATTGACTGATCATTAGGCGGTTCACCAAGGTTGGTGCCAGGGTGGTCTACCATGCCAGGAAGTGGTATGTCCATGTTGCATCGGCTTTTCCATTTTTTAAGAAAACTGATTATCCCCGGAGGCGATGGCGCATGCGAAGTCTTTTGGGTGGAGCAATTCAAAAAGATGGATGCGGAACAGGCAAGAAATTAAACAATGGCGCCATCACAGTCGAAACGAGAGGAGATGAGAAATGCGCAGAAATAATCGCATTGACCTCCTGGCCCAACTTGGGAAGAATAATCAGAACCACCTCGTCAGATATTATGAGAACACGATAGGTTTTCTACAATGGTGTGGCGAGTTCCACAATAGGCAACAGTCTAACAACTTGATCAGTAGAGTTGTGTCATACCGTCATCTTCCTTTTGTCGCACATATACTGCTCTACCGTACTCAATCTTTTCATCGTCCATTATCATAATGCCAGATCCGACGTTGACAACTACTTTGTCATTTTGTGAATACACATTTACCATTCGACACTGGTAAATCTGATTACTAAGTGTACTAGCTATGATAATGCTGTTTGTTCTTATGTACATTGTATAAATAATGTTATAACCTGCGTCATAAACATACTTCAGATCATCATTATGTAATAACATCCATTCATGTGTTACCACAAAATCAGCGCTTCGCGCCTGTGTGAGTGGTGCTGCCATAAATAACACTACGCATATAGATAATACTGAAAAAATGCGCTTTTTCATGCACTTCTCCACTTGATTCAAATTTGGAAATGAAAAATCTTCCAGTTTTGCAGACGATTTCCCATCTCCACCCCGAAACTCGGTGTTTCCATTAGGTATCTATCCTAAAAAGTAGATCGGAATAACCAACCCGAATATTGAGAAATTAATCTGGGGTTAAGCCCAGAAAACTCTCCTGTACCTTGAGAATTGTGGAGTGGGGGAAAATGCAACCACCCCGGATCATACTGCAAGTATTCAGGATGCTCTCTGGCGTGCAGTTACCTCGATGTACGTGTGGGTTGTCCATGATTGTTTTTATTAAAACTTCGCTAACTATTTCGAACTGGCATTCGCACTCGCGTCATCATATTGCGAACCGATTCACTAAATTTAGCGCCTTAGCATGTTGTTGACCAGGAAAAGGCGCACCAGCGCAAGGCAAAAGGCAAAAGTAAAAAGGGAAAAGTTAAAAACCAACAGTGCGCTACCGTCCGGCTTTGAATCGTGATAAAACGTTTGTGCTGAGGTCGTCCCGGATAACTTGAAGTTTCCTGCTCTTTCTTCGCGTCTTCGCGTGAGAAATTAGAGCGTCTTGGCGGCTTCGCGTGAGAAATTAAAGCTGGTTTGCGGTCTGAGGTTGGAAAGCGAATGGAAAGAATCGACCTTGTAATTCTCGGTGCAACTCCCGGGGAAATCGCCCCTTTCCCGGTCTTGTTCAAGCGCTCTATTAGCGCTGAAATAGCCGGGAACCCGTTCTCAATATATAATTACCGCGATCTTAAACTGCTGATAATGGCGACGGGGCTTGGGAAAGTTAATGCGGCAGCAATTTCAGCGGCTGTGCTTTCGCGTTTCAGGGCGGGCGAGGTGTGGAACGTCGGCTGCGCAGGCGCTTATCTCGGCTCCGGGCTTGAAATAGGAGACGTTCTTATATCCGAAAGCTGTATTTGCGCCGATGAAGGAATTTTAGGAAAGGATGGGCCGATGCCTGCCGGCAGCCTCGAGATACCGCTGGTCGTTAAAAACGGTCAACCCTTCTACGATTGTTTCCCTCTTGGGGAGGCCCTCTCCCGTAGACGGGTCCCTGTCCTCCTTCCTGCGGGAGCGTTTGACGCAGGCCCCTCCGAGGGATTTCAGCGGGGCGACGCCGGTGGCGCAGCCGGAACGCGAAGCGGATTTGGAATCCAGTATGGGCCGAGCCTTACCGTAGGTATGGCGAGCGGTGACATTCAAACTGCCGATGCGCGGTTTAGACGCTTTCGGGCACTGGCCGAAAACATGGAGGGAAGCGCGATCGCTCAGACCTGCCTCCTTCTTGACGTTCCATTCCTGGAACTTCGAGGGATCAGCAATATAGCCGGAGTGCGGGACAAGACCCAGTGGGACCTGGGCGCGGCAATCCGGCATTGCGCGGCAGTGGTGATGCGCCTGCTTGATAAACAGGCTGAAGGGGATTAGAAAGTTGAAGAAGTTCACTATCGGATATTCACCTTGTCCGAATGATACCTTTATTTTTTATGCTCTAGCGGAAAGAAAGATCGAAATCCCGTTTGAACTCGATGTCCTGCTTGCCGACGTCGAGATGCTCAACAGGCGGGCAGGGCAGGGCGCTCTGGATATTTCAAAGATTTCGGTCAATGCAGCTTTGAGCATCATGGATAAATACTGGTTGCTGCGGTCCGGAGGGGCGATGGGCAGAGGATGCGGCCCGGTAATCGTGGCCCGGCGTCCCGCCAGGCTCAGAGACCTGCGGGAGGCGACAATCGCAACCCCGGGCGATTTGACCACCGCCAGCCTGCTGCTACGGTTGGAGGGCACTCATCGGGGCCGGAGGGCGCCTATGCAGTTTGATCGGATAATACCGGCGGTCTTAGCCGGGGAGGTTGACGCCGGGGTCATAATTCACGAAGGCAGATGGACTTACCAGGCATATGGACTGCATATGGTGCTTGATCTCGGCCGGTGGTGGGAGGAGCAAACCGGTCTTGTGCTCCCGCTGGGGGCGATCGCCATCCGGCGCGATCTCGGCGGTGAAATCGCCGGTGTTGTCGAAGAAAAAATCAGGGAGAGCCTCCTCTATGCCAGGAAGCATCCGGATCTGCCGTGGCCCTATATGGTGCGGCACGCTCAAGAAATGACCCCCGAGGTCATACGCCTTCATATCGATACCTTTGTAAATGAGTTTAGCATTAACGCCGGGCCTGAAGGCGAAAAGGCCCTCAGAAGCCTTCTTGAAGCGGCCTGCGCCATGGAAAAAAGGCCCTTCCCGGCACTGGAGCTGTTCTGGAGCTGAGCAGGGGCGGTGGGACCGCCGGCCAGGTTCGCCGCTGCCTTCGGCGGCGGCTGAAAAATGCGTGTTTAAGTTCTTGGTTGAGATCTCAATTCTTGGAGAGGACCGATAATGAGTGGATCCGGAAATGTGAATTATTTTCTTTGCCCGCATATGACACTTTCTGAAAATGACATCAGAAACCTTTGCATTTTTCTGCCCCGCCTTTTCGTTTTGGAAGCAACCCGTAAGGCTTCCATTCCCCAATGGGCGCAGGAAAAGATTTCAGGATGGCCCGTTCTGCGCGATCCCGAGCTTGCCTCCCGGATTGGCTCCTGCATGGAGGGATATAGAAACTTCGCCCGGGTCCATGGCGGCCCGGGTGGAATACTCGGTTTTTTGAGCCGCGCACTTGATGAAATCGATGAACCCAGGTTCCATATCCAGGAGGAGCTCCGGGGAAAATGTCCGCCCGATACAGGTTCGGCTCAAAAGGAAATCTTTCAGTCGGCACTTTTCATGGAAATAGCCCGAGACCTGGATGAAGAGGAACTCGCGATCGAATCCGGCTACGTCCGTCTGAACGCTATCGAACAAGAATTCCGCGACATACTCGGTATCGAAGATGATGAATCGGACCGGGCCGAAACCAATATTACACCGCCGCTGGCCCCGGATACAAACGGTCTGCTCTATATGCTCCCGAGGCGAATCGAGGACTGGTTTCGAATTTTTTCGCTTAGTTCGCTTCTTTCGCTGGACTCTTTAGAGGGCATGCCGGTTTTTGTTACCCGTTTTCCGGAAGTCATCGATGAAGTTCTCGAAATGGTTCGAACCGGATGTGAGCGCGATGGGAAGAAGTTTTCGGCTTCCACTCACCTGCTGGCATCGATTCCAACGCTGGACGGTCTAGGTGACAAACAGTTCCGGTCTATCATCGAGGCGCCGGAGACCTCAGAGCTTCTTTCATCCTGCCACCACGATCTGGAAGATTTTATAATTAGCGTCTCCAAGGGAGAAAACGCTGCTGGCCTGCAGATCAAGAGCCGATTAGTGAACGATGATTTCGAAAAATTTTGCCAAAAATGCGAAGTGCCTGAAGATGATAAACACAATCTGAGTCTTACTGTAGTTGAAAATGTCTCACTTGCCGGTGTTCCCGGCCTGCCGGCATTGACTACAGGTTTTGGCGAATGGCCGCTTGTTTTCCTGAGTATCGCAGCTAGACAATGAGATTGAGGGCTAACCCGTCACTATCTGAATAAAGGCGGCAGGTTTAACGATAAACCTCACTTCTTCGGACACTTTCCACACCACTCCACCCGCGCCGCCTTTGCCGATGCGAACCGGGCTTTGCCCTGACCCGAACGTGAAACACGGGTGGCCCTGATCTGCGCTTTTCTCTTCAAATCGCCATATTTTCCGAACCGTCCGCTCGCTGCCATTTGCCCTCCTAAAAGGCGGTGGGACCGCCAGCCGTGTTTGCCACTCAATCCTTCGGCGGCGGCAAGAAAATTCCCCTCAGTTTAAATTCGGCACAATCTCTAAGAGGCTTAATTACGGATAAACCCTAAGTTTAACGGTAGCTAAGCATCTAAAATTCAATTATACACAAAGAGCAGTGGCCAGTGGTCAGTCGTCAGACAAAAGCCTTTCCTAACCACTGACGACTGGCCACTGAAGACTGCCTTTCAGCAAGGAGAATTCATCTTGTTTTTTGGACCTCCGGGATTCATCTTCACGTGGACCTTCCTCTGGGACCTGCTCAACATAATAATCATTAATCTGATCCTCTCCGGAGATAATGCCGTTGTGATTGCCATGGCGCTGAGGTGGCTCCCGCCCGGCATGAGGAAAAAGGGCTTTATACTGGGCGCAGGATCGGCGGTAGCGCTGCGAATCATTCTTACTCTTCTTATCGCAAAGGTCCTCGGCATTCCATTTATCAAACTGGCCGGCGGCATCGTGCTGCTCTGGGTCGCGGTACAGCTTTTCGTGCAGGGATTTCCAGGCGGTGAAGAAAAGGAAGGGGCCACTCTTTTTCAGGCGATAAGGATCATGTTGATTGCCGATCTGACCATGTCGCTCGACAACGTGATTGCCGTCGCGGGTGTATCCAGGGGGAATTTCCCGCTGCTCTTGCTGGGGTTGGGTATTTCGATTCCCTTCGTAATCTTTACGAGCGGCCTGCTCTCAATGCTCATGGACCGTTATCCCGTTATCATTTACATCGGGTCCGCGATACTTGGAAAGGTGGGCGCGGAGATGATCGTAACAGACTCGGCGCTTACTCGCTACATCGATCTGCCTGCTTTCGCGCGCTATGGATTCGAGGCCCTTTGCGCCCTGGGAGTGGTTATCGGCGGCAGGATCGTTCTTAAACGTCTGATCGGTGACAATGAACGCACGACGGAAAGCTCGGGGCAATCCGGAACCGGGAATGAGGTATGACATGGCGGTTCTGACCATTTCCAGGCAACTGGGCACCGGAGGCCGTGAACTTGGACTGATGCTCTCAAACAGTTTGGGATACAGGTTCGTTGACCGGGAGCGAATCCTTGCGGCCATAAAGGCGGCCGGCCATAGATGGGAGAAGTGGACGGAAGGTATGGATGAACATACCCCCAGGGTTTGGGAAAAATATGACTGGTCCTACCAGGTCTTCGTTGCCCTGGTCCAGAGTACGATCATAAAAGAAGCAGTCTCCGGCAGGGTGGTAATCATGGGACGAGGCGGCAATTATCTTCTCAAGGGGGTCCCGTTTGCGCTTCGCGTCCGTGTGGACGCGCCTTTTGAAAAAAGGGCCGCATGGGTTTACGAACGCGAGGAAATCGACGAGGAATCTGCGCGCAGGCTTGTCGAAAGAACAGACAGCGAAAGGGCCGGTTATCTGCTGAACGTTTATGGCCGGGACGGCAAAGATCCGGCCGATTACGATATTGTTTTCGATTCCACGGCAATGCCCGTTGACCGGATCTGTGCGGCAGTGGAGAGACTGCTTTGCGAAAAAGACCTCCTGGCAGACGAGAAATCCGTGAGCGCGCTGAAAATGAGGTCGCTTTCCGCCGACATCAAGGCACACCTTTTCACCACGCTGCCGTTTTTCATGTCAACCATGGAGGTCGAGTTCGACGACGAGGCGGTTTGCGTGCGCGGAGTCGTGCGGCTGCCGCGGGAACGTGCGCTGATCGTGGATGAATGCACAAAAGCGGCAGGTGGGGCGCCTTTGAGGTTTGAGTTAAAATACAGGCAATAGGCGGGCGGTGGGACCGCCGGCCGGGTTTGCCACTCAAGCCTTCGGCGGCGGCAGGAAAAATACCCCATGCCCCCCTTCGGAAACTGACTATTACCCACACATGGTACCGGGGGTGGCACGGATAACTCGTTATCAGTGTGCGCAGCACGAGAGGCTTACTACAAACCAACAATTTCAACGATTTCCGGAGCTTATCGCCAACCCTCTTGGCGCTTCGCGCCCCGGATAACGAGTCGAGTTATCCGGGCCACCCGTGGCATCCAGCGTCTCACCGATATCGTCAACACTCTTATCGTCCTGCGCCCCAATTTAAAAGGTGGTCCGGGGGAAATGAGGAACTGTCCGGGTTGGACCAGGCGGGCCATTGTGGTCGCCTGGTAGGGGGAGTTTGGGAGATGCCGGTTGAATTATCAGCATGGCCCGCCTGGTCCAACCCGGACAGAGCTTTCACTCGATCAGCATCCATCCCCTGTTCCCGAGCAGCCTATGCCTTTCGAGCAACCGCCCGGCCGCCTGGATTTGAACTCATTTAACCCGCGGCCGGAATAAACCGCTTCAAGCGCCGGTTCGATGAAACCGCTGATTTCAACGGGTTCTATGCCGGCCAGTTTGAGCGCTTTGGACGGAGTTTCACCGATTCCCGCCACCAGGACAGCCCTGCAATCCGCGAGGGTTTCCGCCAACTGCTTCCATCTCAGCATCCCTGCGCCGGGTTCGGGGGCCATGCGTTCGCCGATGCAACGAAAACCCTCACCGGTCCTGGACCAGATCTGCAGCCTGTAGGCTTCCCCGAGGTGCTGGTTTACCAGCATTCCTTCCATCGTCGCCACGGCTACGTAAGGCCGCTCGGCCAGGCCCGCGGAATGAGCGGCGCATTCCGAAAGACACCCGCGGAGCTCCTCGCTTCGGTCTTCTCCAAGCAGTCCCACCGCGTCAGCCCGGCATCTGGTGCAGTGAGTCATCTGGGGAAGGTAGACCACAGCCTTTGAGCGAATCTCCTCCATCATTTCCCGTCCAGGTTCCTCGATATCCTCAAAAGGCGTATCCTCGTTTGGATGCATCGGCATGCAATTGAGTATATCCACTCCGAGACCAGCCATTGTCCTGGCCACTTCTTCGATATGGCGGTCGTTTACGGAAGGAACCACTATGCTGTTTACCTTAACTGTTATGCCCCTTGCCTTAAGGCCTTCTATGGCGGCAATCTGGCGGCTCAGCAGCAGTTCCGCGCCTTTGAGGCCCCGATAGATGACTTTTCCATCGCGGACCCAGCTATAAATTTTCTGCCCGATTTGCGGATCTACGGCGTTGACCGTTATAGTGACGTGCGTTACCCCGATGTCGGCAATCTCGTCTAGGTAGCCGCCGATTCGGAGCCCGTTAGTCGAAAGGCACAGAAGAATATCGGGGAACTTTTCTTTTAGCAGTCGCATCGTGCCGAGCGTTTCATCAGGGTTTGCGAACGGGTCGCCGGGGCCGGCAATTCCCGCGACCGATATGCGGGGTTCGATCGCAAGGATCTTTTCCACATACAGGGATGCCTGCACCGGGGAGAGCAGAGCGCTTGTCACCCCCGGCCTGCTCTCGTTTACACAGTCATACTTTCGGTTGCAGTAGTTGCACCTGATGTTGCACCGAGGCGCCACAGGCAGATGAACACGACCATATGAGCCCTTTACGGCTCCATTGAAACAGGGATGTCGGCTCAAATCGCGAGAGATGTTCATTGCAGTTCCTTTCATTTCAGTGGCGGGGAGCAGGAAGCTGGAAGCAGGAAGAAAACCGTTTGCCCGCTCTCTGCTCCTCGCTACTCGCTGCCGCTTCTACATGTATGCATAGCCAACCGGCGAATCGTCTTGATGTGCTTCTAAAATGGAGTTCACAATGAGATCCAGGAGCGATTGTGTTCCCCTGTAGCCGACGTGGAGGATTCTCTGTGCTCCGAATCGGTCGTGTATGGGAAATCCCACACGGATGAGGGGAATGCCGAGTTTTTTGGAAAGCGGGTAACCTTTGCTGTGTCCGATGAGCAGATCGGGTGAAAGCTGCAGGGCGAGTTCCTCGATCTGCTGGAAATCCATCCCTTCATAGACAGCCGGCGGCTGTACGGCGCTGCTGCCTTCGGGGCCCGCGGCCGGTGGCGCTATCCCTTCGGTAACCCGCTCGATGGCCGTCTTGAAGTGGCCGCTTTTGCCGCCCGTTGCGCAAAGCACCGGTGTAATTCCCACTTCGCTCAAAAAGGAAGTCAGTCCGACTACCAGGTCCTCTTCGCCGTAAACGACCGCACGCTTGCCAAATAGATATTTGTGAGCATCCACATACGAATCGATGAGGCGTCCCTTTTCCAGAACGTACTTTTCCGGGCAGGCGGTACCGCTCAACCGTTCCAGTGCGTCGAAGAAAACGTCTGTTTCGCGCAGGCCGATCGGAATTCCCATCTGGTGCAAAGGCACCCCGAAACGATCCCTGAGAAATTTACCGGCCGAGTTGAAATCTGCAAGGGTTGAGCCGAACTCAAAGGTTGCAGTAGCCCCACCCATGCGCCGTATGTCTTCTATGGGTGTTCCGCCACCGGGGATTTTTTCACAGTCGGTGAGGGCCGGTCCGTCCAGGGTCATGGAAAAGTCGGGCAGAATGACCGAGGGGTACCAGAAATCATCAGTAATTTCCTTTAGGTAGCGCAAGTCCTCCGGCGAGAGAAAACCGGGCAGTAGATTCAGTATGTGTGCGGAGTCTTCGTTGCTCGAAACCTGTTCGACTACGGCCCTTACGGCCGCATGGAAACCTTCCATGTGCGTTCCCGAATAGCTCGGAGTCGATACGGTCACCAGCGCAGGCAGATCGTGCAAACCACTTTCGCCCATCTCCTTCTTGAATTCCTTCACGATCATCGGCACGTCATCGCCTATGGTTTCCGTCAGGCAGGTTGTCGCAACGCCGATAAGCCTGGCCCCGTACTTGGTCATGATGTTTCGCAGTCCCTGTTTGAGATTGGGACCTCCGCCGTAGACTGCGTGTTTTTCCCCCAAAGACGAGGATGCGATGTCCATTGGCTCTCTAAAATGACTTATTATGTAGCGGCGCATGTAGGTGGCGCAGCCCTGCGATCCATGAAGCATCGGTACGGCACCTTCGATTCCTTTGAAGGCCAGGCAGGCCCCAAGAGGCTTGCACAGCTTACACGCATTGGTAGTGGATACATAATTTGAGCGTTCCATTTCAGGCCTTCTCTTTCCTGCGGGGCACAAAGCGCCAGACCGGACTCATGACCGAAGAATGAACTTCCCTGGCAAAGTTGAGCATCCCCACAAATCCCTCCAAGGGCTGCTTTCGTTCGTGGTTATGGTCGCAAAAACCCACACCCAGTTTGTAGGCTATCGGCCTCTCTTTGACGCCCCCCACAAAAATGTCGCAATCTTTTTCCTTGAGAAAGCTGGAAAGCTCGAGCGGATTGGAATCATCGACTATGATAGTCCCTTCGTCGGTGATCTCGTGGAGGTCCCTGTAATCTTCCTCTGTGCCGGTTTGAGATCCAACCATGACAACCTTCATCCCGATCAGCCGAAAGGCCTTGACCAGCGAAAAGGCCTTGAAGGCGCCCCCGACGTAAATCGCGGCTTTCTTCCCGCAAAGGTCTTTTCTATATTTCTGAAGCTCCGGATAGAGTACCGAGAGTTCTTCTCTGACCAGTTCCCGCGTGCGCTCGACGATCTCCGGGTCCTTGTCCTTGAAAAACCCGGCAACTTCGTAGAGTGCCTGGGCCATGTCTTCGACCCCGAAGTAGGAAACCCGCAGAAAGGGGACTCCGAAGGACTCCTTCATCATTTTGGCAAGCTCGATGGTCGAGCCGGAGCACTGGACCAAGTTAAGGGCGGCCCCATGCGCACGCTTGATGTCTTCCACCCGTCCGTCCCCGGTTATGTTGGCAACCGTCTGGACGCCCATTTTTTTGAAGTAATCCCGGATGATCCAAAGCTCGCCGGCCAGGTTGAAATCCCCGAGAATATTGACGCTCAGATCGGAGATGTCCGAAGTATCTCCCGTTCCAACCAGCCGGAACATGGCCTTGCAGGCGGCGCTGTACCCTTCGCGCTTGTTCCCCTTGATCCCTTCCGATTGAACCGGAAGGACCGGGATTTTCTTCTCCGCGGCGACTCGCCTGCAAACCGCCTCCAAGTCGTCTCCTATAATTCCAACTATGCAGGTTGAATAGACGAAGGCCGCCTTGGGATTATGGCGATCTATAAGTTCTATGAGCGCCCGGTAAAGCTTTTCCTCGGCCCCGAATATTATGTCCATTTCCTGCAGGTCGGTTGAGAAGCTGAGCCTGTGCAGGGCAGGGCCTGACGACAGAGCGCCGCGGATATCCCACGTATATGCCGCGCAGCCTATGGGACCATGCACAAGGTGCAGGGCATCCGCGATCGGGTAGAGCACCACTCTTGAACCGCAGAAAACACAAGCCCGCTGACTAACAGCTCCCGCAAGGCTATCCCGGTTGCAGTCCATCTCGAAGGCCCCATCCCCTTTTCTGTGGATCTGGTTTTCGCGTTCCTTGAAAATTACCGACCCTTGAGCGCTCATTGTAGATCCCTTCTACAGCTTTTTCCGGCCTCTGAAGACCGACGACCAAAGACTGTTTTAAAAAAGGTACTCTTCAGCAGGTTTGCCCTCTTCCAGCGCGTCGAGTATTTCATCTATGACGTTCTCGCCCGTGACGTTCCGGTACCAGTAGCCCTGCGGGTAAACGACCAGGATGGGCCCTTCTTCGCAAAGCTTGAGGCATCCGGTGCTCGAGACGATGGCGTTCATGTCTCGGTCCGCAATTTCCTCTTCGAGGTAGGTTATGAGCTGCATGGACTCTTTTTTGATGCATTTTCCCTTGGCTTCAAGGCCTCGGAAGCTGGCGCAAACGAGTATGTGATGATCCGGTTTTTGCATTTTCGTAATCCCCTCAAAAGATTCGTAGAGTTTCCGATCTAAAATCTACAATCTAAAATCTAAAATTACATAACCAGTTCAAAGGATTCCTCGGGGGAATCTCGGTCTTGGCGGTCGAGGAGAGTATCGAGTATCTTTTCCAGCAGTCGCATCCCGCCCCTGTAGCCGACTGTGGGAAAATAGCTGTGCCCGACGCGGTCGAGGATAGGGAAGCCGAACCTGATAAAGGGTATGTCCTCGTCTCTCGAGATATACTTGACATAGGTGTTCCCCATCATGAGGTCGACGGGATCGTTTTTTATCCACTGGTGGAAAAGAAACATGTCGCCCCCTGCCTTTACGTTTACCGGGTGTGGTATTTCCCGGGTGAGTTCCTGAATTTTGGCCTCGAATTTTTTCCCCGTGGTGCCGGTAACAATGTGGATGGGCCACATGTCAATCGATACGAGAAACTCGGTAAGGGCGACGAGTTGGTCGGGGTCTCCGACAAGCGCCACCTTCTTTTGATAAAAATACTGGTGCATGTCGGTGATGATATCGAGCAGCCGTCCACGGTCCAGGTTGATCGAATCGGGAACGCTGACCCCTGCAATTGTTCTTAGCGTATCGATGAACCTGTCCGTCGCCTTGAGACCGATGGGAAGATCGAGCAGTTCGCAATGAACGTTGCATTTCACATCCAGGGCGCGGGCGGCAGGCCACGAGGCGGTCTGGCCGAGTGCAACGGTAGCCTTGCTCTCACCTATGGTCTTGAGTGCCCCGACGGTTACGCCGCCCTTGGGATACATTTCAAATTTTCCGGTTTGCGGCCGGTTCAAAACATTGGAAGTATCGGGGAACATGACCGTCTTGATTCCCAGTTCTCCTGCAATCCTTCCGATCTCTTCCATATCGGAGGGTTCCACGTATCCCGGAATAATATTGATCTGCTCCGAGCGTTTCCCGTTAGACTCGGCAAAATAGGTAACCATGGCTTTGGTCATGTTGGCGAAGCCGGTTACGTGTGTGCCCACATAGCTCGGCGTATTGGCGTGTATGATAAACTTGCCTTTCGGTATCTTACCCTCGGCCTCGGCTTTTCGCGCTATCTGGGGGATATCGTCTCCGATGGTCTCCGACAGGCATGTGGTGTGTACGGCTATGACTTCGGGGTCATAGACCGAAAAAATGGTATCTATCGCCTGGATGAGGTTGGCCTGTCCGCCGAATACGGATGCCCCTTCCGTAAAGGAACTGGTGCCGGCCATGACCGGCTCCTTGTAGTGCCGGGTAAGGGCGCTGCGGTGGTATGCACAGCAACCCTGGGAGCCGTGGCTGTGGGGCAGGCATCCGTGAATGCCAAGGGAGGCGTACATCGCCCCGATCGGCTGGCACGTTTTGGCCGGATTGATCGTGAGGGCGTTTCTTTCCATGACTTCTTTTGGTGTATGTCGAAGCAGCATGAGATTATTCTCCACTTTCGTCATTCCGGCGCAGCTTGTTCCGGAAGTGGTTTAATCCGGGCGTCCGGAATACTGGTGTTGATCACTCGCACGCGTAAGTTGCGGCAAGTTCGGGATTTGTCTGCCAGGGCGCCTTGAGGAAAGACCATACTTTGCAGTTAACCATGCGGTCGATCTCCCTGTAGAAATTTACCGCGCCTTTGAATCCTGCATACGGACCACCGGAATCGTAGCTGTGAAGCTGTTTCATCGGGATGCCCTTTTTCTGGACGGCGTACTTTTCCTTGATTCCGGCACAGAAGATCGCCGGTTTATAAATCTCGAGCATTCTTTCGGTTTCATACTGGCTGATGTCGTCTATGACGAGGGTCCCATCACTCATATCGGGCATCATTCCTTCATAGTCTTTGAAGGAAAACCCTTTCGCGGCAAGCTCTTCGATTTGCTCGGCGCTCTTCCTGGGCCGGTATCTGTCCGGGTCCGGATCAATGTGCAGTTCCTCGATGTTTCGGCTGTCCGCGTCTACCTTTATGTCCGGCAGCACCCTGCGGCCTTCGTAGTCATCTCTGTGGGCGAATTCATAGCCGGCGGAAATA
>Ga0209517_10002069_pt1 | contig 29089 bp, 25 predicted proteins | sample PeaSoiMetSII2010_FD_187695 | JGI IMG/M metagenome (GOLD analysis project Ga0209517, IMG submission 187695) | Peat soil microbial communities from Weissenstadt, Germany - SII-2010 (SPAdes) (version 2) | ecosystem: Environmental > Terrestrial > Soil > Wetlands > Peat | place: Germany...
GAGCTCCTAGTCCTATCCGAGCAGGAAATACATCCGAACAAAATCCTCCTAATCTTAAACGATCAATGTCCCGAATGCGGTTTTTCGCTCGAGAAGGTTCTGCGATGCGAAATCCTGAAGGTTGATCTGGAAATAGATCTACTCGTTCATACGGAAATTATTGATTCAAAATGTTTACTTGAACCATCAAAACTCCATGATGAAACAAGAATCAATAAAGCCAATTCGCTACGAGCAGATTTGGAGCCAAACTTGATTACTAGTATCGGTTCACTTGATGAAATGCTTGTACTAAGATTAGGACAGGTGTTCGCGCTTCAGGGAAAAGCGGCACACGCACTCTCACTACTCCTCTGCGTAAGAGCTACGCTCCCCAAACCACTCGGCCTCGATAGCAATATCCTCTTCTTGGATGGCGGAAACATTTTCGACGTATACGAAATTTCCGATCACGCCATAAGACACGAGCTCAATCCAGAAGAAACGCATGAACGAATTCACATCAGCCGCGCCTTCACATACCACCAACTAAGCACATTAATCAACAACAAACTACCAGAAGCATTGAAACGGTTCAACGCTAAACTAGTAATAATCTCCGACATTACACTACTATACTGCGACCCGGATGTTCAGAGACAAGAAAAAGTTGAGTCGCTAGAAATTTTCCGACGGGATATGAAAGCATTAGTTGCATTAGCAGAACGGCAGCACGTATTGATTATAGTAACGAATCTTCAGACACGCAACCACAGAATGGACGGGATTCTGCATGGAACCGCTCATGTTTCCGCAAAACTTGAAGATCACGAAACCTTCATACAACTGATGTTAGCTAAGCATCCGTTCATTCCACCACTAAAAGCCATAATCTCATTGAACAAGGAAAATTTAGAAAGCTACTTGTAGGTTAACCAGGTTTACCCGAACATTTTCGTGAGTTGTTAAGTGTAATAGTTTAGTTTTGTGACGATTGAAATAACGAACCCACATCTCATGAATATGTTGATTTCAAGTATGGTATGACGTGTTTGGCGTACATTTCGAGGGTTTTCTGTTCATCTGGGCTTGAGCTTCCGATATGCACGTTCCTGAAGCCAAGCCGAATGTACTTTTCTATTGCTTTTATGTGGTCTTCTGGTTTGGTTCCGATTACGGCGGCGTTTGCGATTTGTTTGTCTCCGACCAAGTCGGCATATGATTCGATGACGCGTGGGTCGGAGATGGGGTATTGGAAGACGGCTGGGAAAAGTGTTCCAGCCCAGCAGCGCATGGATTCGATTGCTTTTTCGTAATCATCAGAATACGAAACGTTGATTTCGATTGCCTTTTCGATTCCTTCGTAATCTCGTCCTGCCTCCTTAGCTCCTTTCTTTAGTGCAGGGAAGATTACATTTTGGCAGTATTCTTCTGGTAGCATTCCAGTTAGGTATCCGTCGCCGTATCGTCCAGCTAATTCCGTAGTCTTTGGTCCGTTTCCTGCTATGAAGATTGGTATTGGTTTTTCCGGTTTCGTGTACAGATTTGCTTTCCTTAGAGTATAATATTCTCCTTTGAAGTTCACCCATTCTTTTGTCCAAAGAAGTTTCATGATTTTAACCGCCTCTTCTAATCGACCGATTCTTTCGTGAAAAGCGGGCCAATCGTAACCTACCGGAACTTCGTTCATGGCCTCACCGGTTCCAACACTAATGAAGAATCGTCCGGGATACATGGAGCCTAGTGTCGCGAATGCTTGAGCAACGATTGCCGGGTTATATCTGAACATGGGGCATGTGATCGCTGTTCCATAATGGATTTTGTGAGTCCTTTCGGCTGCTGAAGCCATGCAAACCCATGCAAAGCCACCACAGGCATTCGTATCAAACCAGGGATGAAAATGGTCACTGAACCACGCTGAATCGAACCCTACTTTCTCGGCATCCGAAGCCATCTCGAGACATTTCGTTGGAGTACGTTGTTCAACGGCGACCCCGTAACCGAATTTGAATGGATGTACCAACTTCGTCAACCTAAAGCTAGAGTACTCTGTACTTGTTATAGACCGATCTCAATGTTTAGCCTTCAAGAAGTTCTTTGCGTAATGAGTCTCGTCGTTATCGACGGTGACCGTGACAATTGAGTTACGGAACCCTGGTCGGCATTCAGTATTCGGTGTATCCGATTGTCGTGGACTTGAGTTTTGAGTATAATCCAGTCGATTCAATGCTTCTCAGTTCGTCCGAGAAAGGTGGAAGATACTTTCTCAACTGCTGTGATTACATCATCTAGGTCATCACGAGTCAAGATCGGCAGTGCATCAGTAAGCCAGAACACCTCTCTGTCGGCAGCCTCCGCGATCGGAAACGATTGGGTATTGTAGTCGAGACCTTCTCGTAGACTGAAAGGATATTCAGTTCCACCGTAACCGAGTTTCTTCGCGAATAATTGACTCCGGTTTATGAGAGTAGTGGCTTTGCTTGAGCTCATAGGTATTCCCTCAGCATTCAACGCTTTCTCGAAGTGTTCTCGACTCACGCGAAGCTTCTGAGTGTCAATTCTCAATGCATAATAGTAAAATGCATGACGAGTGCCCGACGCTTCGGTCGGCGGCGATACCCCCTCGATCTTTCGAAGACCTTTTGTCAAGTAGTCTGCATTGCGTCTTCTGATCTGAACCATTCGATCTAATTTCTTGAGTTGTTCCCTACCGATTGCTGCTTGAAACTCGGTCATCCTGTAATTGTAGCCGATTCCATAGAACTCGTAAACGTTACTTGTAGCGTGTTCTCTGTAGAAATTGTGGATAGATCCCATTTTCTTTGCAAGATCGTCATCATTCGTAAGGCAGAAACCTCCTTCGCCTGTGCTCATGATCTTGCCATCAACCGTGCTGAACGTGCCTACGTTCCCAATCGTCCCAGCCAGCCTGTCCTTGTACGATGCTCCGCTTGCTTGTGCAGTGTCTTCTATTATCCAGAGATTACGCTTCTTCGCAATCTCACAAAACGCGTCCATATCTGCTGGATGACCGGCAAGGTGGACTACTACGATTCCTTTTGTACGGTCAGTAATAGCCTTCTCCGCCTTAGCTGGGTCAAGATCGTAGGAGTTTGGATCAATGTCAGCGAATGTGGGAATAGCATTTTGATATAGTGCTGCACTGGCGCTGGCCAGAAATGTGTAAGGTGAAGTAATGATCTCATCGCCAGGGCCGAGACCGAAAGCTGCCATAGGAATATGCAGTGCAGCAGTTCCATCGGAGACAGCTAAGGCGTGCTTTACACCAAAATATTTCTCGAGATCACGTTCATATTGTTCGACTACGGGTCCCCTCCGCCAAGTATCCGATTTTACGACTTTGTTTACTGCTCTGACTTCCCTAGCGTCGACTACGGCATGATACTCCGGAAGTGGTTTTCGTCTAACGGGTTTGCCACCTTCTATAGCAAGTTTCTCAACCATTCGAATTCCTCTACTAGTGTGCGATTGCCTTCCGCAGATTACCTACCATGACACAGTTTATTCGGGCGGTAGTTCCCGGTTCAGCATAAGAATGTCGATACCTTCTCGCTTACGGTAAACACGTGCCACATAGTATCCAATCAAACCAGTAGCGTAGATTCCAATAACGAATGCCATCGACACAACCCCTACCGGTCCAGAGAAGGCAGGCAGCAGAATCGAAGAGTAGAGAATTACTAGGAAAAGGATGATGTTGCCAATACCAGCGATACTGATTATTGGAATACCCACGATCTTCCTTTGCGCAATTGTTGGTGAAGAATCGAACAGGTCTCTTCTGCGGAAAGGAAAAACAAGGGCCGCAAATCCAGTTATCAGGAACGCAACAGAAAATATAACAATGTAGTTAATCAGAAGAGTGAATATTGAAGTCAGCACGTAGAGAGCTAAGAGTACCTCTCCAGCAGCAAGAGTCGCAATAGTTGCGACCCATGGAGATCCACCCGTACTTACAGCCGCGAATTTTGAAGGAATAACACGATCAAACGACCAAGAAAACAGATTCCTGACACATATCAAAATGGCGCCGGGCATGATCAAGTAACTCGATACAAAGTAGCTGCCTTGGATCACAAGATTCAGAGGAACATTTGTTCCTGCCAGTAGACCGATGAAAAAGTTACCAGAGGGCGGGACCGGTAGTGGGTATTTGTTTGGGTAATTGGCACTGAGAAAAGCTATAGAGTCGTTAAATTTGGAACCGATGACATTCAGCAGTTGCCCTAATGTGGCAATATAGAAGACCATGCAAAATACAAGTGCGATCATGATGCCTCGCATTTGATTCTTTTCCGCACCTTTCACTTCGCCACCTACGTAACTTGAAAAATTGAAGCCAGCATAGAAGAAGTATGCTACAGGTAAAGCAAGGAGTGACTGGAGTAGCCACGGACCAGGGGCATAACCAAGATTCGCAGCAGTCGAGATGATATAATTATAACCGTTCGGTATGTTGGCTGTCTTTGATAGGAATGCGTTGAAAACCTGCACGAACTGGTCGTGGGTGGCTGTGAACAAAACAGCGAGTGTAGGAATATACGAGACAATTAACAGAACAAGTCCGCCCGCGAAAATTTTTCCAAGAATCCTTGTCGGCAAGAAGACAAGTATTCCCGTCGCGAATAGAAAGATCGTTCCTGCAATGAAAACGTTTAGCGGAACAGAAAATGAAGTCGCCACATTTGTGAGACCAGAATTTGACGTTATGTAACCAATTACGCCGAACGCATTTGCAATACTAAACGTGACGGCAGCCGCTGCAGTGAAGGCTAAGGCAACAAACTGAGACCAAGTCAATCCCCAGTTCGACATGAATCCTATTGCTGGGTGGAGAATGCGGCCGTTGTAAACGTAATCACCGCCTGCCCTAGGCATGGCTGTGGCCAGCAAAGCATAAACGAGACCATTGAAGACGGCGAGGATACCTCCGAAAATGAAAACGAGATAAATGTTTGCTCCCGGAAAAAGCGTGGCGATCGATATACTCGCGAGTGTGTATCCATTAAAGGGAGATGCTAAAAGAAGATTGATCGCGACAACCGTGAACAGCCCGAATTCGCGAACTAATCCAGTTGCATCACGTACAAACGTCAGCCGCTGGGAAGGCAAAGATTCACACCAAGCCGTTGTGTGCCGCGAAATTTCATATCCAATTTAAACATATTATCTAAATCCCATAGATGGGTTTGACATAATTCCACGACCGCGCTGAAGGCGGTCTTATTTGAATGTCATTAGTCGTCGCGGATTATCGACCAATATTTTTTGGGCGTTTTCCGGTCCAATTATCGGCTGCATTATGGGGAGAACGTTTACCAAAATATGATCGAATCCTTGACCACCGTAATGGTACAATAGAATCTTGGAGTCAATGTCCATCGAAACAAGTATTTGGTCGCCGTACCCCGTCTCTATCAGTTCCCGTATTCGAAATACTCTTCCGCTGTCACTGGGAAAAGGCCATTCCAAAGTATGTCCGGGAAAAGCGAACCACGATTGACCGAAATTGTCGAATTCCACATAGGCTCCTCTATCGAGAACTGATCTGAAGTGCTCCAAATTCCCTAACGTTCTCTCAATATGACAGATCACAACTCTGCTCAAGTCGGCACCCTCCTTCTCAAGGACGTCGAGAATCATCCCCGGATGCTTTGGATTTCTGCCCGGATGGACCTCTATAGGTGCACCAGTTTCAACCTGCGCTCGCCCTGCAGCTTGCAACGCTTTTTCTTCGTTAGGTCCCCACGGAAATGTGGTGCCTAATTCTCCTATGAGGCCCGCTCTTATTTCAGAACCGTTAATTCCCACACGTATGTCCCTAACTATCTCATCTCTAATGTCCCCAATGCTCTTCGATCCGATATCTCTCGGATGGGTCAGCGATACGTAGTAACCAGAACCTGCAATAATGTTAAGCCCTGTACGCAAGGAGATTCTCCTGAGCGCCTCAGGATCTCTTCCGATACCGTTCGAGGTAGGATCAACGATCGTGCACCCACCGGCATTCTTGAACCTTGACACCTCCTTGACCATCAGTTCCTCATCATCGAGCCGAAGATTATCTTTGTTCAAGTAAGGATGAAACCGTACCCACGCGAGATTTTGGAGGTTCACGGGGGAAGTGGCGTATTCTCTCTCGTTGGCTTGGGTAGGAAGTTGAAAGTAGATCGTCTGGTCGGCTACTAAGTGTTCGTGAGTAAGAGTAATTCCCAACTTTGAAGGTTCGATAGGACCTAGAACAGTTTGGGCTCTCTGACTCAAGTCGTTCAAAAAATGGTTCTCCTTTCTTAGATGATTATGCACTCATTTTTTGGCATACATTAAACTAGACTCAGATTTCGTTGAAAGCCCCTAGGCCGCGCACATAAAATATAAGCGAATAGATCTGATTCGGTCTTAGGTTACTGAACCAAGTCGCACCGCTTACTTCCTAATCACTCGCCAGATCAGCTGGATATATTTCGCCATACCGTAGGCTATCATGGACTATCCAACACTAGGATTAAGGTAGCCAGGTTTACCCGAACATTTTCGTAACTTGTTAAGTGTGAATGTTTAGTTTTGTGGCGATCGATACAATTTACTGTGTAATGTGATGGCCAGAATCGTTTCGTAGATTGTTCTCGGGGTTCTTGGTCAGGATCATTGCAGTACTAATTTAGATTTAGACGAGCAAGACCGGGACTTTTCAAAGCTAGTAATATAATCGTGAGCATTCAAATCTTGTCGCAGCTCATTTGGTGATCTTGGTTGGGTCGAATGAAATTTGGCGTCTGCTTACCCCACTATGGGCAAACGTTTAGCCTCTCGAGTGTACGCAAGGTTGCGATTGAATCTGAGCGGTTAGGATATGATTCGATTTGGGTGACAGATCACATCCTTTTCCAACCTATGATTGGAGAGCCGTACCATAGAATCTTCGAATCCCTAACCACACTCGCTTATCTTGCCTCGGTAACCAAGCGTGTCAAGTTAGGTATCTCTTCACTAATACTGCCCATGCGTAACCCAATCATAGCCACTAAGCAACTTGCCACGATTGACGTTTTGAGTGGAGGAAGGCTGATAGTTGCGGTTGCGGCGGGATGGAATGAAAAAGAATTCTCCGAACTAGGATCAAACTTTCATGATAGAGGCCGGCGCCTCGACGAATCAATACAATTGTTAAGAGCCCTATGGGAAGGTAAACCCGAATTCCAAACGGAACATATCGTTCAGCATTTTCAGAACGCTAGCCTCGAACCACGACCAATTCAGAAGAAACTTACCATTTTGATTGGAGGAAATAGTCCAGCGGCCATGAAACGCGTCGTTCGATTTGGGGATGGATGGCATCCCACAGGATACGATCCGGATGTGGCAACTGGACTTGTGAAACAGTTTAGAATCTTATCCGGTTCAGAGAGGAAGGAGATCTGCTTCAGAATTGAACGAGACGCTAAATCATCGGAAGCGAAACCGTGGCTTGGTAAACGAAACCAACCGCTAATTTCAGGCGACCGGAATGAAGATACAAGAATCGTTCAGGGATTCACAAAACTAGGCATACAACGGCTACTCCTCTGCCCCGCCAGCGACGGAAACGTACCAGTCCAATTCCAACTGAAACAGCTACGAGAATTCGCCCACGAATTCATCAACAAACACTAACTGCTTAGGTTTGCGTCGATTGAGAAAACATGCGTTGCTGACTGCAAGACATAGTTAGCACGCTGCGACCATAGCAAACATTGTGGACTAGACAACCCTTCAGGCTTTGCATTCATACATCAAAGCGAATTCGAACTGTTCGTCTACACACGTTTCAAATGATGAATTAAATGGTAGTAGGGAATATCTAGACTAATTTTGTAGAGTCATTGCAAATAGGCTATTACTCGTGATTTGTTCCACGTCGACATCGCCTTGAACTGGCGAAATCCGGCGTGCTTGCACATGCGTTCTAGGCAAGGCAATGTCGGGCCCCAGACATTGGTTGGATCTTCGGGATTCAGTTCGAACGGCTCATACAACCACATTACAGGATCGCTTCCCTTGTTGAAGTGACCTTCTACGATGACTAGATCAGACGCCACAGCCCGAATAGTACGAAGCGCACGAATTGGGTCTTCTAAGTGATAGTAGACTCCCATGAACAATACAAGATCGAATTTTTCGTTTAGGTTTTCGATATCATATACATTCATGTTCCTCCATTCGACTTTCGAGTTCAGGATCTCCTTGGCAAACTGAAACGTTTTCTCTACTCGCGGGTCCGTCAAATTGTCGATCGCAATAACTTTCGAGGCGCCATTCTTTTCGCATTCAAAACTATACAATCCGTCATTGCACCCTATATCAAGTACAGTTTTCCCTTTCAGATTTCTGGGCAGTAAACTGACTCTCCAATTTTCGGCGTCAATGTTTTCCTTTCCTGAGGTTGTGAAATCATCGGCGAGGTGGATACTGTGCCACCAGGTTAGCTCATTAGCTCTTTTCCTTGCGTCCGCACCCATTTTGCCCATCATAGATCGACACATGCAGCTTACTTTTGCGTGAGGGCCGCAGAATAGAGTTGGTCGAATGCGGCAGCCACGTTTTCCCAAGAATAGCTTTCAGTTAGCTTTGAAGCTCTTTCTCCCATTTCGGTTGCTGCCTCAGGATTTTGAAGTACTTCGAGGAGCGCGGTGGCATAGGATTCAGGAATTGAAGGGATTGCCAAGATACCGGTCTTTTTGTGTTGAATATATTCCATTGGGCCGCCACTTGCAGACACAACAACAGGTTTGCTGAAACACATTGCTTCGAGGATAACGAGACCCCAAGGTTCCTCAATTGCCGTGAAGAGAAAAACGTCGCATGCAGCGTAGAAATATCCCAATCCACCAAGCTGAGATACGGTTTTGTCGCTGACGAAGATGCAGCTTCTCTCGATTCTGAGTTGCTTCGAAAGAAGCCTAAGGTTTTCTAGAATTGGTCCGTCTCCTACGATCATATAGTATGCGTCAGGTATCTTCTTGATGAGAATGCTGAAGGCCCTTAAGCCGGTTTCAATGTTTTTCGCGGGCCATAGTCTGCTAACGGTCAATATCAGAGGGGAAGCACGTATACTGAATAAGTCTCGAACTAGTTGTCCGCTAACTCCAACGTTCAAGCTGTTTTTTTCAGTTCCGGGATGAATAACCGCTGGATTGATACCATAGATTGACTTGAGTTGGTTTGCCGTGAAGTGACTTAGAGCTGTAACTGTATACGCGTTCGAGGCGGCAAGTTTGTCGAAGATTATTGAGGTCTCCAATAGCTTAACCAACGTTAAGCGGATTAAACGATCAGTGGAATTTTTCACATCGTGGTTCTTGAATCGATGCTGTTCGGCTCGATCATGCATTAGCCGATATGGTTCGTTGCATCCCCAAATGAAAGGGGCTTTCTTTATTTTTGATTTGGTCGCGAAGAACGCGGCTATGTTCGCGGGAAAATTATGAGCATGGATTATGTCGTAATGACCTTGAATCTTGCTTACAATTTTGGTAGCTTGTGTCACTGGGATGAATGTGCCGGCTGAGCGAAGAATTCCGGGATGGCTTACTCGTGATACGGGTTTCACACTTAAGGATCCGCGGAGTTCTGGAAAGCACTCGGTCGGATCGTCCTCAAGTACGTAAATATCAATCTCGTATCCAGCTTTCTGAAGAAAATTGCTTAGCGTGAACAGCAACCTCTCTGCTCCGCCACGTTTTAGCGTGAAATTATGTAGCATACAGATTCTTGCGTTCATTCGTCAATGAAACCATCCCTTTTCTTCGCGATGTCCGTAAGGCCCTCATCAAGGGTGACTGCAGGTTTCCATTTTAGTTCGGATCTTATCTTCGAACTATCGAGAACTATGTAATCCGTATCACAAGCAATCGGGCGAGTAGGATAGCCAGGCGGATATGCTCCAGCCACAATCTCTCCAGTGAATCCGGTCAATTTAGAAATCTTGCGCGCAACCTCCATGTTGCTAATGGGGTTACCGGGCGATACATTGAAGACTCCTTCCTTATCGCTCTCTAAGGCACGGGAGTATGCTGCTACGTGGTCGGAGACGAACATGTAATCACGAATATGATCCGGCGTTCCAACGTAAACTGTCTGATTTGCAAGCATAGAACTGACGACGTATTCTATGAAGAAACCTTTCTCGATCAATCTCCCATACGTATTGTTGCATCTAAGAACAACCGCTTTGATTCCGAATACTTTGCTAGCCATCTGCACATAGGAATCGGCCGCAGCTTTCGATACGGCATACGGCGAAGATGGCTTCAGAGCCGCGTTCTCAGGTGTAGGAATATGCGGTTGCCAACCATACACTTCCGCCGTCGACGCCATAATCAGTCTGGTTCTTGGTGAGGACTCCGCGATGGCATGAACGAGGTTCATCGTGCCTTCAAAATTGACATTTGCGTACGGAAACGGATTTTCAAAGCTATACCTAACTGGTGTAATTGCGCCCAAGTGGAATATTGTGTTCGGAGAACTTGATTCAACCGATGAGCGTACTGAATGATAGTCAACTAAATCGCCTTCGATGAATCGTATCCTATCTTTAACCGGTTCCAGGGTACGAAGTGTGGATCTTGACACATGCCTCACAAGACCGTAAACATCGTGATCTTGTTCAATGAGCTGGCGTGCAAGTTGTGAACCGATAAACCCGGTCACACCAGTTATCAGGACGGACAGTTAGATCAGTCCTCGCTGAAGTTGTGTCTCAACATCTTCCAGGTCTTTCAATGAATTAACAGTGGCCCAAAATCCGTTGTGATGGTATGCCTTCAATTTTCGCATCGATGAGAGTTTGGGAAACATTATTCGTTCAACATCTCCAACGTCGGATAGGTAACGAAGCACATCGCGCGAGAACACATACACTCCCGTACTAACATGAACGGATTGCAAAATCGGTTTCTCATCAAAACCGATCACATCAGCCCCATCAAGTTCGACTACTCCGTAAGGACTCCTGAGAGGACCCACTGCTACTGTAGCAACTCCACCTTGTTTACAATGATGAGCAAACATCTCATTTACATGAATGTCGACCAACTCATCGCAATTCATAGCAAGGAAAACTTCATCCCGGACATGTCGATGAATCGCAAGTTTGAAGCCTTCGCTGGTACCGCCCTCGACGGTATGAGTGCTATACTTGATTTCTACACCAAGATTTTCTCCGTCTTTGAAGTATTCCATAATCTTGCCTTTCTTATACGCAACCCCTACAACGATGGACCTCACATCGTTTACTTTGAGCCATTCGATTATCCATTGGAGCAATGGTTTTCCGGATACGTTGATCATTGCCTTGGGGATATCTTGAGTGAGTGGCCGAAGTCTTAGCCCAGCACCTCCGGCAAGAATAATTGCGGTTTTCACTCTCTCTTGAGACAAAGCGAACTTCCGGAAATGATTGATCTTCGTATTTTTTGCGTGGCAATAAGACGATGAGTTATATCATTTTCCATCGATTCCCATCGATATGTTTCACCCGAAACATCGGACGCCAATCTGATACGCAATATCGTTGGTTCTTCTGGCTAGACAAAATCGTATTGAAACCAGTCTGCGAGAACTTTATCGTAACCTCGCTCTTAGTGAGTTATCTGGAACTATCCAACGCTAGAGTAAAGATAGCCAGGTTTACCTGAACATTTTCGTGAGCCGTTAAGTGTGAAAGTTTAGTTTTGTGGCGATTGAATGTCTCGCGTATTTCACATACCGGTTCGCTGTTAGACTCTATGATTGTGGGTTACTGTGGGAGTTCAGCGTTCCAGGTACCTGTGATAGGTATCGACTGGTTTGGAGGTAACTGTTGTGGGTAAGGTGAATTTGTGAAGGTTATTGTTCCAGACAACGTTCCGTTCGCAGCCGAGTGCATCATGGAACCCGTCCAATTTCCCTTTCCAACAAAATTGGCGGCGCTGCATGAAAACACACAAATCTGAACTTGTCCCGTAACACTCTGAATCGTTCCCGAAAGATTTGATCCGGTCGCAACACCAATCCACACACCCGTCCCGGTTACAGAAAATGAACCGTAGGACGTCTGCAACTTACCACTAAAAGCCATAGCCATCGATACGTCGCCATTGGGTTGAAGTGAAATGTTAAGCAGCTGCCCAGGAAGATTTCCGTATCCATGCACCGACAACTGAACCGACCCTTGGCCAGGTACAGCAAACGCATGCAGAACCATGCTGCTCATAAACAAAGTTAGTAACGCAAGAAATACAAGATACTTCGCTGTTCGAAACCAACTCTTCAAAATCACATACGACACGTCCAGTTCGACGAGAAAGAATGCGCATTTATAATTGCTTTTTCCATGCTGTCTATGCGAAGTCAGCTTAGCAAATGCATATACAAAGTATAAGCTTAGAATGTCCGCGCCAAAAGGCTCGTTTCATCTTTGTAGGTTATCTTGCACTAACCTGACTAGGGTAGCCAGGTTTACCCTAAACATTTTCGTAACCAGTTAAGTGCAATCCCTTAGTTTTGTGACGTTCGCGTCCATGAGTGTGAAAGCCCAGCTTTGAGGCATCCGGGGCTGGTAGCGTGCGGCCCTTTCATGACAAATTCTCCTGTATGAGCCTTTCAACTATTACTGTGTCAATCCATTTCCCGTTGAGTTTTCCATGTTTCTCGTACGTCCCTACTTCTCTGAATCCACAGCTCCTGCACAAGTTGCGGCTTGCAACGTTGAATGCGAGTATGCGCGAGATGAGTTTCCGATACCCGAGGCGCTTAGCTTCGTCGATGAGCGCTGCCATCAACTGCTTGCCGACACCTTTACCTCTTGAACTTTGCTTGACATAAATTGAAACCTCACCAACCCGTGAATACCATGATTTGGTTCTGTAGATCGATATTGATGCCCAACCCACAATCTCCTCGTCCTTCCTGACCCCGAGTCCAATTTCACTAACCTGCCGATCTCTTACAGCAACCAAGACTGGATGCTTCATGTCGTGTTCGTCTAACCATTTGCGGCGCTCCAACTCTGTTTTTGGTTCGGTTTCGAAAGTTGCCATTCTTTCGGCAATTGCTTGATTGTAGATTTCACAAATTCCCGCGGCATCAGAGGTGATGGCTTTCCGAATCCTAACCATCAGGTAATGCACAACCGCCGCCGCACACTAGACGCAACCAACGTTCCATCAAAGTGTTACGGAAATCTTCGGTTGCTGAGATTTAGGGTATTATTTCGCATCCGTTGTATTTCGTGTAGTCAAAAGAATCCAGGAGAACTTTTCCGTTACCTATGAGGGACCTTACTTCGGGTAGTTCCTTCTGTAACGCGTATATCGTGTCGGTGACGGTCGCGCAGACTTGTTTGAATCCTTCGTCCCCCCAAAGCTTAGTGGCATTCGCGTAAAGGCAACGTCCTCCGCAGATCGGAAGGGCTTGGCATTGCGTGCAAGGCTCGGATACGAACTTGGCGTTTCTCAGACTCTCAGGATGCGTTTCGCGAATGTTTCCTAGGTAGAAGTCTTTCATCCCTGCCATGACGGGGCAGGGGGTTATGTTCCCGTCAGTCTGGATGTTGAAGACAATCCAGCCGGCGCCGCAACGCAGGTGGCTTGATTCGCCGAGAAGCAGAGACCGCATGATTCCGAGGAGCGGATAGAGCCGCAACACCTCCCCGGTATCCTTCATGTGCTGCACCCAAAGGTAGATGAGTCTTCTAAGACGCGGGAGGTAACTCGTCCTAGTCCACTCTGAGAACCGTCGTTTCGGATAGTCATTCTCCCAAAAGAGCGCATCAAGCTGCCAATGGACTGAGGATATCGGCAGTTCTGCGCGGTTAAGTAACGTCAAAACTTGTGTATCTATCTCAGTCTCTTCCCCAATGGTCATTCGCGCTACAATTTCGCCGTTAAATCCGTTCTCGCGAATCAGCCTCAGATTGCGCGCAACTCGTTTGTATACCCCTTTCCCTCTATAATGGTCCGTCAACGTTTCGTCGCCATCTAGTGATACGAATATCGATCGGAATCTGTTTACGTACGCAGGCTCTAATCTGTCTAGCAAAAGGCCATTGGTCTGGATGATGAAGCTGTCAGCTTGGGCGGCGTTCATGATCTCTCGCAGTTTGCTCAACCGGAGCAGGGGTTCACCTCCGTAGAAAATCAAGGCGGTCTCTCGATCCTTCTTCAGAAAATTCTGCAGCACCTCGCTGTCATAGACAATTTCACTCGGCAATGAATAGTCGATTTCGAGTTCATGAAAGTCGCTCCCAAAATCCTCGCAGGACTTGCCGTAACAGTAACTGCATTTGAGGTTGCAGTTCGTTGTCAACATAAGATAGAAGTTCACGGCACACAAGCCCTCATTTGGTCTAGTCACGTAACCTGTTAAGTGTGGTTTGCCAGTCTTATGATGATTCGTCCCATTTACTGTGTAATGAGCGGGCCAGAACCGTTTGTATAATGTTGCGGTTCTTGGTTACGGTCTGTTCTCTATTGGAACATACTCGACGTTAAGATCTCCTACGTAGTCTCCTAAGGGTCGTATCAGTTTGTTTAGTTCGTACTGCTCAATTATGTGGCCTGCCCAGCCAACCAACCGGCTGCACGCAAACATGGTCGTGAGCATATCGACTGGAATTCCGAGTGCATAGTAGATTGTGGCTGAGTAGAAGTCCATGTTTGGATGGAGCTCTCGTTCTCCGGAGACAGCTTGCTCTACCTTTCTGGAGAGTTCGAACCAATGGTCGTTATTCGTCCTTTGACATATCGATTGGGAAAGATTACGAAGGTGCACGACTCTCGGGTCTTCGCCCTTATAGATCCGGTGACCGAATCCAGGTATTTTCATTCCTCTTCTCAATTGGTCCTTGATGTATTCGTTGACTTTGTCGTTGTCACGTATCGCTAGGAGCATTTCCATCACTTTCTGGTTCGCACCACCATGGATTGTACCCTTCAGAGTTCCAATGGCTGTGGTTAGCGCGGCGTATATGTCGGATTGGGCTGAAGCCGTTACTCTTGCCGCGAAGGTTGAAGGGTTCAGTCCATGATCGGCGTGCAGGACCCAACATGTGTCTAGCGCCTTGGCTTCGTATTCTTCTGGTTTAGAACCTCTTAGCATGTATAGGAAATTTGCAGCATGCCTGAGGGTTGGGTCAGGTTCTATTGGCAAACGTGAGTGTCTAATGTGGTTGTGTGCAGTAACGATCGTTGGTGTCTGGGTGATCAGGTCAATTGCCACATCCAAGAGTTCCTCTCTACGGTTCTCTCTTGGTTTGGGGTCGAACATGGCCATCGCTGAGATGGTTGTCCTAAGGACGTCCATGGGGAGGGCCGAACGTGGTAAAGACCCGATTAGAGTCACTGCACCGGCGGGTATCCTTCGATTAGTTGCCATTCTGTGGGAGAATTCATTTAGTTGTTTCTTGTTCGGTAATACTCCAAATAGGAGGAGATAACTGACCTCCTCGTAACTGCTGTACTCAGTAAGAGAGCGTACGTCGATTCCTCTGTAGAATAACCGACCTTGCACTCCATCTACATAGCTCATCTTTGTCTCGATTTCAGATGGTTCCTCCAGTGTGCGCTTCGGTGCTTTCGAATCAAATTGTCTGTTCAAGTTCATGCGTCTCCACAAGAAGCGATAATAGTGATTTACATTAACTCATGGCGCCGCAGTAGAAGCGAAATTTAAGAATTATCGCTAGAACCCAATCTTGGCGGCCGTCATTCTTATTTGCGCTGTTCAACCAGTAATTCTGGTAAACGTTGAAAGCCTCTTAGTTTTGATTTGGAGAGCGAGAAAACCAATCATAGATGCGGGTAAAGTTGAGATCGAGATATGCGTTGCAGGTTACGGACATAGCTTGGTTTTTTGACTTACGTCGCTAGAGAAATTTCTTGAACTTCGTAGTCTGTTAAATCTTTTCGAAGGCGTCGAAGTGTAGACTCATCCACAGGTTTTAGGAGTGGTAGCTTCCATCTATGCCTATGGAGTGGAATTCTAGCTACTTTTCCGCTCGTAACAACGGTTTGGGTTAATACTCCAATTTGTTCTGCCTTAGCGTTCATCGAGTCGATCTGTATTCCTCGTTTCTTAACGACGGAAGCAATTTTCTCTTCCAGTTCCAGTAGCTTGTCTTTCTCCGACGCGAACACTATGATAAGGAACATCAGGACCCAGGTCTACATATCATGCCTACCGTATTATAATCACTCAAGGTCCGGTTCAGGACGAATTTCTTACTCTCCGAAGTGAATAGAGGAGGAAAGACCCGGCTCTCCTCTAGTATATTATGAAACTTTGAATCCTTATTATCAAAGATAGTGGGAAGCGCTTCAGAGACGTTTTGTATTGACCGTAGAATTTTCATCAGATTGGGCGTACAAAGGTTTTCGTACACTTATTCTCGAGAATGATGAGATTCGAGTAAGTGTGTTGCCAGATTACGGGGCAAAAATTTTCGAATTTATTGTCAAAAAAGCCGATCGCGACTTGTTGTATCACAATCCACGTGTCGAAATTCGCACGCCAGTGTATGGTGTGAATGTTGATAATTGGTGGCATGGAGGTATTGACGAGTGTATTCCCACAGGACAACCTTGTGTCTTCAATGGGGAGGCTTACCCTTACCTCGGTGAAGTTTGGCCGTTGCCTTGGAAGCAGGATATCGAAAAGAATTCCGTAGACGAGGTTACGTTACATCTTTCACGCGACACCGTAATTGCACCCCTCCGAGTGGAACGGTGGTTAACGTTAAAGGCGCATAGCTCGGTTTTAGAAATGCGTCATAAAATAACAAACTTAGGGTACTCAAAGTTTGATTTCCTCTGGGGAATTCATCCTGGACTTGCTATCAATCCTTATTCAAGAATTGATATTCCAAGTTCGAAGGTCATTATAGATGAGTCGTCACCAGACAACCGGCTAGGTGGTCAAGGCAGTCACTACTTTTGGCCCAACGCCAAAACACAAACTGGACAAAATGTGGACATGAGAATCGTCCAACCTCCTGAATCAAATACTGTTGATATGCATTTCGCGACCGAATTCAACGAAGGTTGGCTTGCGGTGACGGATACTTCAGTGAAAGTTGGTTTTGGTTTCGCTTTTCCGAAGGACGTTTTCAAGTGCATTTGGTTGTGGTTAGTTTATGGCGGGTGGCGAGGTCTCTACTGCGCGGCTGTTGAGGCATGGACGGGTTATCCCGGTCGCTTGGATCTAGCCGTGAAGAACGGAACTTGTGCTCAACTCGAACCAGGTAAAAGTCTCTCCTGCGAGACTCGTCTAGTAGGGTATACTGGATTCGTCAAAGTGGATAGAATTACACCCGACGGAAGAATCGAAGGATCATAGTCACCATAGTTTCCGAGTTGACTTGAAGTGGATCTGGTAATTCGCGGAGGCATAATTGTTGATGGAACAGGGGCCCCAAGATTTCGGGGAGACGTTGGAATCACTCAAGGAAAAATAGTTGAGGTATCTCGAAACAGTAACTTGCAGGGCAACGAGCGAATTGACGCTAACAACCTAATTGTCACACCAGGCTTCGTCGACATTCATACTCACTCCGATTTTCCGTTATTGCAGAACACAAAAGCGGAGAGCTATGTGAGGCAGGGCGTAACCACGTCTGTTATCGGCGCCTGCGGCAGATCTTGCGCGCCAGTAAACGACGCTACCAAAGACCTGCTAATCAGAGACATCATCGGTTACGACGCCAGACTATCAATTAGCTGGCACTCATTTCAGGACTACTTGAATGAATTCGAGAAGCGAGGGATCGCTCAGAACATTGCGTCGTTAGTAGCGCATAATGCTGTGAGAATATTTGTGATGGGATACGAAGCACGCGCTTCTACCAGAAATGAGCTTGAGGAAATGAAGCGGCTAGTTGACGAATGCATGAAGTCGGGAGCAATCGGATTATCAACTGGACTAGCGTATCCGCCCGGCGGCAATGCTGATACTGAAGAAATAATAGAACTTGCCAAGATAGCATCACATTACGGCGGTTTCTACTCATCGCATCTTAGAGGAACTAACGGGGATTTCTTATCTGGAGCTGAAGAAGCTCTAACTATAGGCAAAAAAGCGCGGCTACCAGTTCACATAGGTCACTTCTGCGGGTTCTTCGGAAACTTTGAGGACACCCAACGCGGCCTCAAGATGATAAAAGACGCTCGCAACCAAGGAATGGACGTTACCTGTGATCTCTACCCATACCTAGCAGGTGCAAACCCGCTGATGTCATTCTTTCCGCCAAATATTTTCAATCGACAATGGAACGAACTTGTGAAGGAATTCCGTTCGCCCTCCAGCAGAAAGCAGCTTGTTGAGGAGATTCGTAAATCGGAGTTGGGCGCCTTCTGGCTCAGCAAACCAGAAACGCTCAACCGCATCATGCTCTTCGACATTTACGCGAGCTCGAACCAACCCTTCAAAGGAAAAAACCTCACAGAGATTGGAAGTCTCAAGAATATGGATCCACTCGACGCTACGCTATCTGTCTTAGCTGACGAAGGAAAAGACATGTTCAACACAGGTGTGATCTGTCAGTGGATGGGGGAGAGGGACAACTTCGCGATCTTCAGAGAATCGTTCCACATGGTCGGATCAGACGGGATAGCTCTAGCCCCATATGGAGAATTAGCCTCCTTCAAGTTTCATCCTCGAGCTTATGGTACCTTCCCTAGAGTCATCGCTAGATACGTCCGAGAGAATGCAGTTCTAACTCTAGAAGAAGCTGTTCGAAAAATGACTTCATCACCTGCTCGACGAGTCGGATTAAGTGACAGAGGGCAAATTAAGCAGGGAATGTGGGCTGACTTAGTTGTGTTCAATTACGAGAATATAATGGATCGGAGCACCTACGAACGACCCGACCTATATTCAGATGGAATAGAATATGTCCTAGTGAACGGAGAAATAGTTGTTCAGAAAGGAACACATACGGGGAAGCTTCCTGGGAAAATTCTCCGACACAACAACTGAAACCAGTGATAAGACGTTTGAAATTTAAGATAAGTTATGATGTAGGCCCTGCAGGCGCCTGGTTTGAACCTCGTTACACAATCGAACTCGCACGAAGGGTAGAACAGGCAGGCTTTGACGCGGCCTGGTATGGAGATCACTTCTTGCCGTGGTTCCACACTCACGCACACTCACCACAAGCTTGGATATGGTTGACTGCTGCAGCAGCCGAAACCAAACAAGTTCCTGTTGGCAGCGACATTACAGTTCCCATGTTCAAGTATCATCCGCTAATTGTAGCGCAAGCATTCGCGACGATGGAAAGATTATTCCCTGGACGGGTTTTGTTGGGCGTCGGTACAGGTGAAGCGATAAACGAAGCTCCTTTCGTGAACAATTGGCCAACCTGGAAGCATAGAGCAGAAGCATTAGCTGAGGCAGTCCAGTTAATGAGAAAATATTGGACAGCGTCGGACTACTTCAGTTTCGAAGGGAAACATTTCAACGTCAAGAATGTCTTCTGTTATGATAAACCAAAAAAGAATATACCGATCTACTGGTCGGCATTCGGACCTAAGTCTGCAAGCGTCGGTGGATTATATGCTGATCACTTAATGACCTCAGGTTCACCAGAGCAGCTTCGTAACGAAGTATTCCCTCAATTCCTAAAGTCCGCTGAATCCGTTGGAAAGATACCGGAAAAGGTAGAGAAATGCGTCTATATCGACGGCGGATATGGGAATCTCAAGAAACTTATCTCAAAATACCGATTCAGCGCTGGCTCGCTTATACCTGAAAATTTTAACGAACGTGATCCGCGAAAAATCGAACTTTCAACTTCACGATTAACAAATGAACAGATCCTGGGCAAAACTTGTCTCTTCTCTAAGCCGGACCAGTTCATTGAACTGATTGACAAATACAGGAAAGTGGGGATGGATCATTTTCTGTTCGGGGATTGGGGTTACGACCCCGTCCGAACGGTGAAGATGTTCCGAACGAAAATACTGCCTTACTTCGGAGTGAACCGTAAGAAACACGGATCACATCGATAATTTCGCGTGGCAGTTTCGGAGTTCAGAGAAACATAAGAATAGCTTATGGTACACGTTTCGCGTGATAAACTACGAGCGAGATTGGGATCGTCAAGTATGAGATTGACACTCCTGCATTATTAGTAGATCTGGACTTGATGGAACGAAACATAGCCATAATGGCAGATTTTTTTAGGAATAAACCCGCAAGCTTACGAGTTCATTCTAAAGTTCACAGGGTTCCAGTTATTGCTCATAAGCAAATAGATGCAGGCGCCAAGGGTTTATGCTGTCAGAAAGTCGCGGAGGCCGAGCTTATGGTTGCGACCGGAATCAAGGATATTATTGTAACAAACGAGATCGTCGCACCGGCCAAGATCAAGAGGCTAATCGCACTAGCCAAACAGGCAAAAATCTGTGTACCAATCGACAGTCTCTCCAATGCGGAATTGTTGTCGAGAGCCGCGCAACGGGAGGGTGTTGAACTTAACGTTCTGGTTGACGTGCATTTGGGGTCGAATCGATGTGGAGTGGAACCGGGTGAACCTACCGCCAAATTAGCAATGGTCATCAAAGGTCTGAAGGGGCTTAACTTTCTGGGACTGATGGGTTTTGAGGGACAACTTTCAGCGATAGAGCCTCGAGAAGATAGGAGAATTGAAATCGAGAAATATGAGAGTCTCCTGATAAATTCTAAGAGACAGATCGAGAACGCAGGAATAAAAGTTCAAGAGATATCGACGGGGTCAACTGGAACATATGATGTCAGTGGTGCGACATCAGAAATAACCGAAGTGCAGGCCGGTACGTACGTGTTAATGGATAGCGAATATCGTAAGCATGTTCAAGAATTCAGTTGCGCCTTGACGGTGCTCTCAACAGTTATCAGTAAACCGTCCGATCAAAGAGTCGTTACCGACGCTGGCCTTATGTCAATAAGCACAGCACAAGGAAAACCAGAAATGGTCGGAAACGAGAGTCTCGAGGTGGAAGAACTGCACGCGGAAAATACTGTGCTGAGAGTCACGGGTCCAAGCAAGGTTAAGGTTGAAGATAGGATTGAGTTTATACCTTCATATCTTGACGGCACTGTGAATTATCATAGCAAAATCTACGGCGTAAGGAAAGAACGCGTCGAAACGATTTGGAACACATTAGGCAGAGGTACTTCGAACTAGAAATTACAAAGCCGTGGTTAGTCCGAGGGCAGTCTTCAGCACGTCAGTCCGGGTATGCTGATATCTGAAGTGAGTCCTCCGTCAACAACAACTATGCTGCCCGTCAAGTATCTGGCGAGATCCGAGGCTAGGAACACAATCGCTCTAGCGATTTCACTTGGGGGCGCAATGTAACGAAGCGGTATTCTATCAATCACCTTTCGCCGCAGTTTCATGTTTAGTTTTCCTGTTCCGCCTGGAGTGTCACACCATCCGGGGACTATCGAGTTAACTCTGATGTTATATGGTGCAAGTTCGATCGCGAGGCATTTTGTGAAGGCTATGATGGCGCCCTTTGACGCGGAATAGGAAAGAACGCCAGGTTCCGCCATCACGCCGTCAATGGATGAGACGTTGATTATTCTGCCTCTGATCTTCTTTTTTATCATGAGTCTTGCTGCAGCTTTTGCGAAGTTTCTGTAGCCTTTCAAGTTGACATCCATCACTCTGTCCCACTCTTTATCTTTGAAGTCGAGAAGTGTTCCGTTTAAGTTCACAGCGGCATTGTTAACCAAAATGTCGGCGGTACCGAATTCTCGGACGCAACGCTTGACCACTGAGTTGGCGGTGTTCGGGTTTGCAACATCACCAACATGCCTCACTATAGTATCGTGACGAGTTTTGTGATATGTTTCAGAGTCGAATTCTTGGTCTACGGCTACAATGTTTGCTCCAAGTGTCCTCAGGAGCTCCGCAGTTGCCCGACCTATTCCACGACCTGCCCCCGTCACTATTGCCGTTTTTCCAGAGAGGTCGAGGAGATTCGATTCTACTGATGGCATTCAGTTCAACCTGTTACATTCTTTCGTTAACGGCCTTTTAGTGTTATTTGAACACAAAACACTGAATTCGAATTTGGAATTGAAAAATCTAGGTTGAATGGTTAACGTTAGCAGTTGTGTCTATGAACTACATGGCCACCTTTCATGATCATGATCGGATTTAGTCTGTGATTGGTGTTCTCTTTCCTTCCATAACTATCTTCTAATACGAAATTTCCCGACTCTTCACGTAGCACGACCAGGTCGGCGTTGGCACCAGTTCTTAAAGTTCCTATGGTCCCTTGTAAGCCGAGAAAATCTGCTGGAATACACGTTATCTTCGCTATCACGCCATCTATTGGTAGCCCCAAATGGATGAACTTTGACGCTGTCGTCGCGAGGTCGAAGACAGGTCCGTTGACGTTATACGAGTGCAAGTCGCTGCTAATCGTGTTTGGTTCGACTCCTTGCTGCAGGGCGTTTCTTGCTATATCGAAAGAGAAGCTACCTTGGCCGTGGCCGACGTCAAAGATGACGCCGCGCTTCATCGCTTCTCTTGCTTCGGGGATAACCTCTCCGTCTTTGTCGATTATGCCGTTGGGCAGCCCGGTGAAACAGTGTGTGAGGATGTCGCCCTGCCTCAATTCTATGAGTATTTCTCTGAGCGGAGAGGGTGTGTCTCCGATATGCACCATGATAGGCCTCCCGACTGCTTCGGCCGCCTCCTTTGCTTTCATTAGAGGTTGCAGGCCGTTATTCCCAACCATCTCCCGAGACAATCTGACCTTAATCCCCATGATTACATCCTTGTTCTTCTCACAAACTTTAACCGCCTTTTGTACGTCGGCATACCTGATATCCTCAAGTTCTCCGATGACAGGGCTGATCATTCCCAATGACGAAATGTTGAGCATCGCGAAGATTCTGGTCTCGGAGACTTCGATTACATATTTTCTAAAGCCCATGAACGTATCCGCACCAGCCGAGCCTGCGTCGAGAACGGTGGTAGAGCCCATTTTCAGGCAGTGTTCGTCGGCGTTAATTCCATAATGAGAGACACCTTCGTAAACGTGAACATGAAGGTCGACGAATCCGGGACAAACTATCTTATCCGTGGCATCGATTACTTCGACCGCATCGTCTTCCGACAACCCTCTTCCAACTTTTGCAACCATGCCGTCTTTGATGGCTACGTCGGTTACTTCATGCATGCCTTGAAGCGGGTCGATCATCATTCCTTCGTGAATAATGGTATCGTATGCCTTCAATTCGTATCATCTGTGGCAAACAAAGCCGTAGACGGTACGTTAGTCGCTCAAGTTATTGGAAAGGTGAGATTGCTGAGGAAGTTTTGGGGCTTCACTCAGTTCTCTTTTGGATCAGGGATTTGTTGTTGTAGTGGCTGTTGGGGCGTTGCCGCCTTTCTTCCTTGCTTTTACTGCAACCGCTGCCACCAGCACTATCACAACTATAGCGCCGATCACATACGTCATCATATCAGAACCACCTGAACTGGAAGAGCTGCTGCTGGTCATTGAGGAGCTCATTGTTTGAGCGCTTAGACTGTAGATGCTGGCTAGTGCGGTCATGTTGAACATTCCACCAGGCCAATCCATAGTGCTAGGCGAAGTCGGCCATCCACCAAAGTTCGCTGTGTTAACGACCCACACTGAATCGACGTAGTAGAGTGCTAATGACGGAAGCTGCTGAGCGAGTATGCCTTGTATCTTCTGCATAAGTTGATTCCTCTGGTCAGCCGTTCCTGCAGTGTAGAGTTGAGCGACCGTTTGGTTGTATTCCTGCCACACGCTCGCGGGCGTGAAGACTGGATGCGCCGCATCGCTTATGAGTGGAGGCCCAGTGCCGAATCCGTCAAAAGCATAGCGAAACGTAATGAGTTCGGAGTTTGGATCTCCATAGTTTTGCTCGTACAAGTACATGTTAGTGCCTTTCTCCCATATGTCCACCATTGAGCTCGATGCCATAGTCTGTACTTGCGCGTCTATCCCAACAGCCCGTAGGTCTTGTACGATTCTGGTAGCCGTAGTGACTTGAGGTTGCAGTTCTGCTGGAGCGTAGAGTGTTGGCGAGAATACGGTTCCGTTCGATGTTTGATAATACCCGTTACTGTTCTTCGTCCATCCTAAGCTTTGCAGTAGGCTTTCAGCCATCTGTGGGTTATAGTTGTATTCGGGGACTGAGGAATTGAATTCAGGATTATTCTCCGGAGGAATGTACCCTGCGTTTCCAGGCGCCCCGAAACCTGAGAGGGCTGTCTGAACTAGATCTGTGCGATTAATTGCGTAAGCTAGTGCTTGTCTGAAGGCAAGTTGATTGTACGGGTAGTTCCAGATAGGATACTCTAGTTGCCAAGTATCTGGTGTCGGTCCGGTGACGACTTGGAAGTTGGAGCTTGAAGTTAACCCGGCGACATCACTTGGGGAGACCGGTGCCGCGTCAATTTGTCCTCCCTTAAGCATGAGCGAAAGGTCTTGGGTTGTTGGGACGAGCAGGACCACTACTTGGTCGAGGTATGGTACGCCATTCTGAGATGGATCACCGCCGAAAGGAGAGCCGTGTGGATTCGGTAGTAGGACAATTTGAGAATCGCCTTGAGTATAGTTTGAAACGTAGAATGCTCCAGCGCTGACTAGAGTTCCGAAGTTTGGCCCAGGCGAGGTTCCGTTAACGATGTAATTCTTCCAGATATGGTACGGCACAAGATTGGGTGTACCCTCTGCTCCAATTATATCGCCCATAAGACCGTTCGGAGTATTGAAGTTAATCTCAGCAACAGTAGAGTTGTAGGGTTTAATGGAATCCGTAATGCTCCCCGTAAGGCTACTTGCCCAGCCTGAGAGGGCACCAGCGCCCCACGTGAACGTTGAAAATTCTAACTGCATAGTGTAAGCAAGATCGGTCGCGTTGACTGGCACACCGTCCGACCAAGTCATTCCCGGCCTGACCATGAAATACCAAGTCGTGGCGTTAGCGTTCGACCAGTAGCTTGATACTGCCACATGCAACAGTCCAGAGGCGGTTGGTACCCCAAAGTCTGGGTAAACCATTTGGTTGAAGTACCAAGCCTGATAGGAAGTTGTTAGAAACTGCGAGAAATTGTCAATGGTATTTGGGAGTGCTAGATGCAACGTTCCTCCATGTTGAATCGTCTGCGCAAATCCTGGAAGGAAGCTTGACGCAACTAACACGCCAAAGAACAACGCAACGGTCAGAATACGTATCTTTGAAATCAAAAGTCATACCTGAATTGGTGAAGAAAGAGTTCCATGTAGATATTTAAAACTAATCAAATAACTCGTCTACAAATGCTGAGTCAACGTGGTCGCCGCTCCATTATTGTTACTTATGAAATTCGGCTTTTTCGCGTAATTCATGGTACGCTTCTAATGCTTCTTTTACGACAAACACGAGAATCACTCCTGTTGCCAGATAATCGACCCACCACAAGCCGAACAAATACACGGCTAAGAGTCCAGCGAGCAGGGCTATCGACATAAACAAGCAAGTGACCGACTCTACAGCATCAATTGTTAGTGGGACAGATCCAGTCTCCTTCCCGATTCTTTTCTTCTCATACCAAAGATAGGGCATTATGATAACCGCTCCAAGCGCAATCCCTATCCCAATCGGTGACCCTTCCGCTCTCACACCGGTAAAATAGGAGTATACAGCTCCGAATCCGATTACTGGAATAAGAGCGAAAAGAAGCGCACTTGTAATCTGTTCAGTCCTTTTACTCTCCAATTCTGATCGGTTCTTGCGCAAAAATTCTAGAACCGCTATACCGGAGATAAGTTCAATCAAACTATCGCCTCCGAACGCAAGCAACGCAAAACTCCCAGCTGCCATTCCCACAGCTATTGAGCCTATCACTTCAACGATCATCCAAACAGAGCTGAAGTATTCAACTCTTACCGCCGTCGCAATTCGGGATTGTCTCCAAGACTGATGTGTGTCGGTGCAACAGCAATCCACACAATTCGAGCAATCGCTAGGGGTCTCACAGCTTGCGCAGGAAGTTTCGCTGCACCCACATCTCTGGCACAACAAGGCTAGAGACGACAATCCCGAGGACTTTCTCATTCTTCCTGACCCAACTTCCCTAATCTCTCTAATACGCCAAGCAGCGACAGTAAGAACTTTAAGACTTCTCGCCGTTGGCGCAATAGTGAATCAAAATGCCGAAAAAGATAGTCGAAACTCCGAATGTACCGCCGCCAGATGCCACTTTCTCGAACGCGACGGTCGGTGGAGGTTTCATTTTTGTTGCAGGTCAAGTTGGTGTAGATTTGAAAGGCGAGGTCAAAGTTGGCATAGCGGAGCAGACCCGCCAAGCATTGAGTAACATCAAGGCGATCATTGAGGCCGCAGGATCATCCCTCGAGAACGTGATGCGAGTTGGAGTCTATCTGCGTGACATGAATGATTTCGATGAAATGGACAAAATCTATCGAACGTTCTTCTCTCAAAATCCACCGGCCAGAATTACAGTGCAGACGCTCATTGGAGACAAGAGATGTGTTATAGAGATCGAAGCTGTCGCCCTCCAAGGATAGTATTATCGCAAGCGATGTTCGGCCAACTAGATCCTTACAGGTCTTCGACGACGAGGTCGCGTATAACTTTGAAGCGTGCTAGTGGTTCTATTGTTAAGTCTCCGTTGACTTCGGTGTGGCAGGACAGGCCAGGTTTCTTGTTGACGGTGAGGTTGCATCTTGCGCATATCCTTCTGTGGCATGAGGTGTGTGAGTGGTAGGCAAGGGTCGGGTCAAGGTTCTCGTATATATAATCTAAAACGTCCATTACAGTCATCCTGGGTTCGAATGGGACCTCATAGATCTGATAATGGGTGGAGCTATCGGCGGAGGGGTCGAAGCGCGCAATTTTCACTTTAATTCTCTTTTTCTCCAAATTACTCACCCAATTCTTTCACTGCGCGAATTATGCCTTCTTCAAAGCCAAACATCACGCGTGGTGGTTTGAGTTTCGTTATTGTTACGGGCCGTGTTGTTAAGGACATTTTCCCGTTTACTTGCCTAACGACTATTTCTCGAAGCCAATGTCTATTGTCTGTTTGTGGGAAGTCTGATCGGTTGTGTACACCGCGGCTTTCTGTTCTGAGCAACGCGGATTTGGCTGATGCAAGCAGTACTTCCAACGTGCTCTGGATTTCTATGGTGTCAATCCATTCCTTGTTGTACGCAAGAGCTTGTGTCTGAACGCAGAGTCGAGGTAAATCGTTGTGCAGAATTGATTCGAGGTCTGCGACGGCTTTTTTCAGACCGGCGCCGTTTCTGATTACCCACAGATTGGTGTCAGCGATTTTTCTAATCGTCTTCTTTAGATTGACTACATGAACGCCATCTTTCCGATATAGGGGTGCCGTTAGACGTGACTCGATCCGTTTCAACTGTTGCTCGTCCGGTGTCGCCAGTGTAACTTTCTTTGAGTATGCAACAGCGGCTTTCGCTGCTACTACGCCTTGAACGAATATCTGCGTGATTGCAGACGCTACTCGGTTGCTGCCGAAGAGACCGCCCGAACATTCGCCGGCCGCATACAATCCTTTCAGTGTGGTTGAGGCGTGTTCGTTAACGGCGATTCCTCCTTCCATGTAGTGAGCGGCAGGTGCCACTTCGACAGCGTTGCCTTGCTTTAGCCATTCGATTAGGTTGGTGAAATCGGTTCGAAGCCATCTCCATCCGGGGTAGATTTTTTCGGCCTCGTCGAGAATGTTAAGGGGGACGTTCTTGATGGAGTAGTAAGTTCCGTCTCTTGGTGAGCCGTCTCCTCTGCCGACTATTTTGGTGGCGGCAATTGAGAAGATGAGTTTGTTCCATTCCGTTGTTGTGGCTATGTGGTAGATGACTGGGTCGTATTCGTCTCTTAAGAATGGTCGGCCGTGTTTGTCGAGTAGATCACCGAACATTTCGATTAGAATGTATGGGAATATGTCTCCTCGGAGCGCGGGTGGCCATAAGATTACGTTGGGGCAGAATGTGACCATCTCCATGTTCAAGAGCGCGGCTCCGGCTCTGTAGGCTGCTGCATGCATTCCGCCAGCGAGGCCGCCCGGCGCGCTAGTGAAGGAATATGCCCTCTGCCATCCGCCCGTAGCGATGATTACTGCTTTCGCTCTAATGGCCTGTACAGATCCCTTGTTAATGTCAAGTCCGACTACGCCGATCGCAGAGTTGTGTCGTGTCAGGACATCAGTCGCGTAGAAATCGTTCTTGATTGCGATGTGTCGCTTGCTGACTTGTTCCATGAGTGTCTTGTTCAGGGTGGTTCCTTGGGATAGGATGGCGCGCTTTCCATCCCAAATGTATTTCATGCCCCAATCAATCATCTCCTTCGTCCTTGCAGGGGCATCACGAACGTACGTTTCAACTAGCTTTTGGTTGTTCAAGTAGTACCCCTGGACCACTATGTCGTGGAAGAATTTCTGCTTGGAATCCGATTCGTTTCCGGTCAGTCCAATTTGTGCTGCGCCGCTTCCATCCAATGTAATGTCCGCGCCAGCCATCATTGTCGCTCCGGACTTTCCGGCCGCTCCGTTGGACATGAGTAGTGTTGACGCGCCCAGATCATGTGTTTCGATTGCAGCCCGTAGGCCCGCGCCGCCACTTCCGACGATGATTACGTCGAATGATTCTTGGTCGGACAATTAGATCACGTCAATTCTTCGGCTAACTGGATCCTCAAGACAGACATGTTTAGTTCACTGAAATTCTCTCAGCCAATCTTATCGAATGGGCATTCACAATTTTTGGAGCATTGTCTGACCCGCTCTTCGCCTGCAATTCGGTCCTTTATGCTCCCGCTCGGATTCATGAACTCAAACTTCGCGTAGATCTGAAAGACTCGGTTTTGGTGTCGAATGTTCAATCGTGTGAGCGGAGTGTTTCCGATATAGTTCAAGATGTTGGTACTGGACTGATTTAGAATTCTTTCCAAATGGATCCCAAATGTCACTAAGTCAGTCAGGACTTGCGGTCGTATGTGCATAGCATCATTGATGAAACCTAAAAGTGATTCTTTCAGATTACAATGATGGAAGATGAACTGGTAGGCCCTAACAGCTCCT
>Ga0209517_10002070_pt1 | contig 29071 bp, 21 predicted proteins | sample PeaSoiMetSII2010_FD_187695 | JGI IMG/M metagenome (GOLD analysis project Ga0209517, IMG submission 187695) | Peat soil microbial communities from Weissenstadt, Germany - SII-2010 (SPAdes) (version 2) | ecosystem: Environmental > Terrestrial > Soil > Wetlands > Peat | place: Germany...
CATTAAAGACCGGGCATCCTACCGCGGTCTAGTTCACTGCGCGGTTTCATCAATTTCGCGGCCTCCGAGTCCATCTTCTTCCTCCCGCCATTCGGGCCGCGAAACCGATGAAACCTTTAACATTCACCGATTCGGCGGAAATATTTTGACCTCACCTTTCCGCCTGATTCCAAGCCACTTATTACTCATCACACCCCCCATTGGCAACCCCGCGAAAACCGTCCTCGCGATGTCCGCCTGCTAAATTCAAATTAGGAGGAAGTCCTGCAACAGCTCCCCGCGCCCGGGGAGCTGTTCGCCTTTTGGGCTCTTTTCAGCGCATTCATGGATCTACATCAAATACTCCCGCCCGCCGCCACAGCCGGAACCCGTGCTGCGGTGCCCGGCCGGCCGCCCCGGTTTGTGACGCGCCGCGCGGAAAAAACCTCCCCGGCGCGTCACAAAATCTCCACCTGTCCCTGTAACCTCCAGGAAGAACAGGAGGTTACGCTGACGAAAATAAAACACTCACATCCCGGCAAAAATGCGTCACACGCATCGCAGGCCACGGGGGCGCATCTTTTCCACAAAACGTCAAAAATGCGCCTCCCGATTTCGAGCCGCCCCCCCAACCCAAAGAAATAAAGGAGCTTACAACGTCATGAATAATAACTTCACACACCCGCACAAGATGCGCCCCCGGTAACCCCCGGCCCCAACCGCTAATCCCATCCCCGCTCCGGCGTCCTTAGTATGGATGAGCCTGATAGGATGAAGGCGTTAATGGCTGCCCCCATGGAATCGGCCAACTCGTCTGCCTCGGACCTGGAACAGATCTTCCGCGAAAACCATGCCATGGTTTTCCGGGCGGCCTACCGCGTCACGGGCAATGCGAACGATGCCGAAGATGTGCTGCAAACCGTTTTTCTCAGAATGCTGAAACGCGACCCGGGCGCCGAGCGGGTAGGCAACATGACCAGCTTTCTGCACCGCTCGGCGGTCAACGCGGCGCTCGACCTGGTCCGCTCCCGGCAGAATATTCGCAACATCCCGCTCGATGAGCTGGAGCCGGTGCTGGCCGAACCCGCTTACCGGCGACCGGACCGCGTTCATGCCTCCGGCGAGATCCGCGAATGGCTTCGCGGCGCCTTGGCTCGGCTGAATCCCCGGATCGCCGAAATGTTCATGCTCCGGTTCTTCGAAGGAAAGGAGAACCCGGAGATCGCGCGCCTGCTCAACACCACGCCCGGAACCGTGGCCGTGACCCTCTCGCGCACGCGCGACCGTCTGGAAAAGGAGTACCAGGTTTACATGGGAGGAGTGGCATGATACAACCCGAATTTAACCCCGCCGATTCTCACCCGCCCGGTGATTCGCACCCGATGATCGCCGCCCTGGAGCAAGCCGTGTCTGAAATTCGCGATGAAGCCCCCGATGCCGCAGTAGTCGAAGCGGCCGCCGCCCGCGTTTGGGCGCGCCTCATGGTTGGCGATGCCGTCACTGCCCCCGCGTCGCTCCACCAGATCCGCGGATGCGCCGGCTTCCAAGCCCTCATTCCCGAATACCGCGCGGGGCGCCTGCCCGCGGCCCGCGCTACCCTGCTCCAGGACCATCTCCACGAATGCGTGGCCTGCCGCAAGATCTACGAGGGCCGCGTCGTTTCCATGCCGGCCCCGCAAGCCGCGCGCCGCGTGGCGCACCGGGTACGGTGGGCCGCAGCCGCCGTGGTGGTGGCCGCCGCCGGCCTGTCCGTCTGGGTCGCGGTCGATCAGTTCGGAACGCGCACCGGCCACGCCATCGTCCAGACCGTCAACGGCACGCTCTACGAAGTCTCCGCCGCGGGGATTCGCCCGCTGCTCGCCGGCCAGGATTTGCCGGATGGCATCGAGCTGCGCACCGCCAAGGATTCCGATGCCATGCTGCAACTGCGGGATGGCTCGGTGGTGGAGCTGCGCGAGCGTTCCGGCCTTTCCACCGACCAAACCGCCAGCGATCTCACTATCCATCTGGTTCGCGGCAGCGTCATCGTGCAGGCCGCCAAGCGGCGCAACGGCCACCTGTTCGTGGCCACTGCCGATTGCCGCGTGGCCGTCACCGGCACGGTCTTCAGCGTGAGCGCCGGCGTAAAGGGATCCCGGGTCTCCGTGGTGCAGGGCGAAGTGCATGTCTCGCAGGACAACCAGGACAAGGTGCTCCACGCCGGCGAGCAGGCCGTCACCAGCGCCAGCCTCGATCCGGTTTCCGTGAAGGACGATATCTCCTGGAGCCGCAACCGCGACCACTTGATGCAGCAACTGAATGCGCTGCGCTCCAGCCTGCAGCAGATTCAAATGCCGGCGCTGCGCTATTCCAGCAACCTGCTGAAGCGTCTGCCCGCCGATACCGCGTTGTACGTCGCCATTCCGAATCTAGGCCAGTACCTCTCCGAAGCGCAGGTCGTATTCCGCCAGCAACTGGCGCAAAGCCCCGAGCTGAGCGCCCTGTGGGGCAGCCGCGTCCGCAATGCGGAGCCGGTACTCGAGAAGCTGCGCGCCGCCAGCGAATACCTGGGCGACGAGGTCGCCATCGTCGGCCTCGGCGACGCCCCCGGTAACGCCGGCGGTCTTGCCGCCGGTGCTGGCCCCGTCTTCCTCGCCGAAGTAAAGCGCGATGGCTTCCCCGAATTCCTCAAGCACGAAGCCCCGGCCCTCACTATCGAAACGCGACCCGGACTGGTGGCGTTCGGCCTGGCGGCCGGCCCCGTGAAAGCACTGGCGGCCGCGCTCGATGCGCCCTCCACGTTCTCCAGCACACCGTTCTATGCGCGGATCGCCGAATCGTACCAGGATGGCGCGGGAATTCTGATTTCCGCCGACCTCTCGCATATGGCGCATCAGCCGTTCGCAGCGTCGGGAGTGCGGTACTTCATCGCCAATCAGAAACAGGTGAACAGCCAGATGGAGGCCACCGCGGCGGTGGCGTTCGACGGCCCCCGCACCGGGATTGCCGCCTGGCTGGGCGACCCCGCACCCATGGGGTCGCTCGATTACGTGTCGCCCGACGCCACCTTCGTCACGTCCTTCGTGGTGAAGAATCCGGGCGCCATTGTGGACCAGGTGCAGGGGCTCGTGGATCAGTTGCCAATGGTCAACAGCAAAGCGCGCGGCGACGTCCGTCAGCAGAGCACCCTGGATGTGCGCGATGACTTGGCGGCCAGCCTGGGAGGCGAATTCTCGCTCTCGCTGGATGGCCCGCCCTTCCCGGTGCCCTCCTGGAAGCTGGTGACCGAAGTCTACGACCCCGAGCGCATCAAGGCCACCTTGCGGAAGCTGGTAGTAGCCCACGACGAGGCTGCCGCCAAAAACGGTGGCAAGCCGCTGCGCACCGCCGAGGAGACCGTGGACGGCCAGACTTACTACGTGATGGCCAGCAACGATCCTCCGAATCCCCTGACCGAGGTGCACTACACCTTTGCCGACGGGTATATGATCGCGGCGCCCACCCGCGCGCTGCTGACCCGCGCGCTGCAGATCAAGATGGCGGGCACGTCGATCACGCATTCGGCGCGGTTCATCGCCATGACGCCGCGCGATCACTACACGAATTTCTCGGCGGTGATCTATCAGAACCTGGGCACCACGCTGGCCCCGCTGGCCGGACTTCTGGGCGCTTTCGCTCCCAATGGCGGTGGCGGCTCGACGGAGGCTCTCCAGCGCATGGGCAACATGAAACCCACCATGATCACCGCCTACGGCGAGCCCGATCGCATCAGCATCGCCGGCACGGGAGACCTGTTCGGTAACGGCATCACCAGCATTGTGGGCGGCAACCTGATGGGCGTGGTGGGTAACGCGCTGCCTTTCGCCCAATTCCAGGGAACAACGCATCGTCAACCTGCGTTCAAATAGGTTACGGTGGGTTTAAATAAGTAATGGACTCCTCGGTTATCGAGCTCGACGGCCTGGAAGTGCGGTTTGGCAATCGCGCCATTCTGAAGAAGCTGAAGGCCTCCCTCACCGGGCGGTCCATCGGCCTGCTGGGGCCGAACGGGGCGGGGAAGTCGACTCTGCTGAACACCCTGCTGGGGTTTCACAAGCCCTCGTCGGGAACCGCGCGGATCTTGGGGCGCGACATCCGTACGCACGCCCGCGAGGTGCGCAGCCTGATCGGCTACATGCCCGAGAACGATTCGTTCATCGCCTCGATGAGCGGGGTTCGCTTCGTGCGGCTGATGGCCGAGTTGGCGGGCCTGCCGCGCGAGCACGCCCTGGAACGGGCGCACGAAGCGTTTTTCTACGTCGGGCTGGGCGAGGTCCGCTACCGCGCTCTGGGCACCTATTCGCTGGGTATGAAGCAGTCCGCCAAACTCGCGCAGGCCATCGCGCACGGGCCCAAGCTGCTGTTCCTCGATGAGCCGACCAACGGGCTGGACCCGCCGGCGCGCACGCGCATGATTCAGCTCATTCAGGAGATCCGCGACCGCGGCGACTTGCACCTGATCCTCTCCTCGCACCTGCTGCGCGACGTGGAGGAGTGCTGCGACCAGGTGCTGATTCTCAAGGACGGCAACATCGCGGCGTTCTGCAACCTGGAGGAGGAACGGCGAGCCAACCGCCGCTTCCTGGAGATCGAGACGCGCGGATCGAACAACGGAGACTTCCTCGATGCCATGGAAAAGCTGGGCTGCGAGACCGCCCAGGGCGCGCAGGGCCGCATCAAGCTGATTATGCCCGACGGGCTGGAAGTGCGGCGCCTGTACGAAGTCGCGGCCGCCCAGAACGTCCAGATCCGCCGCCTGAACCACAAGCGCGATTCGCTCGAGGACATCTTCCTCAAGGCAATGGAGGCCCCCGATGGCCGTTTATAAGAAGACCTACCGGCCATACGAGGGCGAGCTGACTTCGTCGTGGCGCCGATGGCTGGTGATTCCGCGGTACGCGTTCGAGGACCTGCACCGGTCGAAGTTTCTGACCATCTTTTTCTGTGCCAGCTTCCTGCAGCCGCTGATTTCGGCCATCATCATCTACGTGCAGCACAACGCCAGCGTTTTCAACCTGGTGGGGGCGCAGGGCGCCAACCGGCTGATTTCCATCAACGTGGTGTTCTTCATGACGAGCCTCGGGTGGCAGAGCATGCTGGCGCTGTTTCTGGCGTCCTTCATCGGGCCCGGGCAGGTGTCGCCCGACCTGGCGAACAACGCGCTGGCGCTCTACCTGGCGCGGCCGTTTTCGCGGACCGAATACGTGCTGGGCAAAATGTCCGTGCTGCTGATTCTGCTCTCGGCAATGACCTGGGTGCCCGGGCTGCTGCTGTTCGCGTACCAAGGCTACCTGGAAGGCTGGGACTGGATGACGGCCAACATCCGCTTCGCCAGCGGCATCTTCTTCGGCGGTTGGATCTGGATCCTGATTCTGTCCCTCCTGGCGCTGTCGCTTTCGGCGTGGGTGAAGTGGAAGCCCGCGGCGGGCGGCCTGATGTTCGGGGTGTTCTTCGTGGCCGCCGGTTTTGGCGCCACCATCAACGCCGTGCAGCGCACCAACTGGGGACACCTGTTCAACATCAGTTACCTGATCGGCTCGGTGTGGGTGTGGCTTTTCGAGGGCGCCAACAAGACTACCAACGGCGCCGTGTTTTTCCGCGCGCCGCAGGGCGAAGAGCTTCCGCTGTGGTGTAGCTGGGCCGCGCTGGCGGTGCTCTCGCTCATCTGCCTCTACATGCTGGCCCGCAAGATCCGCGGCACGGAGGTAGTGAGATGAGCGAGGCGGCGACCACCATCACCTTTTCGAACGTGTCGCGCTTCTACGGCGAGGTGCTGGGCATCAACAAGGTGAGCCTGGCGATTCCGGCCGGCATCACCAGCCTGGTGGGTCCCAACGGATCGGGCAAGACCACCCTCATGAACCTTATGACGGGGCTGATCCGTCCCACGCAGGGCGAGATCCGCGTGCTGGGCGTGGAGCCGGACCATCCCGAAAAGCTCTGCCGCATGGTGGGCTACTGCGCCCAGTTCGATGCCTTTCCCAGGGGCATGACCGGGTACCAGTTCATCTACTCGTTCCTGCGCATGTACGGCTGGAGCAACCAGGAGTGCGACCAGCGCACCGCGGCATCGTTGCAGATGGCCGGCTTGCAGGATGCCGCCAACCGCCCCGTCGCCGCCTACAGCAAGGGCATGCGGCAGCGCGTCAAACTGGCGCAGGCCATCGCTCACGATCCGCGGGTGGTGATCCTCGATGAGCCGCTCAACGGTCTCGATCCGCTGGCGCGCGCCGAAGCCATCGCGCTGTTCCGGCAGTGGGGCGACCAGGGCCGGCACGTGATTGTCTCCAGCCACATTCTGCACGAGGTGGACCGCATCTCCGACCAGGTCATCCTGCTCAGCCAGGGCTACGTGGTGGCCGAAGGCCAGATCCACAGCGTGCGCAGCGAGGTGAAGGAGCAGCCTATGCAGATTGAGGTGCGCTGCGACCGCCCCAGCATGCTGGCCTCCCGCCTCTTCCAGCAGGACCACGTGGTGGAGGCTAAAGTAAGTCCCGATGGCAAGGGCCTGCTGCTGCGCACGAAAGACGCCGACAGCTTCTACCTGCTGCTCAACAAGGTGATCCTCGACTCGGGCCTTGAAGTGGAGTCCATCGCGCCGGCGGATGACGATGTCAATTCCGTTTACCAATATCTGATCGGAGCGGAGGGAGCCACGGTATGAAGTCGTCCTGGTATCGTCAAATCGGCGCCGTGATGCGTCTCGAGTTGAGGAAGGCGTTCCTCTCCAAGCGCGGCTGGTGGATTTACTGCCTGGCATTGGGGCCGGTGCTGTTGACCCTGATTCACTGGCTGGTCTTCCGGTCGGCATCCATTTCCAAGGACATCGAATCGCACCGTCATATGAGCCACAGCCTGGGCGAAGACAGCCTGGTGTTCGCCGCGCTTTTCATGTTCTACTACCTGCGGGCCGGGATTTTCTTCGGCTGCATGGGGATCTTCTCCAACCTCTTCCGCGGCGAGATGCTGGAGAAGACGCTGCACTACTACTTCCTCACGCCCATGCGCCGCGAGATGCTGGTGGCCGGGAAATACCTGTCGGGCCTGGTGGTGGCTCTCGTGCTGTTCGGCGGCAGCGTGACCGCGTCGTTCTATTTGCTCGGCCGGCATTTCGGGCCCGCCTGGACCGACTATCTGTTCCACGGTCCCGGCCTGCACCAACTCGGCTCGTACGCGTTGGTCACGGCACTCGCCTCGATCGGATACGGCGCGGTGTTCCTGATGTGCGGTCTGTTCTTCAAGAACCCCATGATCCCGGCCGCGGTGGTGTGGGTGTGGGAGAACCTGGAGCCGTTCCTGCCCGCGGTGCTGAAGAAGATCAGCGTCATCTTCTACCTGAAGAACCTCTGCCCGGTGGAGGTGCCCATCCCGCCGCCGTTCAACGTGATCGTGGTGGAAGCCGACCCCAGCCCGTTCTGGATCGCGGTCCCCGGCCTTCTGATGGTTGCCGGAATCCTGCTGGTGTACTCGGCCATCTCCGCGCGGCACACGGAAATCAGCTACGGGGAGTGAGCACCATGGAGTCATCGCTCTACGATTCCGACTTCTTTGAGTGGACGCAGAATGTCGGCGAGGGTCTGCGCCAGGGCCGCATGTCCGAAGCGGATTTGGAACACGTTGCCGAGGAGATCGCCGACATGGGAAAGCGAGACCGCCGCGAAGTGTACTCCCGCATGACCGTTCTCCTGATGCACCTGATGAAATGGGCCGCGCAGCCTGAGAGGCGCGAGGGCTCTACTTGGGACGCAACGATTACCGAGCAACGGGAGCAGATCGGCTATATTTTGGACGACTCTCCGAGCCTGCGCGTTCATTTGATTCGCAGGATGCCAACCATCTATTCGCGGGCCGCCTCGAAAGCGTCCGGAGAGACGGGACTACCGGTCAGCATGTTCACGCGGCCGGATGCCTTCCAGGCGACGGGCCCGCAGATCGACCAACTGCTGTCCTTTGACTGGTACCCCGAAAAGCTGGACGATCTGTTCCTGCTAACCCGATAACCTATCCATTGTTATCGCCGGACTATACTCCAATTCCAACCTTGTCCGCCGCGCGCCGCGGTCTTAGAGTCAGCCTGTAGCTATGCGCCATCTCACATTCACGGCTTGGGCGGTCACACTCTGCGCGGCGATCGCCAGTGCGCAGCCGGTCTCGCGCAAAGAACCTGCCCTATATGCTGGAACGGAGCGTACCTCACGCGTCGAGGTACCGCCGCCGGGGATCCGGTTCGGTCTCCGCAAAGCTCGCGAGTTAGCTCTCGCGCCACTGAGCGGCTCGGAGCGAGCGGGGCTCGCCGGGCCGGGTCCCCGGTTGAGAACGGGCGTGCACCGGAGCCTGCCGGACGGCGTCCTCTCCACAGGCGCCTGGGAATCGACTGCTGGCGGCCCCGCCTGGCGAATGGCCATCCGCTCGCCGGGGGCCACCGGAATCCGCGTGGAATTCCGCAACTTCTCCGCCGGCGCCGGCAATGTGTGGCTGCACGACGGCACGCACTTCGCCGGCCCATACACCGGCCGCGGCCTCTTCGACGATGGCCACTTCTGGAGCGCCACCGTCTTTTCCGATTCCGTGACGCTCGAATATCAGCCGGGTGTGGGAACGCCCCACGAGACCGGGCCGCCGTTCGAAATCGCCGCCATCGCCCACCAGGTGCGGGCGCAGAGCGGCGTTGCCAGTCCCCTGCCGGCCCCCGATGCCAGCGTGGTCGATACCGCGGACTACTGCGAGCTCGATCCGAATTGTTATCCCGACTGGACGGGCGCCATGAGCATGGTGGGGCAGATCTCCTATGAAGACAGCGGCGTCGAATACCTCTGCTCCGGATCGCTGGTTGCCACCCGCGACAACAGTTTCAAGCCGTACTTCCTGACGGCCGGCCATTGCATCCACAGCGAGGATGCAGCCCGCACGATCGAAGCTTATTGGACTTTCCAGACCTCGACTTGCGGAGGCGCTCCTCCGGCCAGCCGCGATACCAGCGCGAAATCGAGCGTGGGTGGGCACCTGATCGATTTCGGCACCATCGAACAGGGCGACTACAGCCTCGTGCTGCTACCGAACGTCCCTAGCGGCGTGACGTTTTCGGGGTGGGATGTCACCGATCCCCCGATCACGACTCCTCTGACGGGCATCCACCATCCCTCCGGCTCCTGGAAGCGCATCTCGTTCGGCGAGCGTGTGGCTGACATGCCGGCGGACGTGGAGGGCGCCATCGCACCGGCGGATAAGTATCTGGAGGTCCTGTGGGACAAGGGCCGCACCGAGCCGGGTTCTTCCGGCTCGCCAGCTTTCTCCAGTCCGGGCGTGATCACCGGCACGCTGACATACGGTCCCTATTCCCCGGATCTTTCCGTGTGCCAGATCGACCCCAGCATCACGGGCTACGGCAGGTTTTCGAACGCCTACCAGAACTTGAAGGATTACCTGGAGAATCTCCCGGCGGCGGAAGTCATGCCCGACCGTGCGGGCTTGAGCTTCACCGTCTCGCCCCACGCCACGCCACCCGGCCAGACTTTCCGGCTGACCACCCAATCCACCGGGCAGATCACATACAAACTGCGCGCGGACGCGACGTGGATCCAGCTTTCGACGACTACGGGGACCGTATCGGCGAGCACGCCGGCCACGGTGACAGTGACGATCGACCCGTCGCAGTTCGACCAGCCGCAACAATACACCAGCACCGTAACCATCCTCTCCGGTGCGGCGCCGCCGCAGTTCCTCAACGTGACCGCGGTGGTTCTCGGGCCGCAGTCCAACGTGGTGGAGACGCTCACGCCGAATCCGGTCTACCAATCCGGAGGACAATGGAGCTTCACCATCCAATTGGCCGAGACCGCAGGCGTGGCCACGCAGGTGACGGCCATGAAGATCAACGGCACGGACTACTCATCGAGCATCAAGAGCTGGTTCGGGACCGATCACATTTCGGGTAGCGTCGCTATATCGGCTCCGCTGCAGGCGCCCGGCACCTTCCCGAGCGGCACCCAGTACTTCGAGTTCTGGGGAATGGATAACGTCAGCGGCCAGCGCTGGTATCGGGTCGCGACGGTGAGTCTGATGTAGTCACTTCTGACAGAGTGCCGTCAGGAACCGCGCGTCGGGGCTGGGATACTCCTTGAGGATCTCCAACCCGCCCTGTTCCGAGAGCAGCCACCGGAATGCGTCTGGCGTGTAGGCATACTGGAAGTTCATTCCGATGCGCTCGCCGCGCTCCAGCGGAATCTCCTGTCCGGCGACGGTCGCCGACAAGTCTCGTTCCGCCCGGAAATATCGGACGATCAGGTGCAGGCCCTGGTGGCGGTCGTCGCGCTTGAGGTTGAAACCGATATCGCCGTCGCTCGCGCCGATTCCCACGCTGGCCAGCAGCGCGGAAACAAACTTCCGGGCCGATGGATTGTCGCGGCGGGCCATGCTGGTTTTGTCGTCGTAAATCTCGCCGTCGATGATCAGCCGGTCGTCCGGCTTCATGCACTGCGCGATGTAGCGGATCTCCGCCAGGGGATCGAACGATCCCATGGTATTGCCGGACATGATGAAGAGGCGCGGCGGCTCGGCGGCGTCCGCGGCATAGACCAGGTGTACGGGGCTCGAGATGTCGGCCTTGATCCCCACGGTCTCGATATCCTCATCGTCGGCTCCGGCGCACGCCATTTCCAGCATGGCCTGGCTGGCGTCCACCGGGAAGTAGAGGCACTCGCACCCGCAGTCTTTGAGCGCCCCCATAAGCAGGCGGTCGCGGCTGCCTTCGCCGGCGCCGAAACTGATGACCGGCACGCGCCCGGCAAAGTGTCTGCAAAGGCCGGGCGCACCGGCGGCGATTTCCTTCCAAGTCTCGAAGAGACCGCCATAAAGCTCGGCATTCTCGGCCAGGGCGGCCCATTCGGCCGCCGACCGTGGGAACCAGAAAAAGAACTTCTCCGGCAGATCGCGCGCCTCGATGGCCTCCGCGAATTCCTGTGCGATATCCGCTTCTGTGAGTACCACTTCCACTTTCATAGGGAAGTTACCATTATGGCAGGTGTGGGGCGGTTGGCGAACTCAAAACTCCGAATTCATGGCTTAGTGAGCGATTCTCAGCGGCATCGCAGCGCCTCCAGCGGATCCACCCTCGTGGCGCGCCACGCCGGAACAGAAGTGGCCGCCAGCGCGACCGCCAGAAACAGAATCGGGATTCCAGCGAACGTCAGTGGATCCCCGGCGTTGACGCGGTACAGCATGTTGGCGATCAGACGCGTGAGCCCCATGGCCGCGAGCGTCCCCACCCCGATTCCCACCAGGCTCAACCGCAGCCCCTGTCCCAGCACCATCCGCAGAATGTCGCCGCGCTGTGCGCCGATGGCCTGCCGGATGCCGATCTCGGTGGTGCGTTGCGCCACCGAATAAGCCATCACGCCATACAGCCCCATCACGGCCAGCAGCAGCGCCACCGCGGCGAACCCGGCGATCAGGTACATGGTCTGGCGGCGCTGCGCGAGCGCGCGGCCCTCGAGATCCTCGAGCGTCCGGATATTCACCACGGGCAGGTCGCGATCCACGGCCAGCACCTGGACTCTCGCCGGATTGGAGAAACGCTCCACCTCGCCCGACGCGCGAATCGTGATCGCCATGTTCGGCCAGGCGAACTGCGGGTACGGGGTGTAGAACACCAGGCCCGAATCCGCTTCCAGGCTCTGACTCTTCACATCGCCGGCAACTCCCACGATTTCGGCCCGCACCTCCCGGCGCGCGTATTTGATGTGCTTGCCGATGGGATCCTCATTCGGCCAGTAACGGCGCGCCAGAGACTCGCTGACGATGACCCTTGCGGGCGCCTTCTGGTCGTCGCTCCACGAGAAAGCCCGCCCGCGGATCAGCGGAATTCCCAGTGTCTTGAAGTAGTCCGGGGTGATCGCGTTCCAGGCGGCCAGCGGGCGCTGGCTGATCGGCACGGCCGGCTGTCCATCCGCCAGGAACGGCGCCATCGCGCCGATAGCCAGAGGCATTCCCAGCGAAGCCGTCGCGGAGCTCACGCCGGGTACGCTCGCCAGCCGCTCCAGGACCTGCCGCATGAATTGCGCGCGGCGTGCGTCATCCGGGTAGCGGGCGGGGGGCAGGGAAACTCCCATCGTCAGCCCGTGGTGCGGATCGAACCCCAGGTGGATGGCCTGAAGCTGGCGGAAGCTCTCGATCAGCAGACCGGCGCCGATCAGCAGGACAATCGAGAGCGCCATTTGCCCGGCCGCCAGGAAACTGCGCGTAAGCTGGCGGCGCGCGCCCCCGGTAGTGCCCCAACCGCCATCCCGCAAAACGGCGTTCAGGTCGGGGCGCGAAACTTGGAGCGCGGGCATCAGGCCGAAAACCACGCCGGTCAATATGGAGACCGCGAGGGTAAACGCGAGCACCTGGAGATCCACGCGGATGGGCTGGAAGCCCGGCAGGTTCACGCCATTCGCCTGCGCCAGCAACGAGACCACCCAGCGGGCGAACAACACGCCGAGGCCCGCACCGGCGGCCGCCAGCAGCAGGCTTTCCGAGAGCAGTTGGCGAATCAGCGTGGCGCGGCTGGCGCCCAGCGCGGCACGGAGTGCGATCTCCTTGGCGCGGCCCGTGGCGCGCGCCAGCGTCAGGCTGGCAACGTTGGCGCACGCGATCAGCAGCACGAAGCCGACCGCGCCGGTCAGGATCAACAGGGTTGGCTTGATACCGGTGACCAGGCTTTCCTGGAGCGGCGCCGACTCGAGATTGCTGAGCGGGTCCGCATCGGGATTGCCGGGATGCTCCTGGCGGTATTGCCGGCCCAGCACCGTGATCTCGGCGGCGCCCTCGGCCGCGTCGACGCCAGGCTTCAGGCGCGCGATCGCGGTGAGGTAGCCCGCACCGTTGCGGATCTGCTCCTTCTGCAGGCCCGTATAGTCGATCAGCTTGGTAAGCCAGATGTCCGTCCCCTCGTACGGAAACGGAAACTCCGGCGGCGCGACCCCGACGATGGTATAGACTTCCTGGCCCAGGTTGATGGGCTTGCCCAGGATCCCGGGATCGGAGGCGAAGCGCCGCTGCCACAGGCGGTGGCTGATGAGCACCACCGGCTTGCCGCCAGGCTCGCCCTCGGCGGGCAGGAACGCGCGGCCGAGCATGGGCTGCGTCAGCAGCACTTCGAAGAACTCCGGCGACACCCGCGCCGCGGTGAGTTGTTCCGGATCCCCGGCGCCGGTCAGCGTGAGGCCTTCCCTGCAGAATGCGGTGACGCCCGAGAACGATCGATTGCGATCGCGAATGGTCTCGTAGGAAATCAGGGAAAAAGGAAATACCGCTCCGCCTTGCTGTGGTTTCGAGCCCACGATCAGCACAAGCCGCTCCGGCGCGTGGAGCGGCAGAGGCCGCAGCAGCAGAGCATTCACCACGCTGAAAATGGCGGTGTTCGCGCCGATCCCCAGCGCCAGGGTCAGCACCGCGACCACGGTGAACCCCGGACTCTTCCGCATGAGACGGACTCCGTAGCGGAGGTTATGGAGCATAAGACAACCGACGTGGATCACTGTATCACGTTAGCGCGTGCGGGCGAAGAAAGCTTCGAGACACTCCTTTGAGCCATTGACAACCCCGAAGCGAAGCGCTTGTAATCGAAATACGCACTCAGTCTCAGCTCAGGGATATGCGCGAAACCGAGAGATACCTGGCCGCAACCGCGGTTGCACTCTTCCTCGCTGGCATCTCGCAGGCACGGGACCGGATCCCGGTCCGGGATCCACGACACACCCACTGCTTCCGCAGCAGGCGAAACTTGACCGCCTGCCGGCGGATCAGCAGAACCGCCTGCCGGCGGATCAGCAGGACCGCCGGGCTCGGGACTTTCATCGCCGGCTCTCTCCCGAGCAGTTCGCGGACCGCTTCGGATTGAGCCCTTACGCCCCCGCCAAGATCACCTCTCGGTGAGCGCCCGCGGCCGAGGAGATGACATCACCACAGTCGCCGGACTGGCCGAGCAGGGACCACAGGCGGCAGTGCTATGCTTGTGTTTCAGCCCGGCAATGAGAAGGCGACACAAACATCGGCCCACACCTGCAACCAATCTGCGTCAGAACGACGCCGTTCACTCAGGTAAGCCTGGTCTGTGGCTGGCACTAGCATTATTTGTTGCAACTCTAGGTTTTTATGCGCAGGTTCGAGACTATGAGTTTGTCAACTATGACGATCCTGCCTATGTCACGGATAATATACACGTGCGCAGCGGCCTAACGCGCGAGAGCGTAGCCTGGGCGTTCAGCACCGGATACGAGTCGAATTGGTTCCCGCTGACATGGCTTTCGCACATGCTGGATTGCCAGCTCTTCGGGCTTAAGAGTGGCCTTCATCACTTAACGAGCGTCCTGCTGCACGCGTTCAGCGCCGTGCTTTTGTTCGCGTTATTGCACCGGCTGACACGCGCGCTATGGCGTAGTCTGTTTGTTGCCTTTGTTTTCGCGTTGCATCCGCTTCACGTGGAATCCGTGGCGTGGATTGCCGAGAGGAAGGATGTTTTAGGCGCGCTTTTTTGGGTCGTCACGCTTTGGACTTACCTAAATTACACCAAGCATCGGTCATTCGGGAGATACTTGGTTGTCATACTGGCGCTCTGCTGCGGGCTGATGTCCAAGCCGATGATCGTCACCTTGCCTTTCGTGGCGCTTCTGCTGGATTGGTGGCCCTTGCGGCGGTTCGCGGTTCGCGGTGTAATTCTAGAGAAGATTCCCTTGCTGGCACTGTCGATCGCGGGATCGATCGTTACATACGTAGTGCAACGGCATGGGGGATCGGTCGTCTCGATCGCCCAGATTCCGATCGCGGCTCGCGCCGGGAATGCGCTCGCCTCTTATGCGGTGTACGCCGGCAAGATCTTTTGGCCGGCAAATCTGGCTGTCTTCTATCCGTATTCAACCGAGGGAATATTGTGGAAGGGGTTGGCGGCCGGCGCCGTGCTTGCCGGAATCACGGCTCTCGTGTTGCGCGAAATGAGCCGCAGACCATATCTTGCCGTAGGCTGGCTCTGGTATCTTGGGACCCTTGTCCCAGTTATAGGACTGATACAGGTAGGCGCTCAAGCTCGGGCGGATCGATATACCTACATTCCAATGATTGGAATCTCACTGATTTTGGCCTGGGGGATGGCGGAGGCTTGCGAGCGGTGGCCTAACGGTCGAAGGGCGCTTGCAATCTTGAGCATTACTGTATGTTTGGGCTGGGCCGTAGCCACCTGGTTGAACATTCGATACTGGCAGAACAGTCTCACTCTATTTCAGCACGCCATCGAAGTCACAGATGACAATTACATCGCGTACAACAATCTCGGTGTCGCCCTTAGGCAGGCAGGCGAGTTTGCAGAGGCCATCGCGAATTTTGAGAGAGCCGTGAGCATACGGCCCGAGGAAGCGGAGGCTCAAGATAATCTCGGGGAAGCGCTTTTGGCGGCCGGAAGGACATCTGAAGCGACTCCACACATTGAAGCGGCTCTTCGCGTGCGGCCAGGCTTTATGAAGGCCCACATTGACCTCGGCTCTGCGATGATCGGAGAAGGGCGGGTCGAAGAGGCAGCCTCTCAGTACCGCCTGGCCATTCAACTGCAACCCGAAAGCGATGAGGCACACTACGGGCTGGGTGGTGTTCTCATGGAACAGGGCCGCAAAGAGGAAGCGCTGCCGCACCTGCGGCGAGCCCTTCCGCACCTGATAGAGGCGGTCCGGACAAATCCCGAGGATGCCGACGCCCATTACAACCTCGGGAGGGTGTTTGGTATATTAGGAGAGCCAGATCGAGCGATCGCGCAGTTTGGCGACACAGTCAGGTTACGGCCAGGCGACGCTGAGGCACACTTCAACCTGGGAATTGCCCTCGCCGCGCGAGCACGCTTGAATGAGGCTCGCGACGAGTTTGCCGCTGCGGTGAGGCTCAGGCCTGACTATGTCAAAGCGCACCTGAACCTGGGCGGCATTCTGGGTAGTCTGGGAGAGTATGACGAAGCCGTCCGCGAGTTCTCGGAGGCGCTTCGGCTTGAGCCGGATTCGATCGAGGCGCGGGACAACTTAAGCTCCTATAAGAGCCGGAGACCGCGGTAACGGCAACGGTCCAATCGCAAATTTCGGGCAAGCCCTCCGGTCTCATCTGCTATAATGCGACCATAGACGGACGGGAGGGTTTCCTTGGTTTCCAACATTAAGACAGTCGTGTTCTGCGTCGTTCTGGCGGGTCTGGCGGTCTTCCTGTTCGCTTTCCTCAAGCCCGGCCAGCCCAACAAAGAGCTGCAAATCCCGGTCTCCGAGTTTGTGAATCGTGTGCAGGCGGGCCAGGTCAAGGAGGTCACGATCGCCGGCAACGACGCGCACGGCGCCTTCCAAAACGGCGGCGCCTTCCACACCCAGATTCCCACCAACTTCCCCGACCTCTACAACATGCTCTCTGCGAAGGGCGTCAAGTACGAATACAAAGAGTCCAACGGCAGCGGTTGGCTCTCCATCCTGCTGAATGTGTCGCTGCCCGTCCTCATGCTGCTAGGTTTTTGGTTCTTCCTGGCGCGCCAGGTGCAAAGCGGCGGCAGCAAGGCGCTGAGCTTCGGCAAGAGCCGCGCGCGCCTGCACTCGCAGCAGAAGAAGGCCACGTTCAAGGACGTGGCGGGCGTGGAGGAGGCCAAGGAAGAGCTCCAGGAAATCATCGAGTTTCTGCGCGAGCCGCAGAAGTTCCAGAAGCTGGGCGGACGCATTCCCAAAGGCGTGCTGCTGATCGGGCCTCCGGGGACCGGCAAGACCCTGCTGGCGCGCGCCATCGCCGGCGAGGCCGCGGCGCCGTTCTTTTCGATTTCGGGCTCGGACTTTGTCGAGATGTTCGTGGGCGTCGGCGCCAGCCGCGTGCGCGATCTCTTCGAGCAGGGGAAGAAGAACGCCCCCTGCATCATCTTTATCGACGAGATCGACGCCGTGGGCCGGCAGCGCGGCGCGGGACTCGGCGGCGGGCACGATGAGCGCGAGCAGACCCTCAACCAGTTGCTGGTGGAGATGGACGGCTTCGAATCCAACGAGGGCGTGATTTTAGTGGCGGCCACCAATCGCCCGGATGTGCTGGATCCCGCACTGCTGCGGCCCGGCCGATTCGACCGGCGTGTGGTGGTGGGGCGCCCCGATGTGCAGGGGCGCGAGGCCATTCTGCGGGTCCACACCAAGAAGATTCCGCTGGGCGATAACGTCGATCTTGCCGTGCTCGCCCGCGGCACCCCGGGCCTCGCCGGCGCGGACCTGGCCAACCTGGTGAACGAGGCGGCGCTCAACGCCGCGCGCGTCAGCCGCAAGGCCGTCCTGATGGTCGATTTCGAGATGGCCAAAGACAAGATCCTGATGGGCGCCGAGCGCAAGTCGATGATCCTCAGCGACGCCGAAAAGCGCAACACGGCCTATCACGAAGCCGGCCACGCGCTGGTGGCGGCGGTGTTGCCCAACGCCGACCCGCTGCATAAGGTCACCATCATCCCGCGCGGCATGGCGCTGTGCGTGACCATGCAGTTGCCCATCGACGACAAGCACTCCTACAACCGGGAGTATCTGCTGGCGCAGCTCGCGATCCTGATGGCCGGCCGCATCGGCGAAGAGCGATTCATGCACCACATGACCACGGGCGCGGGCAACGACATCGAGCGCGCCACCGACCTGGCCCGCAAAATGGTCTGCGAGTGGGGCATGAGCGAGCTGGGACCGCTGAGCTTCGGCAAGAAGGAAGAGCAGGTCTTCCTCGGCCGCGAGATCGCGCAGCACCGCGACTACAGCGAAGAGACCGCCATCCGCATCGACGAGCAGGTGAAGAAGCTGGTGCAAGGCGCCTACGACTCCGCGGCCGAGATCATCGGGAAGCATTCCGATGCGCTGGTGAAGATCGCCGAGACGCTGCTGGTACGTGAGATCCTGGATGGCAACGAGGTGATGCGGATCGTGGCCGGGGAACAACTGCCGCCGGCGCCGCCGTCGGATTCGAAGGCTGCCGAAGACCACACACAACAGGTGTTTCGGCCGGAAGGCGGCCGCCGCGTGCCGAAGTTGTCGGATGGCGAGCGGCCCCAGACGGCGTAAGTGCCCATGACTGGCAAACACCTGCTCGGGCTTCTGGCTGTCGCGGCTTTCGCTGCCAAGTCCTACACCGTCGACGGAATCGTAGTCGCGGTCGACCCCACGGCGCGCACCCTGCTGGTCTCGCACCGGCCCATCGGCAAATACATGGGCGCCATGATGATGCCGTTTCGAGTCGAGAACGCCGCGGAGCTGACGGGCCTCTATCCCGGCGTTCGCATTCAGTTCGAGCTGGTGGTCGGCAAGGACCACTCGGTGGCCCGAAACGTACGCCGAACCGGCGGCGCGGATGCGGAGATTCCACCGCCCAAGGAGAAGCTCAAAATCGGCGATCCAGTCGCGGATTTCCGGCTGACGGACCAGCAGGGCGGCGAGGTGCGGCTCGACCAACTCCGCGGCAAAGTGTTGGCAATCAACTTCCTCTACACGCGATGCCCCCTGCCGGACGTGTGCCCGCGGCTGGCGGCGAATTTCGCGACTTTGCAGCGCCGCTTCCAACCGGAACTGGGCAAGGATCTGATGCTGGCCTCGGTCACCGTGGACCCGGATTACGACACGCCGGCGGTGCTGGCCGATTACGCGAAGCGTTGGGGCGCCGATAGCCGCGGCTGGCGGTTCCTGACCGGCGATGTGGGTCAACTCGCGGCGGAGTTGGGTGAAGTATATTGGACAGACGAGGGCTCGATCGGTCATAATTCGATGACGTCGGTGATCAGCCGCGAGGGGCGGCTGGTTGCCGTAGTGGAAGGGTCCGGCTATCGGGTCGATCAGCTCGCGCACTTGATCGCGCGCGAACTGGAGGAGGGGAAATGAAGCTCGAAATCACCCTGCTGGCGATGGCGTCGCTGGCGATGGCACAGGCTCCCAAGGGCGATAATTGCACGCCGCCGCCCAGCGCCCTGGCGCCGACGCTCCCGGCCAAACTGCTGGAGGGCATGGGCACGGTGCACCTCGAGATCTCGACGAGCAGTCCCGAGGCACAGAAGTTCTTCGACCAGGGGCTGGCGCAGATGCATTCGTTCTGGGCGCGCGAGGCCGAGCGGTCGTTCCTGCAGGCTGCGGCGCTCGATCCGCAGGCGCCCATGCCGGAATGGGGCATTGCGATGGTGGCGGCGGGCGATTGGCGTCCACGCTTCCAGATCGATCTGCTGACCCAGGTAAACGGGCGGCAGGTCCCGCCCGCCACTTCGCGCGCGCGTTCCGCGGCACAGAAGGCCGTGGAGTTGAGCCAGGTTCCGGGCACGGCGACCGACCTCGAGAAGCTGTACGTGGCGGCCGTGGCCGCGCGGCGCGACGCCAACGCCAAAGACCCCGACGAGGCCTTCGTCAAAGGGATCCGTGCGTTGCTCGCCAAGTACCCGGACGAGGTGGAAGCGCAGCTCGACCTGGCACTCATGATCATGCGCGGCTTTTCGCTGCCCGACAAGAAACCCAATGCACCAGGCACCATGGAAGCGGTCGCCATCCTGCGCGGCCTGTTGCCGAAGGTTCCGGATCATCCCGGATTGCATCACTACATCATCCACGGGTTTGAAGGCGCGCCGTTCGCCAAGGACGCCTGGCCGAGCTGCGAGAAGTACGCGCAGCTCGTGCCCAATATTCCACACGCGTTGCACATGCCCGGCCACATCTACTCGCAGACCGGCCGTTGGGAAGACGCGGCCAAGGCTTTTGCCAGCGCGGCTGAGAACGAGCGCGGCTACATGAAGCAGGACAAGCTGTATGGCGACGGCCACCACGGGCACAACGTGCATTACCTGGCGACCGCCTATTCCTTCGAAGGCCGATTTGACGACGCCGTGGAGGCGGCCAAGGAACTGCTGGGCTTCAAGGAGAATCCGCGGCAGGCTTCGTCCCCCGACCTGATGACCGGCGCGATGGCCCAGGGCTGGTTTGCCATGATGCGCACGCTGGTGCAGTTCGAAAAATGGGACGCCATCCTGGACGGCAAGCTGCTGCCGGATTACAGCAAGCCGCGGCAGGAGGCTTGGCGGCATTGGGCCCGAGCGCTGGCCTATGCGAACCAAGGCAACGCCGCCGCAGCACAGGAAGAGTCGCGCCAGTTCGAGCAGGCGATGACCGATTTCCGCAACAAGACGCAGCGTCCGGAGCCGCCCGAGCTTCAGGTGGCGCGGCAGGAGCTGGCCGGACATCTGGACGTCGCCGAGGGCCGCGTCGATAAGGGCCTGAAGCAACTGGAAGCGGCGTCCAGGGCCGAGCGGAAGCTCACGTACACGGAGCCGCCATACTACCCGCGCCCGGTGGCGGAGGCCATGGGCCACGCGGCCTTGCGGAATAACAAGCCCGCCGTGGCCGAAAAAGGTTTCCGCATCGCCCTGGAGCAGTATCCGTCAGACGCGCACGCCGAGAACGGCCTGAAGGCGGCGCTGCAGTTGAAAGCTCCGGTCCTGGCTGCGCGATAACTTACGGCTACGGTTGTATCCGCTGAGCGGGGCAATCAGGCAAGCTGCTCCAGTTCCGTTTCCAGCATGGCTATGTGCTCGTCTTCCTCGGCGGCCACCTCTCTGCAAAGTTCATTTTCGAGTCCCGTCGGGAATTGGCTCGCCAGGCGGAGGAAGTGGTCCCGGGCGCGCCGCTCTGTATCCAGCGCCAGTTGATAAAGATCTACGATCCCCGAGTCCTCTTTCACTCGGATGCCCCGGAACGGCCAGTCCGAGAGCAGCTTGGCTTCATCCGAGGCAAGTTCCACCATCTCCCGATCCAAGTGGGCGTGGTATTTCTCCTCCAGTTCGTGGAGATGGTCCAGCCCGGATTCGTAGAAATGTTCGAGCACCATGCACTGCTCCGGTGTGGTGGCCCTTTCTCGCGCCAGCTTGTAGAATTCGAGCGAATCCAGTTCAAACTGCATCGCGTCGCGGATGGCCTCGAAGCGCATGCAATCGCCCAAGTCACGCTCCGGGATCGCCTCTAGTCTGCCGCCGCACATAAAACATTTCCCGTAGGGGACCGCGAAGCCGGTGGTGAGCTTGAAACAGCTCATGCACCGCCATGTGTAGCGGATCTGCGCGCAGCAGATCTCGTCTTCTTCCAGCACCCTGTGGCACTTCGGACAAAAGGATGGCAAATCACACACTCCTCACTTGCGAATCCTCAGTAACACCGGCCCGGATTCGCATCTCAGACTCACCGATCCAGTCAGCATAAGCCCGCCCTCCTCGAAGGCAAGGCCACTGTGCCTGCGCGTTCGAGCTGACCTCCTCCGCGACAGACCGCGATGTCCCAATCACCGATCCCCGCGGCATGCGGCTCACCATCTCGCGCGTGATCAGGATCGGCGCTTTCTTTCCCGGCACCGACGCGGTAGCGATCACCACGTTCTGTTCGCCCAGCACGCCGCCCATAAGCTCGCGCTTCCATTCTCCGGTTCCCAAGACCTTGCCGGGCAAAGCGGAAATGGATATTCAAACCTGAAAATCCATTTCAACTTCCCAGCTACCAGGGAGTATACACCGAAATTCCGATTTTGGCGCGCTTTTGTACGACAAAAAGAGTGGCACGGTGTGAACGGACAATACACCACTGCTGGTGTTACAATGCGCTGCATGAAACGAACGCTTGCTCTCTTAGGTTTGATGGGGCTCCTGGCCAGCCTGCTGTTGTGCGCCGACGTCACCGGCAAATGGAAGGGATCGTTTGACGCCGGTGGCGCGACCCGCGAGATCACCTTCGACCTGAAAGCCAGCGGCGACGCCGTGACCGGCACGATCGGCGGCATGCCGGAACAGACCTCCGAGATCAAGGATGGCAAGGTCCAGGGCGACAGCGTCTCCTTCTGGTTCATGACGGAATACCAGGGCAACCCCATCAAGCTGGTCTGCAAGGGACAGCTTGCGGGCGACGAGATCCGCTTCACCATGGGCCTCGAGGATGGCCAGTGGAGCACGGATTTCGTGGCGAAGAAAAGCTCGTAGGGCTCCGGCCGCTCCCTCACGCTCGCTGCTCCGATCGGAGCCGCGCACGTCAGTAAGCGGTGTTTTGAGGACCTACGGAAGAACCATGACCGGGGTCCGCCAGAAGTTGAACTTCTGCCCGGTGGGATCGAGGACGCTGACCTGGCAATCGTATTTGCCGGGCTGGAGTTTGGCCAGCGGCACGCTGAACCGCAGAGGCACGGCCTTGGATTTCGCGTTGAGGCCTTCGGCCACCTGCAGCGGCGCGGTTTCGAAAGCCTTTACCTTGCCGCGATAGAAGCTCACCGTGGCCACCAGCGGCTGAGTGGTTTCGGCCGTGGGCTCATAGGCTTCCAGGTAGACGTACATCTCCTGGTCCTTCTTGAACACGCGGGTCACGCTGGGGACCATCTTCTGGCCGCCCTGCACCAGGGGATTCGCTTCCAACAGCTTCTTGTCCTTCTCCGCGCTGAATACCGCGTTGTTGAGGTCCGTCCGCTGGCTGCTCAAGACCACGGAGCTGATGGGCAGCAGCTTCTGTTCGGTCGTGAGATCGGGAATGGTGAACTTGGAGTCGAACGTGCCCATCTTGCCGGTCTCGTTGTCGCGCGCCAGGAACTTCATGTCGTAGGTGCCGGGGGCCAGCGTGAAGCCGGTATCGTACGCCAGCGGGCTCTTGGAGAGTTGAGCGGCGGTGGATCCCTTGAGCTTGACATCCGCGGTGTCGCGGACGTTCTGGACGATGGCGCCCTTGGAATTCTTCACCTGGCCGATGAACTCGATGCGGGTGGTCTCGGCGCCGCCGGCTGTTTTGGCCAACGCCAGCTCGCTTCCCGGAATCTTCACCGAAACCGGAACGAAATAGCGGTCGCGCGCCAGGCGGAAATAATCGATCTCCATGGCGATATCGATGTCGGTCACGGGATCGGCCAGCATCAGGGCCTCGGAAAGCTGGCGCTCGCGGTCGGTCGAGGTGAATTTGCTGAAGTCCTTACTGGCGTAGTAGCCGGCGCGGTATTCGATGGGCTTGCCGAGTTTCGTGGTCGCGGTGCTGTTTAGCGAGATCTTGATGCGGCGGAAGTGGCCGTCCAGCGCGTTGTTGGTGGAATAGTAGCCGACGATGTAGTAGCTGGAAATATCCTTCTGCGCCTGGACAATTCCCATCGACAGGTCGTTGTTGTCGAGCAGCGCCTTGCCGCCGGTATCTTCGGCCAGCGTGAACAGGGTTTCCTGCTGGCCTTGGAAATTGCTGGTCGCGGCCCGCGAAGAACTTCCCGAGTACATGCCCTGGCCGCCCGGCGAGCCCTTGGTGGCGTCGCCCAGCGGCGCCGAAGCCACCAACCCGCGCGCGTCGATGGTGTAGATGGACACGTTGGAACGGATGGCGGCGTTGATGGTGGCCTGCATCTGCGCCTGGTTGTCGGCGCTCTTGGTGATGCCGCTGGTGAAATAGACCAGCGCCTTCTTTTCGTTCAGGGTGGCCAGCATCTTGACCGCGGTTTCGAGCGCCGACAACTGGCGGTCGGTATTGAAGAGGTTGAACTCGGTGTCGTCCTGCGTGAAGGCCGCGCCCGTATCGGAGGTGCTGTCGTCGGAGGTGGTCACGTCAAAGCCCTGACCTTCACCGATGATCAGGCCCTTGATGTCCTTGGTCAATTGGTCGCGATCGTCGGTGAAGTCCTCGACTACCTTGATGTCGCTCGAGAAGGTCATGATGGCCATCAGGTCGGAAGGCGTCATGTCGGTCTTGAGGAACTTCAACGCGTGCGTCTGGGCGCGGATCTGGTCGGGAATCGGCATGGAGGTCAGGTCGAAGAACATGACCATCAGGCGGCGGTCCTTGTATTTGAGGTCGCCGGGCTTCTCGGGGGAGATCGCGGCCTTGATGATCGCGGGCTCCGCGGGTTTGGGAGCCTCCTTTGCTGGAGTTGGGGCGGGAGTGGGCCGCGGCTTCAACTCCGGGGGCGCGGGCGTCGACTCCAGCTCCTGGAAGTCGCAGATCTTGATCTCCTGCGCCTTGCCGTCTTCGGTGACCGTGAAATCCTTGGCCTTCAGGCCCTTGATCGGGTTGCCGTCCTTATCCTTGACGACGACGGTCTCCACGATCAGTGTGGCGTTGGCTTCGAACTTGACTCCGCCCTTGATGGTCAGGGGAGCGTTGGTCTGCTGCTGCGCGGGTTGCTGCGGGCGTTGGGGCGCCTGCGGCTGCGCGCTAGCGACAAGAAGCCAGGCGAGGAATGTGGCAGTGATCGGTCGCATAGTTTTAGAAGTGGAATCTCAAAGTAGCGTTAAAGCTCCGCATGGCGTTGGCGCTGGTGGGGAACCCAAATTGCGCGTTGCCAACGGTCGTATTCCAATTGGTGAAGACCACGTGGTTGAGCGCATTAGTGGCGTCGAAGCGAATATCGACGTTCTTGCGCTCGCCCAGCCGGAAGGTCCGGCCGGCCGAAGCATTGAGGCTGAATTGTCCGGGTCCGGAGATGATGTTCCTGCCGGCATCGCCCCATTCACCCGCACCCGGCACCGCGAAGGCCGCGGCATTGAGATTGGAGCCGGCGATGGTGGCGGCATAGATCGAGAGGCCGGTGAGGTTGGGCCGCAAGGTTCCGGTGACGCCGGTCCCGCGCGTGGTGGAGGGAACGATGGCGCTCAGCGGCAAGCCGCTGCCGACGGTAATGTTGGTGCTGAGGGTCCAGTCTTTGAGCAGCGTGCCCTTCCAGCCGTTTACGAGGGTTCCGCCGCGCGTGCCGACGCCCGTGCTGTACTGCGTTTGCATGGTAAGGCGCTGCCGCTGGTCATAGCTGGAGTTCGAGCGCTCGGCGGCCAGATCGAGCCAGTTCTGCGCGATGCCGCCACCGCCGCCGCCGCGCCCGCCCACGCCCGCGGCGTCATCGATGGCGTGCGAGTAGACGTACATCAGGTTTCCGGAGAAGCCGCTGCGGAAACGGCGCTGCAACTGCCCCGATACGGCGTTGTAGGTGGAGTTGGCGCCCGTAGTCTGGTATTGATAGCCCGACGGGCAGGAGGGGCAGGGATTGACGGCGCCGGTGGGGTAGGTATTGGGCAGGAACATCTGCGTCTGGTGGGTGCCCTTGGTGCCGTTATAGGTGAGGGTGGCAACCAGCGCGGCCTTCAGGCTCTGCTGTACCGCAAGCTGCCACACCTGCGAATACCCGAGGCGGAAATTGGGATCGATGGCGTAGGTATTGCTCACGGCCAGGGTCCCGGGCTGGGTGAAGATATTCTGCACGGTGCCCAGGCGGCTCACTGAGTTGGGCTCCGAAAAGCTGTAGGAGAGGGGAGACTGCTGCGCCATCTGTTGGGCCATACTTTGATAGACCGAGGTATTGAAGTAGATTCCGTAGCCGCTGCGGATCACGGTGGAATGCTTGGGGAAGGGCCGGTAAGCCAATCCGAAGCGCGGTTGAAGCTCATGCCAGTCGGAATGCAGCAGCGCGCCGTTGGAAGGGCACGGCGAACCGCTCAGCGTGTTGGCGAAGGCCGCGGCGCAAATCGGCGTCGCGGAAGAGAAGTCCGGCCCGATGTTCAGGTTCACCAGCCGCCCGTACTTTTCGTTGGCCGGAACCTGGTAGTCCCAGCGAAGCCCGTAGTTCAAGCTCAACTTGGTGGTGATGCGCCAGTCGTCGTTGACCAGGAGGTCGAACCAGTCGGCGCGGAAATACTTGTCGGCGTTGCCGTAGGCGATGGATGCGGTGTCCGGGTAGCCCAACAGGAAATCGGCCATGTCGTAGCCCGTGCCGGTAGCGATCAGGCCGTTGGCCAAGGGACTGCCGGTGAGCGTGCCGTTGAAGACGAAACTCCCGCGGGCGCTTTGTTGCGAGAACTGGTTGAACTCCTGCCGCCGGAAATCGCCGCCGAAAGTGATGTTGTGCAGGCCGTGGATGAAGATGAAGCTGTCTCCCACTGCGCTGGTCTGGTTGTGATTGAGCGAGTACTGCCCGTCGTTGAGCCCGCTGAATCCGCTGCTGAACGAAAGGCCCGGCGGTCCATAGAACTGGGGCGACTGCAGGTTGCCCTCAATCCCGGCGAGGCCTGACACGTTGGTGTCGTTGGACACGAAGTACGGCGTCGCGTTAGTCGCCGACCGGCTGAACTGGTAGCGCAGATTGCTGATCAGGCGCGTGGTGAAATGGTACGACCAGTTGACGTTGGCATTGATGCCGGTCATCGCAGTGCTGTCGGTGAAGCCGAACAGGTTGGGATTGGAGGCGTTCATGCGCTGATAGCTGAAGCCGCCGGAAATCTGGTTCTTGGCGTTGATGGTTTCGCTGATGCGCGTGTTGACGTTGTCCTGGTTGGTGATGCCCACGAGCGGAATCTGGTAGTTATAGCGGGTGCTCCCGGGGAAGTTCGGCTGGGGATAGTAGTTCAACAGGTTCGCCGAGGATGAATTGAGCCGGGATGTGGGAATGACGTTGTTGGGGAATGGGAGACCGGTGATGGGGTCGAAGATCGACACAGGCAAACCCTGAGAGGTCAGCGCCTGCGAGAAATCTCCGCCGCGCTCCGCCGCCGTAGGCACCAGGCCGGTAGACGTACTGCCGTTGCGGTTGCGCGTCAACTGATAGTTCAGGGTGAAAGTGGTGTGCTGCCCGCTGAGCAGATGGGGGATCTTCAGAGGCCCGCCCACCATGGCCGTCATGCGCGACTTGGCGTACGCGGCCTTGGCGGTATTCTGGCCGGTGAGGGAAAAGCTCTTGGCGTCCAGGGCCGAGTTGTCCAGGATGAAAGCCAGGTTGCCGGTGTAAGTCATGCGGCGATCCCTGCGGCCATTGCCGAAGGAGTTGGCATTGCCACGGCCGCCCGGACCGCGTCCGCCACGGCCGCCCGGACCGCCGCGGCCGCCGCCGGGGAATCCGCCGCCAAATCCGCCGCGGCCACCACCGCCGGCCATTGCCATTCCACCGCCGCCACGGCCGCCACCGCCGCCGGGGCCGCCACCTCCAGGAGCGCCGCCTCCAGGAGCGCCGCCTCCAGGAGGGCCACCGCCGGGGCCGTTCATGCCGAAATCGCCACCGGGGCCGCCGGGGCCGAATCCGCCCATGCCGCCGCGGCCACCCATCATCCAGTCATTCTGTTGCGGCATGTCGAGCCCGGAACTCACGCTGCCATTCACCATCAGAGCATCGGATGCGCTCTGGTTCAGGTCGCCTCCGGCGGTTTGGCCGAGGTCCGCTGCCCCTGTGTCCGCCGCCAGGTCGCCGGACTGGTTCACGTCCAATCGCTGGAAACCACTCTGCGCCACAGCCTGCCGCAAGGAGGGACGCCCGTTGGCGGAGCTCTGCGCTCCGCGGCCTCCGCCATTGCCGGCGGGCTTGGCGGCCGCCGCAGCGGGCGCCTGGGCTGGGGTGTTGGGTTTTGCTTCAGCGGTCGCCGTTAAGGTGGTTGGCGCGGGTGCAGTCGTGGACGCGGCCGGAGCAGTTGCAGGGGTGGCCGCCGCGGGGGGAGGCGCCGCAGCAGCAGCGAGTGCGGCCTTGAGGGCGTCGGCCGTCTGGAGTTTCAATTCCCATTGGGCGCTGGGCGCCTCGGAATCGATTCCCACCTCGTTGCCGACCTTGGTGAAACCCAGCATGTCCACTTCGATGGTCCACACGCCATCGGCCAGATCCGGGAACGAATAGATCCCCTGTTCGTCGGTGGTGGTGACGACCTTCTTGTCGCCCTTGATGGCGGTTACGGTAGCGCCGGGGACAGGTAGTCCGCCGGATTTCACGATTCCGTGATGTTCCGAGGCAACTAGCCCGGTCACGGCAATCCAGGCCGCCAAAAGGCGTCCCAAAGTGGTGTAAATGCGGTTCGCGGCCATGTAGGGTATCTAACTAGGCGCAGGCCAGGGTGCCAACGTTACGGTGGAGCCAGCATGGGGGCGGCGAAAATGCCGCAAATAATACTGGAACTCTCTGAAAAAAGAGAAGAAAGGCCCGCTATTCTTGGGTGGTCGCCGAGCGGAGGACCGCCAAAACTGATAGGCTGGCCCGATCACCAATGATCGGCTGGCCCGCTAAGACGCCTGACGTGGTTAACCGGTCTCGTCCTGGGCGAGATGACCATCGATGACGGAGTCTTGCGGCACCTCAAGGAACTGCGGCATCTCGAATACCTGAACCTGGCCCACACGAACATACGCGGTGATTTCAACATTCTGTCCGGCCTTCCGCTGCGAGACACAAGGTCGGTCGACAGCCTGTCCCATCTGCCGCTGGAGACGCTTTGGCTGGGGCGGCGCTGCCCGGCTGCCGCCCGGTGGAAGAGGGGTGGGCGCCGGGGAGCAACAGCGCGGCATACCGATGCGGTAACCTGGAAACAGAGTCCATGAACCTGATCCTGCAAATACCCGACGATGTCGCCCAGCGCCTCAGCGCGGCTGGCGGGGATCTGTCGCGGCGGGCCCTGGAGGCCTTGGTCGCAGAGGAGTACAGACAGGGCCATCTCACCAAGCCAGATCTCCGGCGATTGCTCGGCATTCCAACCAGCGACCAGATTGATGGGTTTCTTAAAGCGCACGAAATCTGGATCGACTATACCGTGGAAGACCTGGAGCGCGAACGCGCCGACTTGCGGCGTCTCGGCTTCTGATGCGCCTGGTCGTCGCGGACACCAGTCCTATCCGCTATCTGGTCCAGATTGGTCAGATTGATCTCCTGCCGCGCTTGTTCGAAAAGATATTTCTCCCAGCGGCTGTCGCGGAGGAACTGCGTCACCCGTCCGCGCCGCCCGCCGTGCGGGCCTGGATGAGCCAAATCCCCGGCTGGGTGGAAGTATCGCCGGTGACGGACATCGATGATCCCGTGCTTCAGGCATTGGATCCCGGTGAGGGATCGGCGATTGCCCTCGCTCTCTCCCTCAAGGCCGATCTCATTCTCATCGATGACCGCAAGGGGCCGTCGCCGCGCGGAGCAAAGGCTTTACCGTTGCCGGCACGCTCGGAGTGCTCGATCTTGCCGCAGAACGCGGCCTGCTTGACTTAGCCATTGTCATGAAATAACCAGCTCAATCGGCGGCAACCGCTCCCTTACGGTCGCGGCTCTGAGAGCGCATCGGAGCCGCGACCGTAAGGGAGCGGTTGGCACGGTTATTTCG
>Ga0209517_10002071_pt1 | contig 29067 bp, 24 predicted proteins | sample PeaSoiMetSII2010_FD_187695 | JGI IMG/M metagenome (GOLD analysis project Ga0209517, IMG submission 187695) | Peat soil microbial communities from Weissenstadt, Germany - SII-2010 (SPAdes) (version 2) | ecosystem: Environmental > Terrestrial > Soil > Wetlands > Peat | place: Germany...
CGTGAGTAGTAGCAACCATGCGTTCCTCCGGGAAATAGGTGAAAGTCCGGAAGAATCGTAGGCCTGTACACTTGTCCCAATCAAGGCCCTCTCAATAATTGAGGTGGAGTTTGATGCGTTCGCCCTGCGTCTGCGCTGAGTCATTATTTGCTCAAACTCCGCCACCACGCGACAAATGTGAGGCTCCAAGCTAAAGGCCGGCAGGCGCATCCAGCGCTGGCCCCGGAAATAAACACTCCCCCGAGCCGGAGAGACCTGGCGGAGCTTCGCGTTTTCCGCGTTTTTTCCACGGGATTCTGCTGCTTCGACCGTTTCCAACGCGCCGACCAAGGTCGTCTATCTGTTCTCGTAGAGTTTCGTGAGGCAGTTGCCGAACCACTCTTCGATTGTGTTATTTGGCGCCGTTATGGCGAAGTCTCTGCAATGCGCTTCCGTTTGCGAGGGCGTCAGAATCACGCTGAGTCGAATTGCTGCAGCGGGCAAGAAGTAAACCTTGGCCGTAAAGCGCGAGGAGTTCAAATCGCAAGTCACTCCAATGGTCCGCTCATCGTACTCGTGGTACTGCACCGGCGCCGGGGCGCCCGTCACGATGCTCGCGAATTCCCTCAGCACCGGGACCAAGACTTCTTTCGCGATTCTTTTGGCGAAGGTAACCTGTTGTCCCAGCTGATCAGGCAATCCCGCAGCTACTGGTGTTGCGACTCTGCCGGCAACTTGCCGTCGACCTTGTCCGGCACGGAAACGCTTTGCCTTCTCACGCCAGCCGATCATGGGGACCTCTCTTTCTGCAAATGCAGGTATGAATAACCCTGCGTTCACCCAGCTCCTTCAGCAGTTATTGTCCGCTCCTTCCTTGGAGCAAAGCGTATGCCGGAAGCGGCCGAGAACCGGCTCGTTTGAAGAACTAGCGAGGCAAGCTTTCAATGTGTCCAAAACAGAGGCAAAACGGATGGCCGCTCATGTGTGACGAGCCGAAGCCGTGCGGCTTCGCACAGGGCTAAGTACTTTCGTCACCTGTTTGGGCGAGCAAGAAGATTTCCCGTCTTTTTGTGATCCTGCAAGAAGCCGTTTCTCGCTGCCTTGCCTGCCGCGTGACGCCGTGGCATAGCACTTGCCCTCCTGTCGGGCGAGCTACCCTGTGGGAGCTTCAACCGGAGCGGACGGCCACCCGGGAGTGTCGAGGCTCATTCCAAAGAGCGAGTGCAAACGATCGCCTCAAGATTTGACGAAGTTCGGAGCGCAGCCGGAAGGGGATCGTCTCTTCCGTGCCTGAAGCGTCCGAGCCGACGCGCCCGAGCTGACAAAATCCACGGCGCCGGCCCGAATGCCTGTGCAGAAGCGGAAAGCTGCCGCGTTGGTTGCTCGCTTGGACCGCAGTTCGCCGGAGTACTCGGACAACAAGGCGCCCCGTTATACGGCGCGCGGTCAATACTGATGCCAATAGGCCGTAGCCGCATTCGCCAGAATGCGGGGGGAACTGTGTGAGATAGCCCGCATTCTGGCGAATGCGGCTACGGGGCGATGTCTCATTTTTGACCGCGCTCAGTATAGCTAGCACATGTGCGGGCTGGCCTAGATCGCGACAGAGCTTGAACTGGGCCCGGTTGAAGTCCCTTGGCGTTTTACTAAGTAAATCGACTCCGCTGCTTTGTCAGCCAGGAAGGATTTCAACGGGCATCTGAATTCTACATAGATAAGGACTGCTCTCGCTTTTCAATCCTCTATCGACTTCGTGCTCGGCTTCCAGCCAATCCTGGAGCGCGGTCATGCTCGGACACCCTTTCGCCTTCCAATCCCCGTAGGCTCGGCGCTGGATTAACTGACGGCGCCGACCTCCGTCTACTTCCAGCTCGGCTTCCAGCCAATCTTGCAGCGCGCTACCACTCGGAGATCCTTTCGCCGTCCACTTTTCATAGGCTAGGCGCTCGATTGACTGACGGCGAAGATGCGATGAATCACGCCCTGTGGTATGGCAACCGTACGAGATGCTGCGGGGATTCGTTGAGGCGATCATGACGAGCCTCCTTTACGCTTATGTTCGGCCACGTCACCGTTAAGGCTCGGTGCCGCTGTACGCCAGGGTGGCCAAGAGGTCCGTGCTGGACACGACGCCGATCGGCCTTCGCTCTTCGTCTACCACGATGACGCGGTGGACGTGGGCATCAATCATCATCCGCGCCAAGACGCGGATGGACGTGGTGGGCTCGGCAGTTACCGGGTCCGGCGTCATGAACCGACGCACCTCATCTGTGGGCAGTTTTTCTACGTCTACCACCTGCCAATCAACCAGGACGCAGTGGGGTTGGCTGCAGATGATCAACTTCTCTCCGCCTGGCAACTCTTGCTTAACCTGGATGGGGCACAGGCCCGGCGGAAGAGTGCAGCGAGTCACCTCCTTGCCATCCGGGGTTCTGCTCTTTGTCTGGAAAGAGCACGTAATCGGTAACGGTGGGGAGGTAGGCCGAGTGACGTCAGCTCGCATCTGGGACAAGCGGAGAAAGTCCATGGCCGAGAACACCCCCACACACCTCCCGCGGGCATCCACGACCGGCGCGCCGCCAATCTGGTTTTGCAGCAGCAGCCGGGCCGCATCGCGCAGTGGCATCTCCTCCGGCAACCGGACCACGTCGGGGTTCATCAGGTCGCCTGCGGTCAGAGCCTGCAGAGGTTTGCTCTTCGCGCGCATGATGCATCTCTTCAAAAACGGAGGTGGACCAGGGTTACGAGCGTCTTGCCGTCCTCATTAAAAGCAAACGCGATGCCGAGCGCATAGGACACCCGGGAAAGTATGTCTGCTACAGTGGCCGCTGGCGGGCATGCCAGATTGGCTATAGGTGCTGACGGCGCTGACGACCGTGTAGAGCGCGATTTACTCCGACAAATGCAGCCTCGTGAACCGTGTGGACACCAGCGCGACGGGTGTTCGGGGCCAGCCATTGTGGCGTCACGAAGGAAGACGAAGCCTTCAAGCCGGTTGCCATACCGGCAAGGTATGTGCGAACTGGCACAGATCGGTTGGGTTCCGCACAGCGGCAAGACCTGCTTCATAGTTGCACAGGCCTGGCGGCCCCGGTTTCGCCGCTGGGAGAAGCGAGCTCACGCCCGTCCCGGTCCGTCAGACAGGTTCGCAAGGTTATTGAATTCGAGCAAACCTCTTACCAAGTGCCGGCACGCAACTTGCGAAAGCACATTTGCTCCTCGCTGCCTGAAAGGGGAAGACGATGTTCGGCACGCGCTGGCCTTTGTCCCGCTTAAGGCCGTGCGGTAGGCCGTTTGCCCGCTCCTGACCGCCATGGAGCCCCGCCTCCTCCTTTGCTAAAGCGACAGATGGTTGGGAAAAGCGATGTGGTACTCCTATTGGGCTGAAGTAGTGCTTGCGATCCATCTCGCCTACGTCGCCTTTGTGGTATTGGGACAGTTGACCATCCTGCTGGGCGTAACCCTAGGCTGGGAGTGGGTGCGCAATCCCTGGTTTCGGTTCGCGCACCTGGCTGCGATTGGAGCGGTGGCCCTCGAAACCACCCTTGGAATTCTTTGCCCCTTGACGGTATGGGAGGATCGCCTCCGCACCTTGGCGGGCCAGCAAGTGTCTGAAGGGTCTTTTATCGGCCGATGGATGCACAGGATACTCTTCTATGATCTGCCGTCCTGGGCTTTTACCATGCTCCATATAGGCTTTTTCCTACTGGTGCTCGCCACCCTTGCCCTTGCGCCGCCGCGGCGGCGTAAGTCACCGTCTTCACTTGCGCGATAGCCCGGCTTTACCGCCCCCTCCAAGAGAATTGATTCGCTCGGTCTGCCCCACAAGCACGATGGTTGTGTCAGTTTTCCCGCCAGTGATTCTTGGGCATGCTGCAGAGGCAAGGAACGGCAGCGCCCGTCAAGGACGAATGCGCAGGACTGCACAGAACTTGAATGAGAGGATTCGGAAGACTCCGGGAGCAGAATCATGAGGCTTTGCTTCTTAGGAACTCGAGGAAATATCGATGGGCGAACGCGGCGCCATCGCATGCACGCCTCGCTCCTGGTAGCCTACCGTCGAAAGAGGATCATGATCGACTGCGGCGACGACTGGCTAGCCTCTCGCGGTGGACAGCCCCTTGGTTCACCCACTGCAGGGACAATAGTGGGCCGGGTTGATTCGCAAGGAAAGGGGCCCAGTCGCGCACGAGAAAACGCCAAGCATACGGCTGCGAGTGGATACACGCATTCCACCGCCCGGCACCATCCTCACACGTTCCTACAAGGGAGAGACTCTGCAAGTCCAAGTCCTGGAGCACGGTTTCGCCTGCGCCGGGCAGGTCTACCCGACCCTGTCCGCTGTGGCCAAAGCCGTTACCGGGTCCCACTGCAACGGCTACCTCTTCTTCCGCCTGCCCAGCAAGGAGGCTCTAGAGAAGCGGTGATGCGTAGGCCCTGGGGAGGCAAAGTGCAGAATAGATGTACGATGTCACGTTTGTGCTCCCCATTGGCAAGTGATAAAGTATGATGTCTACTTTTTCGGCTGCCGGAGATGGGATGTCATTGAAGTGCCGTTCACGCTGAAGGATGTGCCACTCCAGTGATGAGACAGGTTGAAGTCCAGACTTTAGTCGGCTTGATCCGGCTGAAGCCGGGACTCCAGCGCGTCGAATTACGCATTCTTTCACCCTCGATCCAACCATGCGCCTTGATCCAGGCATCTTCTTCGGGAACAGGGTTCGGCAATGCCGCGCGGCTGGCCTGTCCCTTGTCGTGTCAACCTACCGCGCCGGCCAGAAACTACCGCCTCACGTGCATGAAAACCCGACTTTCTTTTTGTTGATTGCCGGCGAGCATCGTGAGCGTTGGCGCCGCCAGGATCACCTTCAACCGGAGTTGACGCTTGTTTTTCATCCCACCAATGAGCCGCACGAAGCCCAGGTCGGTCCAGGCGGAATGATTGGGCTCAACATCGAATTCGACAAGACCTGGCTGGCGCAGCGGGCGCTCCTGGAAAGCGACCTTGGCAGCTGGCAAATGCTGGAGTCCGTCTGGTGGCGACTCCGGAGCTTGCGTCTGCTGGCAACCGCGGCCGGTGTCGGCGCCCCTGAAGCAACCTGTTTCGAGACCCAGTTGCTGGAACTGTTGGAGCCACTGGTACAGTGGCCGGCCTCAGAGTCCACGACAGCGCGTCCCGACTGGCTGCGCCGGGCCGAGGAAATGATTCACGATGAGTTTCGGCACACGCTGAGGCTGTGCGCGCTCGCGCAGGATATAGGTGTCCACCCCATTCACCTGGCTCGCGTCTTCCGTAAATACCACCACTGTTCCGTGAGTGAGTACATTCGCGCCCTGCGGCTGGCGGAAGCCGGGCAGCTCATCCTCCGGCGACAGTGTTCGCTTGCGGACGCAGCGTTTGAAGCGGGATTCTGCGACCAGGCTCATTTGTGCCGCTGGTTCGCCAGAGAATTCGGCTTCACGCCAAAGAATCTGAGCAGCGTTCGCAGATTTCTTCAAATCTGAGCGCCATGTTTCTCGCATCCAAGACTGGGGCCGACTGTAATCGATATATTGCTCGGCGCGGCAACGGCGCCCGTGCCCGAGCCCCAACGCGTCTTCGTAAGAAACCTCCGGGACTCCGCCTCTATTCCGGGGAGAAGATCGGATGAATCAGACAAGAGCGGTGCTGCTTCTGCTCTTGAGATTTACTTTCTCTGGGTCCGCCTCCGCAGCGGATGACGCCCGTGCCGTAGGCGCGCCCTCGTCAGGTCTTGAGGCGAAAGTGGACGCCTATCTGGCCCCTTCTGTCGCCAACCATGATTTTAGCGGCGGTGTTCTCATCGCGCGCGGCAAAGATATTATGACGGTCCACCGTAAGAGTAGCTTCACTCACCTTCTACGCGTCACTGCGCTGGCTCGCGAACATGACCGCCAACATTACCGGCGCCCAGACGCTGCCGGCCCGCTCCGCCCTCCACTTAAAGATCACTGTAGCCGCGACGACCCCCACGGTGAAATCGGCAATGAGCACCGCCAAGGGGACCGGGGACCTACAACTATGCATGGGGTCTGCTTGAGGGGATGACCAAGAGCAGCGAAAGCTCAGACTGGTATTCGGGTGAAACCGGCGTTGTGCTGCCGCTGGTCATCCTGGCCTTCGCCGCCCCCTTCTGGACACGACCCCCGCCCGGTAAGAAACTGCAGAATCATGTTTCGAACGTCCAAGACGGCCGGCCGGATCGGCGCTAAACTAGGGTGGTTGGTAACCCCTTAGGAACGCTTGTCGGGAGAGTGCAGACATGACACGGAGCCTCGTTGGCGCGGTGAAGCGCTTGTGCCCTGCAGCTCATGCTATCGGACCTTCCAGTCTCGCCTGTCTCGCATTCTTTGTGCTCGACATGCAATTCGAAACAAGGTGCGAGACACCTTGCTTCTTTCACACCGAGGCCTACAGTTCATCCAGCTTCGACTCCGAGCCCCAGGGTGAATCAAAAGAGTTGAAGGCGCGCTTGGATTCGTTGAATCGGACACTTGACTCTCTTCGAGTCTCAAGCAAATCGGAGGGCCTCTCATATGCAATGATAGGCAAGCACGGGCAGTATTACTCGTGCTCGTTCGGCTACTCCGACAAGGACAATCAGACACTGATGAGTGATTCGACTGTTCTGAATTTTGCCTCGCTTTCTAAGCCGGTCACGGCGTTGGCTATCTTGAAGCTCCACGAGGAGTCGGTCCTCAACCTTGACCAACCGGTAAACCGATATCTAAGAAACTGGAGGGTAACCTCGAAGGAGTACGATCCAAACCAGGTTACCATCCTACGCGTACTAAACCACACATCAGGCCTGTCGATGCCGTCCGCGCCTTTTTTTAAGTTAAATGCCCGCATCGCATCTACGAAGGAGGTTTTAAACGGCAGTAATAAGGAAAAGAAGCCCGTTTGTGTGCAGTACAAGCCTGGCGAGGCGTGGCATTACTCGGCGGGCGGCTATACAGTGCTTGAGCTTCTTATGGAAGACGTTCTTCGAGATGATTTCAACTCCAGCATGGGCAGGCTTGTCTTTCGCAAGCTCGGCATGAAAGACTCAAGCTTTGATCCCCAAGCACTGCGGACGAACAAGACAAAGGCCTATGACGAGGACGGAGAGCCGATTGCCCCCTATCATACGGTGGGCGCCGCGGCAGGCGGCTTGTACACAACGATAAAGGATTATTCACGTTTTGTCGGCGAACTCACAGCCGCTTACCATGACAGGGGTCTGATTATTCGAAGAAAAACAGTTAATCAGATACTCCAGAGTAGAGCGGCGGTGGACCTGTCCGGTTTCGGCTTGAGCGGGAAAGGCGTAGAGTGCGGCCCGGGCTTCTTCATGCGCGTTTCCGATAAAGACACTTTGCTTTATCATAGTGGGGGCAACCCGGGCGTAGGTGCTTACTTCGTCGTCTCCTTGGCAACCGGCAAAGCCCTGATTATGGCTGCAAACAGTGATAATGTGCGGCCGGTCTTTGAACGGCTCTTAAAGGAATGGGGAAAACTCAATGACATCTCAGTTCCCTACTTTTTCTAAATGCTGTCGAAAAGAGTTTTCGGCCGATCAGTGGATTCAAGAATCTTTCGCAAGAAGGAAAGTGACGTAGATGATGAAGTTGTCGTTTCTACGCGGCCTTCCTACGGCCACGTGCTCTCTCACGGCTCCTGCCGTTTTCGGCGACGAAGGCATGTGGCTGTTCAACAACCCGTCGCGCAAGCATCTCCAGGGAAAATACAAGGTCGATGCTACCGATGAATGGCTCGGGGCCACCTGAAGCTCGCACGTGAGGGCGGTACCCAGTCCGACTACGAGGCGACGACCACAACCGCGATCAGGGCGTCGCAGGAATCGGCCCTCACCAATCTCGTCGCCCGGTTCGGCGAGGGCGACGCCTCGGGCAAACAACCGGATCCAAGCAGATCATTTGTCGGTAAAAACCACTGGCTCGGGCTGGATCGTGTCAGCGGGGCGCGTACCGGCGTCCATTCGGCCGCTGCCGGCCAGGCGGCTGATAGCCCGGACTACCTTATCATGATCGCAAAGAATCTGGCAGCTGAGCCGCAGGCCAGATAGACCTCGGGCTGCGAGGGCGCTTTTTTCGGCAACGGTCATCTGCGCGGGCTCCCCGGCTACAAATTCAACCCGGCAGGTAGTGCAGCGCGCGTTGCCCCCGCAGGCGTGGAGCTGGTCGATCTTGGCTTCATCCTCGAGCGCCAGCACCAAACGCTTGTTCGGAGGCGCTTCGAACTGGCCGACCCCTTCGACGGTAAGCTTTGGCATGGCTTGATCCTCTCGTTGCAAATAAAGGTTCTGTGCCTGCTTGCTCACTCGGTCATTCCCGTCAAGCGCGGGAACTTCGGCGCTAGGCCGTTTCCCCCCGAAAGGCGAATCCTCACTTGGCTGATCCAAGGACGTGCCGAAGGGTGCAAATCCGGCAAATCTAACAATTTACAGTTGGGCGGAATAAATTGACCACACGGCATCCGATCGAAGAGATCTTCCTCAAGCAGTCGTCACATCCTCACGTTCCTTCAACGTCTGCCTTGGTCAGCCCATGCTGTCGCTGATGATAGACGCCGTCGAAAAGTTGAGTCGACTTGAACCGTTCGTGGCGTCCGTCGCCCGCGACAAGTTTGACTTTGGACAGCAATTCTTGCAATTCTTCTCCTTGCAAGGGCTGAAATTCTCGGGCGATTTTGAGATTTTGCTGGAGGACTTCCATGGAATCAATGCCAGTGACTAGGGATGCGATCGGTTGACTCAGCGCGTAACGCAGGGCTTCGTTGACCGTGCAGACCTTCGCGGCGACCAGGCGGCCTTGATGATCGCTGCCGCCGCCCAGGCTCTTCATGCCGATGGGCGCAATCCCTGCTTTGAAGGCTTCCGGCACCACCAGATGCGTGAAGCTGCGATAGAAATAGTCGCAGACATTGATCGGCATCTGCACGGTGTCCCAGGTGTGCCTGCCGAGCATCTTCAAGTGGATGTGAGGTGACTTGTGGCCCGTGAAGCCAAGGTAACGCACCTTGCCTTCTTTCTGTGCCTTCAGAGCCTCGCTGAGCGCGCCCTGCTCCAGAATCCAGTCCGGGTCGTTATCGTAGTTGATTTCGTGGAACTGCCAGAGATCGAGGTGGTCTGTCTGCAAGCGGCGCAGACTGTCCTCCAAGTGTTGACGTGTCCCTTTGGCGTCCCGGGCGCAGTTCTTGGTCATTAGAAAAACTTTGGCTCGCTTGTTGTCGATGGCCAGGCCCTTGCCCATGATGGCCTCGCTGCCGCCATCGTGGTAATCCCAGGCGTTATCGAAGAAGGTCAAGCCCTCGTCGATGGCCGCGTGCATGATGCGGATCGCTTCCTTTTCGTCCTTGACGGCGCCGATGTGCCAGCCACCCAGGCATAAAACAGAGACACGTTCCCCCGTTTTCCCGAGCGCTCGAGTCGGGAGTCCCTTGGCTTTTCCTTCGTCTGTCCCCAGAACATTGGGCGCGAGACCCAGAACCGCGGCTCCAACCAGGGTGGTGTGCAGGAACTCTCGTCTCGAATTTACAGGGTTGCTCATGGGATTCCTCCTCCAGGCAAGTTGCGATTGGTTCTTCCTCATTTTGGCATGATGGTCGCCGGGAAGGCCAGCGAAATGTTCCAGCGTTTGCTGGACGACCCGGTCGGGGTCTGGACCCGGAATGGCCTGGTCACCTTCTATCTGCTCTTCGTATTGGAACTCGCAACACCCCGGGTTCATTGCGCGGGTGTCACCGCAAGTCCCGACGACCGTTGGATGAAGCAGATCGCTCGGAACTTGACCGCTGCCGACGAAGGCTTCTTGGTTGGCAAGCGTTATGTCTTGATGGACCGTGACACCAACTTCAGCGAGGCCTTCCGGAACAGAATCTTAGACCGTGATCTCATATCCCTTGCGCTGCTCTCGCTGCTGCCAGGCGTTGGCTTCAGCGTCGCCGACGATCTGTTCCTCGGCCGCATCCCACCTCAGCTTGCGATTCAGCCGCAGCGCGATGTTGGCCAGGTGGCAGGTCGTCAGCGCGCGATGGTGCGAGAAGACGTCGGACACGGGCATCGAGCGATCGCGGACACATTCCATGAAGTTGCCCATGTGGCTGCCGAGTCGCTTGCCCTTGCGCAGCGCTATCAGCACCTTGTCCGGAATCGGGTTGTTCTTCAGGTCGTCCACCGGCGCGCCGGTCAAGCGGCCGCGGCTGACGAAGAAGCTGCCCTTCTCGCCCTCGAATTGAATGCCGTTCTCGGTGTCGTGCCTGATGTGAATCTCGACTTCGTTGGGGAACACGCAGCGGACCAGGAAGGCAGACGCCGTGTTGAATTTGTCGTGCACGGTTGGGTAGCCCTTCTCGAACGGCACCGGGTGCTTGCCGAGCAGTACCTCCACCTTGGTCGGGCCGGACTCCTCCATGCCGATGGCCCACTGGGCGATGTCCACGTGGTGGGCGCCCCAGTCGGTCAGCTTGCCGCCGGAGTACTCGTACCACCAGCGGAAGGTGCCGTGGCAGCGTTCCTTGATGTACTCGACTTGGGGAGCTTGGCCGAGCCACATATCCCAGTTTAGGCCGGTGGGCGGCATCTCCGTCTTGAACGGCCCGCCGACGTCGCCCCCACCAATCGCGCACGTCACCTTCTTGACCTTGCCGATCCGGCCTTCACGGACCATCGCCACGGCTTTCAGGAACTTGTTGCCGTCCTCGCTGCGCTGCTGGGTGCCGACTTGCAAGACGCGCTTGGTATCGCGCACCACCTGGCAGAGCTTTTTGCCCTCGTCGATCGTCAGAGTCAACGGTTTCTGGCAATAGGCGTCCTTGCCGGCCTTCAAGGCGGCTATGGCGATGCGCGTATGCCAGTGGTCGGGCGTGCTGATAGTGACCAGGTCGATGTCTCTGCGGTCGAGCAGTTTGCGATAGTCTTCATAAACGTCGGCCTTGCCGTTGCCGATCCTGGGATTCTTCGCCGCGGCCTCGGCGTGGGAGCGATCAACGTCGCAAATGGCCACGATGTCGCCGTAGCGCTTGGCGGCCTGGGCGTCGCCCTGGCCCATGCCACCCAGCCCAATACAGCCGACGCGTGGCCGATCGTTCGGAGCCTGGGACTCCGAGGCTATCGTGCGGGCCAGCGTGAACCAGGACGGCAGCAGCACGCCGCCGGCCGTGGCAGCGGCCGAGGATTTCAGGAAGTCACGCCGCGTGGTCTTGCGCATGGATCGTCTCCCCAATGAGGTGGGAATGAGTCCGGCCGCGGAGGCCAGGGAGGGTCTTGGCGAAGTTTCAAAGGCCTAGCTTACTCGAGGTGGCTGTCCACTGCAATTCCCTGGATAGGAATCTTGAACTCGATCTTTCCCATTCTGCTGTATCGGGTTATTCAGTTTGTTGAACCCGTTTGGGCGCTAGGCGGTTACGCGATTTCCAGTGATTAAAGCGCGCTTGTTCGTTGCGCTCCAAACGGCGAGTCATCGTACCGGGTGCGGCGTTCGCATACCGATCACGGGGCCGGGAGGAAACAAGGCATGGATTATATTCGAGATTTTTTGACAATTGCCGGTTTGCTCGGCGTGATTGCCGCCATTCCAGGATTACTCCGGAAGATCAAGAAATGGAAGGAAGCTCGCCGGCTAGAGAAGTTCATTCGCGAAGATCCGAATCATGGCATTGGTATCGGGCGCGATGACGAGGTGACTCGCTAGCACAATCATTTCGACGGCTTCGACAGGATCGTTGATAGGCACCCGCCGATGGCCCAATGGATTCCTGTAATACCCAAATGCTCCTGCAAAGAGATGAGCCAGCCCGTCTTGCTCCGCTGCAGGCAAGCTGGAGTCCGAAAGTGCAATAGTATTGGCCGCGAACGCTCTTCGCATCAGCGCTACGCCGAGATCGCTAGGGGCGCTTGCGCTGGCGTCCCGCACGGCGATCTCGACTTCTTTGAAAGCGCAGAAAACTGCCGTCTCGTATTCCCCGTGCAAGAAAGGCGCCCAGACTTTGGAACTGATGATCGGATGAAACAGGCCGCGCGGCAGTATGTTGGCCCTGCGGCTTGCATCGAGGTCCACTCGACCCTTTAGGCGCTTGCCTCGACGACTGATAAAGCACCAATCATCGGGCATGCGGATTAGCAGCCCTTCGCCAGGTCGAGGGTGGAGCCGATACGAGATACCACGGTCGATCTGCCGCGTGCTCGATGCCGACGGCGCGGGCCCAGGCGAAGAGGTCGAAGGTTATGGGAAAGGGCATGGGCGCCTCGGATCGTTCAGGAAGTGTTGAATAATCGATTGGCTATGCCACGGTAGGAAGAGGAGGGAAAAAGCCTGGTGGTGGTAAAGATTCGCCGTTCCAGCCCTCTTTCTTGAACGCCTTCTTGTAAGTGGAAAAGGCGATAGCGTCGGTGCTGGATTCGTTCAGCGTCTCAAAAACGCGGTGAGCCAGATCTACTGCCTCGAGCGCGTGCCTCATGCCCAGCCCCTGGACGGCTTGAAGAGCATTTGTCGCGCTGTCGAGGACCAAAGTCGCCAGCTGCGTGAACTCAGTGGGCATCTCGGTCGCTTTAATGCGGGCATCGCGATTGGCCAGAATTCCCTGGGATGCGGCTATCTCAACTTTCGTTCGCCCTCGCGCCTTCCGGGCGAGTGTTATCATCTCCCTGCACACGTCTCGGAGTTTCGCTGGCACCTGTCGATGTTTTTGCAAAACAATCAGTGAAGCTTCTGCACACCAGACGGCCAAGCTTTCCGTTGCCTGTGGACCGAGTTGGGAGAACTCGCCGAGGTCTGGGGGCCAATCCGGAGCATTGGAGGGATGTACCGGGTGCATGGCTAATGTCCTTTCTGGTTGGCCGTAGAGCCAGCCGCCAGACCGGCAGCCGGCCCACGGCAAAGGATGAACGTGCAATTTACGCCGCTATTCATCCCCACTTTCGCGGCCGTCCGCGCTCTCGGGCAGGATTGGCAGGCACTGGTTCCACGAAGGCCGCTGACGGACTATTCCGCACATCCACGCCCGCCCTTCTTTTCTCGGATAGCCCGCCTCGTCGACCGTTTGGCAGCATCCTCACTAAAGGCTGTGCACTCTACTCCCAGCCCTTTCGCCAGCTGAAACGCCGATTCCAGGCTCGGCTTCCTCAAGCCTTGTTCATTATCCCGAATTACACCGCGATCGGCAGTTTCTTTCTGCTCATGGTGTACCTCATACGAGAGTTGTTATGTTGCGGACGCCAAATCGGGAAAGCTGCCGAAATATGTCAATAGAACAGTCGTTTCATCAGTCCAGCGGTCCTTGGTGGCATCTGAGCTGATGCTGTCAAAGCCGTGTTTCATGGCTCGGTTGATCACTGTGTCGGAGAGGCTCGCTGCGGTATTCTTGGCGTTGTTCCACGCCTGATATGCAAGGCTGGACTCGCTCTCAAAGGCGCTCTCGACGGCGCATCGTGCGCTGTTAGCGGCGAAGGTTGCGTAGATGATGCCGGGGCACGAGACTCCGGCTTGCATTGCTCGGTCGTGAGCGTTTGAAAACGACAGGACTTCCCGCCCCGTAAACGCGGCCTGTTTCGCTGCGTTTACCGCACCTTGGCAATCGCTTCTGAATTGGGGCGGCATTTCCTTCCAACGATTCTGCACCAATCTAAGAGCCAATTCCGCGCAGTACGCGGCAAAGGCCACCCGCGCCCATCGCGGAAGCCTGCGGATCTGACTCTCCGTAATGTCGAACGACATAGGATGGGTCCTCTCTGGAAAGCGCCACGACGCGCAGTCCATCGATCTCCTCCGATCCGCAATCCCCGAGCGCCATTCCCCAAAAAGTCAACATTGCCATGGGCGGTTCCCGACCACGTGCCGCGTCCCCGGGACGTTAGGCACGACTCCAGGGATGGCCTATACCCTTATGGGAAGTCATTGGTTCTCTTTTTTACCACGGAAGAATGGACAACTGAATCGGGAAGGATTCCAAAAGCGCCAGCACGGCCCAGTTCGTGGCAGCGAAGGAAATGAATTGCGACTTGTCACCGGGGTCGCCGTTGTCGAAGAAGGTTTGTACCGGCTTGCTACGCGTCGTAACGAGCCAGGCTCCGTCGGGTCTTTGTGTCCTCAGCAAATAGTCGCTGCCTCGCTGATACGCAGGACTGGTTGATGGCATCCCACTCGACCACAAGGCCACCAACACAGTGCCGGTCGCGTACGCATCTCCAGGAAGCGTATCTAGCTGGGACCAGCTGCCGTCCTCGCGTTGACTTTTTAGCAACGTGTTACGAGCGACCTCGACTTGCTTGCCGTCCGCGTCCGCCCAGACAAGACCGCGGAGATAGGAAATCTTGTCTTCGGTAGTTACTGGATTATTCTGCTTGAGCCAGTCTCGTCCCTTGGACATCGCTTTGTCGATACGCGCCAACAAGGCTTCATTTCCTTTCGCGCAATTACGTCCATAGGCGCGTAAGCTCCGGAGCGCCAGAGCGTTGTTGGTGAAGGCACTGCCTTCCATGGGCGGTCGTTGGGCCAGTGCCGGCCAGGAGCCATCGGCCCGCTGGCGTGCGAGCAAGTATTGGATCAGGGCGGATGTCGTCTTATCCGCTGGGTGACCGCCGGCTTCTAGCGTCATCAGGGCATACACGGCCATCGTGTTACCGCCGGCGATCCCTTGCCCTTTGGCAATCTGGTCCTCCTTTCCAGCGAAAGTATTGAGCGTGAACTCAATTTGCTCCCGAATTCTGATCGGCTCGACCGCAAAACCGCGGGCGCGGGCTGAAGTCATGCACAGAACGGGCAGCGCTTGATGGTGGCAACTGAAACATTGACGGTGAGTAGTGTAATTGGCCGATCCCTGCTCGATACGTCGTAGTCCCTTGTCAACGGCCGCTTTTGTTGATGCCGTTCGGATCTCACTCCCGATTGCAGGAGCGGTACCCAGCACAACTAGCATGATCGAGATCGGCACTAGCATCGACGTTTCTCCGACATTGCGATTAAAAGTTGTCCGGCCTGTTCGTAATCCAACGGCGAGACGCAACCCTCCGGACGCGGCTGGCGTTGTTTCTGGCGGCCTGCTGGCAATCTCCAGGGGCGGCGACAGGACGGGCGGCAGCCCCGGCCGATGCGTGGCAGGATACAGAGAAGGTTAGTAGTCAAGCATTCAGCAGTCCAAGGTGTCCGGCAAATCTAAACTCAAAACACTCCTTGCCTTCTTCTATGCACCCATGGCAAAGCCCTTCACGGGTATCAAATGGCTTCTTGGCCGGTATGTCGCTTCCAAAGTCACGTCCTTCGAGTACCATCTCATGCTCCTCGTGCGTGTGACCGCAGACGCATATCTCGAGTGTGTACTTGCTGTACTGGCGAAACAGCTTGCACTTACAGTCTGGCTCTGGCTCGTGGCAATCAAAGCATAATTCCCAATTGGCTGCCAAGTCATCAATCACGGGCGGGCTCCTTTCGTCGCCTCACCCTGTTCCGGCGGTCCTCACCTCGACGCGCAATACATGCTCCCAAGGTCCCCAGGCAGCGTCCAGGAAAATCCGCCAGGTGACTACGCAATCACCTGACCGGTCGCGCGGCCACATGGCCGGCCTACACGCTGGCCGCCCCATCAAGAACATGCTTTACCTGCATCGGGTTCCACAGCTTGCATTAGCCAAGTGAATAGGAGAGTAGAAATATCCCCGACAGGGATCGAAGCTATCGGCGCAACTCCCTTGCGGGGCTACGACTTTAGGGGAATCGCGTTATTCGGGCGGCGCAAAATGCGGCCCACTTCTCTCCGATTCAGTGGCAATCGACCCCTCCCTGGCAAAAATCATCGCCGCTTGACCGAAGCTACCCGAGGCCGTGAAAGCCGGGATCGTGGCCTTCGCCCAGGCCGCAAGTGGCTCCGAGAGCTAGCCAGGCCTAACCCACGTTGCGCCACGTTTGCGCGTGTCGCGCTCTGGCGGGTCGATCAGCCCGAGATGCCCCGTGTCCAAGTTTGCTTGCTTCTCTGAGATGGATGGCGTCGCGGGGATGTACGGTATGCTTGCGCCGTCCGCCTTCGGAATAACCTGGATTGGGAGGATCAACTGCACCGATTTCGTGCCGAGTTTAGGAAAGATGGTAAGCCTCTTTTCACCGACGATTTCTTGTTCGATGACAAGCCAGTGGTGCTTCCAGCGAAAAAATGGGTTCCTCTTGAGGTCTCGGACGGGCTACGAGACCACTCTATCGTCGAGGCGGCAGATAGCGTCTGGCTTCTCGCAGAGGCGGTCGGGGACAATGTAAAGATGGAATGGCTATTGGCCAACCTGTGCGTCAAGGTCGACGATCTTGAGGAGTTTTGAATAAGGAGCGTCCGCGAATTCAATCGACGGACTACGCAGTAAATGGACCCAGTTGCATCGATCTGAGTCCCTTGTTCTCCTCTCCCTGGTCGCAATCCCGATTTCAGTTCGCGTTCGTCCGGTATCAACGCCCGTTCGGGCGAGGAGGCCTTCGCTTACTGAAATGCCCTTGCTGCAGCTTCATGCGGCTACAACGCCGCGCGGAAGTCTAGTGGAGACTTACAGGTTTCACTCTTCACACGATTTACGCCGATCGTGGCCGAAGATCAACGATTTGCCTACATTTTCAACGCTTTTCAATGCCCAACCATGCGGGAGTTGAAGACTATCGCGATGGCTTTTTTCAACTCCCCTGATGCTGGCTTCTCGCCATTCGGGCCATGACATTCTTACTGCCAGGTACTGATCGTTCCTGGAGATCGTACGCATGGTGGCAGTCATACTCGCCATGCATGTACTGGAGCCGGCACCATGCACTCGATCTCGGCCACCGCCTGACCATCGCCCCGCATCGCCGTCGGCGGGGTTCCGAGGTGCGGTCATCAGACCCTGGCGTCGAAGCCGGCTTACAGGAAGGCGGTCATCTGGGAAAGATCGGCTTGCTAATTGACCGTGGCAGCACCGCGGGGGACAATACAGTCGCGTTGTCCTCATACTGCGCAGAGGCGGGCCGTGCGTGTCATCTGTCCGAACTGCGAGAGCGCGATTGAGTGCGTTGAGGTTTCGTCGCCCGAAGCGATACGCTGCCCCGGCTGCGGGTCGACCTTTTACTTAGAACCAGACAAGCCGGGACCGTGGATCGCTAGCGGTAGCGAACGCCAACCGAGTCCGGTCGAAATCGGCCAAACCATCTCCCACTATCGCCTGGGGGACCGGCTGGGGGGCGGCGGCATGGGAGTGGTCTACCGAGCCCACGATACCCGGCTCGGCCGGCCCGTCGCCTTGAAGTTTCTACCCGAGGCCTACGCCAAGGATCCCCGAGCCCTCGAGCGCTTCCAACGTGAAGCGCGGACCGTCTCCGCCTTGAACCATCCACACATCTGCACCATCTACGATATCGACGAGTACCAAGGTCAGCCTTTTCTGATCATGGAGTTGATCGAGGGACAGACGCTGCGCGCTCTTGTCGGCCAACGCCCCGCGCTGGCCACGTTGGCGGAAATGGTCGGCCAGGCGGCCAAGGCGCTGGCGGTGGCTCATGCCGCCGGCATCGTGCACCGCGACATCAAACCCGAGAATGTCATGGGTGCGCAGCGGAGCGGTCAGGATTTTCAAGAGGAAGCCCGTGCCTGCATGAAAGAGGGCCAGCACGTGCGCGACCGGGAAGCCACAGCCGGGCCGCTGGCCGCCGGGCTGCCCGAATTCCTTCTGCAGTTCGGGCGTGTCGGGGATGCTGAAGGACGAGCCATCGAGGTGAAAGGTGCGGTGGCCCCGCCAACGCGTGCTATCGTCGATGATCGAGCGCAAGGCCCCGCTGACACGCTGCAACAGAGCTTGCAGCACTTGCAAGGGGAGACGGCCGCGCGCCTTACAATAGGCGGCCTCACTGAACACCTTGTCCGTGAACTCCTGGAGACGGGCGACGGCGAAGTTGCCGTGCAGCATCTGGATGACAAAGAGGTGAATCGTAGTAACAGGATCGAGTAGGCGCTGGCGAAAGCGGTAGCCAACATCGCGACAGACAGCGGTAATCTGCCCGGCATCGAGAACTTGGGCAAGATCTTCCTGAACGCGCCGCAAGGCGGCGCTCACACGTTCAAACATCCGTGACCTCCGTGAATGCTGTTCCGTTTCCATCCCTACGGACAGCATTCTTACGTCGGCCCGGCACTTGACAAGGGGAGCGCAGCTGCGAATGATTCCAACGAGGTTTGCTGCAAAGGAGTTGCGATTAAGTTAATTGCATTCAGATGCGTCCCCTTTTGACCCGGCTCTAATCCTGGCGCGCTTACCCTTCTGCCGCCGCATTGTTGTAGAACTCGTCGGAAGACAGGAACCCCTGACCGACGATCAAGAATGATGCTCCCGCGTTCAACTGCGCTAACCAGTCGCTCAATCCTTGTGGGTCCGAAAGCCGTTGCAAGAAGACCTGGTAATACCCTTCAACTAAGCGATTGAGAGATTCAGGCGAGCGCAGAAAATCCATGATGACCTTCTCATGCGTCAAGCTTGGTGGATGCGTTGGATTGCCAGACAAATCGTCGCCTAACCAGTTCAGCCAGTTTGCCTCTCCAACAGGGTCGAATGTGCGCCCCAGGAGCGATAGGTACATATGGTCGACAAAGTACTTGTCCCCTTTGCTCAGGTATTCCGGCGAGTCGAGAAAGTCGAATGCCACCTGCTCTTCGGTAAGGCTGCCGTTTTCCAACTGCTGCACCCAGGATTGCAGGCCTGCGGCATCAGGCGCCCGGTCCAAGAGCGTAAAATAGAAATCCGTAACCTCTTGGGTAAAGTGTTCGGGCGATGTACGAATATCTTGCACCACCTGCAAACGGGAGAGTGCCCCGCTATTGAGGAGGTTGGTCCAGTAGGCCAGACCACCCGGCTCGGCATTGCGGTCCAGGATGGCCCGATAAAGGGCGTCGACGAAATCCGCATTGCCATTGCCCTGTTTCGGGAAAGCGCTGCTTAGGGGCAGCGTCAGGGGTATGGCGATGCTGGTGGGCACGTCCGCGAAGTTTTGGCCGGTCACGCTTAGCCCGTTGCTGAGCGTCACCTGGTTGCCGCCGCTGGCCGGTGTTTTGAGGAGCACCCCGCCCAATTGAACTTGCCGCACGGTGTAAGTCCCTGCGCTCGAAACGGTGAATTGGTAGTTGCCGCTGCTGTCGGACGTCGCTGTTGGGTCTCCTGTTTGGAGCGTGCCGGAGCCGCTCAGGTCAAGGAACACCGTTTGCCCGGCGATGCCCGGCTCGCCGGGGTCCTGCGCGCCATTGATGTTGATGTCCTGGAAGACCGTGCCGCTAATCGTCGCGGGGAGATTGGTAAGCTGAAAAGCCGCCGCCTTGGCAACGCCGGCGACCGAGGCCGTGATCTGGTAGCTGCCTGCAATGCCGTTCGCCGTCACAGTCTGGCTCACTAGGCCGTTCGCGCTCGTGGTTGCGGTCGCGCTCGCAAGATCGCCGCTCGGGCCAGTGGTCGGGGTCGTGAAGGTGACCACCACGCCCGGGACTCCATTGCCGAAGGAGTCCGTAACCCAGCCGACGACGGGTTGTACAAAGCTCGTGCCAAACGCCGTGCTCTGGCCGCTACCGGAAACTACCGTGATTTGCGTGGGCAGACCGGCTGTCACAGTGATGCCCGACTGGCTGCCCGCGATGCTGTCCGTCACCACCTCCGATGCTACGATCGCCTGCGATCCGGCTCTCTTCAGCGTCGCGCTGAACGTGTGCACGCCACTGTCGCCAGACGTGAACGTATAGTTTCCGGGCAGCGCCGCGTCGCCATCGCTGCTCGCGAAATGTATCGTGCCCAGGTACCCCGTCAGCGTGTTGTTGTAGGCGTCCTTCACAGTGACAGTGAACGTCCCCTGCGTGCCTGCGGTCACCGGCGACGGGAAGCCACTCAACAGCAAACCACTTGGTGCGGCCGGATTAACCGTGATTCCAGATTGGCCACCGGTAATCGTGCCCGTCGCCGTGTCCGTTGCTGTGATCGACTGCGTCCCCGCGGTCTTCAGCGCCACGCTGAACGTACGCGCGCCACTGTCGCCAAGCGTAAACGTGTAATTCCCCGGCAGCGCCGCCTCACCGTCGCTGCTCGTCAAATACATTGTCCCGACGTAGCCGGTCGCCGTGTTGTTGTAGGCATCCTTGGCCGTCACCGTAATCATGCGCGACGTGCCTGCTGTCACGGGCGAAGTGAAGCCATTCACGACAAACGCAAATGGCGCAGCCGGGTTTACCGTGATCCCCGATTGACTACCCATGATCGTGCTCGTCGCCGTGTCCGTAGCTGCGATCGATTGCGTTCCCGCGGTCTTCAGCGTCACACTGAACGTGTGGGTGCCGTTGTCGCTGCTCGTAAAGGCGTAGTTGGCCAGGTTCGTTGCCTGAGCGTCGCTGCTATTGAACTGCACGGTGCCCAAGTAACCTGTGACGGGTTGACCGCCAAGGTTCTCCGCAGTCACGGTTATGCTGCCCTGTGTGCCAGCGGTCACAGGAGAAGAGAAGCCGGTCACGAGCAGGCTCGTGACGACCGTGGGAGAATAGATCACAATTCCTGATTCCGAGCCTGTAATGGTGCTCGTGACAGTGTCCGCGGCCGTAAGCGACTCCGTACCCGCCGCGTTGAACGCGGCGCTGAAGGAACCGGTGCCGTTGGTCAATGCCGCATTCGCCGGCAGCTTGGCCTGCGGGTCGCTGCTGCTGAAGGTCACCGTGCCGGTATAGCCAGTGGCGATGTTCTTGTACGGGTCATCGGCAGTGACCGTGAAATTAGCGGAAGTACCCGCCGCAGCGGGAGAGGGAAAACCACTGACCACAAGAATGCTCGCTGCAGCCGGGCTCACCATGATGCCGGACTGGCTGCCGGCGATGCTGCCTATCACAGTGTCAGTCGCGGTCAGCGACTGCGAGCCGGCTGTCTTCAAGATCGCGCGGAACGTGTGCACGCCGTTGTCGCCGGAGGTGAACGTGTAATTCCCCGGCCGCGCTGCCTGGCCGTCGCTGCTCGTAAAGCGCACCGTGCCTAGGTATCCCGTTGCCGTGTTGCTGTACGGGTCCTTGGCGGTGACCGTGAATGTGCCCGGCGTGCCGGCACTCGCTGGAGACGTGAAGCCTGTCACGACGAATCTGCTCACTGCGCCCGGGTTCACCATGATGCCTGATTGGCTGCCGGTGATAGCGGCGGTGGTTGTATCCGTTGCTGTGATCGACTGCGTGCCGGCAGTCTTCAAGATCGCGCTGAACGTGTGCACGCCGGCGTCGCCGGAAGTGAACGTGTAATTCCCCGGCCGCGCTGCCTGACCATCGCTGCTGGAAAAATGCACCGTGCCTACATAGCCCGTTGCCGTGTTGCTGTACGGGTCCTTGGCGGTGACCACGAACGTGGCGGGCGTGCCGGCTCCCACGGGAGAGGTGAAACCTGTCACAACGAACGTGCTCGCGGCGGCCGGGTTCACCATGATGCCTGATTGGCTGCCGGTGACAGTGGCGGTGGTTGTATCCGTTGCTGTGATCGACTGCGTCCCGGCAGTCTTCAAGGTCGCGGCAAATGTGTGCACACCGCCGTCGCCCTGCGTGAAGGTGTAATTGGCGAGCGGCGCGGCCTGGGGATCGCTGCTACCGAAGGTCACCGTGCCGGTATAACCAGTCGCGATGTTCTGGTACGGGTCCTTGGCAGTGATCGTGAAATTGGCAGAAGTACCAGCCGCTGTCGGAGAAGGAAAACCACTGACCACTAAAATGCTCGCTCCCGCTGGGCTCACCATGATGCCGGTCTGGCTGCCGGTGATGCTGCCTGTCACCGTATCAGTCGCCGTCAGCGATTGCGCGCCGGCTGTCTTCAAGATCGCGCTGAACGTGTGCACGCCGTTGTCGCCGGAGGTGAACGTGTAATTCCCCGGCCGCGCTGCCTGGCCGTCGCTGCTCGTGAAGCGCACCGTACCCAAGTATCCCGTTGCCGTATTGTTGTACGGGTCCCTGGCGGTGACCGTGAACGTGCCCGGCGTGCCGGCTGTCACGGGAGAGGTGAAGCCTGCCACAACGAAGGTGCTCGCGGCGGCCGGAGTCACGACAATGCCCGCTTGACTGCCTGTAATCGTGGCCGTCGCTGTGTCTGTTGCTGAGATCGACTGCACTCCAACAGTCTTCAAAGCCGCGCTGAACGTGTGCACGCCGTTGTCGCCGGAGGTGAACGTGTAATTCCCCGGTCGCGCTGCCTGGCCGTCGCTGCTCGTGAAGTGCACGGTGCCTGTGTAACCCGTCGCCTTGTTGTTGTAGGGGTCTTTGGCGGTGACGGTAAACGTGCCTGGTGCGCCCGCAATCGTCGTGGACGTGAAGCCGGTCACCAGCAAGACGCTGGCGGCAGCCGGATTCACGGTCAGGGAAACGGCTCCAGTCGTGAAGCCATTCACTGTATCGGTGGCGCCGATCGACTGAGTTCCAGCAGTGCGCAAGATTAGCCCCGTGAACGTGTGCACGCCCTGATCGGCGGAGGTGAATGTATAATTGGCGGGCAAGGTGTGGCTGGCGTCGGAACTGGTGAATTGCACCGTGCCAGTGTAGTGGGTCTGCGTGTTGTTGGTTCCATCTACGGCGGTCAGCGTCAAGGCGAAGGGAGTCCCCGCTGTGACGCTGGCAGGAACAGTTATCTCGAAGGTGGGAACCTGGTGCGTCTGCAACAGGACGCTGGTGGAGTTGTAGGCCACTGTAAACAAAGGCTGCCCAGCGGAGTTCACATTAGAATTCGGATTGAATGTGAACAGGCCGTTTACGGCACTGAACGTCAGGATCGGGTAGTCAGCTCCGTCAGCAGGTTCAAAACCATTCACAAGTGCAATATTGAGCGGGCCGCCGATGGTCGCAGTGCTGCTGCCGTTGCCCATGAGTTGGCTGAACTCGCCGCTCGAAGGGCTTCCGCCAACTTGGACATTGAGAGTGGCGAGGGACGATTGCGAGTAATTGCCACTGACCGTAACCGTGCTGCCCGCAGCGATGGTCAGGATGCCGTCATTTGTCAACGACGAGGTCAGGATTAGGGTGCCGGATTGCACCGTCAACGTCCCGCTATCGGTGACCGGCAAGGCCATCGTGGTCACGCCGCTTGTCTGCAAGCTGCCAGGACCGTTGACCGTGATCGAGCCGCTACTGCTGTTGCCGGAGACCGAGAAGGTCGAGTCGGCGACGGTGAGCGAGCCGCTGCCGCCTACGACGATCTGCTGCGTGGAGAAGTAACCCGCAAGGTTAAACGAGTCACCACTCGCGAAACTCCCAATGCCGTCGATTTCCAGCGTCACGCCCGGATTGAGCACCACGGGAAGGTTGGCGGCTATGTTGAGCGTGGCTCCCGCTGCCACCGTGTAGTCGCCGGCGAACGCGTAAGATAAATTCTCTGTTGAGGTGCCGATGCTGTTGAGTGCCAGCGTCTGTCCTTTTGGCTCGGTGCCTGCCAGGATGAAGATCGCTGCGAACTGCACGTTGTTGCTGCCGGTTCCGGAAAGGTATTGTACCTCACTCTCGGGCAGCCAGAGCGCACAGTTGAAACTGTTGCCCGTGAGGTCGCCCGCATTGAGGATACTGTTGTTATCCAGGTAGACCTGGTTGAGGGAAGAGTTGAAGGTGCTGCCGCTCGCTTCGAGGTGGCCGCCGCTGTTGACCGTGATGATGCCTGTGTTGCTGTTGCCGGAGGCCGTAAAGGTGGTGTTGGCAATGGTGAGCAGGCCGCCGCTGCCAACCACGATCTGCTGTGTGGAGAAGTACCCCGCAAGGTTGACCGAGTCGCCACTGCCGAAGGTCACAGTCCCACTGGCGGTCAGCGTCACCCCAGGGTTGATCACCACAGGGAGGTCGGCAGCCACGTTGACGACCGAATTGGAAGCCACCGTAAGATTGCCGGCGAATACGTAAGTTAAGTTGGAGGTCGAGGTGCCAATGGCGTTTAACGCCAGCGTTTGTCCCTCCGGCACAGTGCCGCCCAGGATGAAGATGGCTGCGAACTGGACATTGTTGCTGCCGGTGCCGGAGAGGAACTGCACCTCGTTCTCGGGCAAGTAGAGTGCGCAGTTGAAACTGTTGCCGGAGAGGTCGCCCGCATTGAGGATGCTGCTGTTATCCAGGTAGACTTGGTTGAGGGAGGAGGCGAAGGTACTACCGCTCGCCTTGAGGTGGCCACCGCCGTTGACGGTGATGAGGCCTGTGTTGCTATTGCCAGAGGCCGTGAAGGTGGAGTTGGTGGCGGTGAGCAGGCCGCCGCCACCCACCGCGATCTGCTGTGTGGAGAAGTACCCTGCAAAGTCGACCGAGTCACCACTGGCGAAGGTCAAGGTCCCATCGTCGGTCAGCGTTATCCCTGGGTCGATCACTACCGGGAGGTTGGCGGCCACCTTGAGCGTCGCCCCCGAGCCCACGGTGAAGGCTCCTGGGAACACGTAAGTCAAATTAGCGGTCGAGGCGCCAATGGCGTTCAGGGCTATCGTTTGGCCGGCCGGCACGTTGCCTGCCAGGATGTCGATGTTTTGGAACTGCTGGTTGTTGCTATTGGTGCCGGAGAGGTATTGCACCTCACCCTCGGGCAGCCAGAGGGGACAGTTGAAACTGTTGCCGGTGAGGTCGCCTGCGTTGAGGATGCTGTTGTTATCCAGGTAGACCTGGTTGAGGGAGGAGTCGAAGGTGGTGCCGCTTGCCTCGAGGTGGCCGCCGCTGTTGACCGTGATGATGCCTGTGTTGCTGTTGCCGGAGGCCGTAAAGGTGGTGTTGGCGACGGTGAGTAACCCGCCGCTGGCGACCACGATCTGCTGTGTGGAGAAGTACCCTGCAAGATCCACCGAGTCGCCACTGGTGAAGGTCACGGTGCCGCTGTCGGTCAATGTCACTCCCGTATTGATCACGACGCTGGTTCCAGACCCAATTGCCAGTGTGCCTTGCGCTGATACCGTCACGTTGTGTGCGAAGGTGGTAGTCGGAGACCCCGCAACAGATAGGGATGCGCCTAGCGCAATCGTCAGGCCCGCTGTCTGGTCGTTAATGGAATCGGCAAAGGCGGCGGCGCTGATATTGATCGCCCCGGTGACCGGAACGTTGATAGTTACGTCATCCGCGCTGGTCGGGACGGTGCCGGTATTCCAGTTTTTAGCGTCTACCCAGCTGAGATCGTTGCCGTTACCGTTCCAAAGAATCTGCGCCGGAACAACTCGATTTTCCAGCTCTTCAAGAAAAAGTCTGCGGAACGAGCAAGCGGGTTTGCGCGGTAAACTCTTGCGGCGAAACATAGGGGACTCTCGTGGGAAAGAAAAAAGAATGTAAGCCTGAGCACCGCGTACTTCTCGGAACCGGAAAACTAGTGATTCAATCGCGAGTCATGTCATTCGACACTGTTTTGGGGGTAACAGTGTCAGCCCTGGCAAGCATCGATGGACCGCGCTGCGTGGCGGCGTTCGCGAGATCCCGACCCAGGCGGCATCTACCGGCCCCTTGCCAACCGCCGCAGGCAGCGCGGGGACCGCAGGTTTCTATTCCTCCGGTGGAACCTTGACAGTCTCCTTGCCGGCGGGAACTCGGGCAATGCGCACGCCGAAAAAGTGGCTCCGGACCGACGGCGCGGTTGCGTGGCGGACCGCCGCCTGACAGTTCTCGGATTCGTCGACCCAGCAGCCGCCCCGGATCGCCCGCAGCGACGCCGTCGCCGGATCCTTCGGGTCAAATAGGTCGTCGCACCACTCCCACACATTGCCGTGCATGTCGTGCAAACCCAGCCGATTCGGCTTGTAGCTGCCCACCTTGCATGTCCGACCCTTCCCCAGAATGTTGGCTTGGTTCGGTAGCAACTGATTGGTCGGCTTTTCACAGTAAAAATCGAATGCGCTTTCGAACCTGTCGGCAAGCGGCCCGCCCCGGCAGGCATACTCCCACTCGGCTTGCTTCGGCAGGCGGTACACCCAGCCCGTTTCCTTCACGCGGGCGTTCAGCGACTCCACGAACGACTGAGTGTCGTCCCACGAGATTCCCTCGACCGGGAAGCGCTTCAGGTCCGCGTCGGGCATCTCCTTCACGGCGTCTTTGTAAGGCCCTTGTCGTGAAAAGTGGCTGGGATTGGCCCCGGTGATCTTCTGCCATTCCTCCTGGGTTACCTCGTACTTGCCGAGGTAGAAGTCTTCACGGACCTCCACCTCCTTGTCCCCCGCCTTGCTGGCGCCGCCGCCCAGCCAGGACTTGCCCTTGGGTACCAGGACGAACTCCATGCCCAGGCTGTTCTTGAACGTCGGCGAAAGCATTGTCTGTTTAGGGACCGTGTAGTCTTTCTTTTCCCAGCGAACCTGGATCGGCAGTCTGCCGCCGCTGGTGATCGTGAAATCGTTCGCGGATAGTTTCAGGCCGTCTTTTGCGTCAATAAGTTCGATCCCGTACTGACCGGGCTTCAGTCGTATCTCTGTGCCATCCACGCCGTACCTCACGGTTGCCCCGCCCTTTTCTGTGATCTTCACTGCGACAGTCGGATCCTCGGATTCGATGACCAGCGTGCCCTTGTCCGTTGTCACGCGGATGATAAGGAGGCCGAGCCAGTAGCTGAGCGGGGACAAGAGCGCCAGCGCCGCAGCCATGGCGATGGCGATTCGCCAGTTGCGGCGACCGCGGCCGGCGGGCTGGGCATTCGTCGCCCGCTGAGGGGTACCAGCTTTGGTTTCCACCGAAGCCGGCCCGGCAGCCAGTTCGCGAGAAATTCGATCCAGGGTTTCGGCCACCGCTTGCGCCGATGGAGGACGGTCCCCGGGCTCCTTGGCCAGCAGGCCCATTATCAGCTCCGACAGCGAAGGAGGCAGCGTGGCATCCAGGTGGTGCGGGGGCCGCGGATTCTCGATGGCCGCCGCCATCAGCGTGCTGATCATGTCCGTCCCCCGGAACGGTGGCTCGCTGGTGGCGAGCTGGTAGAGCACACAGCCGAGGCTGAACAGGTCGCAGCGTTGATCGAGGCTCTTGCCCTGGGCCTGCTCAGGCGCCATGTAGGCCGGCGTGCCGATGATCGCTCCCTGTTGGGTGAGCTGGTTTTCCTGCCCGACCGCGCGCGCTAGGCCGAAATCGAGGATCTTTACACGGCCTTTTTCGCCCTCCAGCCAGATGTTGGCCGGTTTGATGTCCCGGTGAATCAGGCCGCGTTCGTGGGCGGCCGCCAGCCCTTCAGCCATTTCCCGGCCGATGCGCAGCACCTCCGCCAGGGGCAGCTTGCTCTCTCGTTTAAGACGTTCGTCCAGGGACTCGCCCTCAAGGAACTCCATGGCCAGGAAGGGGGCGCCGCGGTCCTCGCCCACCTGGTGGATGGTCACGATATGATCGTGCTTGATCGCCGCCGCCGCACGCGCCTCGCGCAAGAAACGCTGCTTGGCCGAGGCGCTGGCGGCCAGGCCGGGCAGCATGGCCTTGAGGGCGACGAAACGTTGCAAATGCGGGTCTTCGGCACGGAACACGACGCCCATACCTCCCGCCCGCAGCACCTGGAGCACACGGTAGGGACCGAGCCGGCCCAGCTCGTCGGGAGCTTGTGGCGGAGCAAGGAAATCGTAATGGAGCCTGGTCTCGTGACCCGCTGGCTGGGGCTGGTCCGAACTCGATTGAGTTCCCACGCCAAGGACCATCACCCCGCCCAGGGTCGACGCTCCCGACTGGCTTCCTGGCTCTGGCGACATGGCAGCCGCCGGTGCCGCATGCTGACCTTGCTCCATGACAGCTGCGGAAGCTCCCGGCACGCGCACGACCTCCTTACAGTGGGGACACATGCTCTTCTCGCCAGCTAGTTCGCCATTGACTTTCAAGATCTTAGCGCAGGACGGGCAGGCGAACGTCAGCACGGGGAGAGGGGCGGATTCGCCCGGCGGCGCGGGCTTCTCGTCCACGGCAGATGCGTCGCCCGGGCGCAGTTTGCTCAGACGATCCACCAGGCGGGCGATGATCCCCTCGGAGGCCACGCCGCCCGGTGCCTGTGCCTTGCGGATCATTTCGACCAGGGTGTCTGGTTCGGCCAGCGTGTTGAGTTTCTGAGCGCAAGCATTGCAACGTTCCAGGTGCTCCAGCAGGGAATCGCGGTCGCCTTCGTCCATCTGGCCGGAGGGCAGCTGCTGGTACCGGGACAGGTCGGGGCAAGCCGTGGTTTGGGGCATCGCTGCGTACTCTGCTGTTTTTTAAAGAGTCCGGTTCCGGCAAAAGCTGGCAGCTTTTGCCACAAGCCGCCCTTCGCCCTACCAATACTTACAAGGCGCGGCGGCAAAACTTTACGGGAAAATCGCGACATTCAATCCAGCAGCCCGTCCAGCTCGCGGCGCAGGCGATCCAGCACCCGGAACTTGGCGGCATAGACGGCGCCAACTGTCAAACCCAGTTCAGCAGCCACGTCCGCCGCGCACCGGCCAGCTACCACCATCTCCCAGCAGGCCCGCCAGCTCGTTTCCTGAAAGTCGGCCCGCATGATGCACAAGGCCCGGCCGGTCAGGAACTGCTGGTACTCGGCCTCCCATAGCGCCTCCAACTCGTTCTCCCCGGCGACATCTTCCAGGCCGCCGGCCTGCCCTTTCACGATTCTGTTTTCCCATTTTTTGCGTGCGTTGCGCCATTTGTTGAGAGTGAGGGTCCGCAACCAGCGGCGAAAGCTCCGGTGGCGGTCGTAGCTGAAAGTCGGCAAGACCTGGAGCAGGGTGACAAAAACCTCTTGAACCAAGTCGGCGGCGTCCGGCTCCTGCAAGCCGACGCGGCGGCCCCAGGAGAATATCAGGGGAGTGTACAACGAAACGAAACGCTCCCACGCTGCCGGCTCGAACGGCTGGCGAAGGCGTTCCAACAGGCTGATAGACGTCTTGCTCATCAACAATCTTGGAGCCGTTAGGGGGCCCAACCTGCTGGGCTAATCGGCGGATGGCATGATCTCCATCAATCTCTTTCAATTTACTGAATGCCTGTTGATATACGTCAGCGAAGAGGAAAGCAAAAGGAAAAACAACAGGGTTCGGGAGTCTTTTCTGCCAGACTCCTTTTGTATTCGCGAGGCAGCGGCTGCCTTTTTTCTGAAGCCATTTCCATCGTCGGCGTTTATCTTGCCGACGGGGCGAGAGTTTGGGCACATATCT
>Ga0209517_10002073_pt1 | contig 29047 bp, 31 predicted proteins | sample PeaSoiMetSII2010_FD_187695 | JGI IMG/M metagenome (GOLD analysis project Ga0209517, IMG submission 187695) | Peat soil microbial communities from Weissenstadt, Germany - SII-2010 (SPAdes) (version 2) | ecosystem: Environmental > Terrestrial > Soil > Wetlands > Peat | place: Germany...
TAATGCAATCCATGCAATAAAAGAAAATGGCAAAATAGTGATAAGAGTTATGGAAGAAGAGAATAGTCAAGTGATAGAAGTAGAAGATAATGGGGAAGGGATTCCACGAACAATTTTATCAAGAATATTTGATCCACTATTTACAACAAAGAGTTCTGGAACAGGGCTTGGTCTATCAAGTTGCAAAAATATTATTGAGAACCACAAGGGTACAATAACTGTATAATCATCTGAAGGTGTTAAAACTATATTTACAATTAGACTTCCTAAAAATTTAAAATAAAATATTTAATCAACTGAATTAGTAGTTTTAGTAATTACGTTTTTCCCTTTTTTTGTTGGTACTATTTCTCGTTCTCCGTCAGAATACTTTTTCTCAAGATACTGTCCTTGTAAAATTCTATCTAGCAAGATTGCAAGAGCTGAAATCTCTGAATGTGGTTGATTTCCAATTGCCACATTGTAATCAGACATATCATATGCCTCTCTTGGAACTTTTTCGGCTCCCACAATTATCAAAATTTTTTCTTCTTTTCGTATATCATCCTGTACAGCATTAATATTTTCACCATACATTGTCAAATGAACTATTTTAAATGATTCCTTCTTTTTTAATCTGACAACATCCTTCCAATTCTCAATGATCTCTACTTTGAAATCACTGCCCCACATTTTATTTACTTTGGATATAGTTTCTTTAATATCTGGATTTGCATCATACATGTATATTTTTGAAGCTCCAAATGCTCTTGATACTAGGGTAACATGTGTTGTTACTCTATCATCTCTGACAAGACGTGTTCCTATGCGTAAAACTTCGATCTTCATCTTTGGAATTTTCTTTGCTTCTGTGGTTTTGATATTTCAGTTTTTCTTCCTGTTATAGGTATTGCATCTATTGCCTCGAATACTAGCGTCTTTAATTGATTAATATTGTATCTAGTTGTGGAAGACACTGGTAACCATTTTTTATAATCATCCATACCTAATTCTTTAGCTCTCTCTGCAACTTCTTCTTTTGAAATCAAGTCTAACTTATTTAGGACAAAAATCATTTTATCTTTACTTACTCCAATTTCATCTAAAGTAGAAATACAGCTCTTGAATTTTTTTCTTAGTTCTAAAATGTCGTCACTAATATCAATTACAACTATTACAACATCTGTATACACAAGTTCTTCAAGAGTTGACTTGAATGCTGCTACCATGTATGATGGAAGCTTGCTTATGAAACCTACAGTATCCGAAATTAAAACTTCAGAGTTTTTGAGAGTGATCTTTCGTGTAGTTGTAGATAGAGTAGTGAAAAGTTTTGGACTTTCTTCTTTTTCTTCTCCTGTTAATATGTTGAAAAGTGTAGTTTTTCCTGCTGATGTATACCCTGCAAGTGAGATCGTTTTGAATCCAAATCTTTCTCTTGCTTGTCTATGAAGAGCACGTTGAGTTGATGCCTTTACTAATTTTGTTTTTACACCATTCATTCTATTTTTGATGTCATTAAAGTAGACATCAACTTCGAACTTTCCTATTCCCATGAATCCTGGCTGTTCTCCCATCTTTGCCAGTCTAACTTTTTCTCTAGCTCTTGACATCTCATATCTTAACTGCGCCATTTTTACTTGTAATGTTGATTCTGAACTCTTTGCTCTACGTTCAAAGATCTGAAGAATTAGAGCTTCCCTATCCAGAATGTTCATTTTGAGAGTAGAGGCTAAATTATAATTTTGACTTGGTTTGAGAATTTCATCAAAGATTATTACATCAGGTTTTACTGTACTCAACATTTCCTTGAGTTCCTCTACCTTTCCTTCTCCAAGACCATACTTTGACTTGTTTAGAAATCTATGTTGTATGACCTTGCGAACCTCATATCCTGCAGCATCACAAAGACCTAGTGCTTCTTTTAGTGCATCTTCTCTATCATATGTTATGAGAATAGCAGAATCTTTCAATGTTATATTGCCGTCTTTCACTATCTTATTGCTTTCGAAGTGTCTTTTCTATAGTTACATCAAGTACAATTTCTGCTATGTCACTTGCATACTCTGATATCCTTCGAATGTTTTCACTCATTCTTCTTACTCTGTAGATCTCTTCAGCATCTCTCAATGTTTTCATACTGTCTTGTACCTTTTTTTCATATTTTGAAATTTCAGCTGTTTTTTGTATTGTTCGTTCTGCATGATTAGATTCCTTTTTGAATAGTGATAAGCAAGCATCATCCAATACCGCTAAGGTAAAAGCATTCATTTCATGTATGGGTTCAAGTACAGATTTCTTGATTGGTTTTTTGTATTCAAGTAAATCTTTTGCTATTTCTGTTGCGTGATCTCCTACACGTTCTATGTTTTTTACTATTAGTCTATATCCCAAGCAATGATAGGGACTCTCTATTCCCATCTCATTTAACATATGTTCATTTTGTATGGCTATCTTGAGTTGTCTCATAATGTAAAAACTAAATCTATCTACTTCATCGTCGCTGTTTATGACCTCTTTTGCTAGCTCAAAATTTGCTTCTTCTTGTGCAAGAAGAGCATCATTTTGCATTGATTTTGCTATTATCAACATCCTTTTTAGGGCACCATCAACCGAAAGTTCGAATAAATTAATGAGTACTTGAATAGTAATACCCTCAATTGAATCCGCGGTAATCTCAGTTCCCATTAAAATGCCTTTTACTGCATCTTTGATGGAATTTCTCTGAGATGGCTTTAATCTTCCTAGTTTTGATTTTACATTTATGATAGTAAATCCAAGAAGATAAAGTGAAATTAATTTCCTAACTATTGTAGAATCTTCATCCTCAGGTTTGATCTCAATTGTTGCTTCTTCTGTACCTGCAGGTTTGTTATGATGTTTTAATGGTACAATTTGTAAATTGGAAACTCCTTGTCTAACTACAGCAACCTGGTCTCCTTGTTTAAGACCCATGTCCATTACCCATTGTTTTGGAAGTGAAACAATGTATGATGATTTACCTGTAAACTGTATTTTTCGCATCTCTTCATTTGATCCCATATTGTATACATGATAATTATTCTATATAGTTGTTAGGGATTACTATATAGGTCATTTTCATGTTGCGAAAATAATTAACACAGGTAAATGAAATGAATTGCATGGATTCAGTCCTTAAAATCAAGTATACGTTAGATGCACTTTTTGGCCAAGGAGTATCAAAATATCTTCCAAAGGATGCAATGATTACATATTCAAAGAATACAGGACGAATAAAACATGTACACCAAAATGATAACTTACTTTGTACGTTAAGAACAGATGGTGGTCTTGCTATTACACCATTTTTTGCTCAGATGCTCATAAAGAGTAAAAAGTTCAAGGAAAACTGTCTTGGAATTGATGATGACTCTAAAGCCTTTGTTCAAGAAGGTAGCTCTGTATTTTGTAAGCATGTAACATGGTGTGGAAAGAACGTAATGATAGGTGGAGATGTAGCAGTTCTTCACAATAATAAAGTAATAGCGGTAGGTAAAGCCGTACTATCTACAAGAATGATACTGTCATTTAAAAAAGGAGTCGCGGTAAAGATCAGAGATAGTTTAAAAAGTACAAACAGTGGAGTATGAATATACCATGATGCGTGGCGGAAACCGCGAGATGCGGAGAATGTTGGACAAAATGGGTCTTGAGATGAAAGACGTACAGAATGTACAAGAGGTCATAATTAAGACAGATACAAAAGAAATTATAATTACAAAGCCATCCGTTACCGAAATGAAGGCAAAAGATAATTCAATTTTCCAAATAATTGCCGAAAGCTATGAGGAAAGAGAACTTGAAGTACCTATCTTTAGTCAAGAAGATATACTGCTTGTAGCACAACAGGCTAATGTATCTCCAGAAGAGGCAACAAATGCCTTAACTGAAGCAAAAGGAGATCTTGCACGAGCAATACTTCTATTGACAACTAAATGAAATTCATTGATCAAAAACAACACACAAACAGTCCTTAAATTTTCTAGAATGTATTCTTAATCATACCATATCAACCACAAAATAATATAGCAGTGGCAACGGTATCAGGAAAATCATATTTTAAATTTGTAAATGTTTTAAGACATCTTAAACTAAATTATGATTAGGTATTACCTGAAGAAATAACTTGTTTAGACAGAAGACTAATTCTTACTACAATGTCTGAATCATTACAAATTCCAACCAATCTGGTTTTTTTAGATGATGAGTTCAATTATCATCCTACTATTGTAAAAGCAAAAATAGTAAAAAATTACAATCTGGACTTAACGAGAGTTCTCTAGTAATCGGAATTGATCCAGGTGGTAGAATAGGACTATCCGTTTTTTACTATGAAAAAGAAATTGAGAGTTCATTTTATACGTCTGTTGACGATCTGGTATCACACATTATCAAAATTTTGGTAGAAATTAACGCTCAAAGAAAAGTTGTCAAAGTAGGAAATGGTACCATGAGAATTGCTCGGCATATTGTAAATTCACTTAATCTTCAATTCTGTTCACACTTTGAACTAGAATTTGTGGATGAACGTAAAACATCATTGAAAATAAAAAATTTCAACAAGAGGGGAGAGCGTGACAAGATATCCGCCAAATGTATTACACAAAGAGAAGGTTACAGGTATCTTGTTCTTCCTCCTTCAAGAATGGGCTAAAAATAACGAAATTCGCAAAAAATTTACCGATGTTTCATTTAAGGATGATCTTTTGATCAAGATGTAAAAGAACGATAGATATTTATAGCGTTTTTCATTTTTTTCTTGAAAACTATATGGCTCCAAATAAGGCCCAAAATAATTATTTCATAAAAGATGTCTTAAAATTATAAAAATTATTGATCCATGCTTAAATATTTACTATTACTATAATATGTCGAAACATATGACATGCAAAGGAATATGCACAAGATACAAAGCACAGAAGCCGGTAGGAACTGGTCGTTACGCATCAGGACAGAAAAGATGCCAAATTTGTGAAATTTTCATAAAATGGGAGGGTCTTTGGTGTCCTTGCTGTGGATATAGACTGAGAACTAAACCACGAAATCTAAAATACAAAGCAAAATTACGAGCTAGAGTCGAGGCTGATCAACTAGAAGCTGTTGCTATAAAGGCTGCAGAAGTAGAGGAGATAGAGCTAGAGCCAATGGTAGTAAAGCCAGCAAAAAAGGCTAAGACTGCAAAGGCTAAGACTGCAAAGGCTAAGACTGCAAAGGCTAAGACTGCAAAAGCTGCAGAAGTAGAGAAAATAGAACTAGAGCCAATGGTAGTAAAGCCAGCAAAAAATGCTAAGACTGCAAAGGCTAAGACTGCAAAGGCTAAGACTGCAAAGGCTAAGACTGCAAAGGCTAAGACTGCAAAAGCTGCAGAAGTAGAGAAAATAGAACTAGAGCCAATGGTAGTAAAGCCAGCAAAAAATGCTAAGACTGCAAAAGTTACAAAGAAAGTATCTTTAGCGCCGGTAGCAATATAGACGTAGTAAGCTGAAGTAAACTGTTGATCTCACAAGTCGGCTATACAAAAAAAACCGTCAAAGTGAATCATCGAAACTTTTTTGTACAGATTCTTCCATATGATAATGGAAATTTTATTTCTATTTCTGAAGGAAAGGAAAGGATAGGTACACTTGTTGTTTCTATTAGTTCAGGTGGAAGAATAAGTACAGCTGCTGTTATACCATCAAAATCTGAAACAATTTTTCTTAAGATGGTATCAGAGCGAGTAGCTTCGACAATAAACGGGATCTGTATTTTTTCATTAAATATTGAAAAAGATTTAGATCTTGATAGTATGAAAGTTCTAATGAATGAACTAATGGAGATTATAAAACAATGACCTCTGATATGCGAAGCTATCTGGATATCCTTTCTAAAAAGGGTGAATTGGTTGTAATAAAAAAGAAGGTTTCTACAAAATTTGAGATTGCAGCAGTAACTGCCAAGATGGATGGCTCAAAAGCACTATTGTTTGAAAATATCAGAGATAGTAAATTCCGTGTAGTTTCAAATTTAGTTGGCACACGAAAGAGATTTGCTTATGCAGTTGGCTCTACTGAAGACAAGATACACGAAAAAGTAATTTCTGCTATAAAGCATGCATCAAAACCAAAAATAAACAAAAAAGCCAAATTCCTGGAAAATCGGTCAAGGGATCTTTTTACCTTACCAATAGTGACTCATTTTGAAAAAGAACCTGGACCTTTCATTACTTCCTCAATAATTTATACTAAAAATCAAGAAATGGGTACGCAAAACTCGTCATTTAATAGATTATTGCGAATGGATAACAAACATTTCTCAATTAGAATGGTAGAAGGAAGACATCTTCATAGAACGTTTGTTTATGCAAAAGAACACGGAGAAGATCTTAAAGTTGCTATATCGATAGGTGTTCATCCAGCTATTTCTATTGCAGGGGCATATCAAGCTGACTGGGGAAAAGATGAGCTTAATATTGCAAATGAGTTATTGAACAAAAAACTTGCACTTTCCATATCTCCTTATTCTAGAATGTATGTACCATCAGAATCAGAAATAATAATCGAAGGAAGAATTCTCAAGGACAAGACACACAAAGAATGGATGGTTGAAATGCTTCGTACTTATGATTTCAAAAGAGCCCAACCAGTTTTTGAGCTTGATAGAATATACTATAGAAATAATCCAATCTACCACGATGTGTTAGCTGGTTTTGCCGAGCATCAATTACTAATGGGGATGCCTATTGAAGCTAAAATAAATAAGGAACTAAAGCAAGTCCTACCACAAACCAAGAATGTTGTACTAACAGAGGGCGGTTGTAAATGGTTACATGCCGTAGTTCAAATTTCAAAAAAACATGATTCAGATCCAAAGAAAGCTATTGCTGCTGCATTTTCTGCTCACAGATCCCTTAAGAATGTAGTAGTGGTAGACGATGACATTGAACCATCTGATCCAGTTGCTGTTGAATATGCAATGGCTACGAGATTTCAAGCAGATAAGGATCTAATAATAGTACCAAAAGTAAGAGGCTCTAGTCTAGACCCATCAAGTGATCAGAAAAATCTGCTTACTACTAAGATGGGGATTGATGCTACTAAATCTTTTTCAAAAAGGGCTGAGGGATTTGAAATTGCTAAAATTCCTGGCGCAGACAAAATATTATTAAAAAATTACTTGAAATAAAAATACGTCTTAAAACTAAAGTGCAGAATCAATCATCAATGCAATAAACAGTATTGCAAGATATGGACTTGAAAACTTGAACAATGTCCATGATGCTTTTTCAGAAGGTTTTACAAGTAACCATATACTTAGTGCAACCATTATTGCACCCGAAACAATTGCTGTGTAAAGATACACTTCATGAAATAGATGTTTTCCAGACGTACCTATCATGAAGAATGGAATAATGCTAAAAAGAACCATCATGAGAGTTGTTCCAGCAATTACTCGAACTGATGTCTTTTCAGATTCTACGGCAGTCAACATTGGAACATTGACTTTGTTGTAATCATCCTTGACATGAAGTGTGAGGCTCCATATGTGCATAGGAATCCAAACAAAAACTAATCCTGCCATTACTAATCCTAAATCCCATAGGCCTGTAGTTGTAACTGCTACGTATCCAATCATTGCAGGTGCTCCTCCTGAAAAACCTCCCAAAACAATGTTTGTTCTACTTCTCCTTTTGAGTAACTTGCTGTAAATCAGAATGTTATCTGCAAGTCCAAAGGCCATGAAAATACCTGCCCACATGTTTATGGCAAATGAACTAACTAATGATATTACTGTAAGAATTAATCCAAAATATAGTGCCTTTTCAGCAGGGAAAATTCTCCTACTTGGAATAGGTCTGTCCTTTGTACGTTCCATTATTGCATCGATGTCTCTGTCATTATAGTTCGTCAGTGTATTTGCAGCAGCAGAGCCAGCTATTACGCTACCTACGAGAAGACTCCAAGTTAATGCTGATATTGGAATATGATATAGATTGGATGCAGTAAAGGCTGCTCCTATCGCTGTGAAAACAAGGAGATACCATATCTTTGGCTTGGTAACTTCATAGTATACCTTAATTCTTGAACTTGCTTTTGTTGTTAGCACACTCTTACCCACATTTGGAACTTATTACTTATTTATAGGTTGAAAAGTACACTTTGACTATTTTGCTGGTTTGTAAGGCATTGGCTTTGTAGTCCTTTTCATTTCAATAAAACTCTCTGAACGCTGAACTCCCTGAATTCTTCCTAGTCTTTCAGATATTAATCGATGCATTTCATCGAGGTTTTTAGCATACATGGTTACAATGATGTCAAATCTTCCTGTTACCTCTGAAATTTCTCTTACTTCTGGGATCTTCATTAGTTCTTGAATTACATTGTCTCTCATCTTTGAATCCATGTTTATTCCAGTGAGTGCTTTTACGGTATATCCTAGTTCTCTATCGTTTACTACTATTGTAAAACGCTCAATGAGTTTTCTCTTAATTAATCTCTTAATTCTGCTATATACTACAGAAGAATTTACGTTAATCTTCTTTGAAATTCGTGGAACTGATATGTTTGCATCTTGTGATAATTCTGATAAGATTATCATGTCTAAATCATCAACTTTTGTCATTCAAAACACCATTTATTGTGAATAATTGGATCTTATTAAAGTTGTTAGTATAAAATTTCTATAATTTACTAGATGTAACCTTTTTTGTATAACATTTCTGCTAACAATACTGCACCCTTTGCAGAACCCATTTTTTCATTATGTGAGAACAGTACATACTTGATACCATTATCAAATACAGTGTCTTCTCTTAATCTTCCAACAACTGTAGTCATTCCTTGGTTTATTTCTCTATCTAGTCTTGGTTGTGGTCTTGTGGGATCTTCATTAACCATGAGATATTCTTTTGGAGCAGAGGGTAAACCTGTAACACTTACATTGTTTGAAAAGTCTTGCATTGCTTTTTTGACATTTTCTGGATCAACATGAGTAGCAGTCTCAACAAAAACAGTTTCAGTATGCCCATCTAATACTGGAACTCTGGTACATGTACAGCTGACTTTCATTTTTGCTGGATCGATCTTTCCATCTACTAACTTTCCAAGTATCTTTCCCGTTTCTAGTCTTACTTTGTCTTCTTCTTTTGGTATGTATGGAATTATGTTATCAGTAATATCTAGTGCAGAAACACCAGGCGATCTGCCAGCTCCTGACATTGCCTGCATTGAAGTCATGATTATTTTTTGAGCACCAAACTTGTCTAAAAGCGGTCTCATTGTAATTGCTAGTCCTGTTGTAGTACAATTTGGTAATGGTGCAACAAATCCTTTCCAACCCCGGTTCTTTCTTTGAACATCTAGTAATGCAATATGATCATCATTTATTCCGGGAATCAAAATAGGTACATCTGCTTCATATCTGTACGCTGCAGATGTACTGATCACTGGGGTAGTTTTTGCAAATTTTGTTTCTATGTCTTTTGCAGCTTCACTTTCTACTGAACTAAAAATTAAATCGAGATTATCTGGATTGATATCATCTACTGAATCTACTATCATATTTTTTACATATTCTGGAACGGGTTCTCTCAAGTGCCACTTCAAGATGCCACTATTTGGGTCTCTGATTGCATCTACAAACTTTTTCTTGGCAGATCGTTCTGATGCGGCTATCTGTTTTACCTCAAACCATGGATGCTTATCTAAAGCAAGAACGAATTCCTGTCCTACTGCGCCAGTAACTCCTATGATGGCTACGCGTTTCATAATGAAAATAGTCCTCATACAATTAATATTCTTTTAGAAGTACGAACAAAACACAACTAAATACCGTTATGGATATTTGGAAAATGTGCGGTTTAAAGTAGAAAAGGTCATAGCAAATCACAAAGTAGTTGCTCATGGAGGAATATTTTCAAGCGGTATTGGAAATGATTCAAATTTACTAGATTTTAGTTCAAATGTTAACCCTCTTGGATTTCCATCTAAAGTAAGAGATGCTTTCAAAAATCTTTCACAAATTTCTGTTTATCCCGATCCTAATTCAAATGAATTGAGAACTTATCTTCAAAAATATACTGCAATTCCAAAAAACCAAATTATAGTTGGAAATGGGGCGACAGAAATAATCTATAACTATTGTAATGCATTTTTAAGAAAACAAAAAGTACTAATCCCAATACCCACATTTGGTGAATATGAGTCTGCTGCAAAATTAAATGGTGCAATACTTTACTATTTTAAAACAATGAATTTGAATGAAAATTTATCCGAATTTCAAGACATGATTCCAAAGAAAAATTGTATATTCTTATGTAATCCAAATAATCCCACCGGAATTCTCATAAAAAGAAAAAATATGTTAAAGATCTTAGAATCTGCACATGATAAATCTACAATGATTTTTCTTGATGAATGTTTTATTGAGTTAGTTCCTGCTGGAAATGAGAGTGTCATTTCCTATTTGAAAGAATTTGATAATCTCTTTATTCTTAGATCTTTAACAAAGTCATTTGGATTAGCGGGATTAAGAATTGGATATGGACTTGGCAACAAAAAAATGATTGAAATCCTACAAAAAATTAAGATACCTTGGAACGTTAGTGGGATTGCACAAAAATCATCAATCAAAGCATTATCTGATAAATTACATTTACCAAAAACACTAAATCTTGTAAGAAATGAATCAAAATTTCTCATAAACTCTATATCAAAAATAAAGGGTTTTACTTGCTACAATTCAGATACAAACTTTATTCTAATAAAATCAAAGATAAAATCAAATCAAGTACAAGATAAATTACTGAAGAAAAATATTCTCATAAGAAATTGTAAGACATTTCGTGGACTAGATAACAACTTTATACGAATTGCAGTTCGAACCCATAAAGAAAATATCAAACTTCTTGAGGCATTAAGAGAATTATGACCGCAAAAACTTTGATGATACAAGGTACATCCTCTGGAGCAGGAAAAACAACTCTGGTAACAGCTCTTTGTAGAATTCTCTCTGATAAAGGATACAAGGTAGCTCCATTCAAGTCCCAAAATATGTCATCATATTCTTATGTCGAAAAAGAGTTTGAAATCTCAAGGGCACAAGCTATTCAAGCAATTGCAGCAAGAACCAAAATAATTCCTATAATGAATCCAATTTTGCTAAAACCCCTTGGAAATTACACAAGTCAAGTTTTTGTCAATGGTGTGTTCTATCGCAAAATGCATGCCAAAAATTATTACGAAAAATTTGCACTCTCAACAGGTCTTAAAGAATCAAAAAATGCACTGGATCAATTGTTAAAAACAAATGATATTGTAATACTAGAAGGAGCAGGATCTCCAGCTGAGATAAACTTGCAAAGATATGATATTGCTAACATGAGAATGGCAGAGTATTGTAAATCTCCGGTAATTCTGGTAACTGACATCGATAAGGGCGGAAGTTTTGCTAGTATAATTGGAACATTATCACTTCTTGATAAAAAGTACCAAAAATTCATCAAAGGATTTGTCATAAACAAATTCAGGGGAGATGTAACTATACTACGTCCAAGTTATTCTGTATTGCAAAAGAAAACTTTGAGACCAGTAATAGGCACAATTCCTTTAATAGAATTTGATATACCGGATGAGGATTCTCTACATGCAAAACCAAAACAAGTTTCATGGACAAAAAAATATCTCGTAACTTTAGATAAAGAAATAGATCATCTGGCTCATGTTGTGAAAAAAAATTTAGATATGAAAAAAATAGGAAATATGTTAAATTGATTTTGATACCTATCGTTGCAGTCATACTTGCTCTTGTTTTAGATTTTTCACTTGGTGATCCAAAAAATAGATATCATCCAACTGTTTGGATGGGAAAACTGATGGGAAAACTTGTACCATATACAAGATCTATCAACCCATTGATTGAAAAAATTAATGGAATGGCTCTTCTTATTTTAGTAATAACAATAGTTTCTATCTTGACACTCTCATTTTCTTCTACCTTGAAATATGTAGAAAATTTTGATTTAAATGGAATTTACAAAATTCTATTCCTAAGTTTAAGCATAATCTCAGTTGGAGTTCTTCTAAAGACTACTATTGCAATAAAGGGCATGGAAAATCATGCATCAAAAATTATGAATGCATTGTCAAAAAATGATCTAGATGATGCTAGGGCAAAACTTTCCATGATAGTAAAGCGAAATACAAAAAATTTAGATAAACAACATATTATTTCTGCAACTTTGGAAAGCATTAGCGAAAACATTGTTGACGGCATAACCGGTCCTCTTTTTTATTACTCAATTTTTGGCCTGGTAGGTGCATTTGTTTACAGGACTGTAAATACTGCCGACTCTATGATAGGATACAAGACAGAAATATTTAGAAATGTAGGTTGGTTTGCCGCCAACTGTGACAAAATACTTAACTTTCTTCCCTCTAGACTTACAAGTCTTGTAATGGTACTTTCTTGTGTTATGTTAAAAAAAGATTGGAAGCATTCAATTCATATCATGAAAAGAGATGGTCCAAAAACTGAAAGTCCAAATGCTGGTTATCCGATGGCAACTCTAGCTGGTGCACTTGGAATTAGATTTGAAAAAATTGAACATTATGTATTAGGAGATGGTAATTCAGAGATAAGTGAACAACATTTCAAATCTGCAATTTCTATCATGAAAATAACTACAATACTATTTGTTTTAATTTTTACAATCCCTGTAATTTTATTATTATCTTCTCTTGGATGGCGGTTTAATGTTTAAGGGCATATCATCAGTAGTCTCATTTCTAACCATTATTCCTTCTAAGAATAGTGAGCTAGAAACTGTTGCAAAAAATATGTATCTTTTTCCAATTGCAGGAGCTGTTATTGGACTGATAATCGGTGCAGCTGGTTATGGTCTTTCTTTATTTATTCAACCTCTGGTTACTGGTTTGATCTTGACAGGATCACTTGTCATCATTACAGGAATACATCACACTGATGCACTTTGTGATTTTGCAGATGGACTAATGGCAAAAGGAACTAAAGAAAAGAAACTCAAAGCAATGAGAGATCCAGCAGTTGGGTCTGCCGGAGTAATTACTGTAGTGTTGTATGCTGCAGGCATGATACTGGCTATTTCCATGATGAAGGGTTTTGTATTGTTTGAGGCAATCCTGTTAAGTGAACTAATGGCCAAACTCTCAATGATAATACAGGCTAACCGTGGTCTTTCAGCATGGCAAGGACTTAGTTCTCCTTTTACTCAATACATGAAAGACCCAAGAAAACTTGCTGTAGGTGTTGGACTGGCTATAATACCTACCGTGATTTTAGGGGGTATGACAGGAGTATTTGTAGTCATATCATGTGTAGGGCTTTCTTTCTTGTTACTTGCAGTTGCAAATAGAAGCTTTGGAGGAATATCAGGTGATGTATTTGGAGCAAGTAATGAGTTGGTTAGACTTGCATCACTATTGATTTTTGCATCAGCATGATAGGATTAGTTATGTGTGGAGGTAAAGGTACTAGGATGAAGTTATCTGAGGAAAAACTTCTTTTAAAATACAAAAAACCCATTATCGAACATGTTCTAAATGCTTTTGAAGACTCAAAAATTTTTTCAAAGATTGTATGTGTTACAAGTGATAATGCACCAAAGACACGTGAATTTGTTTCTAGGATGAGGATTGATATATTGGAAACAAAGGGGAATGGATATGTCAACGATCTAGGTGAGTCTATTCCTAAGTTTGACGAATTAATTTTTGTAGCCTCTGGTGACATGCCACTTTTAGATTCTAATATAATCCAAAAAATTACAAAATCAGTAAATAAAAAAAATGCATGGACAAGTATATTGGTTAGAAAAAATTTTCTTCAATCTCTTGGATTTGAAGCAGAATTTTTTGTTAATTATGATAACGAAGAATGTGCTTATACTGGAATATCCATTATTGATCCTAAACAGATTAAAAATATGCAGCATGTGACAGAATCATACGTAATTCTTGATGATAGAAGAATAGCTACTAACTTGAATACGAAAAAGGATTATGATCTAATCTGCGCTACCTAAAATTTTTCCATTTGTTTTTGCAATGGATCCAGTTGGTTCAGCTAAAGTATTCCCACATGCCTTGCATGTAACTATTGAAGAAACATGTGAGTAAACAACACTTTCTTCTCCGCATTCTTTACATTGTACTCTTTGGAATTTGCTACCTGGTTTTGGTATCCAAATATGGGCTCTTTTCATTATGCAACTAGCTCCAATTTTCTTAATCTTATTCCGGATACATTCCATTTCTTCTTACATTCTGGACATGTCATAATAGGAGTAATCTTCTTAGTAGTCTTTGCTGGTTTTGCTAACTTGGGAAATTTCTGACCACCATAACCTTTCTTATCTTCTGCGTGTCTTCTTTCACCTATGGCAGAACCTCTTCTTTTTCCTGCCTTGTATATGGAAACCTTCTGAACTGTGTGTTTGTTACATTTAGGACAAAACCTATTGATCTCCTTTGGCATATTCATAAAAAATGAGCTGCGTTGACCGTAATTTAAACATCGCTTTAATAGTCTCTTGAGTTGTATCTATTCTATGAAGGCCAGCTCACTTGCCTCCATGATTTTATCACTCAATGCAGTAGCAATGGGTGAAAACAAGGCAGATATTGTATTAAAAAATTGTAGACTAGTTAACGTCTATTCTAGAGAAATTATACCTCAAATTCATGTAGCAATAAAAAAAGATAGGATTGCATACGTAGGAACAGACGCATCTCATACTGTTGGAGAGAAAACCGGAGTCATTGATTTACAGGATAGATACATCACACCAGGATTTGTTGATCCTCATATCCACATAGATCAATATGTCCTTCCATCCGAACTTGCAAAAAAATCACTTTTGTCAGGTACTACGACTCTGTTTTCAGACCCAATTGATGTTGTAAGTGTTTGCGGTTACAAAGGGTTCAAGGAATTTGTTAAAATGACGCAGAGTCTACCAATCAGAGTTTATCATGTAATTCCGGGAGGATTGCCAGTTGATAGAAAATTTAGTCATGCAAGAACATTAACCAAGAAAGAAGAGCGAAAAGGACTAGACATAGAAAATGTAGTTGGCCTAGGCGAAGTATTCTCTTGGACCAAAGTTACAACAAGAGATCCTAAAACTATTGAAAGTATACACCATGTTTTAAAAAATAATGGCATCATAAATGGCCATACAGCTGGTGCAAGTGATAAAAAGCTAAATGCCTACATTGCCTCTGGAATTTTCTCATGTCATGAACCAATTGACTATGATCAAGTCCTGGAACGATTGAGACTTGGAATGTGGGTTATGATGAGAGAAGGTTCTATAAGACGAGATCTTGATAAAATCTTACCTAACATACTATCTCATAAAACCTATCTTGACAGGCTAATGTTCTGTACGGACGGAGTCACTCCAAAAGATCTTGTTGAATATGGTATGATTGATCATTGTATACGAAAAGCTATCTCTATTGGTATGGATCCAATAGATGCTATAACAATTGCATCAAAGAATTCTTTTGAATATTATGGTATGAGCAAAGACCGGGGTGCAATTGCCCCTGGTAAGCTAGCAGATATTCTTGTTTTTGATGATTTAGAAAAGATTAAGCCAAGCAAAGTCTTTGTAGGCGGAAAATTGATGGTGGCTCATAATAGTCTTGTAATAGACATACCCAAAACCCTAATTCCGGGTTGGATGCAAAAAACTGTAAAGACAGGAATAAAGTTTAGAGAAAAAGACTTTGTAATACAAAGTAAAGGAAACACTGTCAACGCATTGGTTATCAGACTTGACACCGAAATAATAACAAAAATGGATCAAGAGGAGCTTCAAGTAAGAGATGGTAATGTTATACCATCACATGATAAAGATGTGTGGAAGGTAGCTGCTATTGATAGGATATATGGCACTGGAAAAAAAACTGTAGCATTTTTAAGAAATTTTGGTGCTGACATAGGAGCATTTGGATGTACACAGAGTTTTCATGAAAATGATATGATAGTTATAGGTTCAAATGAAAAAGACATGGCCTTTGTTGCAAATAATCTGACCAAAATGCAAGGAGGAATGCTGGTAGCTAAAAACGGCAATATTCTAAGTAAATTTTCACTGCCACTTGCTGGTCTTATATCCACATTACCTTTTGAAAAAACATTAGATGAATATTCTAGTATAGATTCTAAACTCTTAGAAACTGGGTGTAAATTTAAAAATCCTCATCTCATACCTCTTTTCTTACCATTTCTTGCATTGCCTGAGATCAGAATCTTACACACTGGCGTTGTAGACGTAAAAAATAGAAGATATCTGAAGATCTTACACCTGAACCAATAAGGTATTAAAAGGGGCAACTAATTACATGAACTAAGGATTAATTTTGGCATCTATTCAACAAACACCACAAGGACCTGTTTTAGTACTAAAAGAAAGTGCATTACAACAAAAGGGTCGAGATGCGCAAAAGAATAACATTGCTGCGTCAAAGCTAGTTGCAGAGCTTGTAAGAACTAGTCTTGGCCCACGTGGAATGGATAAAATGCTTGTTGATTCTTTAGGTGACGTTACAATTACAAACGACGGTGCAACAATTCTCAAAGAAATTGATGTACAACATCCAGCTGCAAAAATGATGGTTGAAATTTCAAAAACTGTTGATAATGAAGTAGGCGATGGAACAACATCATCTGTAGTATTTGCTGGTGCTCTTTTAGCAAAGGCTGAAGAGCTTTTAGAAAAAGATGTTCATGCTACAGTAATTATTGAAGGCTATCAAGCAGCAGCAGAAAAAGCACTCCTACTTCTTACAGAAATGGCAAAGCAAGTAAGTCCAAATGAAAAAGAAGTTCTACTTAAAATTGCCAAAACCAGCATGCAGTCAAAGCTCATCTCAGAAGATAGTGATATGCTATCCAAACTCGTGGTAGATTCAATTCTACAGGTTGTAGAAAAAGAAGCAGATGGACATAGAGTAGATCTAGACAATATTAAAGTGGAAAAGAAAGCAGGTGGTTCTATTAGAAATACTCAGTTTATCAAAGGCATAGTACTTGACAAAGAAGTTGTTCATAGTGGTATGCCAACTAAAATAGAAAAAGCAAAAATTGCATTACTAAATTCAGCTCTAGAAATAGAAAAAACTGAGATGAGTGCAGAAATTAGAATTAGCGATCCTACTCAGATGCAAATGTTTCTTGAAGAGGAAAATAGAATGCTAAAATCCATGGTAGACAAGATTCACCAAATTGGTGCAAATGTTCTGATTTGTCAAAAGGGTATAGATGACATTGCACAACATTATCTAGCTAAACAAGGCATACTTTCAGTCAGAAGAGTAAAAGAAAGTGATATGACAAAGCTTGCCAAGGCAACTGGAGGTAGAATAAGTAGTAATATTGATGATATGACTACAAAGGACTTGGGTGCAGCAGAACTTGTTGAACAGAGAAAAGTTGAGACAGACAAATGGGTCTTCATTGAAGGTTGCAAGAATCCAAAAGCTATTACATTATTGCTTAGGGGAGGATCTCAAAGAGTAGTGGATGAGGTTGATAGATCAATGCATGATTCACTTATGGTTGTAAAAGATGTAATAGAAAAGCCAGCAGTTGTAGCTGGAGGTGGAGCCCCAGAAGAATACTTGGCTTCTCATCTAAAGGAATGGGCTGATAGATTCGAAGGAAGAGAACAACTTGCAATCAAAAAATATGCTGAAGCTCTTGAAATAATTCCACTTACAATTGCTGAAAATGCAGGAATGGATCCAATCAATACTATGGTTACCCTTCGTGCAAAACACAGCCAAGGAAAAAAATGGACTGGTATTGATGCAAGAAATACTCGAGTTGCAGATATGTTTACTATTGATATCATTGAGCCTGTTGCAGTAAAAGAGCAGATAATAAAATCTGCGACAGAAGCTGCATGTATGATACTTAGAATAGATGATGTTATTGCCTCATCCGGCGGCCGAGGTGGCGGCGGAAGAGGTCCTCCGATGGGCTAAGCCTTTTCATGTTAGAAAAGCTACAAAATCTAAAACTAACCAACTCAGTTGTTGTTCTAAATGATTTTTTTCTAGATCGTATCATCAGGATCCCAAACTTGAATGATCTTTACACTCAAATTTTAGAAAAAAGTAAATTGGGAGGAAGTATTCGTGGAATTTCACAAACAGATCTGAAGGGTGGAAACGCAACAAATGTTGCCTATGCACTTGCAAGGCTTGGCTGTCCAGTTTCATTAATTACAATCGCGGATAAAACTTGTTCCCATATGCTTAAAGAAACTTTTTCTGAATTTAGTAATGCCTCACTTTTTATAATTGATGGAAAACCTGGAAGAACAACATCTCTTGAATTTAACAATGCTGGAAACATTGTAAACATAATGATCTCTGATTTAGGTGATAATGAGAATTTTGGACCTGAAAAGCTTCGAATGGAAGAGAAAAATGCAATAAAAAATGCAGATGCTGTAATTGTAACAAACTGGGCAAGTAACATAAAGGGAACTGAACTTTCACAATTTGCCTTTTCACAATCTACATCCGCATTTCATTTCTTGGATCCTGCTGACATACAGACAAGACCCAAAGAATTCAAAGATGCATTAACAAAACTTGTAGATGATTTAGATTCTTTATGTATTAATGAAAATGAATGTAATGTTCTTCTCAAACAGGTGGGATTAGACGTGATTTCTGGAGAGAACGAAACCAGAAAACTGGTACTTGAATTATCTAAAAGATTTTCCATATCGATAGATCTTCATACTTCCACAGGATCCTATTGGTCAAACGGAAAAGAGGTTGAATTTGTCAAATCTTTCCAAGTACAGCCAAAGTTTGTAACTGGGGCTGGAGATGTCTGGGATGCTGCAAATCTCCTTGGCTATCTTGCTAACCTGAATCCTCTTGAAAGACTTGGACTTGCAAATGCTACTGCCTCATTATATGTCAGTAATTCTCTTGGAATTCCACCAACAATAGATGAAGTTTTATCATTTGTTGAGGATAATATCCAATGAGTCTTCAATTATTGTATAAAATCGATGAAATTGACATCTTCTAACAGTGTTTTTAGATCAAAAAATTGATCCACTTAATGTTCTAAATTGAGAGAAAGGTTTTTTAATAATCTAAAATTTAGATTCTTCAAGTTGAATTACAAATTTTTTGCACCAATTCTAGCTGTAATGATTTTCTCTTCTGTATTACCAATGTCTGTATATGCTCAAACTAGCACAGGAAACAGTGATGCTGCAGGACAAGCCCTTGAACAATGTATTCAACAATTCCAAGGTACTGGTAATATTTACTGTACTAATTTCTATACCGCAAATGTTGCTAAATCTGGTACTCTAAACCAGTATTTCTTACAAGGTGCATTGGCAAATAGCATTATAGTCAATGAAAATACTAAAGTAACACTTTCAGGTCTCAAATCAACAACTCCTGATGTGGGCAAGACATTGTCATATCAATGGGGACAAACTTCAGGTGATACAGTGACTTTTTCTCCAAGTTCTAATGTTCCAGTTATATCTTTCATAGCTCCTTCAGTACCTGCAAATCAAGTCAAGTCATTGACATTATCATTAACTGTAGATGATGGATATGGGTTAAAAGATACAACGACATTCAACATTATAGTTTTACATGTTAATCATCCTCCGGTAGTTAAAGTAAACCCTGATCAAGTTGTTGATGAAGGAACACAAGTCTCTCTCACAGGTACAGCAACAGATCAAGACAATGATCCGTTGACACTTTCATGGGGTCAATATTCTGGTTCAAGTGTACAATTATCTTCAATTGATACCACCAGTACATCATTTGTTGCACCCTCAGTATCACCTGGTCAAACTGCTATTTTGTTATTCGTATTTAGTGCAGATGATGGACACGGAGGAAAGGCATCTGCTATGAGCCAAGTTACAGTCAAAAGTATTCACCAAGATCCAACTGTCACATGTCAAGATGCTTCAGTTAATTCAAACTCTCTAGTTAGGCTACCATTATCAGTTGCAAATCCAAGTGGTGATACCATATCATATTACTGGAGACAGGTTTCTGGACAACCGGTACAATTGTCATCTAATACTGACATGACTCCATCATTTGTAGCTCCAACACCAAATGGTCCAAGTGGTAAACTTCAATTTACACTAGATGTTACCGATAACCTTGTTGATATTCCATCATGTTCTGTCACTGTAAATATTAACAATATGCCAACACCAGGACAGCCACCAGTAGCTAATGCAGGTACAGATCAAACTGTTGATCCAAATAGCAGAGTCGTATTGGATGGAACTGCTAGCACAGGTGTTAATCTAAAATACCAGTGGGAGCAAATTAGCGGTGCACCAGTCACTTTGATATTAAGTGGTACTGCTCAACCAGCATTCTACTCACCAATTGTTGACTATAACCAACAAAAAGTAGTAGAGTTCAAACTCACAGTAACCAACGAATATGGTTCAGATAGTAGCACAGTAAAGGTTACAGTAGTTCGAGAGGGTAATCCACCCAGTGCTGCGATAAACGTAGTGCCTTAGTTCTCTTATTTTAAAATTTTCTTATAAATTTTGATGAATAGATCTCTATTTTTATTGAGGTTCTATAGTAGCAGGTGGTTTACTTGAAATTACATAGCTTACCCAAGCCACATCTTCAACCTCGTTTGTAATTCTATTACTAATTCTTTCAAGTATATCTGAAGGTAATCTTGTCCAATCTGCAGTCATTGCATCAATAGAATCTACTACTCTGACAAGAACGACATGACCGTATTTTCTTTCATCTCCAACTACTCCTACTGCTCTATCATCCCCTACTGCTGCATAAGCTTGCCAAACTTTATCATACCATGCCGAAGACGCAAGTTCGTCTTCGACAATTTTACTTGCATGTTTGCAGATCTGTAATTTTTCTGGAGTCAATTCACCCATTACTCTTACAGCAAGGCCAGGTCCTGGAAATGGATGACGATTAAGAAGTTTATCTGATACTCCTAAAATTTTGCCAACTTTTCTTACCTCATCCTTGTAAAGGAATCTCAGAGGCTCCAAGACTTGTAAGTTTAACCATGGTGGTAATCCTCCTACATTGTGGTGAGTCTTAATTACTGCTGCTGGGCCCTTGGAAATTCCACTTTCAATGACATCTGGATATAGTGTACCTTGTGCTAACCATTTGAAAGGACCGTTCTTTTCGGCAAACTCTGTAAATACCTTGACAAATTCTTCTCCTACAATCATTCGTTTCTGTTCAGGATCAGTTACTCCTTTGAATCTAGAAAGAAATCGCTGTTTTGCGTTTATTACTGTAAAATTCATACCAAAATTATTTTCAAACATGTTTTCTACTTCTACTTCTTCATCTAGTCGCAAAAGACCATTATCTACAAAAACACACTTGAGTCTATTTCCTATAGCTTTTTGAATTAATAATGCTGCTACTGTAGAATCAATACCTCCACTTATCCCACATAATACATTACCATCAATTTTTGAAATTTCTGCAACTGTTGTTTCTATGAAATTCTCCAAAGTCCAATCTTGTTTTGCTTTGCATATGTTTACAACAAAATTCTTCAGCACTTGAACTCCTTTTTCAGTATGTACTACTTCTGGATGAAATTGAATACCGTATACCATCTTTTGTTTATTCGCAATTGCTGCTGCAAAAGAATTTTCTGTATGTCCTATTACCTCAAATCCTTCTGGAAGACTTTCAGCAGCATCGCCATGGCTCATCCAAGCTCTTGTTGATTGACCAATTCCCGAAAGTAGATCTGAATCATTATCTATGCTAAGTAATGATGAACCATACTCCTTGTGAGAACGCTTAACCTTGCCACCAAATTTGTTAACAATTAATTGATGACCATAACATATTCCAAGTACTGGAAGTCCTATCTCAAATATTCCATTTGATGGTTGTGGCGAATCCTTGTTGTATACACTTGCGGGTCCTCCACTGAATACAATCCCTTTTGGATTCATCTTTCTTAGTTCTTCAGGTGATATGTTGTATGGAACAAGTTCAGAATATACTGAAAATTCTCTAATTCTTCTACAAATAAGATGACTATACTGCGAACCAAAATCTAATACTATTATTTTATCCATGATATCACTTTTGAGAATTTTCTATCATTCTGGAAAATGACCATGTTACCGTATTTATTATCTCGGTTACTCTTTCCTTTTGACGATAATTCTTGATGAGAATTTCTTTAATTCTATTTCCATCTTTATTTACTAAACATGATATTGCAGCATTTTGGGGAATCTTGCCATTTTGGACATCTAATCTATCTTGACTTTCCATTCCTCCTACTATTCTTCCAAGAAAAAATGACTTGAACGGATGTGTTTCTACATCTAACATGATATTTTCTAATGGAATGATTACTAGTTCATCGGGAGTTACATGCGCATTCGCCAAAATCTTACTGTCTGGTGTTTTGATCGGTATTACAGAAGATGTTTGTTGATTTGATTGAATATTCTGTTTATTAGATGATGCAAGAGAAGATGCTTTGCTAAAACTTGATTGCTTTACAAGGGAATCGAGAATACGAAGATTCTGTTGAAATCTGTCTATCTCTCTTTCTCTTTTTTCAATTTCTTCAGAGATCCATTCTCTTAATTCTAAAATATCACGTATATTTTCCTCTGAATAATCCATGTTTTTTCTATTGTTGAATGGATAATAAATATTAAAACAAGCTATGTTATCTGACCAACCTTTGAAGGTCTTCTAATTTTATATTTTTGAATCCTATTATTGATTGGGATGTAGTATAAAGATCCGAATTACTTTTTTGGGCTAACCACTCTAAGAGTGATTTTCCTTTCTTTAACTTTTTTAGTTTTAAAGATTTGTTATATGTTTCTACCTTAGAATATTTTCCTATGTGGATTCCAAAATCCATTCCAATTAGAATGATTTTCGATGCTCCAAAGTGATTGGCAAGAAATACACATCTATCACCATCTGTGAATCCACCAAAGTTCCTAATTTTTCCAAATGGTTTGTCCTCTGTCGTTCCTATACAATATCTGAATGAAATTGCATGTGGAAGTTTGTTAATGTTGTCTCCATGTGCATGTACAATCATTACTGATTTGAGATCTGACGCTTTTTTGAGATATTCCATATTTCCATCAAGATCAGTTACTACAATATCTGGTCTTATTTTGTTTTCAATCAAAGCCTGTGTAACACCATCAGCTACAATCTTTGTAAAATTTTTAAATTTTTTTATGTAAGGTAAAGAAATACCGAGAGATGGTCCTGCTCCGATAATAAAAACAGTTTTGTTTTTAATTTTTTTTTCTAGTCTGCTTAACCCAAGTCTTGTCTTTAGAAGTGAATTGAGGATATTGGCTGATCTTATCTCTTTTGATCTATCATAATCAAATTCGTTTAAAATTTTTTGATATTTTTTCTCCCAACCATTCAAAGTCATGTAAGTCTAAATGTATCCAGGTTAATCATAAACTATATGCATGAACTCGCAGGAGTAAAAATAGGTGGTTCTAATCCATTACGGATAATGGGAATTATAAATACAAGTCCAGAATCATTTTACAAAAAATCAGTATTTACTGACAAGCCAACTATAAGCAAGGTTTCAAAATTAATGGAAGAAGATGGCGCTGATTTTATTGATGTTGGAGGAATGTCTACTGCGCCATATGTGAAAACTCTGGTGTCGGAGGAACAAGAAATCAAAAGAATTACCAGTGCCATAGGCTCTATCCAAAAAGTCTCAAAGTTACCTATCTCTATAGACACATGTAGAGCAAAGGTAGCAAAGGCTGCACTTCAATTAGGAGCAGAAATAATCAATGATGTTTCAGGCCTAAAATATGATAAAAATATGGTTGATGTACTTGAGGAATATCGCCCATCTGTAATTGTTTGTGCATTTAGCAATGATCTCATAAAAGGAAATCTAGTCACACAAACAAGAAAATTGATTAATCAAAGTGTTACAATGGCATTAAAATCAGGAGTTCCAAAGAACAAGATCATAGTAGATCCTGCAATTGGTTTCTTTAGACAAAAGGCACAAGGCATATTGTTTACAAAAATAAATTCTGATTGGCTACAAAGAGACATCTCGGTACTGAAAAACTTGAATAAAATAAAAGATCGATACCCCATTCTCATTTCAATTTCACGAAAGTCATTCATAGGAAAAATATTGGATGAACCAGATCCTACAGATCGAATCTATGGCTCTCTTGCAGCAGAAACTTTTGCTGCTCTAAACGGTGCTGATATACTACGAACACATAATGTAAAAGCTACAAGCGATGTAATCAAGATCGTAAATAGTTTAAAAAATCTCAAGAAAGGCTTATAACAGATTTTCATTCTAACCAAGAAGGTTTCATTGGAAATAAGGGAAGGACTAACATTTGATGATGTACTCCTTGTTCCTAAACGATCAGATATAGTTACTAGGTCTCAAACAAATCTGCAAACAAAACTTTCAAAAAATATTTCGCTTAACATACCTGTAATCAGTGCAAACATGGATACTGTAACTGAATCTGCCATGGCAGTGGCAATAGCGAGGGAGGGTGGAATTGGAATTATACATCGATTTCTTACTATTTCAGAACAGGTAAACGAGGTACTCAAAACAAAACGTTCAGGCAGCATAATAATAGAAAATCCATATACTATAGATCCAAAACAAACAGTACACGAAGCTATAGAATCTATGCGTGAAAAAGGAGCTTCAGGATTGCTTGTGACAGATAATCAAGGTCAACTTGTTGGAATATTGACAAGAAGAGATATTGTTATGCTCGAGACAAAAGATGAAAATAAAAAAGTCGACGAGGTTATGACAAGCGATGTTATTACAGCAAAATCTGGAATATCTATAGTTGAAGCAAAAGAAATACTTCGAAAAAACTGCATTGAAAAATTACCGCTTTTAGATGAACGTGGGCATGTCAAAGGATTGATCACTAGTAAAGATATCATTAATGCTGGTAATTACCCACATGCATCAAAAGACAGGAAAGGAAGACCATTGGTAGGAGCTGCAGTCGGTGTAAAGGGAGATTTTATGGAAAGAACAGAAGCATTGCTAGATGCAGGTGCTGATGTCATAGTGGTGGATATTGCACATGGACATAGTGAGAACGCAATTAACACAGTTCGATTGATAAAGAAGGCTTTTCCAAATTGTGAATTAATTGCAGGAAATGTAGCTACCGCTCAAGGTACAGAGGATCTCATCAAAGCCGGTGTAGATGCAGTAAAGGTAGGAGTGGGCTCTGGTTCCATCTGTATCACTAGAGTAATCACTGGATCTGGGGTACCTCAGCTTACCGCTGTACTGGACTGTGCACAAGTTGGCAAAAAATATGATATTCCAATAATATCTGATGGTGGTGTAAGGACATCTGGTGATGCTACAAAAGCACTTGCTGCCGGAGCATCTACTGTAATGGTTGGAAGCTTATTAGGGGGAACAGATGAAAGTCCTGGTTCATTTATGACGAAAAATGGTAAACGATACAAGATTTACCGAGGTATGGCATCATTTTATGCAGCTCTTGGAAGAAAGAGCAAGGAAACCAGTAATGCTTCTATGGTAGAAGATCTTAATGATTATGTTGCAGAAGGTGTTGAGGCAATGGTTCCATACAAGGGAAGTGTAACTGATATCATAAAACAACTAACGGGAGGAATCCGTTCTGGTTTAAGTTATTGTGGCGCAAATACTATTCCTCAAATGCAACAAAATGCTGAATTTATAAAAATGTCAACAGCTGGATATGCAGAAAGTCAACCACATGATGTAGAGTTAATGTAATTTACTTTAAATATAATTACAAACTAGTTTTTCTCAATGCTCTCAAAAAAAAGTGTACTTGGAATTGCAATAGGTTTAGTAGGTGTTATTCTTGGAACCTTTTTTCTAATTCAAGACCTAATGAGTAATGTACATGAAGTAAATGACGTTGTAGATATGGGAAAAAGTGATATTTTTTCATTTGATGCAGAACAACATTATCATGAATTTCTTAATGTTACAGGAAACTCATTTCATGTTACACTGAAAACCCCAAAAGATGGTTTACAAGTTGATCGTGATTTTACAAAGAACGTTTCCTTTGATTGGTATAGTCTTTTCAATGGAAAACATTTCATAAATATAACAAATACTGGAGGCTCTATACTCTATGTAACTGGAAAATTACAAGCCGTGACAAATCCATTGATATTCACATCTCATCTTATTGTTATATCTTCAGGAGTTCTAATAATTGGAATTAGTGCAGCGTTTTCAATTAGAAGACCCAAGGGATTCTAGATTAACTCTGCTCTTGGATATGAACCAAGTATCTTGAGAAATATTGTATTTGGTCGTATTTTTTCTATAGTGTCTAAAATACTGCTATCATCTTGATGACCTTCAAAATCTACGTAAAAATTGTATTCCCAAGGAGTATTCTTTGTAGGACGTGATTCGATTTTTGTTAGATTGATTTTATTTGTATTAAATTTTTCAAGAATATTATATAGTGCACCAGGAATGTGTTTTATTGCAAAAATTATGGATGTCTTGTCTTTAGATGTTTTTTCTTTTTTATTATTTGCCAAGACAAGAAATCGCGTATAATTATTTGGGTTATCCTCTATCCCTTCTTTTATTATTGGAACATTATAGATCTCCGCAGCTTTTCTACTAGCAATGCATGCAATGTTATCCTTGTTAAGTTCTAAGAGAATTTTTACGCTACCTGCAGTATCATAAGTTGGTATAGGCTTCAAATGATTACTTTGAATAAATTTTCTACACTGACCAAGTGCCTGTGGATGAGAATATACCGTATCAATTTTTTCCAGATTTTGTAAACCTATTAAACAATGTGATATCCTGTGATATATTTCACCTACCGCTCTGAGTTTGGTAGTAAGTAGTAAGTCATAACTTTCACCCACGCTTCCCTCAAGTGAATTTTCTACAGGAAGTATAGTGTAATCTGATCTTCCATTTTCTGTAGAATCTAGTGCTTCATAAAATGTAGGATGAGGTATTGTCTGAATTAACTCTTTGAAAAAACTTACTGCGGCTGCTTGACTATAAGCTCCAGGTTCACCTTGGAATGCCACTTTTAACATATTCTTAGTTAGAGTTGAATTTTATAAAATCGCTGTTTCCAAACATATTTGATAATTTTCTTTCTTCAATGTAGCCACAATCTACACATTTTATACTGCTACCCATTGATACCACTTTTGCCCCACACTTGTTACATTGTGTAAATAAAACCCCTAATTCAGGTTCACTAATTATTGCATGTACAACTCCATTTAGATGACTAATTATTTTTGCAGCTACGATATCTCCTACTCTTACAAGGATCCTTTTCTTTGCTCCTCTTGCCTGGCAAATACATTCTAGACCTGAATGTGTAGGCTTTCCATTTATGTATAATATATTTATCGCAAACATATTATTCATTAGTGCTGATATATTGCCTGTAATCATATCATCCACTTGTGCAACTGCAGGCTTTCTCATTTCATTGATTTTAGCTATGCGATTAGTTTTATCAAATTCAGAAGTACCTATCACCAGTGATCTTATAGATTGGCCATCATCAAAGGTATTCTCACCAGTTTCAAACTCTTCAATTATTGCAATTTTATCTCCTGGAAGGGTTGGTTTCTGGGACAATGCCTTAATTTGAAATTTGATGATTATAATTGTTTATAGCCAGTGAGGAATTTGTAGAAAACCCTCTATGCCTTCTTTTTTTAATATTTTCAGTAATGCATTTGCCTGAGGGGTAGACAAAACTGGCTTGTGAAAATGATTATCTGTTGATATTCTTGGGCATGCAACCTGAATAAAGGCATCAATACCTTTGAGATTACGCAATTTCTCATCAGAAATTTCTGTTATGGCAAATAGTTGAACTTTCTTTCCTATACTTTCCAACTCCTTTTTGAATTTAAGAGCGGTTATTTTTGAAAACTGACCTTCTTTTAGTCCCACAATTATTCCAAATGTTTCTGCTTCGGCAGCCTTGTAGATGGTAAGTATTGCTTTTTTCTGTAGTGTTTTTGCAAATTCTGTAATTTCTCTAATCTCATTAAAGTATGGATCAAGTATGTACGTTGGTAGATTAGTAGATAGTGCAATTCCAGCAGCATGAAAATTGCTTTGCCCCAAGAATACATTTGCCTCTACAATATTCTTAGTTTCTGTAACAGGATAAAATTCACAACCAAATACCTGACCATCATTTAACTGACCTTTACCTTTTCCAATTTTTACTGTAATACCTCCTTCTTCAAGTATTTTCTTTACCTTGTTAATTTCGTGCAAATGTTGACTATCTGTAACAAGTGAAACTGTTTTCTCTTTGATTTCATTCACACATTTTTTTGCGACATTTTCAAATGATATGTCATCAAAAGCATCTATGAGAACTATGCTATCGCCAAAACTCATTGAATTGATAGTATGTCCTATATGAAATAGAATTTCTGCCCCTAGTACTTTTGCACCATTTGAATTAAGATCACATGTACCAAAACAGCTATCTGCCATAACATACGCTGGAATTCCAAATCTCTCCATTATTCTTGAGGCTGTTTCCTGAATCTTTGGTATTATTCCATCTGGTCCATTTAAGGCAACTGAGACTGGTTTTCTTTTTTCTATCTCTTCAAAAATCTTTTTCTCATCTATTACTATCAATCATTGTAGGAAATTGTTTTTTTAATTTAAATCAAACGAAACTGCCACAATATTTAATATCGTACATTTTGAAGACCAACTGAATGCCAATTGCTTTTGTACTGATAAATGCCGAATTGGGGGCAGAAACTGATCTTTTGAACCAGCTAAAAAACATGGAGAGTGTAAAATATGTCTATGTTCTGTATGGTGCCTATGACTTGGTGGTAAAAGTGGAAGCACCAGATAATGAGATGCTAAAAAGAACCATCTCAAATAACATAAGGCAACTAAAAAATGTGCGTTC
>Ga0209517_10002075_pt1 | contig 29034 bp, 28 predicted proteins | sample PeaSoiMetSII2010_FD_187695 | JGI IMG/M metagenome (GOLD analysis project Ga0209517, IMG submission 187695) | Peat soil microbial communities from Weissenstadt, Germany - SII-2010 (SPAdes) (version 2) | ecosystem: Environmental > Terrestrial > Soil > Wetlands > Peat | place: Germany...
TGGGGGGAGCACAGGGTCGCGTCGAAGTCGACTGCGCAGCTTTGGAGTGCGGCGGCTTGCCGCCGCTTTCCCGCAGGCCAGCTTGCTGGCCGGGCTGTCTGCGCCCACCTCCGCGAGCAAGCTCGCGGAAACAAAGCGGCGGCAAGCCGCCGCACTCCAAAGCTGCGCTAGGTCGTCCGCTTCAATCGTACTCCCCTGCGACTTTGACGCCACCCTGGGGGGAGCAGTTCGAGGTTTATTCCCGCTCCGGTCGGGTGTAGACTTGTGCGGCGAGACACGTAGAACGTCTATGGTTGTACGCAAGCGAGGGCTCGAGTCTCGGGCAGCAGTCGCTGGAGAGGAAACCGGCTCTTCAGCCGGAAACGAGACCGGGGACCACCAAGCAGCCCGTGAAGGGCGCCGAGACGATTGTCCCGCATCGCAAGCGACGTAGACGGTGATACGCCGGTCGATTGCGGGCATTCACGTGCGGATGCCATTTTCAAGGTGCGCGATGCCAAAGGCGGAAGATCGTTGGCAAGGAGGCAATCCGTGAGGCGAAGAGAGATGTTGAAACTGGCGGCGGGCCTTTCCTTTCTCCCCTGGCGAAGGGCGGCTGGCGCGGTCTCGAGAGGCAAGGTGCTTTACTTCACTCGCAGCGCGGCTGGCAAACACGCCGTGGTGGAGCGTCGCGGCGCTGAGCCCAGCGTTTCCGAGAAGAGCATGATTGAGATGGGGCGGCTCCGCGGGTTCGACGTGGAATGTACAAACGACGGACGAGTTTTCGAAGGCGACCTCAGCGGCTATGACGCCATCGCTTTCTACACTTCGGGTGATTTGACGCGCCCCGCGCCTGACGGTTCGCCGCCCATGTCCGCGGCGGGCAAGCAGCGATTGCTGGAAGCGATCGCGCAGGGCAAGGGCTTTATGGGATTTCACTCCGCCGCGGACACGTTCCATTCGCCGGGCCGGCACGACGAAAACCAGGCGGACGTAGATCCCTACATCGCCATGCTGGGCGGCGAGTGCCTGGCACACGGCGCGGAGCAGGAGGCCTCCTTGCTCGCCGGGTCGCCCTTCCTCGGAAAAAGCATTGGCGTGCCCGGCCAGGGGCTGTCGTTTACGGACGAGTGGTGCACGTTCAAGAACTTCGCCAAAGATCTGCACGTGGTGCTGGTGCAGGAGACCCGCTATCTGAAGGGCCGTGCCTATCGGCGGCCGGACTATCCCTGCACGTGGGCGCGCAAACATGGCCAGGGCCGCGTGTTCTACACGTCCATGGGGCACCGCGCGGACATGTGGACCAACCCGTTCTTTCAGGCCATCGCCCAGGCCGGACTCGAATGGGTGCTGGGACGATTCGATGCCGACGTTACGGCCAATATCGACGAGGTGACGCCAAAGGCGAACCTGTTAAGAAGTTAATGCAAGAGGGTAGCGCACAGGTACGCGTAGTCTGCGTTCCTGTGCGGCTGTTCCTCTCGAATTTGGGACGAGCTGCGGAGGAATGCAAACTGCGCGCACCTCCGCGCTACCCCTTAAACAGGACACCACATCTGCGGAAGGAGAAATCATGGCAAACCATCGACTTGTTTCACGGCGCGAATTCATCGAGACCGGCGCGGTGATGTTGGCGGGCGCGGCGCTGGGGGCGAAAACGCATGTCCCGGCGGCGCCCGACCCTCGCAAGACGCGCAGTTACAATGAAAACATGGATTATCGCCGCCTGGGCCGCACCGGCCTCATGATCTCCGTGGTCAGCATCGGCGGGCACTGGAAGCGCATCCCGTTCAAGCCCGGCAGCGAGGATTTCAAGAAGAACCGGCGAGACGTCATCAATGCCTGCCTCGACTGCGGTATCAACTACATCGATGCATGCTGCGAGCCGGAGGTGGCGGTCTATGCCGAAGCCGTGAAGAGCCGGCGCGAGGAAGTTTACATGGGCTTCGATTGGACGCTGGCGCGCGGCCCTTCCGTCGCCGGGTCGCTCGACAAGCTCAAGCAAGGCATGGACGACGGCCTGAAGCAATCCGGACTGGAGTACGTCGACTTGTGGCGGCTCACCATGATGGAGCAAACCACGAAAAACTCCGAGCGGGAAATCGAAAACGTGATGGCGGCGCTCGAATGGGGGAAGAAGACGGGCAAAGCGCGATTCACCGGCATCTCGACACACCATCGCCCCTGGATCGCCGAGGCCGTGGCCAAGTATCCGCAAATCGAAGTGGTCGTGACGCCCTACAGCGCGGGCAGCAAGGAGAAGCCCGTGGGAAGCATGTTCCAGGCCCTGCGCAAGCACGATGTGGGCCTGATCGGCATCAAACCGTTCGCCAGCGGCAACCTGTTTGCTTCGCGTGGCACGCCGGATTCCGACAGCAAGGCCGAGGACGACCAGCGCGCCCGTATGGCCCTTCGCTACGTGCTCTGCTGCGACGTCCTGAGCGCCGCCATCCCCGGTCTCATCACCGTTGATCAGGTGAAGAACGCCGCGGCCGCCGTGAAAGAGCGCCGGGAATTTGAAACCGCCGAGGCCGCGCGCTACCAGAGTCTGACCGCGCAGATGTGGAACAACCTGCCCGCCAATTACCAGTGGCTGCACGATTGGAGATGGGTGTGATTCGACGGGGACCCGCGTCCGCCGGGAACGTTTCCCCAGTCGCATTCGCGTATAAGCTGCATCCGCAGAGGAGGCGGACAAAAATGGACTCAAAACCTAAACCCAATCTGACGGGCGAGAACTCCCGGCGGAACTTCCTGCAAAAAATCGGATCACTCGCCGTCGTCTCCAGTTTCGCGGCAGACGCCTCTCCGCGCCCACCGGCAATTCAGCAAGCGGAAGCGCAGCAACCCCCAATGCCCATGGTTCGTTTCGGTAAGCATATGGTTTCGCGCTTGATAATGGGAACCAACCCTGCCGACGGCATATCGCACTTGTCCCAAATGATCGATGAGGAGATGACTGCCTGGCACACTCCTGAACGGCTGGTGCAGATCTGGAAGCACTGTGAAGAGTTAGGCATCAACTGCATGGAACAAGCCGAAGATCGTGTGGCCAAGTACAATGCGCAGCACGGCGGTAAAATGCTCTTTTCCTGCACCAACGAGGTGGAACTGGGCAAGGACGGTAGTTGGCTTGATCCCACACCGTCCATCAAGGCCACGGCGGCGCTGGGACCCATCGCCATTCATCACCCCGGCTGGGGCGAGTCCGGCACAGACGCCATGTGGCGAAAAGGCCAGCTCAACAAGGTTCGAGAGTGGTGCAAAATAGTGCGCGATACCGGTGTGCTGGTCGCCGTCAACAGCCACCGGCCGGAAGTCTTCATGGAAATCGAGTCCCAAGGTTGGGACGTGGATTTTTACCAGACTTGCCTGTACAAGTTTGGCCGCACCAAGGCGGACTGGGATAAAGCATTCGCGTCCAACCCTGAAATGATGCCCGCTGAGTTTGGCCACTCGAGGGAGGGTAGCTCGCCGCACTATGGCGGGGAAATATCCTTCGTTCGCGGCGATCCGCCGGAAATGCTCAAGGTGATCAAGCAGACCAGGAAGCCTTGCTGGGTGTACAAGATCCTGGCTGCCGGCCGGCTTTGCGAGACCCAGGAATTCGTGGAGGCGACGTTCAAAGAGGTTTTCGCGAACATCAAGCCCACCGATGCCGTCGTAGTCGGGATGTACGACAAATACATCGACCAATACGCCATGAACGCCGAGTACGTGCGTCGCTACGGGTCGAACACCGGAATATCGTGAAGGCGCACTATCAGGAGGTGCCGCATGGTCAATCGTCGGGAGTTTCTTGTCAGTTCAGCGGTGGCGGTCGGCGCGGCCACAGCGTGGGGGCAACCTGCAGATCAAGCCAAATTGGATCGCATCGCGGTGATGAGTTACAGTTTTGATTCTATCGTCAAGTGGGGCGTGCATGCGGACGATCCGCAACGCACCATCGACATCCTGGATTTTCCCGCCATCATCGCCCAGCGCTACGGTGTCCATCATGTGGAGATCCAGCACGCTTACTTTCGTTCCACCGAGTCCGACTACGTCGAGGAGTTTAAGAACCGGCTGAAGCAAGCCAAATCGCAGATGACGCAACTCGTCCTGGAGTTGGACGAGCTGAATATTTCGTCTCCGGACGCCGTGCTCCGCGTCGAGACAATTGACTTGACGAAACGATGGATCGACCACGCGGTGACCCTCGGCTGTCCACGGGTGATGCTGAACCAGGGCTCGCTTGCGCCCGCGGTCCGTCAAACCGCCATCGACACTTTGAAGAAGATTAACGCCTACGCCAAAACCAGGAAGGTCTGGGTGACCATTGAGAACCGAGACGATCCCCCCGGAGAAGGCGGTCGTGCGGCGGCAGGCGCAGCACCGGCAGATTGGCGTGACGAGTACGAAGTGATCAAGGCAGCCGGTATCTGGGCCAATCCCGACCCCGGCGGATTCCCGGACAACCAGGCGCGGTGGCCGGGATTGCGCGCTCTGTATCCTTTGTCGTCCGGCAGCAGCCATTTACAGTACAACCCGAAACGCTGGAGCGAGGCCAAGGTGTTCCAAATTGCGAAAGAGGCCGGATACAAAGGGCTGTTTTCGATCGAAGCCGTACCGGAAGCTAATGGCAGCGATCCCTACAAGGCGGTGCAAAGCATTCTGGACGAGTATCTCAGGGACATCTAGCGGGTCGTGCCCAGGGGAGGCCGGGTGGGCACCGGAAGGCGACCGGCCCGCAGGCCACCGCCTGCCTCCGATAGTCCTCGGTTATCGGTGCCGGAAGATGCTGGCGCGGGTCAGTTTGCCTGCCACGGTGCACCATCACGCGCCCTTTCGGGTGTGGCGACGGAAGGGCTACGATATGAACATCTGGACCGCGGAGAAGGTGCAGGGGAAATTACATGCACAACAACCCGGTGCAGCGAGGGTTGGTGAAGCAGTCCGGCGATTGGCCGTGGTCGAGTCGTAGGTATTATCCCCTGAGGGACGCTACACTGCTGGCGATGGACAGAGTGCCGTGAGAATGGAGCGGGGGGCCTTAGCCGTGCGAGGGGCGCATACATCCCGACAAAGAACGTCGAGACGTATGCGCCACCCGCCCAGGTGGATGAAATCCCTTCCTCAGCGTTTTTTGCCGTTGCTCAAGACCCGGTTTTCCCGTATCTTAAGGGCATGGACGTGCACCTCGACAATCCCGATTTGCAGGCGAAGCTCGACCGCTGGGTTACGGAAACCGGACGCGGTCCTGACGAGCTGGTTGAGGACGCGATGGCCGGTTACTTCGACGAACTGGCCCGGACACGCGAAATGCTCAACCGCCGCTATGACGACCTGAAAAGCGGCAAGGTGAAGCCCATTTCCCGTGACGAGCTTGTCGCTTATTTCCGCGAAAAGAGCGCCGCCCGCCGTACACTGCCCGGTTAATGGTTACTTATGATTTCCACCCGGAAGTCCGGGCCGACCTCGACGAAATTTGGCAGTTCATTGCGGCGGATAATCCCGACGCTGCCGACCGCATGATTGCGGGAATAGTTGAGGCCATAGATAATCTTGTACCTTTCCCCGGTGCCGGCCACAGACGCCAGGACCTCACCTCGCGCCCTTTGCGCTTCATTCTGGTACGTCAATACTTGATCGCCTACGCGCCGGAGGAAAAGCCTTTGTGGGTTGTCGCTGTCATACACGCACGGCGCAGCCCGCGCATCATGGCCGCCATCCTCAGAGGCAGAGAGTAACTCCCGACAAAAAACGTCGCGACGTATGCGCCACCCGGGGCTGGCGCAGAGCGAAGTTCTGCGGTCTCTAGGCATTACGACTCCACTGTTCGCAGGGCTTCGCCCTGCGCCAGCCGGCGGAATTGCTCATAATGCAGCGCCGGTGGTTTTCGTAGGCTCCTCTCCGCGTTTGCTCGGCTCGTTAAATTCCGGCGGGAGATTCAGCATCCGATACGGGAATACAGCTCCTCTAAGCACTTTGGGCAACGGGAACCGTGGCCCTCTTGACGGCGGGAACTCACCGCCGAATACGGAACCCGCCAAAAATAAAAGGCCAACCAACAAGAAAATCAACACAAGGACCGTGCCAGGAATTAGCAAAAACAACGACTGCCGGGATACTACAAAAGAAGACCAAGGGTATGGGAAGAGCTCGGGTCGCGCGCTGTGTAGTAAGTGGGCTGAATAGCAGGCCCAAGCCGGGAACAGGAAGACAACCACTGCGGCTACTGCAAGACCCCATTCGACTTTATGTCGCGCTTCCTGAAATGCCGTCGGAGGCAGTTGCTTAATTTTGATTTTCCGAGGGAGATCGTCAGAGAGGATTCGGAAGGATGATTCCCCTACGACGAATCGGCCGCTCAGCAACAGTTTCACAACAAAGAATTCCCCTTTGTTCAAAAGTGGAAACTCAAATCTGATCTCGGAACCCGTGGGCGGGTGGGGATTCTTGACGACAACAACTTGGAGTGCGTCAGGGTCGCGATGGGCAATGGAAGCATCCAGGATCTCAACTTCAGGTGGAATGGTGAGCGCTAAAGGTTCAATAACATCGCGTATGGACCTTTCTCCGTCATTGGCCACGAGAAAGACTAGCTGCTGTAGCTCGTTCACCTCTTTCTTCTGAAAAAGAAATTGCAGTTCTTTGCGGACATCAGACGCGATGTCGTCAAACACGAAGGAATTTAGCAGTCCATAGACGCCGAGGCTCTTGCTGATAGAGCGGCGGAAGTAATAACGTGACGCGAGGACGGTTGCCAGTGCGCCAAGAATCACCCCGATGGCAGTTCCTACCATTTTCCCCCTGAATAAGCTCCGTTGAGGCGCGAAAGACCCTTACCCAGAAAACGGGTGTCAGGTGCCGTTTTTTTCTCTGATGCTAAAGAGGCGCATACATGCCGACAACAAGCGTCGGGACGTATGCGCCGCCCGCGGACCATGTATGGACATTCAAGCGGGTAGCGCAGAGTTTGTGCCTTTCAAACTCTGCGGCTCTTGCATTGAATAATTCCTCTATTATCAATGCCCGCGCACGAATACCCCACACTAAGGACCGCAGAGTCCCAACACCGGGGACTCTGCGCTACCCGCTTCGCCCTGCGCCAGCCAGGGCTTAATTCTGTCCGCCCGAAGTGGAAGGCCTCCATGACCTGCCGTTCTGCTTCAATATGTCGATGATGTAATGTGTCGGAACAATAAGGGCGGTTCCCTCGCCCGGTGCACCACCAGTGAATCCGTGCACAATGCCTATCACGGTCTGATTAGCACTTAGAAAAACAGGTCCCCCGCTATTTCCGAGGTTTACTCGTAAATCCAACTTGTATACTTCCGACTTCTTAGAAATCCCGCCTATCGGGACGATTGCGATGTTCTCTTCTCCCCACGCCGTGGCGATGTGTCCTGTTGTCGTATTTAACGCATTATCACCCACAGGAAATCCACAGGCGAACACCTCGTCTCCGTCGCCAGGACGTGCATTATACATTTGAGCTACCTTCGGCTTCAGCCTCGAAACGTTCTCGGTGCCCCGCCCAGTTAACAACGGGCGGAGTCCTTGGAAAGGACTACGCCCAACAGGCGAAAGAATAGAAACATCATGCACTGCGTCCACTGCAATCGGATGATATGAAAACTCCACAAAGTTGTGAATTGATTTGACTCTCTCGCTTTCAGAATTGGGATAAGGAAGACAGACGTGAAGCTGTGAATTGATTCGCCTCTCCTGAAGTTTGTGAATAGTTTGGGCTGTAGCCATCGAAACATGCGCGGCCGTTATCACGTCTCCATCCTCGTTCACGAAGAATCCGGTTCCAAGAACGTACTTACCGTTGTCGAAGTACAGCCTAAGTCCGAGGTCTTCGGGTATTTGTGTGCCAGGATTGTCCAGCACAACCGCTACCTGTACAACGGTCTCGCGCACGAGATCAATCATCTGCGAAAGTGACTTAGATGGACGGTGAGGGACCGAGGGCTTTTGAACCGCAAAGGCAGTCGAGGCCAGCAAAAACGTGAACATTAAACAGACTGGCCATTTCGCCATGCCACCATTATGGCAGGCTGCAATCTTGAGTCAAGAGGGGCAAATTTAAAACTGGGCCCCCAGGGCTGACTGAGAGCGCAGATCTGCGGTCTCTGTTCATTCCGGCTCCACGCAACGCAGGGCTTCGTCCTGCGCCAGCCAAACCCACGGCAACAGCCCTCTCCCTTGGGGAGAGGGTGTCACGCTCTGGCGCTGTCATCAGCCGGAGCGTGACGGGTGAGGGGTCGTTTCGTTCGAGGCAAGGCCAAGAACAGTTCAAATGGCAAATGGCAAAAGTCAAATGGCAAATAGTTTTTCAGTCTGAACAAACGGTAAGTTGTGGACCATTTGAATTTTGCCATTTGCCATTTGAATTCGCTCTTTCTGCGACGCTCGGAAGTAACCCCTCACCCGTCCGGCGACGGCTGATGAAGGCGCCCTCGCCGGACACCCTCTCCCCAAGGGAGAGGGCTGTCTCATCCCGTCGCTGTCTAGCGTATCATTCTGGGCCTGGGCTTGACAGTCTAGCCGTGATTGTGCTAGGCTGTAAAAGTTGTGAACGGCTTTCTCACCTTTTGTGGGGACGGTCCGCCTGCCGCCCCTGCCCCCGAACTTTCCTGACGATGGAGACTACTATGTCTTTACGCAAAGCTACCTGTCTTACCCCCCGGCGTGTCGACGCCGCGCGGCACAATTCCGAGCGCTCGACCGGACCTCGCAGTCTGGTAGCGCAGACCGCCGGTTCTGCGGTCTGCGGCTTTTCCACGATCGCTGGGGCGGGACTTGACTCGAATTCGGCGGAACAAAGCGGGAATGTCTATGAAAACAAAGAGTCGAGGAGTTGAGGAGTTGAGAACTCGAGGAGTAGCGAAGCCGAACCAGGGAGTCACGCGGCAGGATGCGGACTGCTTGTCACTCTTCGACTCTCAACTCTCGACTCTCAACTGCTTGACTCGAATTCGGCGGAACAAAGCGAGAATGTCTATGAAAACAAAGGACAAGTACAAAATGTCACTGAGTCCTCAAGCTTGCTACCACCCCTACGGGGCGGCTAACAACATGAGGCTTGGAATGGAGTACCAGATGGCCGGGACCGCCCCTGCCAGTCAAGAGTGCATAGAAGAGCTGCGAGACGAATTGGAGAAAGTCGGGTTACTACGAACTTCTTCATCCCTCACTGATGCATCACCTGGGCTATACTATGACGTTCTGAGCTGACTTCGAGGGAACTAATGCTGATTGCCAGCGGGATCGCAGCAGTTGTTATGGCATTCCGAGTTTGCGCGAACGTGCAATATCGTGCTGCGGCTAGCGGGCTATGGCGCGCTGTTCGTGACGCTTACCGGTTCACGCAGGACGACATCATTCAGCGGGCGCCGCACGATCTTGGCTGGCTGCATAGCCGGGGTCGAGATATTGTGACTGTTTGAGGCCGTCCAAAACAGGAGAATGAGAGCCGTGATTCCCAAATACTATCCCGCGTCTCTGCAGGTGAACGGTGGGCCGATACATAGCGGCGGAGAGTGGTCCGGCTTCGTGGCTTTTGACGCGCCTGGTCTTACACTCGGGCAACTCGAGCAGGTAGCCCGTTACTACTACGGCCTCGGCTATGGCTACTTGTGTCCCACGATGGTGACCGCGAGCGAGGAAGCTTACCGCTCCAATCTCCCGGTCTTTCTCAAAGCGCGCGACTATGCGTGGGGCAGGGGCATTCTGCCGCCTCACCTGGAAGGCCCGTTTCTCGCTCCCGAGTGCATCGGCGCGCACAATCCGGCGCTGCGCGTGGATCCGACTGTGGAATACGCCGCGAAGCTCGTGGAGTGGTCCGGCGGCTTCATCGGCTGGGTGACGTTGGCGGCGGAACTACCGGGCGCAGTTGAGGTAATCCGCTACTTTGCCGGAAAGGGAGTGAGCGTCAGCCTGGGCCACCAGAATCCGACTCTGGAAAACATTCAGGCGGGATTTGCGGCGGGCTCCACCGGTTTCACGCATGTCCTGAACGCCGCCACACGGGAGAAGATCGCTGTCAAGGATCTGCGCATGATCGTGCAGTTCACCGAGCGGCGAGCGTTTTCGATGATCATACCGGATTCGATTCACGTTCCAGGGTACGCAGTAAAGCTGATGGCCGACGGCAAGGGCCCCGACAAAGTGATTTTCGTGGCGGACGAAAGCCCGCTGATCGGCGCGCCGCCTTCCACCACGCACCAGTTATGGGGCCGCACGTTTGAGGTGCGCATCAACGAAGCGGGCTGCCCGTACACAGACCCTCTGAGCGGCTCCTGCGTGTCGCTGATCGGGTGCATGAACTTCGCGATCGGATTCGGCGTTCCACGCGAGACGGTGGAGCGCGCCGTGACCAGCAACGCGGCCGCGTTTCTCAAGCCGGCGCTCGACCGGTTCGGCATCCGCCTCGACGAAGCACCCGTCCACAGCGGCGGCGTCGTCTTCAGCGACGGCGTCTACGCACCTGCACGCTAGCCTACAGACTGGCTGATGGACGCGGAAGGTTCCAACGTAGCCACTCGGTAGAGTAATTTACCGCCTCCCGGCCGACCAGGACGCAATCCCCCCGGTTCACATAAAACCCATGAGACTGGCTCCCTTTTGAGCCGCGGCTGACACGCGAGAGCGTTGCAGAGAAGTTCGGTGCGCATAGATGTGGCGCGGGCGAGACACCCCGCACCATGTTCTTCAGAACCGACCATTCACTATTCCGGCAAGTCGATCTGGCCTTCAACATGGAAGTGTCCGCTGACTCCAGGTGCCCCGGTATCAGGCTGGCCACCCCCGATGCTGATGGTGTAATCACCGCCGGCAATGATGGGATGGCCGTCCTCCGTCACCATGCCCAGGTCCCGGTTCTTCAGCTCAAAATGCACCTTCTGGCTTGCGTCAGCATCCAGGTGAATGCGCTGGAACCCGCGCAGCGCAATGAGCGGCGCCCCTTTCACTGGCGGGAACTTGAGGTAGAGCTGAACGACTTCTTCCCCGGCCACCTTTCCTGTATTGGTTACCGTCACATCAGCTCCAACCGGTTCGCCCTCATTCACCGCTGCCTGTTGCAGAGCGAGATCGCTGTAGCTGAAGGTCGTGTAGCTCAGGCCATAGCCGAAAGGGTAGAGCGGCTTTCCGTGGAAGTAGCGGTAGGTGCGGCCTTCCATTGAGTAGTCTTCAAAATTGGGCAGTTGGCTGAGGTTCTTGTAGAAGGTGACCGGCAGACGGCCCGCAGGATTGTTCTTCCCGCTGAGCGTTTCGGCGATGGCCGCGCCGCCTTCCTCGCCGGAGTACCACGCCTCGAGAATCGCATTGGCATGTTCACTGGCCCAGTTGACGGCCAGCGCGCTACCGTTCATCAGCACGATCACCAGCGGTTTGCCGGTCGCCGCGACGGCTTCGATGAGAGCTTCTTCCGGCTCGGGCAGATCGATGCTGGTGCGATCTCCGCCCAGAAAACCAGGTTCGCTCACCGGCTTCTCTTCGTCTTCCAGTTCGCTCGAGATCCCGACGGCGGCAATCACTACATCGGCATTTCTCGCCGCCGTTACGGCTTGGGGTGACGGCGCATTGTTCACCTTCGCCCAAATCAACTGCGCTCGAGGCTGGCCTCCACTCGTATTGCGGTAGTTGACACTCAGCGCGACCTTCTGCCCTTTGTCCAGATGCACGCGCCCGACCTCCGCTTCGACTCCGTAGGTCCCGTCCTCCTCCGCAACCGTTGTGCCGTCAACCAGCACGTTGGCAAAGCCATCGGCGCGCACGCCGAGGAGGTAGTCGCCGGAATCCGGCGGCGTGAGCACGCCCGTCCACTGCACGCCTATCGACTTTTTCCCCGCGGCCTCCGCCGGCAGATTGCGTCCGCTGAGGTCGACATTCGGCTCGACCCGGCTCACGAGCAGTGCCGGCGCCAACTCTTGTTCCTGCCCGTTGCTATACTCCGCTTTGAGCCCCGGTTTGCCGTCGGCGGTCGTCAGCAGATTGCCCGGCACCGGATTGCCGTCGTTGCGCAGGAACTGGGTTCCCGGAACGAACGTGATCTTGGCTTGCGGGAACTCCGCTTTGAGACCGTCCAGCAGGGAGACTGAATGTGTCGGCGTTCCGTTGTAATTCCCCAGCAGGACCTTCGTCTGATCGGCGAGCGGGCCGACCACGGCGATCTTGGTGATTCCTGATTTGAACGGCAGGGTGCCATCGTTCTTCAGCAGCACCATGGACTCATTGGCCAGCTTGCGGGCCAGCGCGCGGTGCTCCGCGCTTTCGAGTTCCTTTTCATCGATCTTCGTATAGGGAACCATTTCCGGCGGGTCAAACATGCCCAACCTGATTCGCGCCGTGAAGAGGCGGATAAGCGCCGTGTCAATCGCATTTTCACTGAGATAGCCCTGCTGTACGGCTTCGATGTAGGGCCTGTAATCATGGTCGTCCTTCCTGTTCGCAGTAAAGTCGATGCATTCATTATCCATGCCCCGTTCGAGAGAGATCGCGACTGCCTGGGGCAGCGTCGGACGGTAGCGGTGGCTGTCGAAGATATCGTGAGCGGCGCCGCAATCCGAAACCACATAGCCCTGGAAGCCCCACTTTCCACGTAGCTGATCCTGCAGCAGGAATTCGTTGGCGCAGGCCGGCTGCCCGTTGATCGAGTTGATAGCGCACATAACGGATCCCGCACGGCCCTCCACGACGGCGGCACGGAACGCCGGCTCGTAGGTGTCGAGCATGTCGTGCTTGCTCACATCCACGTCGGCAAAGTGCCGCGCCGGGTCCGGGCCGCTGTGCACGGCGTAGTGCTTGGGAGTCGAGATCGCCCGGTAGTATTTCGGGTCATCGCCCTGCATGCCGGTTACAAAGGCCACCCCCATCCGCGCGGTCAGGAAAGGGTCCTCGCCGTAGGTCTCCTGTCCGCGTCCCCAACGGGGGTCGCGAAAGATGTTGATGTTGGGCGCCCAGAAGTCTAATCCCTCAAGGATGTCGCTATGACCGGCCCGCACGTCCTGGGCGTGCTTGATGCGCCCTTCGATACCGATGGCCACCGCCATCTCGTGAATCGCCGGGATGTCAAACGTAGCTGCCAGGCCTATCGGTTCGGGATACTCGGTGGTCCCGTCCACGGCCACTCCATGCAAAGCCTCGCTCCACCAGTCGTAAGCCGGGACGTTCAGCCGCGGAATCGCACGCGCCTGGTTCACCAGTTGCGAGGCCTTCTCTTCCAGCGTCATGCGGTGTACCAGATCAGCCGCCCGCTGCTCGGAGTCGAGAGATGGATTAAGATAGGCGGGTGGGGGCTGCCCAGCAGCGTCCTGAGCATCGAGCGTCCTAAGAACGGCAAATCCAACCGCGACAGCGATCACCACCTGAAACGAGATCTTGCGGATGACTCGTTGACTAATCATGGTCATGATTTCCCTTTGCGCAAACATCATCCAGCCGCTGCCCGGTGGCTGCCCCTGCGATCCCACGATCAGTGCGGAGCGCCGGCCTCGTCCACGCTGAAGAGCAGATCATCCGTCGGGAAGGGGAAGGTCTGGATGCCCGGGTGTTCCTGCTTGATGCGGGCGACCTCTTTTAACTCCGCCCGGGTTTTATCCTCGTCGCCCATGGCCCGATAAGTGTCGCCAAGCCTTGCGTGCGCCTCCGCCATATCCGGCCAGATTTCAAGGGCGGCATGTAAATGCTCGACCGAGGCGGGATAGTCCTTCGCAAGGTAAGCGATCCTTCCGGCCAGAGATTGAATGTAGGGATCCTTGGGATTGAGCGCCAGCGCCTCCCGGATGGCCGCCTGCGCGTCGCGAACGTCCTCGGGATCGGAGGTAATGATGGCGAAGGCCAGATGATAGTACGCCATGGCCTTGTGAGCGCCCAGGGCAATGGCCGTTTGGAGTAGAGGTTTGGCTTCCGTCCCACGCAGGCGAGAAGCGAGGATGACGCCGTGCACGAGGTAGGGGAGATACCATTCCGGCCAGAGCGATTCCATTCTGGTCAATAGGGCTGCAGCCTGGTCGTTCTGGTGCAGCATGGCAAGTCCTATGGCCCGAGTCAACCAGAGCTGGGGATTATTCGGCACCTCCCGGTCCGCTTTCGTCAGAAAATCAATCATCCGTTGAACCTGGCCGTGGGTCACGAGAAACAACGCAGCTTGGAAGTAGAGGTCGGGCTGCGTAGGCGACGATTGGATACCTCGATTCAAAGCTTCCGCGGCCTCCTGGGGCCTCCGCAGGCTATCCAGCAACTGGGCGCGCAGCAGGTAGTAATCACCATTCCGTGCTTCCGCAGGAATCTTATCGAGCTCCGACAAGGCAACTTCCGGGCCAGCGTCACGGAATGCGGCGAGGGCAACATCAACGCGAAGTTGGGCATTCGAGGGCTCCGCTTGGGCCGCCTCATCGAGAAACTCGCGCGCGGCATGGTACTGCCCGGCATGCAGCAAAGCTTTCCCGCACTCGGCGGAAACTATCCCTCCGGATGCGGAACCCTTGATCTGCTGGAAAACCTCCAGAGCCTCCGGCACTTTTCCCTCTGCCAGCAGCTCCTCCCCCAGACGGAATTTCAACCGCCAGTCGGCGGGGTTGGCGGCTGCGAGGTCCCGCAACGCAGCCAGACTGGCCGGGGTTTGCCCGGGGGAACCCAGGCTGAGAATGTCAGGGGAAGCGGGTGGAAGGCTCGGCGCGGTTTTCCGCAGGCTCTGATCTTTGGCCAAGACCTGCTGTGCTGCCGCCTTTTGTCCCGCGCGCATCAGGGCATGGCCGTAACGCCAAAGCACCTCGGCGTTCTGCGGCGCGAGGGCCGCAGCCTTCTCAAAAGCCGGCAATGCCTCGGAGGTTCGGCCTGCTGCGAGCCGGGCTTCGCCAAGCTCCTCCCAGGCACGGAAGTTTTCCGGCTGCCGGTCCAGGACGAACTTTAAATCGGTGAGCGCCGGCGAAATTTTGCCTTCCTGGCGAAGCAGTACGCCACGGACGAGGTGAGCCTCCTGCATCTGCGGGTCGAGTTCCAAAGCCCGATTCAAATGCTCGAGGGATCGATCCGGTTTCTGAAGCGACTCGACTACCGCCAGCTCGAAGAAACCGATTGGGTTGCGCGGATGCCTTTCCACATACCAATTCAAGTCCCGGAAGGCTTCGGGCAGTCGAGCTGCCCGCGCCAACCGCATAATTATATCCTATAATACCACATTTGTCAAGTACCAAATGAGTTAACCACCCCGATGGCACCTCGGCTGGCGCAGACTCCTCAGTTCGGAGTTTGCGCCAGCCAGCCTTTTACTCGATCACTTGGTCTGCCTGCTGCTCGTAGGCTGCGTTGGTGGGGGTCTTGCGCAGATTTTGTGGGAAGCCGTGGATGAACCAACCCCAAAGGATTTCTACAATTTGGGCTTGCAACCTCTCGCTTCCGGCGCGTTCCCTGGCTAATTGCTCAAACTGGGCCCGGGCGCGGGTGAGGCGGTCTTGGAGGCGTTGGTAGAGGTTGCGGCATCCTTCCTCCGTGGTGGGAATGGAAATGGGGCCGCGGTAGCCCGTTTCTGCAATCGCTGCCAGCAGCTCTGCCTCGGCTCGGCTGTCACACACGATGCTCACCGCAGGGTTCTTGCCGAAATAGATCGTGGTCGATTCGAACATGTTTTCCGCAGCCGGAAGCCTGACGTCTCGCTCCGGTATCTCCACCTTTTTTTTCGGATTACCCATTTTCGTCCTCCGCCCACCTTGGAAGCGGTTCATGGAGTTCGCCGTCTGCGTGGTGCCAGGCGTCCAGCGCGAGCTCCGTTTGGGCGACGTCGTTCTTGCCGCCGCCTTGCCGGCGTTGCTCCATCTTTTGGACTTCCACGATACGGATGGAGTGGTAACCGTTCTGGTCAGAAACCCAATCCCAACTGCGCTGTTGTCGGGAGCTCGGAGTACGCAACGGGCACGAATTGATTTTCGGCCCGCGCGAAGCAGCTTGACTCGGCTGGCGTTCTTAGCGTCGTGAGTAACTGGCCGAAGAGTACGACCTTCTGGTCGTTTCGAGAGAGTGTGAAACCCGCCGCATGGAGCCGGTCCATTTTCTCCCTGGCGGCTTTGATCGCTTCTTCACTGGACGCTGGCGGTGGAGATAGGTGGCTTCGCTTTCTGCAAACCAGGATAATATCCAATTGAATTGGCTCTTTCGCCTGAGCTTTGGGCGTGGCAACCGACATCTCCGCCTTAACTGGCTGAGAGTTGACGACGACGAAGCCCGCGCCAAGAATGGCCTCAGCGAGCGCCCTCCATCCTTCCTCGCGTGAGTGATGGTAGGTGAACGCTAGCAAGCCGGAGTCCTTAAGAACGCGTCCGCACTCTTGCAAGACACCCTTCAATTTCGTCGCGAAACTCTCCACGTCGCTATCTTGAACCTCCGCGCTGCTGCGCGTGGACACGCACGGGTTCGCGCCCCCAACTCGGGGCAATTGCTGCCACGCATAAAAGAAGTCGGCAAGTTCCGAGTAATGGACGTTATCGAAGAAGGGCGGGTCGGTCACGACCATGTCGACGCTGCCGGCGGGTAAAGAGGAATTCGCAGAATCTCCACACGACAGGTAGATCGCACGCTCCTCAACAGATGCATCATTGGGCCAACTCGCTTCAATGTGCCCACTGAAGGCAGGCGCGCACTGTCGACCGTTGCCGCTTATCCCGTTGACCTCGGTCGGCTTCAACCGGTATTCGATTGCTCTCAAGAGTCGAGTTCGAAACAGGGTCGAGAACGAACCCGAACTCTTGGACGTTCCCCACAGATTGGCTTCAATTGGTGTCCGTTCCGGCTTGAGAATATGATGAGAGAACATATGCCGGACCGCGCCCGTACCTTCTCCTTTGTACGACGCAAACAAATTATTGAACTCGAGTGTGCCAGAGTGCAATGTGAGCAGCGCCTGGCGCGTCGGTATGTCCCCAATTTCAAGGATCGCCTTATAAAGCCATGAGACGGCCAAAAGCTGTCTATCGTTAAAAAAGTCTCGCCACCTCTTGAAATTGTAACTGATGGCTTGGCGCGTGTTGTGGCCGTCGGCAAGACTCAGGGTAGGGAGAACGAGGTTACCCTGCATGCCTTCCTCTTGCAATTGAGATGTGCATGCCTGGTATGCCTCGAAGTCGGCGGAGGTCGCTCGCAGATATTCCTTTCTTCCGTCACGGGTCAGGACAAGCTTTCCATAGAGCCTGAATGCAGGCCGTGAACGGAGAGTTCCGACCGCATCGAGAATGTTGAACGTATCTCGACACCAAGGGCAGGTTGATTTGGAACCTTTAGCCGTGCCCTGGTCCGGATTAAAGTTGAATCCGCATGAGGTACATGTGGCGGATTCCTGTCGGCGACTGCCGGGGAATATTTCACCACATGACGGGCAGAGTACCTGGGTGTCAGGCTTGCGGTCGGGATATGCATTTGCCGCAATTACCCAGGATGGAAAAAGGTCAACTGCTCGTTGACAGTGGACACACGGCACCTGCATCACCCAGAAAAAGTACAGGACGTCGCAAGCGCGACCGGTATAATCCTTGGCACTGTATAGACTTCGGATTCTCTCCCCTACCGCGTTCGACAACTCCTCAAATGCCGATTCCAGAGCGCCGCGATCCATCGGTCCGAGGGCACTCCGCACAGATTCCACCGCGACAGGGTTGATATCCCGCCCAAGCGCGGTCAAGCCGAGTTTGTGAGCTTCCCCAATTGTCGTTCCAGAACCCATAAACGGGTCGAAAATCGTGAGGCCGGCGAACCTGTGAGTCTTATAAAACTCGGCAGCAAAGTCACTGCCCTCTGGAAGTACGCAGCCCAGTATTATGGCGCGAAACACTGAACCTAGTCTTGTGGCCCACCATTTATGAATATGGTAGATAGGCCGATGGACTTCCTTGCGCCAGCTTTCGCGAGCTGCGAGCCGCGAAATGAAGTCGAATGGGAAGGAGTCGGTTTCGATTATGCGTTGATTATTCATCCTCTTCTTCATCGGCGGAGTCTACTTCTACCTTGAGAGGATTGAGAGGAGCCATCGAGACTTGCTCCGTCGATGAGCCTTTGAGCCGCCAGCCTCGGAAGCGGTGCTCGCGACCCGCAGCAGGATTCGCCATCTTCTTGGGGACCAAATCATTCGTCTGGAGATTGAAAGAATAACCAATGATAAGCTCGTCTGCCTCGAAGCGTGAGAGTTTTCCGACCTCGATGAAGGCACCTATCTCTTGATCGGCGGGCTTGAACTCGTCAGGCAAGATGAGAGTTTGTAAGTGCGCCACACCTTGAACTAAACGGAAAGGCGTAGGTACAACGTACATCTTCCGATCACGGATCATGATGTCCCCATAAGTGCCGAAACCCTTGACGCTCTTGTTCTTGTGTTTGTATTCGTGATGCGCATTTAGGAAGTCGCCATGGCAGATAACGAGGTCCAACACTGGATATGTGTTGCCGTCCGGCTTCTTGGGGTACCGACCGAAAACGTAGTAAATTGTTCGTCCATTGTGAAATCCCGTTGGTGCTTGACTGTTGCTGTCGAAATTGGCATACCGGCCAGGGTACGCCAACCCCTTGACCTCATATCCTTCCGTTGGCGTAACTATTCTGAAGTCAGGGTAGCTATTTCGCCCACCTTCCTCAACGTTCAGGCCGGTGCCTTCAAGTCTCGTCTTAAACCAGTTTTGGAAGTGGAACTCCTTGTCGGTACTGCTAACGCGTCGAATCAATTCTCCCTTACTAATCGCTTCTACGCAGTGTCGAAAGACAACAAAGGATGTCATGACAGTTTGTTCCCCGAATCCATTTTCACTCTACCAGATCGTTCCTTATCTGTCAGCCTGCATGAGAGGGATGGTGGGCAGTCGAAAAGTGCAAGATGTTCTACATTCCACGTGAAAAAGTAACGACACCCTTCGCGCGTGGCCTTGAGGAACGCATCCTCCATCAGGGCCATGCCGAACGGGGAACTGCCCTGGGCCGCGCCCGGAAGTTTGACCTCGCCGCAAAGTGCCAGCCTGCCGCGCCCGCCCTCTTTTCGTTCGTAAACACGGAAGTCCTGCCTCTTCAGGCTGCCGCGTCCAAATCGTTCAATCTCAGATGAACCAAAGGGCGACTCGGGATGGGTTTCAAAGATCCTGTCGGACCACTTTGAAACATCCGCGCAAAAACTGACCTCGTGTTGTCGGTAGCTCAACGGCGGCATTCGTTTGCCCGGATACCCATGATAGCAAACCTACGGTCAGGAAGGCGCTGAGCGTGACTGCCTGCTAGAAAAGGTCCATGAGCTTCTCGACCCTCTGCAATTTAGCGAGTATACCTCGGTCCCATCATTAACGCGGGAGCGAGTCGTGGAGAGGCCGCCGTAGTTTGGCTTCCTCTGCGGCCCTTCTAAATCCGGGTGTGTGCATCGGCGGGCAGCAGAACGCGGTCGATGGAAAGGCCGCTGGGGGTCGTGGGTGCACAATTCAGGCTGCCTTGATCGTCATGGACGCTCGACCACGGCCAGTCTTCCGGGTGGCGCGCCAGTTCCGCCCTCACCGGATTCAGATGAATGTACCGCACCTTCTCGTTGTACTCCTGCACGGCGAACTCTTCCACTGAGTCAATCGAAGGCTCGTAAGTGGGCCACAAGACGTTGTGATGAAAAGACGTCGTCGATACGCCGTCAATCAAGAAATCGGAGGTGGCCATGCGGCTGCCGTTCGAGATGAAGTTATTCGCCGGACATCCGCCAATACTTGCACCCGCTCCATTCATGTCGGGCGGGCAGGTCGAGTCCACTTCCGTTACTCCCGGCGTGAGGAACGCCAAATCCGAAAGCATGCGGCTGACGAGCGGGAGGTCGTTCATGTAGGTGCGATCCACGACCTGGCCGGTGACAGCGTCCTGGGCGTCGAGCACAGGCGCTTGCCCCTTGACGTCGACGGACTGATTTGTTGCCCCCACTTGCAGTTCAAAGTTGACTGTCACGTTGTGGTTGACTTCGAGGATGACTCCACTTCGTGTTTCGGTCTTGAAGCCTGTGGCTTGAACGGAAAGCCCGTAACTCCCGGGAGGCAGGCTGCGGAACAGGTAATTCCCGGCGGTGTCGGTGGTAACCTTGAAAACGTATCCCTTCTGTTCATCCATCAGTTGGACTTGTGCGTTTGGAACGACGCCGCCGGAAGGGTCCGCTACCACCCCCGTCACCGTGCCGCTATAAAGTTGGGCGCGGGCAACGGATGCTAACGAGCTCGCGAGCAGGAGAAACAAAAAAACGATCCCCCTTCGAAACCCGCCCGGCCGAGAAACGAGCGAATGAGAACGGCCGCCCGAATTGTGTCTTACTGTCATGACGCCTCCTAATGTTTTAAGACCGAACCACTGACGCAAGATAAAGTCCGACCCGTATTGAACGACCCAGCGAGCTGGCATTTTCGTTCCGGGCAAGGTTGTGAGCCACCCGGAAGACCCGGGCACGAACGCTCGCACTGACCTGCCCGTCACGAAGGCAGCCACACAGACGGAGGAATGCTTCCTGGGTGATCTCTTCCGCAGTCCAAGGGTTTTTCAGAACGGCAACGAGGTGCCGGTAGACCGAGTCTCGAAATTGCTTGAAAATCTCCGTTACCTGTTGGTCCAGGATCGCCGCCAGCCCGGGGTTGACAAGTTCGGAGGCCGGATCGTACGCCGAGTCCAACTGAGGGGTGATTTCGATACTGAGACTCATTCTGCGCACGGGCATTCTGTCGAAGACGTGAAAGACTGTATCACTTCTTCGCGTTTGCGCAAGATCAATTCGCTTCTTGCCAAAGATCGGGGTATAGCTACGCCAAAAGAAGCACTCAAGGAAACCTTCTTCTTCCCCGACAGCGGGCTAAAAGCCCGTCTCGAGACCCGAAGGCTCTTGCCAAGGCGGGGGATGGGTCGGCGGTTCGAAACTCTACGCCCTGTTTCGCGCGGCTCGACTCACTTCTTCCAAGAATCAATATTGCCAAAATAGAGGTTCGGCAAATCGGGGCCGTCCATCGCGGATCAGAACAAGCGACGGCACGAACTGGCCCTTAACGCCCGCCTATTCGTCGTTTGCGGACTGCCCCACTCTCGACTCTCTTCTGCCAGTCTGCTCTGCACAACACCCAAACCAAAGTCCTTCCTTCAACCGCTCACTGATCTCACTTTGGACACCCCTCAGGTGAATGACGAAGCGTTGCAGCGGGGAATTGTTTTAAAACTGGAGGTAGGACCGTTTGCATCACTATTGCGCGGTCCATCCTCCATCGATGAGGATGTCAGTGCCGGTAATGAATCCGGACTCGTCCGAGCACAAGAACACCACCAACGCACGTATCTCCCGCATCTCGCCCCAGCGTCCGACCGGGATTTTTGCTGTGAATTCAGCCGCACGCGCGGGATCGGCTAGCAGTGCGGTGTTAAGTTCCGTGGGAAAGGGTCCGGGACTGATGCCATTGACGGTAACTCCGTGGGGTGCCAACTCTAACGCCAGAGCCTTGGTCATGCCCCGTAGGCCGAATTTCGTTGCGCTATAGGCGGAGCGCCCTGCCAGGGAGACGTGTGCCATCGTCGAGGTAATGTTGACGATGCGCCCGAATTTCTTTTGAACCATCCCCGGTGCGAAGGCGCGAGTGCAGAGGAACGGCCCGTCCAAATTTACTGCCGTGACCTGGTGCCATTCGGTCAAAGTGAATTCGCAGAGTGGTTTGCGGAGGTTGATTCCAGCGTTGTTGATCAAAATATCAGGCACACCGGGCCCGGAGCTCACGTAATCGGCCAAGCGTCTGACTTCTGACTCCTGGCCAACATCGGCAGTAACGGCGTACGCATTGCCGCCTCGATCTAGAATCCCGGCACGGACCTTCTCCAAGAGTTCGGCCCCGCGTGCCACCAGCACTACGTCCGCGCCGGCCCCCGCCAGCGCCTCGGCCATCTCTTTGCCCAAACCTCGGCTAGCACCCGTGACAATAGCCAACCGCCCTTCCAAACATTTCTCTGTCATTCCCTCATGCTCCTCACCGAGAGTACTTGAGGTATTTCCTTGCCTCCCTGAACGCCATTGGGCTGCTCAAGCAGGGCGCCCCTGGACGCTCGGGAGCGCTATGGCCTTGGCCGATGAGGCGGTCCACAATAAGAGAAAGACGAGCTAGGGCTCGCTCCGGCCATCGCTTTGGCGCGGACTATTGCTGGGCGTTCCCCACCACATGATGGTATTCTCGGCCAAATCCATCGGCTGGCGACAGTGATACCACCCGCCGGGGGAAAGGGTGTCGGGGTAGTCATGAACCAACATGCCCGGCTCGTTCCTCTCTAACTCTTTCGGAACGGTGGCATCCGGCCGGGCGACAAACGATCCCCAATGGGAATAAGGCGTGGAGGAGTTGTTGCAAATGGCCCACATGTGATTGTCAGCGCAACGGGTGGACACCTCGCGCTGGTTGAGCGTGTCGAGGCAATTCTGGCCCTTGTCTCTCGCATTGCTGAAGGAATGGATCATCACCGTCACGCCTTTTTTACGGTAGGCGATGTAGACCTGCGGCCAGCAGACATCGTAGCAGATCGCCAAGCCGACTTTAACGCCACGAATTTCGTGCGTCACCAGGCGGTTGCCGGCCGAGTAGTACTTCTGGTCGCCCTCCGTGCAGAAGCATTTGTCGTAGCGATCGACGATTTTGCCGTCCGGGTCGATCAGATAGACACAATCGGTCGGCTTGGTGTTCGCGTCGAGAAAGTGGGAAGAACCCAGAGCCAACCAAAGGTTCAAATCCTTGGCCAAGGTGCGCAATTCGGCGGTCTCCTTGCGCAGCGCTTCCCAGTCATAGTGGTCGAATGACGGCAGGTCGCACCCCGGGTATCCCGACAGGCTCGCCTCGGAAGTATGGAGCAAATGTGCGCCCTGGGCGGCTGCCTGGTGCATGAAATCCTGAATGTACTTGGCATTCTCGGCGGGGCTCGCACTCACTGGAAACTGGCAGGTGGCGATGCGTAGCTTCTGGCCGGCGTCCGTATTGGTAATCTCCGGGAGTGGCGATTCGGCGTCGCCTCGCAATCCCGTTGCGCCGGATAGGGGCGACAAAGCGCGGAGGCTGGCCACGCCGGCGAGAGCCTTGCCCGCCGTCTGGACGGCCTGCCGCCGCGTGACTCTGTGGACGGATGATTTCAACATAACCCGAACCTCACTTTTTGAACCTAAGTCTCGTTGCTCAGTTGCATACCGACACCCATAGGCATACCGATGTTCAAGCGCTTCTGTTCCCTACGAGAATGTCCCGCGCGTCCCCTCACTCGGCCGGGAGCTCGGGTCCGCTCTGAAGACTGGTTCTTGCCTGGCCGCAGCTCATGCGTGGTGGTCGACCGAGGAGAGTTGTACCGTCAGGCCGTCAGGGTCAGGAAAGTAGACCCGGTCTGAGCCGCTCGGACGGTTGGGCGTAAGTCCTTGGCGCTTGAGTTCCTCCATCACGGCAGCCGCGTTGAAACTCTGGATCGCAATGCAGAAATGATCGAGCCCTGGTGTCTGATTCTGGAACAGCGTGAGAAAGTTCTTACCTAGTCCGAGGAAGCAACTGCTTTCAGACTCGCGGATGAGGGGAAGGCCGAAATGTTTCTCGTAGAAGTCCCTTGAACGCTGCACATTGCTCACTCGGATCGCGATGTGGTTGAGGCCCAATCCCTGAAACGTGGAGCCAGAAGCAGGCGCGGCATGGCCTCCTGCCGCGAGGGCGGCCAACCCCTGGATCAGTTGCCGGCGGCTTAGCCTGCCATGCTCATAGCTTGCCAGCAGGTCGGAGATCTTCTTTGTCATGGATGATTCCTCCCGGCTTTCTACAATATCACACCCGGTGAGTCCGGGGACTTCCCCTCGTAGCTGCGTATTGACTCGCCGGCGGGCGGCGGCCTAAGATGAATCCCAAGGGCAGGTTCCCGCATCATGATCGGCCAGACAGTGTCACACTATCGTGTTCTGGAGAAGCTCGGTGGTGGGGGCATGGGCGTGGTTTACAAGGCCGAAGACACTCGCCTGCATCGCCTTGTCGCCCTGAAATTTCTGCCGGAGGCCGTCTCCCAGGGCCGCTCTTGCGGAGGGAGAGTCGGAACGGACAGCCCTCGATTGTTCTGAGATTTGCGACTCGCTTCAACTCGGGGACTGAATCTGTTTACCGCGCGAGCAGTAACACTGCAAGATCGACGGATAACGACGGGCGCGGATTGTGCTGGTGAGTTTGTGGGGAGTCGAGGACGTATCCAGACACCGTTTGGGGTGAGCTTTTCGACTGACGCGCAGACCAAACTTATGGCTCTTACCAATACTCAATCTTGGTCGCTTCGGAAACGATCTTGGGCATCGTGGGAGTAACTCTGCTCGAGGCGTCGGACGGAAGGCTCCTGAGTTATAGCCTCGGGGAGAAGGACGCGATCCATGAATCGACGAAACTTCATTCGTAACGGACTGTACTTTGGCACGGGATTGGCGCTCGCGGCGCGTGGGACCGCACGCCGCGCGTTGGCCTCTTCAGAGACTCCTCGCGCCACCAACATTTATGAGGGGCTTTCACCGGCGGCAGCGCGTGAGCTCGAAGAGAAAAATCTCGCCGCGACAACCGCGAAAGTTGACTCCCTGATTGCCCATGGCCCTTTCCAGGCGAACTGGGCTTCTCTCGACACCCACCACGATCCGGAATGGTTTCGCGACGCGAAATTCGGGATCTACACCCATTGGGGTCCGGTAACCGTGGGATCCTCGTATTCTCCGGGTGACGCGGAATGGTACGGCCTTCAAATGTACACGCCCGATCACCCGGCGTTCAAATACCATCAGCAGACGTTCGGGGACCAGCACAAAGTGGGATTCAAAGACATCATTCCGCGGTTCACCGGGGAGAGGTTTGACGCCGAGGCTTGGGCGGATAGCTTTGTGCGGGCAGGGGCGAAATTTGCAGGCCCCGTGGCTAGCCATCATGACAACTTCGCGCTGTGGAACTCCTCGCTAACGCGGTGGAACAGTGTTGCGCTGGGGCCGCACCGGGACATTGTCGGCGAGCTGGGCCGGGCGTATCGGCAAGATGGCCTGCGCTACGTGACCACCTTCCATCACGGTTACGCCTGGAGATACTACGAGCCGGCTTTCAACTACGACGCCGCCGATCCTCAGTATTCCGATCTCTATACCGAACCGCATCCCCCCGGTGCGCCTCCCAGCAGGCATTTCCAAGACAAATGGCTGGCGGAAGTGTATGAGGTACTCGAAGAATACCGGCCCGACCTGATTTACTTTGACTTTGAATTCCGTGAGGTGATCACCCCGGAGTACCAACAGAAGTTGTTTGCCACTGCGTACGACTGGGCCGCTCTTGGCCGGCGGGAAATCGGCGTCACGCAAAAGGACCGCGGCATTCACGAGCACACGGGCATACTCGATTTTGAGCGCGGACGCGAGGACCGGGTCACTCCTTATCCCTGGTTGGATGACACGGCGCTCGGGCCATGGTTTTACGTGGCATCCGAGCCCATCAAGTCAACCACGTACGTGATCGCCATTCTTGCCGACATCGTTGCCAAGAACGGCTGCATGATGCTCGACATCGCACCTATGGTGGACGGAACGCTTCCGGCGAAGAGCGTCGAGGTTCTGCTTGGCATCGGGGCGTGGCTTCAGTCCAACGGCGAAGCGATTTACGGGACGCGCCCCTGGAGCCTTTACGGGGAAGGGCCCACGAAGAATGTAGCGGGGGCTTCGTTCGCGGAAGAAAAAGACAAGCCGTTCAGCGCCGCCGACGTCCGATTCACAACCAAAGGACAAACGCTTTACGCCATTCTGCTTGGCTGGCCGGGGAAGGAATCACTCATCACCTCCCTGCCTGAAGGAAAGCCGCTCTGGTTTGGAAGGATCCAACAGGTTCAAATGCTGGGGGTCGACCAACCCTTGGATTGGACCCAGAACCATGAGGGCTTGCGGGTTGAGCTGCCCCAAACTCCCCCAGGCAATCATGCTTATGTTTTAAAGATCACTTAGACCGGATTATTCAGGTTCTTAACGACGCGATAATCCTCCGGTGGTACAAACACGTTGTCGAGACACGGTTTGAGACTACAAAGGAGGCTTTCGTTTGGCCGAGCATAGGTGCGTCCTTCCGCCACCTTGAATCGGGATCAGTCCGAGACAGGGCTCCATCGTCCCGGTTTCCAGTGCAGGTGCTCTCGAAGAAACTCGAACGTCCCGCGGCCATAAATCATGTGAGGGCCGCTGAAAAACTCGATCCTCGTCTTCTCTGGAATTCCCATGTAGGCGTAAAACCACCGCACCTTCGCATATTCAGATGCTACGGTTTGGTCCGGACTTACCATGTCATAGTGCCCCCGCTCGACCATGAACGGCCGAGGGGCCACTAGGTTTGCCAATTCCGCGTAGTTTGCGATATTGGCAAGATTAAACTCATACATGTCGTACTCACCGGAGGAGAGATAGCTGAAGTCAGTTCCTACGTTGGTGGTTTTCCAGACCCAATCGTTGAAATCCGCCGAGCAAATTGAAAGTGCGTACCGGTCCAGAAATGGCGGCACGCGAACCGCGGTCTTCCCTCCGTACGAGATGCCGTAAAAACCGATCCGGTCAGGGTCCACAAAGGGTTGCTCCGCCAGCCATTCCAGCGTCCGGTCGTGCTGACCAATGATGAACGAAAACAATGCCAGCTTTAACGGATGTCCCATCCGCTGGATGATGCGGAAGCGATCGTCCCCGATGTAGGGGTTTTGAGGGGCATAAACCACGAACCCTTCCTGAACGAGCCGGTCGCCAAAGCTGCGGAGCCCGGCCTCGTGCACTTTCGGGTCCGTCAACTCCTGAACCCTGCTTTCCAAGCCGTGCTGGCACACCACCACCGGCCGGCGCTCACCCTCCACAATGCCCTTAGGCACAAGCAGGATGCCATAGGCAAAAACGTCCGGCCAAACATCCAGAACTACTTCGTAGCCCTTGAAGGTAGGCTCGTCATAGACAAGTCGGGTCCGGGGGTTGGCCGGCACGCTGGGTTGGGGGAGCCGCCCGATGACCTCTTCCCAGATATAGTCCCGATACCACTTGGTTGCCTCCTTCCATTGCTCAGGAGAGCTTGCCCACTGAGCTACAAGCGCCCGGGAGGGCTGCATATACGACATGTAGGTATGGCCTTCGACCAATTCTTTTTCGGTTGGCCATGCCGAGTTCGCTTTCGCCCAGAACTCCTTGCGGCGGTCGGGCGATTTGCGGACCAGCGCCTGCGTGAAGCTGACCATGTGGTCGAATTGGCGTTTGAATCGGACTTGCGGATCATGGTTCGTCCGTAGATCCCGAGGCGGAGTGCCGGCAGGCCCCAACTCGCCTCTCGAACCCAGCGCACGCAAGAACGCGCCCAGCGCTTTCTCCGAACCGGGTTGCCCTTTGCCTTGGCCACTCACCACCAAGCGCAATTCAGCTTCCGCCTTTAGCCCTGCATAAAAACTTCTTGCGCGCTCTACCTCCTTGTGCACCGATTCCAGTGGCGGCGTCACCAGAGTTCCGTTCGGACACGCACCATTCTCGCGTCCGGCCGTGACCGCAGGTGGCCCCGCCACTTCCGGCCCCCGGCAGGCTTCCACCACGAGGCTGCGCGGCGCAATCAAACCGGCCAGTTCCGCGTCTCCAAACTCCCGCACCAATCCCCACACATCCCGGTAAATCGGTTCCTTCCACAGTCCTTCCCGCTCCTGGAAATACCCGCTCACCGCGGTTGCCTTAATCCTGCGATCCAACGCCCCGCTATAAAGCGCCAGCAACCCTCCCTCTCCGTAGCCCATCACACCAATCGGCGCCGGTTCCTTCTGATTTTCGCCTTCAAACCAATCCACCGCGGCCAGCACCTTTTGCACCTCAAAGCCGATCGTGTGCCGCCCCACTTCAAACGCCATGCGATAAATCCACTCGCGATGGGGCGCGTTCGAGTAATCGATGCCTCGAATGCGAGGCTCCTTGGCGTAATCAATCTCCACGATTCCTGAGAACTCGTCGGCCCGATCAATGAGGAGCGGGATGATCACCTGGCAACCGCTCTCCGCCAGCCTTCGTGCAAACTGCGCCTCGGGAGGAACCCCCGGGGCCATACCCACCATCATCTCCGGTGTCCAGTCTGCGTCCGGAATCGCTACCACCCGCGCCACCGGCCGCCTTTCGGGGTGTAGAAGCAAACCTTCGGCATCGAGTCCCCCAAAGTCTGCCACCACAGGCTCTAGAACTGCCCAGCGAACTGCGTAGACCTTGTAACCCTTTCCTTTAGCGGCTTCAGGCGGGTCGAAGATGCCTCGAACCGGTTCCGGGGACTCAGCAGGCACTCGCTGGTCAGTCGCTCCGATAATATGGCGGAATCGTTCTCGATTTCCTGTAATCGAGTGCTCATAAGCTTCCGCAGAGCTATAATCCCGCTCCCACAGATTAGCGCGCTCCTTCACGGCGTCTGCCGTTCTCTTCAGTAAGAAGCGGTGGATCCCGTCCACCATCTGAGCTGGCAGATCCCCTTGCAGGGTCAAGGGTGCCGTCCCGGGTAGGACTTCTTCTGCTGGTGGGGAAGCCGAGTCATGATTGGGTTGTTCATAGTTTCGCAGTTGCTTTGGTACGGGTAAACGGCGCAAGAACTGCCTTCGGAAAGCCAAGAGAAACATCGCCGTAGGTGAATCGCCTAGAAACGTTCGTCGATTCATTCACTCCCTCCTGTTTTCGTGCGGGTGAGAGATGCGGATTTTCGGGTGGAGACCAAGCGCTTTGATAGGCAGGATTCGCCCCGTCGGGCGCCGGAGATAGATTTGACGGTGCGTAGAATCAAGTCGTCTTTTCGGGGATTCCCATGTAGGCACAAAACCACCGCCCTTTCGCATATTCATATGCTACGGTTTGGTGACAAAATAAAAGGGGCGGTTCTTTTCTTTCAACAAATTACGCCCAGAAAGCCCGAACATGGGCTACGGCACCCGTCTTACTCAAGTCCGGCGTTTTGGAAGTTATAGAATTGCGATCGAAGGCCGATTTGATGCGGGTTTTCTGACGCTGTGTTATGCTGAGCCTTACCTAATATTTGGTTAGGTCAGGCT